>JAABUX010007759.1_pt1 | contig 12509 bp, 24 predicted proteins | sample 5561851 | NCBI WGS metagenome assembly JAABUX01 (sample SAMN10711883, study PRJNA513361) | rock metagenome | isolation source: Antarctica rocks | place: Antarctica: Victoria Land, Richard Nunatak red sandstone | collected 2016-01-03 | reverse complement strand
GATCGCTTGAAAGGTGTCCAGCTGTCAGCTGTGCCCTGCGCCTTTCTTAGAGCTTAGACAAGGCTGAAGCCCCCGCTGGACCGTTGAATGAATTGATTCAGTCAGCGACCGCATTCTCGTTGTCACTTGGTGCTCTCGACCGGGACATCAAAGTAGCAGCAGCAATGGTGTCGGGGTGGCCGTCGCCCAGAGTCTGCTTGTAGATGCCCATCGCCTTCTTCGCCTGCACCCTAGCTGCTGTGCGCTTGCCCGCAGCAAGCAGGACACTGGCATAGCCTGCGCATGGCAGCATTCGTTCGACCTCGCCCGCGTCCCCATGCACTGCAGATGACACAACATAGTGGTAGGCTCTACGAACCTACCGAACAGAGCTTCAGCCACGGCTGGATGCTGCATGGTCAGCACTTTGCGCCGCAAGTCAATACATGTTTCGGCCTCCTGTTCTGCGATGTCCAGCCTGTGCTGTTCCATGTACACACGGGACTGGAGAAGGTGCGCTTCGGCGATGTACAAGCTTTCCGGCATGCACCGCTGCTTCCTGCACAGGCACATGGACCTGAGGCTTTGTAGTCTGTAGAGCTAGTGCCATTCCGCTGATCCTGCAGCGTTGTTGAGCTTGCCTGATGTAGATGCAGCGCTCAGCTTCCTCTTCCGCTCGCGCCAGGTCGCCCTTTGCCGTATGCACGGCACACAGCACGCACAGGGACTCCGCAATACGAAGATCGTCCGCCACGCACACAGCCTCACGGATATCAAGCGCCTTGATGCAGGATGCCTCCGCCTCAACCAGCCTGCCGACCAACAGTCGTGAGGTATCTGCTGCCTTATGCCGCTGCAAGGCGCTTTCCAGCTTCATTCGGACGCACCGTGCTAGCTTCTGCTGAGCGGAGGCCAGTATCGTATACATCGCCGCTGCCTCAAGACTCTTAACACCATGCGCCTTCACCAGAAAGACAAGACCTTGCCTCGCGTGTTGCTCAGCTGACTCGAGGTCTGCTGTTCTGCCGCGGCGCGCACACACGCTGCTGAGTGTGCTCAAAACCTCAGCGTGCAGTGGTGTTCCAGGCCAAGCTTCCGCGGTGCTTGCCAACACATGAAGACCAAGCATCTCAGCGTCCGCATACCTGCATTGTCAACAGCGTGTCACACACGTAGCAAAACTAAAGAACTTTTATTGCTCTTGACCGCACAGGCCGGCGGAGAACAAGCGACTTACTTCCCAGCGTCACGCAGGATGCACATAATCAGACACTGTGTTTGCACAGCATCAGCGCTTGTTTGGCCCTGCAAACGTTGGAAGGTTGCGCAAGCCTGTCGTGCGTGTGATTCGGCAATGTCAAAGGTGCATTGCTTCCGAAGAAGCTCCGCGAGCTCCCGGAGACCAGCTGCAACCTGCGTCCAGTACCAGTTAACTATGTTACCTGGACCAAGTAAACCATTTGCAGCTTCCCAAGGCTAGAATCGCCGCACCTCAACATTGTCTTCGCCAAGTGCATCCTCGCGGATGGACAGGCTACGATGATATATTGTCTCGGCCTCACTGACCTTCTCACTAGCGTCCAGCAGCGCAGCAAGATTACTCAATGCCTTGGCAACCTGCACAAGCCCAGTGCAGGAGTTGGTGAGCTGGACCTTTCCATCAATCACAGTTAGCATGGTCAGTGGTCACGCCTGCAGGTGAGTATCGCCGTGATGATGCTCCTGAATCTTCACAGCCCTCCGTAGCAGAGGCTCAGCTTGCGCAAAGCGGCCTTGGCGCTGCAAGAGCTGTCCCATGTTTGTCAGGGCGGTAGCGACGCCGGGGTCGTCAGGACCCGACTGTTTCTCTCTGATGGCAGCGCTCACGATGGTGCAGTCAGCCATCAGCTGGCAGCCAGCTCTAACACACGGTGGCATATGGACATATTCCCACCTCATGTCCAGCACAGTGCGGTACACCTGCTCTGCGTGGGTAAATCTCGACAGCGCAATCAAGACGCCCGCATGATCTGTCATTGTGTCAAGCACCAACGAATGTTCCGCGCCGAGGCTGTCAGACAAGATGCTGTATGCCCGGCCGTAATAATCTTCAGCCTCAGAGTATGCATGCAAGGAGCAACATGTCCTCGCCATGCCTACAACACCGCAGGCAGTCAGCAATTGGCTCCAGAGACCTCATTTCGCAGCAACATCATGGCTCCTGTCACCTGTGCAACACTTAGCGATGTCCAGGTGATCGGGCCCGAGTGCCGCCTCCATCATAAGCATGCCCTCGCGCTTCAACTTGCTGCCATCGCCAGGCTGACCCTGATGGGCAAGGAGTCTGCCAAGCTGCCACAGTGCGCGGCCCTCCATCAGGTCATTCTGTGCCGCGCTGGCTGTTTTGAGACAAGCCTGCGCAGCATCGATGTCATCAAAGTGTCCACAGCAAGCAGATGACAGAGTCGGTTACGCTGAGGCTTGCCTCGCAGAAAGCTTGCTTCTCGTCATCATTGAGCCGAATGCTGAGCACGTCCACGCTTGACCAGAGCAGGTCGCTGTATGTGGATGCAGACGACGGAGGAGGAGCTGAGCAAGCCCAGTTGACCAACTCTGTGATATTGAGATGCTCGTCTCCAAAAAGCTTCATGGCGGACTTCCGAGCCCCAGCACGGTGGACGGCACTGACTCTTAGTAGATGTGACGCATAATGCTCGACAAAGGCCAGTCTGTGCAACCACCAGCATTTTCAGCATGTTGCTCGTCAGTGCATGAGCAAGCAATTTTGAGCACGCATTTACCTCGCCGCTTCGCAGGAAAACTGAGCTGCCTCAGCGATTGAAACGACAGCAGCCTTGACAACGGGGTGAAGCCAGTATCGCTCATGCGGCGCGTGGTACTCCAGAATGCCGCGAGTGTGCAGCAGGTTCAGCATGGCAGCTGCGTGGCTGTGGCGCTGAGACATTGACATAACCTCGGCTGCGGCTGCCACGTTGAATGACAGCGGAAACACGGAGAGATACAAGAGTGCCATCAGCAAATCCTCGTCCAAGCTCGCCAGAACCACACGAAGCATGCTGTGCAAGCGTCATACTTCAGATGTCGGCACGTCAACCCCGAATATGTCATAGAAGTGGACACTTACCTGCATGTGCTGAACGAGCGCTGAGCGTCAGTGCTCAGATGAGCTGAGACATCTGCTGCAGTCACCGTTTTGTGCATCAAGGCACTAGCCAGGATCCGCAAACCCAACGGACAGGGCTCCACAGACCTCAACAAGTCAATATCCTCCGCTGTTAGCTGCAGCACAAGCAAGCCGCAGCAGGAATTGGTTGCTTCAGCAGGAGCAGATGCCACTCACACAGTCTGGCAGTTACCTCGTATTGACCCACAATCGCTGCACTGTGCTCACGCTTGCAGTCATCCATGTGCCATGTGAGAGTGTCAACATCCAGCAGTCCTGTGGGCTTCTGAGCTGTCATAATAAGCTGTGAATGCGGCGCAGCCTGCAGTCATAGCTCTTCGGTCGGCGTGCATGTTAGTCATGATCCCATGACCAGCATTAGTTAGCGCACTTTGGTGATGTTGGCGAGGATGTCAACAAATTGCTGTCTCAACGCCACGTCCTCCAACATGCCGTCAACGTTATGCATGATCAATCCAAATGGTAGATCCGCGTTGCGCCGCAGCCACGCATACAGGGGAGACATGTCCTGTGTGTCCACTGGAATGCCAAATGCGCCCATGAGTTGGAATCTAGCCTCGGCAATGCTGGTGACGCCCTGCACAGACGGTCATGCCTTCAAAACTTACAGCATTGCGTACTGCAACAAGCTCCACCTAAAAAGCTATATTGAACTGCAACGGGACCTGGAACGGTGCACAGTACCCAGTTGCCCTGTGCAGCGTCATGACGGCATGACGCACGACAGCGATCGCAGTAGTCAGCTTCCCTGTTCGCAACCCAAGCTCATTGAGCCAGGCAGTTATCTTACTGCAGATCATGGACGAAGGAGACAACAGCGACAATGACCTACCTCGGCCAGGTTGGCCTACAACCTCAAGAAGCCTGATCGGCTTGCTGACGTCCTGCAGCCTCGTGCAGAGGAGGTCCAAGCTATCAACATCCGGCACATACAGCTGGGGGAGTTCAGGCAGGGCAGACTGTATGATGACGCTGCCTTCCAACGTAGCTCCAGTCCTGCAGCACTGTCTCGTCAGCGCGGCATGCGGACTTCACGGGCTGGGTCTATCAGGACAGCAGGGCGCACCTGCGCAATTCCAGGCACAGCGTGTCTGCTTGGACGGCAAACTGACTTACACCGACGATGTCACACGTGGGCGGGTACACAAAATCCATCTCCACCGGCGTCACGATATGTGGGCTGCCCCTGGTGGCCTTTGCTTGCAGGACGTCTCTGTTCACTTTGGTGTGCACCACTGCTCGCAGAGCTGTTGTCAGCGATCTGCACAGGCGCGCAAGCAGGTTTGGGGACGATACAGGAGTTATGTTACTCTGAGTGCATCCTCTGAGATGGAGCGCTGCGCACTTGTCCCGCAGATGCTTGGGGAATTGCGCCCAAAAGCGCTCCCACGTAGTCTCGTCCTTCCCGGCAAAGGCTGTCCACCAGAAGCTTCGTATGATTCGGTTTCGGATAGACCAATGGCCGCCCGGCTCGTTCTCTGCCTCCCAGTCGGCCAGCTCCTCGCTCACCAGTTCTTCAGACACAGCTAATGCTGCCTGCGCTGACTGACCACCCGGTTTGCCAGCTCAAGATGTGTTGATATCAGCACATAGCCCATGCACGGCATGTGCGTGGATATTGTGCCAGGGGCACGCTTGCCTCGGACAGAAGAGGGTCAATGTAGATCAGGCCCGCACGCAGAGTCTTCTGGTCCTGCAGCCTCTCCAGTCCGCCCGCTCCACGCACTGCCTCCTTGATCTTCGCCGTGTCGTTCTGGAACTCCTGTCAGTTCAAAGCGCAGGCACCATGCTCACATTGCGGTCGCCCTCACTCATAAGGCTTGTAAACTGCACAGGCTTCAAGACGGAAGCTACGAGCGCAGCAGTACCTGGGCATCCCAAGCGACACCGCCGAGCAGCATGCTTGCGAGTTTGCGCAGCTCCTGGTCCAGCCTCGTGAACTCGTCAAGGTCACTGTCGACCACTGTCAGGCGTGTCAACCAGGCCCTGCGACACGCCGCTGGAGGACGTGAGCTCCGCCTGTGCTCACTAGGCAGGTTGGGCGCATACGGCGGTACTGACATAGTATTGCATAAATGCTGCATGCGCACCGTCTGGAGAAGACGCTGATGAAGTCAGTGACCTCGCGCAGCAGCTCGTCGAACTGAATAACGTAGCGGGCGCTCTGTAAGACTTCTCCGCTCGCCAGGCAGGCGGCCAGCACCCGGGCCGCCGCCGCCGCGAGCGTGAGGCAGTTGCCGTGGTTGTAGTAGGCACCAGACGCAGCCTTGTGCAGCAGGCACACCTGCTCGACCAGGCGTCTGCCGCCTAGCGCAATATCATCGGGCATAGGTGCCTGCAGTGCGTCTGTTTAATGTCAGACCGCTTAAGGACTCGATCCAGGCAAATACAAACAAACTCAATCTTGGGGCCTGCGCACGAGGTCAAAGCTGCCATCAGGTGTGAGGGTGACCAGCTGTGCGCCGGCCACGGCGGGTCTTGCAGGCGGCGACAGGCCCACGAGCCTCCGCTTTGCGACGTTTGCATCTGTTGTTCCCTGGTCATCTGACTCCATCTGAGCTGTAACGCCTTTGGTTTTCTCCAATGGACAGCTTTATCTTGAATAGCCTCAATACTGGGAGGCAAACGATATGTGCACTGCGCAAGCGTTGGTTCTGTAAGCATCGAGCATGCTTTGTCCGACCGCGAAATACAAGCTGACGTGCCACTCTGCTGCTATGCCGGAGACTGTGAGGCTAGGCTATAGCCCTGGCCAAGCACATGCGAGAAGCTAGATTGCTCGATCTACCACCAAGTGCCTATGGCATAAACGTCCGCATGATGCCGAGTCTTCAGAGGGGAGTCGAAAGGTCAGCAAGAGCTGAGCTGCCGAGAAGGGATCATGAAACACTGTCGTTCATGGGCTTGCATAGTAACGACTAGGTCGAGTGACATCAATGGTAAATCTGTTCCGGGTGGCCACTGACTAGGTCGAGTGACTCGAAAGCGGAGCTGTCACACGGGACTTCCCGATCCAATGCTCCGATATCTTACAGTATTGTGTTATCGACCAAATGCTCACATGCTTGTACGCAGCCGCGGCCGCCGCGCATGCATGCAGGTACCACTGACGATTGGACCGTGAGCACCTACATATGCGGAGCGACAACGACTGAAGCCATGACCGTGTCGGACGGCAAGAGCTGGGAGAGATGGAACACCCATTTCAGCACGACGGTCGAGCAGGAGGTGTTCGGGTGCGTCCCTGCCCTGCAATGTCAGCAACAAGCGACATGCGCTGCTCTGCTGCCACCCCCCTCTGCTGCCAGCCCCCACCGCCGGTGTCACACTATTGCAGGCACCCCTTCAAGCTGGCGCAGGACCCAAACTCGCAGCACCTTGGCACAACTGTGTGGGATTCGTCGATCGTCCTTGCCAAATACCTTGAGAAGGTGCGTCGGTGCCGCACGCACGCGCATGGGGCAGCAGCAGCCGTCATCTCTGTCCCCGTGTGACACAGGCATTGTGGAAGCGTCTGCAAGAGGGAGTCAGCGAGACAGCACGGTACCAGATCTCCTGTAGCATGTAGCCAGCCATTTGTTCTCAGCACGCCTCGCTGCTGCGGGCACAGAATGCCAGGCGGGGCGAGTTTGCCCGGCATAAAATGAAAGGCAAGCGCGCGGTGGAGCTGGGCGCTGGCATGGGCCTCGGCGGCCTGGCCTTCGCGATGCTCGGCGCCGACGTGCTGCTGACGGACGTCGCCGCCGTGCTGCCCCTGCTGCGCCGCAACTACGAGAACAACATGTCGCCGGCCGCCCTGCGCGGTGAGCGCCTCATCACCTGGGTACCGATTGGCCTGGCAATTTATCGTGTGGCATGTCATCTTGTCTGGCACTGCGCAGGTCTGTGCTGCGTGACATCTTCACCGCATTGAGACGCCACAAGCTTTCAACGTCTCGATGCTTGCGGCCGCAAGCACCGCATGAGCTGTATGGTATGTTCGGATATGTAGAATGAGCTTGCAGGAGTGCACCGATGAGCCATGAGAAAGCGTGCATTACCCTGAGCGAGTGCGCTGTGCACGCACAGCGATGGGCAGCGACTGGGCCGGCAACGTCGGCGGCGTCACGGTGGCGGAGCTGGACTGGGCGGCGCCGGAGCACGCGGCGGCCGCGGGCGCCCCCTTTGACGTGGTGCTGGCGGCGGACTGCGTGTACCACGAGGAGGTCGTGAGAGACTTCCTGCGCACCGTGCTGGCCCTCGTCGACCACCGCTCCATAGGTGGGCAGCCGAATTGGAAACGAGGTTGCGCGTCATCGTCTACTGTGCTATGCCCGCCTCCCCTATCTGTAGGTGATGAGCCGGCCCATCAGCCAACCGCCTGAGAATGCAGGTTTGGCAGTGCTCTGCACGCCGTCAGCGATGCCACCTCGGAGAATGTCACAATGTGTTTGTCGGACTCGGAATAATGCCGTCGATGCGCCGTACGCAGTGGTGGTGGTGAACGAGCTGCGGTCGGAGTCGGTGCACGCGCGGTTCCTGGAGCTCTTCGGGCCGCATTTTGCCGTGCGCAAGGTGCCGCGCGCCAAGATGGACGCCGTGCACCAGCACCCCGCCATCGACATCTTCCTGCTCAAGCTCCGGCGGCAGCGCCCGGACGCCTCACCGCCGGCGGCCGCCGCAGAGGCCGCCGAGCGGGAGGTGCAGGCCGCACATGATGTGCCAGCAGCGTCACATGAAGCTGCAAACGGCAGCGCAGCATGCGACGGAAGCGAAGCGGCAGTGCATCAGGCCGTGACTCAGCCCGATGCCCAGCATGGCATTGCCGGGCAGGGAGTTGCAGCGCCGGCAGCGGCAAGGGATACCAATGACGGCCGCCCAGATGCGGCGCAAGTGGACAGCCCAGCGACGCACGCAGTGCAGCCGCCGGGCTGTGTTACAGCTGAGGACAGTCCGATGGCGACGGCAGGCCCGCAGGAAAGGCAGGCTGAGCAAGGCTCAGATCCGTGCAGAGACAGAGTCCATGTTGGCTCTGCCACAAACTGGCAGACGCGGAGACAAGGCGCTGAGGCTGCTAGGTTGCTTGCAAGTGTACACCTGCCCTTGGATTGACGAAGTAGCGTCGCGACAGCTGTGGGATGAGGAGCAGGGATGCGAGACCCGCTCGTTGCGCATGTAATCATGAGCGAACAACTGCTTTCAGCGAGTGTTGCAGCACTTTTGGGTCTGCGCCGCTGTTGTGGGCGTTCATGCGGGGCATGTGTGGCAGGACTCAGCCCAGCCCTCTAGCAGTGGCCGCAGCTTACTCAGGCGGCCTTTGGAGCTCGGCTGATCTACACTTGCTCAGACAGTGGGCTGTGCCTCGCTTGTGTATAGGCTTGACTGATAGGTCATCTGGTGATGGCCCCCGAGGCGCCTCTGGAGCTCGCTCATAAGCTTGGTGAGCTTGCAGGTGCCCACCGTGCAGACTGCTTGCTATGATGCTGTAAGCAATTGCAGCATGCCTGTCACGCTGTGTTGCTTGGCATGGGAGGCATCAAAATCTGTCTAGCCCTTCCTTTCAAAACGGTCGAGTCACAGCTTCCGCCGGTTTTGCAGGCAAGAGCAGCCCAACACGCCGTTCGCACGCATCTTGAGCTAAAACACAGCATTGCCAACTCGGTGAGCCGGCCAGCTCGAATACCCAGCGAAGTAAGCGGCTCTCTTGCACTCCAGAGGTAAGGGGCTTCGCCACGCATGAACGCTGCAGCACCAGGCGAGTCATGCAGATGGTCACCACCCCCTCCCCAGGCGAAATCATCAGAGCCCACCATGGTGCTGTGCTCCCGTAGAATGGAAGCATACAAGGAAATCCGGAAGCTCGAGAAGCAGCGCACGAAGCTGCAGAAGAGGAAGGCGAGGGCCCAAGCAGAGTACGACTGTGCCGAGGTAGGCTCTCGCCCAGCTCACGCATGAGCCTGGATGCGGGTGGTCCGCAGGCATTCGGTGCGAACTGCATTCGGTGCGACTCTCGCTGTGAACAGCGTCCACTGCGCCTGTGCAGGAGCAGGGCGTGGATGCCTGCTACATGAGTCCGTTCCGCATTCTCGTCCGCGACGCAGACTCTGCGCTTGAGGTGCGCTCGTCTAGGCCCCCCTTCCCCCACCTCCGCCGCCCGGGCTTCGGGCCGAGGCAGTTGTGCCGATTGGCGACAAACGATCGGTTGAGGACACCTCCGACGGCTCCTGTGACTATTCGCAGGACGTGACTACAAAAGTGGACATGTATCAGGCTATCGTCAACGAGCTCGGCCGGCCAGCCGTCTCCTTCGGCGTGCGTTCCACGCCTGCAACGCCTCGCCCCTCCCCTGCCGTCCCCCGCAACCGCACTACAGATCGCCTGGCTGCCTCCCACTACTTCGCCCTGTTGCAGGTCCCGAAGGTCCCCAAGATGCCAGCACTGGAGCTCGGTAACAAAAGCGTCGCAGATTGGGCCGACAACAGCGCCACGGATCGCATTCCGGCTGTGCTGATGAGCGTATAGTCCTGTTGTAACACATAAAGTCATTTTGCTGCGTCGACATATACAGCGTGCTGCGATAGGACAACTATGCAATGTTTGTGCAACCATAACAGGCTAGGACAGCGTGCTATGAAGCACAAATTTCGAGAGTGTTCCAAGAGAGCCACCCCCGTGTTTGCTTGTGTGTTATCATGTTTGTGCTGTCTTTGCTTCGTGACAAACCAGCATCAGCTTTCCTGCTGCTGTCTGGTGTCGTTCCACTTGTGTCTTTGGAGCTCTGTACAAAATCCTGTCAGAATCTGATCGTGCGCTTGCAACGTTTGTTGGCTCGCCAATGTAAGATTTCAGCTCGACAAGTTTGCATTATGGAGCTTGTAAGCAGTTTGGCTCACAACTCAACGCTCCGGTGCCTAACAGCCTGATATGGCAACCATGCTGCCGTCCGACGCAACTGCATCGGTCTGGTCTTGGTGGTCCCGGTGATGTGCATGTGATACTGTGCTGCGCCCACCGCGAACACTTTGGAGTATGTGCGACCCTGAGGATCGAGCTCCTTGCTTGGCAGCGCATTGACAACACGTTCAACGCCCAAAGGCTGTATTACACGGTGTCGACAATGCTGCACGCTGTAGACAGCCAGTGGCGGATCTTCAAAGCCCTTCCCGTGCAGTGCTCCACAGGCAGGGGGACCAGCTTTTGCGGCGTGATTCACGACGCGCGATCGACAGCACGCAGCCGACATGCGGCTGATGCGCAGTATCGGGTAGTATACTGGCATTCTGCATGTTTTCGAGGCTGATCTTCTCGATGAAAGCATGCTGGCATGGCTGCCACAATGGAAAGAAGACCCGCCCCAGCGCCGTATTGCGGCGCCATGCCCAACATCCGGCCAGCCAGGCAGCTCGGGCGCGCCTGGACCCGCAGGCATGCGTAGCTTTATGAGTGCTGCACGCAGTCATGGTTCAAACAGCCCGCATGTGAGCATGAAGCGCAGCTGAGCCTGTTGCTGCATGCCGCAGAACAGACATGCCAAATCCCGCTGGCAAAACTGTAGAGCATGATGCAAGCTTCGCACTTCAGAGCACCGTGGAGTTTCATGTGCAGGTACGCCTGCATTCATGCAACATGCGGGCGGTGCGGCTCGACGATCAGCACGTGGGACGACTCACGCGGCAGGGTGTGCGCCTGCGAGAAGTGCCAGCCACTGGTGAGTGAGAGTCACAGCATCACGTCGACGCGGGCGCAGGCATTGCGGGCCGTTCGGCCGCCGAAGTTGCTGAGCATTTGCCATAGCCTGCTCTGCTCGGCTCGGCCACGCGCTGCACGTCTGTCAGCTTTCGCCCACCACAAGGAAACCTAGTTTGCGCCCCTTACCCACGTCGGGGCGGCGGCCAATTTCCCGACTTGTTGCAGGAACTCCAACACGATGTCGTCGGATGCTACTGGCTTGCAGGATGCTCACCGGCTGCTTGCCTTGCAGATCTGTGTGAGCCACTGCGCGTCCAGCGACAATGGTGCTGCGGCGCTCTCGCTGGCAAAGCTGACGGTTGTGCAGCCCATGGCAGCCCTCCACTGGCAGGAGTGCAAGGTCGAAAGACGCATACCCGGAGCCGGGCCCCGCTGGGCACGTGGAGGTGCGAGACTTAACTGGTCCACTTTGAGCCGGCACGCTGCTGCTTGCCTTGCATGTCAGCAAGGTCAAAACTGCTAGCGCAGTGTACTGAAGGCGTTATGTGCAGAGCTCTGAGCATTTCACACGTCCTGCAGATCTCTAATGCCCACAGGCTACGCTCAGCATACCTGTGTTGTCCACACAGGGGCGGACCAAACAGCTGCGGCGGTGAGCGGCGCCGTCGACGCCCTTGAAGCTGGAGGTCCAGGAGGGCGCGGAGCCGGCTGCGGCCGCCGTGTTCGAGAGTACAGCCCCGGCTGCGCACCCTGGGCGCGACAGGTACACTGTGTAGCACGCAGCACGCATGCCGCCGCTGAAGCTCCAAATAAATTCACCATGACGCATGTGCTGCCGCAATTCCTCATTGGCTCTGTCATGTCTGGCAGCAGTGCACTTACGCCTCTTCATGCGGCACACCGCCCGCTCGACAGGCCGCAACAAGCTCATTCTCCGCCAGGAGACAGAGCTTGCATGAGGAAGCAACTGGCGGTTCACGCTGCAGGCGCCAGGCAAGGTACGGCTGGCATCGCCATCCAACGAGGAGTCGCTGAGCTACACGGTGGGCTAAGAAGCCGGTGCGGACGCTGAAGATATCGCTGCACGGCCGCAAGGCGGAGGCTGCTGGACCGCCTGAAGGCCGCCCTGCCGGCCGAAACACCGCAGCCGGAGGCGCGCTCATGGATGCAATCACATAGAACGACAAGCCTCTACCAGCAGCTGCGGCAGCTCGGGAGCAGACTCATACGGCTGTCCCAAACGCACAGCGGCGGAAAGCGGCGGTCGCCGAGAAGCTCAGCAGGCCGCGGTCATGGCTCAGCCTCATGTAGCAGCAGCCGAGGACGGGCCTGAGAAGGCGGCGGCAGGCGGAAGGAAGTGGGTGCAGCCGGGCACTGCGGCGTTGAGACCCATCGGGACTGCGAAGGTGATTTTCGTTTGGAACCGGAGTTTTGTTTGTTCCCACACAGGGCATGAGTGAAGCAACAGTGGTTCGGGCGCTGGTCCAGATGCCGTGTGTCATGCAGTTCTTCAGCTGCTGTCGTGTGCTTGCTCAGGATGCTGCGCTCGAGAAGGCTCGGGCCGGCCAGGACCGAGACGTGGAGCAGCACGTCGGCCTGTACGACGACCAGATGCTGCAAGCTCAGGAGGCAGCCAGACAGGCAAAGAAACGGAGCTGGCGCAGCAGCAGGGCCGGAC
>JAABUX010007758.1_pt1 | contig 12511 bp, 26 predicted proteins | sample 5561851 | NCBI WGS metagenome assembly JAABUX01 (sample SAMN10711883, study PRJNA513361) | rock metagenome | isolation source: Antarctica rocks | place: Antarctica: Victoria Land, Richard Nunatak red sandstone | collected 2016-01-03 | reverse complement strand
GACCAAGGCGCAGCAAGGGAGGGCACAGCACAGGACCTCCTCGAGGCAGCGCTGGCCGCAGCCCTCATTGCTGTTCAGCTGCCTGCATCAGAGGTACGTTGCCGCAGCAGAGATTCAAGCTTCCTCTGCGCACTTGGGTCAGGCCGAAATAGAAAACGGTGCAGTTGTGCAACTGTCCCATGCATGGCATGCTCTGTTGAGAGCCCGAACCTGATCTCTGCACTTGGGTCAGGCCGAAATAGAAAACGCTGCAGTTGTGCAACTGTCCCATGCATGGCATTCGCTGTCCGAGCCCGAACCTGATCTCTGCACACGACAGCGCTGACGAGAAAAACAGTTGCAGGATGGCGGGTGTCCGCCGGACGTGCAGGCTGCCGTGATGCAGCTGCTGCACCGCCTGCTGGCCATCGCGTCGGAGCCGTCGAAGTACACTGCTCTCGCTCTTGTCCTCGCCGCCAAATGCGTCAGCATGCAGCTGTCCCAGGCAAGCATTCGAACATGGAATCGCCTGTTCCCGAATCCTTCCCTCCATTGCTGCTCGACTTGCAAACGGGCTGCCGCCAAATGGCATGCACTCACACTACTGTCCCAGGCTTTCGTCGTGGCCATGCCAAGGCAGGAAACGAAGCACTGCCAAGGGACTCCTGTGGCACCTGCGTCGCCCTTCCTTGCCCATCAGCAAAGATCTGCTACCGTAGCTCGCTCACAAGGGCTGACAGCCGTGTGCAGGACGACTGGCTGCGGGTGCTGCAGCGGCTCAACCTCAGGCTGCTCTGCGCGTGGGCGCTCTCAGCGGCGCGGAAGGGTCACGCGACGCTGCCGACGGGCCTCGCGTCGGCGACAGAGCAGGCGCCCCAGTGGGCAGCTGAGCAGGCCGTACTGCAATTGGCGCTCGAGGCAGCGCGACGCCCCGCCGGCGCGCAGCTGCTGGCCGGGCAGGGCTTCTGGGAGCACATCCAGGTCCGGTGTCGGGGTTTAGGTCAGCGTTAAGGGTAGGGTTCGGGTCAGGGGTGACGTCCCCAAGACTCTACACAGTTGTTTTGGCGCAGCTCCGCATTGCAACCGTGCATTGCAGCCTGCAATTGGCCCCGGATCATGTCCGGTCAGTGGTTCTCGAAGTTTGGCCGGAATTGCACCGCCCACTGCAAGGTACATCCGGGTACAGCGGGCTTCAACGGCATGGGCCATAGGGCATGGTAGTGAGTGAATTGCTGCTCATGCAGGCTCTCAGCAGGTGGCTGCTCGAGCCGGACGAGGGCTCGCTGCTCAGCCCGCCGTTGATCGAGGTCGTCGAGGCCGGCGGCACTGGCCAACGCCTCGTCGTCGACTACGCCGGCGCGTATGGGGAGGACGGGCATCGTGCGCCGGCTCACGAGCTGTGGTGCCTCGTGCTGGGCGTGCAAGGTGATTGATCACAATGTCCCTTGCCGTGCTCAGTTCTGGTGTTCTCTTTGATTCTCTGGCAGGACCTTGCTGCCCTATTGCATATCGTAAGGTGCTCTGCTGGATCACGATTTGCTACAATGGGGTGCATGACTTAAGTTCAGAAAAGAGGTGTACAGCTGAGGAGGCAGCTGCTGCCGTCTTCACGTGCTGCCCGCGGTGGTGCAGGAGCTCTGCAGCGGTCGCTGTGCGGGCGGCGGGACGAGGAGCAGGCGGCCGTCGGCTTCGTGATCCTCGCGAGCGAGCGCCTGCAGCTGGCGGCCGCGCCGCCGGCAGCCACGCCGCAGCAGCCCCTGACGCTGGCATCCCTTGAGGCAAGTCATTCTTACTCCTGATGGTTCCGAAGCGGCTTCTGTCCTTGCCGCACGTCACCCGCCGGCAGGGAGACTCCTTGTGACCCTCTGCAGGCAGGCGTCCCCTGATGTCGGGTTCCAGAGGGCGTTCGGCTTGCAAAGGCGCATAACCATCGTTGGTCCGTCATTCTGACCGCGGTCCGTGTGCGTGCCCAGGAGTCGGAGCGCGCGCTCTTCGTGCTGAACAGCCTGGCTGCGCACATGGGCGCCTGGCAGTTGGCGCTGCCCGGGCAGCCCGCGGCCATGCGGCGCTCCGCGTCCGCCTTCCTGGAGGTCGCGGCGCGGTCCGGCGCAGCCGCGGAGCGCCTCGTGTCCTGTCCGCCCGTGTCGCCCGCAGAGAGGGTCGCTGCGCGTCTACCGTCGTGGTTGGGGCTCAACGAAGGTGCGCAGCGGGACCCGAAGCGGTAGCCGTGACGGCTTCCGCTCCAGACCGATCGAGAACCTCACCTGACTCGCGTTTCATTCACCCACCAGGAGGCGATGGCACGTGAAGGCGGTGGCGACGGCGGCAACACACATTGCCTGCTGCAGCATATGCGGTGACAGAACGTGCGGTACGAATGCGCAGGCTGGTTCAGCCTTGCGGCGGAGGGCGCGTGCTCGGAGGAAGATGCCGTGGAGGAGCGGGATGCAGAGGTGGGACCGTCGGAGTACACGGACCGGGTGGCCGAGGCTGTGTACCGCACGGTCCTGCAGGCGCCTCCCTAACCCCTTGAAACCCTTTATTGCAGCGCTGCATATTCTTCTGTTCGCTGGTTCTGCTCTTAATTTCTGTCTGCACAGATGGAACGCTTGCGGCGGTTGGTCGTGCGAGCCACTGTAGAGTTGTACAATCATGCAAGTGGAGCTCTGCATGGCTGCCACACGCCACTTAACACATGCATTCCAGCTCACATCAATGTAAAGACACTTATGTCGAAGAGTGCCTTGCAGTTGACAGTGGTGGCGTCTGCTCCCTGCCATTGTTGCATCTTGAGGTACTGAACCATAGCAGCCGTGCCGAGGCTGATGCAACCTCGTTTGCGCAGGCGCTGCTGTTCGTCACCCGCTCGTCGCCCGCAATCAGCCCAGAAGAGGTCCCGCTGATCGGGCCCGAGTACCCTTCACCGGCGACTCTCCTGCGGCTTCAAGTGCTGTCCTGACATCTTCCTCTCTGTGCTGGCCAATGGCTGCGACTGAGGCGCATGCTTGTGTCAAGTCCGAGCGATGGAACATCTGCGCAGAAACAAGCAAAGCTGCTGGCGTCGAGTCTCGGTAGGAGCGCGAAGGTGGGTGCGCGGCGCCTGCACATTGCGCAGTGTGTGCTGGGCATCCTGTCCGTGACAGTGCAGCTGCAGCAGCTGTTAAGACAGCCGGCGCCGACGGACCTGAGGGACGCAGTTAGACTGCTGCAGAGAGTGACTGCCTAGCGAGCGTGACTGCACATCAGGAAAGCTTGACGCTGTGTACGGCACGGGTTGCAATGAGTTGTAGTGGGCGGCACGAGGTCGAACGGCTGCAAGGTCGGCTCAGCATCACCGGCCGACCTTCAATTGCTTGCCTTGCCCAGGCCTACATTCGCCTTCTCAATCTGTCTAGGCTGACTGATGTCTATGTGGCAGCCTATGTCAGGACAGCGAGTGTCGCGGCTGAGACGGTCTCAGCACATGGGGAGACGAGTCATGAGCTGTCCGGTCCCGCCCAGTGAGCCGCACTGAGGTCCGCCGTCAACCAACCCTGGTCTGCCTGACTGCTTGCCGTCTTTGCTAGACGTCTCCTCGTTTCATGATGCATGATCCCCAATTGAGCGCCAATGGCGCGTTGGCTCTCATCTTGCCGCGCGCGCGTGCCTCTCCGGCGCCACCTCAGTCTCCACACGTGCTAGCTGTTGATGCAGGATGCCACCGGCCCCCAACCCTCCGAGACGTGTCGCACTGCCAGCTCATCATTGGCAGCCATTTAGTGAGCGTCTCGTTGGTCGTGTCTCCAGTCCCACACGAGCCGCTGGCTTCGCGCTTCGACAGCGGACGAAGCCACACCCCCTGGCGAGCGCCAGGCTCAGATGCCCAAGCGGCCCCAAGGCGCACCAAAACTGAAGTGGACTGAGGAAGAGGAGCTGGCCCTCAAGGCCGGCGTAGACAAGTGCGTCAAGATCGAACCTCGTTGTGTGCCCTTGGGTGTTGCCTGCTACGCCGCGGACCCCGAGCCAAGCCCCGCGTAACTACTGCAGGCATGGCGCTGGAAAGTGGCGGACGATCCAGAAGGACACAGACTTTGCGCGGCAGCTACGGCGGCGGAGCAACGTCGATCTCAAGGTTCGAGGCCTTTAGACACCCAGAACTGCGTGCTCTGACCCGTTGTCGAGATAACCACCTCTGCCGGCTACTATGTGGGTTCAAGTGTTCTGATGCCTGCCGCACTGCTGTGTCACAGGACAAGTGGCGCAACCTCACCAGCGAAAGCGCCGTAAAGCAGGGCAAAGCGCCGGCTGGCACGCAGCCGCGGCCCCGCGCCAGGCGGACGCTTGCTGCCAGAGACAATGTGCGCCGCACGCTTGCTGTCTACTGCTGAGCGTCTCGCCGCCCCTCAGCCATAAATCGCATCTCGTTGTTCTCGTCTTCGGGTCGGCATCTACGAAGATGCGCCGTTGCATACATGTCGTTCTGCATGACTGGGATTAGCAATCCGACATGCATGGCCTGCGTGCAGGGCCAGCGGCTAAGTCTTCCCCCGCAGTGGTCAGAAAGGGGTCCGCTCGGAGCTGGCGCCTGCGGCGATGAGCCCCAGCGCATGCGGCGGACGACGTCGCAGGCGGCCGCCGATGCCGCCGCCGCCATCCTCGTAGCGGCCTCGGGCCGGGTCAGCAGCAGCAGGTGAAACCCTAACCCTAGCCCCCTCTTGCGCTCGCTGTACACGAGCTACGGGGTGCGTAGGCACCAGCAGCTAGGTCAGAATGATTCCATAACGCACTACTCTCGTAGCCTGCACCTGGTTTATGGAAGGGCCCACGCAGGCAAGGGTTCCGTACTCGGTGAGGAAAATTAAGCATAGCACAGTGTTGCCCAACAAAAGGCGGGGTCACAACATTTTACAACAGTGCTCATTGCTGTGCGCAGCCCGGACGGTGAGGCGCTGACAGATGAGAATGGCGGCGGCTGCATGCGCTCCTGGGGCGCGTCGTCCGCTCGGTCTGGGGCCACCGCCACACAACTAACAAACCAGTACAATGAACGGTGAGTGCCATCCAGATCCAACATTGCAGTCATCGTCTTGCGAGGTCCCTCTAAAAAGTCGCCTGATGCCATGAAGCGATAGCACGAAGGCGAGTATGGCAGCCGAGAACATGTGTTTGTGTGCAGGGCCGAGCGCATCATCATCTCTGCGATCGAGTCCCTGCAGCAAATCGGAGGGTCACCCTCCGACGAAATTGCCAGCTGGATAACCGTGCGCATCGGCCTGACACATGCTGAGTGTTCCTTCAAGCTTGGCAAGTACATGGCACTACATCCTGTAGCTGTCATTGCCAAGTGAGAATCATGCACATCGAAGCTCTCCCAGAAGCAGCCCCTGCCCCGTGGCTCCGGCCAACATGCAATTGCCACCATGAAGAGTCGGCCCCATGAAGAGTTGGCCTGAACCTGGCAACATTGCTGCACCTGTAGGAGCACTACGCAGTCGACGATTTGTTCTGGGCTGGACTGCGGCCGCGGCTGGAGCGCATGGCGATCGCTGGCCAGCTCGCCCTGGTCGCGGGGCATCCGCCGAGATACCGGCTCCCGCAGATGAACAGGCTGGACACAATGGCCATGATGGCGGCCTGGCAGCACGAGGTGGAGCGCGGCGGAGGCGCCTCGGCACAGAGCGCGGCCCGACCCGAGGTGCGACAGCATTTCTATCGGCCCACTACTCCTGCAGGCAGGCGCCTTGCGGCGCAATGCCGGGCACAGAAAGTGCGTTCATGTGCTTGGGCTCGTGCATGTTGTTACTCATGGTCGACTGACACTGTGTTCTTCACAAGCTGCCATATGACTGAGAATAGTGCGTCTTTGCAGGATGCTCTCGAGGCTGCGGAGGCGGCCGCGCGGGTCGTGATGGACGCCATGGAAGCCGAGAGCGCGGCGGGGCGGACGACGCCCTCGGGCGGCGGGCAGCAGCCACTGGAAGCCATTCAGCTCTTCGAACAGGCGGACTCCAGAGACGTGCGCCCTGGCCGTTGGCTTCGGTGGTTGCTCTGAGCCGGAGCATGCCTCCCTGGGCTCTTGCCGTGATCAGCAGAACTCTGACTGCTCATGCCTACGAATCCCCTGCTGGTAATGTTGCGCGATTAACACGAGATTGCTCACATACATCGTGCGCTGCCCTGCAGGCGGCGCTGCGGCCGCGGAACGAGATCTTGTCGACGCTGGCGCGGCAGCCGGGGACTCTCGCCAACCTGGACACGTATTTGAAGCGGCAGCAGCAGCGGGAGGCGCTGCAGCACGCGCGGGAGTTCTTGCGCCAGCACAGCCAGCAGGGGCAGCACGACCCGTTCGCGCTGCAGCAGCAGCAGCAGCAACAGCAGGCGCTGAGCGGCGGGCAGCACGGCCTCGGCTGGAACGGGGCGGCGGAGGTGGCCGGGGCCCAGCTCAGCGGCGCGGCGGGCATGAGCGGGGCAACATTCGCAGCGTGTGGGCCGCTGGAGGCCGGGCTGCGCGCGGCGCCGGACCTCAACCTGCCGCCACCCATGGAGCTGGATGTCGCGGCTGCGCTGCCGCCGCCCCCGCAGCTGGTCCTCGACAGTAAGGGCATCGGCAGTCTGCCGTCGTTGACGCTGGAGTCCTTTCAGAACCCCAGCAGCCTGCACCCCAGCAGCCTGCTCCCGTTCAGCATGTCCTCGGCTCCCCAGATGACGGCAAGCAGCGTGCGCGTAGACTCAGGTTAGGGTCGGATCTGTGTATTGAGCGTCAGATGCAAGTTGACGAGTTGCGGAGTGCGAGATGAGATCAGCAATCTGCCGTTTTGTCAGTCTCAGTCTGTCGGCAGCTGGGCGGCAACGATGAGACTCGATCGTCATCAGCAGCTCTGCGATGGAGGACTGGCTTGTGACTGCTGGTCGCCTTCCCAGAGAGTGTTCATCTCGTTTAATTCCTCCACTTTTGTCACCGCATCCTGTCTGACGCTTGCTGGCTTGCACATTGTGAACATCCGTCCGCACCATAAACCCCCGTATCCATCACAAACTGCTACATAGCAGATTCGAGTCGATACCATGTCCTTGATGCATGTGCACAGCAAGGTTCTCACAAGCAGTGCTGTTGCTACACTGACATTGGTCATGCAAGAAGCTCAAAACCTCTTCTCCTGCGCACACAAGTATAAGCCTGTTCTGAAGCCTGAGGCACTCTGCCGCTAGACCTGTCTTGTAAATAAGCGCAGCACGGCGCTAAACCTGCCTAGACGCGTGCCTGACTCTTGCGGACCCCTCGTGATATTGGCTTGCGGTGTGACCGCCTATTGAGGATGCCACCAGCCAAGATACGGTAGTAGCTGTTGACGGCCATCCAGCTGGCCAAATCCGCATCTGAAAGGCGCTCAAACACCCGAGAAATGAGCCACACAGGGAAGTCCGCGACCGGCAGGACACGGTCACGCGGGGCACGGCGTCCGGCAGGGCGAACGATGCTGCGGCGAACACGGGCTTGGACGCCAACTGCGCTCGGCGAAGCTGTCGTGCCCTGCGACGAGTGGTTGGTGCCGCAGGAGGGCGCTGTGTTAGGGACACAATTGCGACACAATTGCCGGGTGCCCACATTCACCAAGCAGACCATGGTAAAGAGGTCTATCAAATCCACGCCAACAGGCACATCAGGCTGCCTGAGCTGCATGGTTCGCTGGATCTGCTGATCCCACTCGTCCTTCCCCACAGCGTTCAAGATCTTGATGAGCTGCGCGACACTGTAGCCGCGGGTCGAGGAGCCACGAGCTGCACCGCGGCCTGGCATAGCGCGGGCATGTCGGAGTGCTGCACACTGCTGAGGGCCTCCGTCATCTGCGCGCACGCGGCGCTGAGGGGATGCTATGAACGCAGTCCCACGCAGCCGGTGAGCATCAATAGCGCAAGGGTCGTTGCAGCTTTGATCAGATGGCCAGTCGCTGGAGAGATTTGTGTGGGTAGTTCCGTCGCCGTCAGAGCTCTGGCGGCACTATCTGCGCTGACAAGCGACAACGCTTCTATTGCTACTCACTGCGACCTACGCGAACTTGCTCTGCGTTCCAAACCACTGAACTCCCTGGTTGCTGCCGCACCTTGATCAAGACCAAACCAGGCAAGGCACCACAACGGTCTACGCTTTCAGTTGTTCCAATGCAGCGGCCGACATGTCGTCGATCGTGCGCGGGACTGCCTTCGAGTGCGCCGCGCACAGGTCGACGTACGTCTTCGCCACCTTCGGGATGTACGACGCCTCATCCGGCTTCACATCCCGCATGTATTTCGCGGGCGTGCCGCCCCACAGCTGCTTCGCTGGCACGACTGTTCCGGGCGTCACGGTCGAGCCGGCGGCGACGATGGCTCCCGACTCCACCTGCGACGGGCTGAGGCAAGATCAGCACAAGCCTGTCGCGCATCCTGTGGCGCACCCGGCAAGGCCAATTGCTGGCTGAAATGATGACAGCCGTAAGCGGGGCATTTGCGCTGGGTGCAGTATGCTGCAAAGAAGGATTGTCAGATGCTACACGAGACCTAAATCACGACGGGGATCCCTTGGACACCGCACCTTGACGCCCTCGAGCAGCGTCGAGCCCATGCCGATGAGGACGCCGTCCTCTACCGTCACGCCGTGCAGGCTCACCTGGAACACAGTGGAGACAGGACTGAGACATTTTCAACCTGCACCCGCCTCTGCATTCCGCGCCGAAACTTGGAAGCTCGCGCAGCTCGACATGCTGGCATCGCCAACCATGTTGATGCGCATCACGCACTCCTGAGCACATTCATCTGTGCACGTCGCACGTGCTGAGGTGCACACGCACATTGGGACGTAGATGACAAGGATCGGCCGAGCACCTGGTGCCCGATCGTGACGTTGTTGCCGATGACCGTGTTCGGGTGCGGCCCCGGCAGGACGTCCGGCCCGAGCCGCGTCTCGTGGGTGCGCACCACCGTGCCGTCCTGGAGGTTGCTGCCGCTGCCCACCGTGACCTTGCCCGCATCCCCTGCCGTCAGCAGCAGCACCGGAGGTCAGGGCAATGCTGGAACTTCGTGGCGTCCGTAGCGACTGATAAGCCGCACGCAGCTCCAGTGGGTTGCGCTGAGGCCGGAGTGACCGATTGAGGTGCATTGCCAGCTGCACACTGAAGGGAAACAAACTGTTGTTGAGTGACTGGCAGAACTGACAGCATTTTGCCAAGTGAAGGTCACTGATAGCAGAGGTCACGGATCAGATGTTGTGTAACTGGTAATAGCGCTGCGACGCACCTCGCACGACGCTGCCATACCAGACGGACGAGTTGGCTCCGATAGTCACATTGCCAACGACTGTGGCGCTGGGGGCGACAAAAGCGCTGCTGGCGACGTCCGGTTTACCGCGGAGCAACGCGACGACACTCTGATGCCGCGATACTGGGTGGCATGCACAGCTGTCAGCGCATGTGGTCTGGTGTAGAATGCAGCAGAGTGCTGAGGCTCAAGGGGTGGGTTGGGACGGGGGCGCGGGGAGGGGGCGATACGGAGGGAGAGCAGCGCACGTTCTTCTGCGTATGATCCCTTCCCCTGGAGCTGACACCCTAGCCGATCCAAAGCGATGCCTGTCTCCCTGAAGATGGCGCCTATGCGATATGTGAACCAGGCCATCTATTTCCTCCTACGCTGAGGGCGGCTTCCCCGGAACGTTTCGACAAGCGCAAGCAATCGGGATGGTGCAGGCGGATCGTCTACAGCGTCATGAGGCTTTGCAAACAGAGCGCAGCGGATTCGTTAGCAGCTGCACTTCTTCTCACCGCCGAGGTTTTGGCCGGCGATCCTTTATGCCTAGTCCCGACTCTTGGCTGATCAATCCATTGCAACAGCATCGCCGGGACAAGGATCCTGCTTACTGCTGGGGCCTACCCCGGCACAGCTCGACACCCGAGCACCAGAAAGGAGAGCGTAGCGCAGCCACTGCTGACGAACAGCCTGATCTACCGTGCTACAAGGCTAGTTCTGCGTGCCGCAGTCGAGACTTGCTTGCCAGGACTCAGCACTGGTGAGCCCCACACGGCGCCTGCGGATTGTGCCTCATTGACCTCCTGTTCTGCGTCAATGCCAAAGGACAGCATGCTATCGTGATCCACGTTATGGCTAATGCAATGCACACGTTGGGCAGCGCTACGGGCACTGGCATAGACAGCATCTGCTGTGCTTGCATTTTCACGGTCAGGCTGCAGAGTTTTCCCCTGCATACTGGCCCTTGCTGACGCAACCGACGCTGCTCGCGCTCCCTTGCAGATCACAGCTGCGATGGCAGAGCCGCCGGCTGACGCGCCGCGTCCCAAAGAGCTGTACATCGACGAGCAGTGGGACCGCTTCATCGACCTGACCGTGCGGCGGACGGTCTACGGCACGCTCGCGGGTGGTGTCGCGGCCCTGCTGCTCGCCCGTGCGCTTTCGGACATTGCAGCACATCGTGCATGAGTGTCGACCTGTCTCGAAGTCTGCTTCTCACGGCTTTTTGCTGCATCATGCCTTTACTCTCTTTTTGAGCAAATGTCTCGGCAGCCCTCATGAACAACATGCTGTGACAATCTACACAACTTCGTGCACGTGCAGGTGGGCCGGCGGCTCGCTCGGCGCTGATCGCCTTTGGCAGCGGCTGGGGTGCAGGGTCAGCCTTCACAGACGGGCAGCGACTGGTGCGGCTGCGCTCGCGTGAACACCTTGGCAATACTGCACAACCTCGTAACGAACCACACACTGGGACACCATGTTGTCATGCCCCATCAGGCTGTTGCACTGGCGGAAGTGCGCATAGCTGACTCTTCTTTGCCTGTGCTGGTGCAGTTCCACCCGAAATAAGATCCTGACCCAAAGTGGCGGGCAAAGCCCGATACCATGGACGTGGCAAGTGTGGTTGCCAGGGGACGGAGAGCTGACGTAGGAGCTGAGAAGCGATGGCATCCAGCGCAGAGCTATGTAGTGTACCCTGGCAGATGGGAAACATCGGCCTCTGAGAGCAGCATGCTGATCGCGCTGGGGCGATCCGAGATGATCTGCATGCCCAAAGCTGCATGTCATGCATTGACTTCCGCAGAAGAGCAGGCAGAACGCAACGTATTCACTTCGTCGATCATGCGCGCTTGACAATTTGACACCGACTTGTCAGCAGACCTCACCTTACTGCTGCATCTGCAGCGACGATGAGCAGCACATGATCACGCATGAGCGTCCCATTCGAGCTGTTCTTCCCACCCTCCTCCAGATTTGTCGGCAGCCAGTGCGTGCAGGTTGATCCAACACACTGGGTGCGCAACGAAACCTTTCTCACCCCGATCCCACCCCCGCCGGCAACCTGCTATCCCAACGCCTGTAGTGCCTCGTCAGCCCGTCTGACACCGCGCAGATACTGGACGTCGGCGCTCTTCTGCCAGATTACCGGCGCCTGAAGGAGCTTGCAGTGTCGCTGCTGCCGACGGCTGCGCTCGATGCAGCTGCAGCGATCGGCATATATGTCATGGTCGGTGGCGGGTGCGGGACCATGCCATCGCTCCCATGGCTTGCGTGTGGCATCTCTTCTTGACTGCTTCTTCATGTGGCATGCTATCTGAACCACGATTGTAGACTGCAGATGTGCTGCAGAACCACAAAAGTGTCGACCATTGAGCCAGTCTGTGCCCTGCGCAGATGGGCCTATCGTGGAGCCATCTCCAACGATCGGCCTTCGGAAGTGATTCCGCTGCAGTGGCCCGCGCCGGACTCGTCCATCGCACCGGACATGGCTACGCAGCCCGGCCAAGTGCAGCTCGGGTTCTCGCTGGAGCCTCTCAGTGAGCTGCATCGCATCATCCATGCACACATGCCATCACAGTCTACGCTGCGACCAAGTGCTGCATGCATAGAATATTGGGGATTTCGTGTCGTTTGACAGTCCTGTTTAACCCATATGATGGGGCCTGATCCCGGAAACAAGTGACATCATTGGTGAGGAACGCATTGCTCTGCTCCTGTCGTCAACCTGACACTACCGGACTTTCCCCTGTGGTACTGACGCACCGCAATGGTGTGCATCTCAGGCGAGCTGTCGGCGAAGGAGACCAGCCGCGTGCTCGCCGGCGAGGACTTCGCCAAGGCAGTCGCCCTGAACCTGTTCCACTTCCTGCAGTCCTTTGGCGGCGGCGGAGCCGGCGACTCCCTTGCACTGCCGGCGAGTCTCATAGACAGGTGAGCCACATCCGCACTCAATCGCCGGTCCCCCATCACCTCGGCTTGTTGACCAGGAAACGCCTTCATCACCAGCTGTATCTTCCTCGTCCTACGGTGGTCTTCTACGCCATGATTGCCCAGTCGACCATGCAAAACACGCACGCCTCTTCTGCCGCAGGTGGTTTACGCGGTTCCAAGAGAAGTTCAGGAGAGATCCGGATTTCTTCATTCGGCACGCTGCCACAGACTGATTGCCGGCAGTGCGCCTGACCATGAGCAGTGACGGTATAGTGGTGGTGCAAGCAGGTTGCTGGAACTGCACGCTGCCAAACGGCTCCCATTAGCTAGAGTGAATGCGCAG
>JAABUX010007757.1_pt1 | contig 12511 bp, 12 predicted proteins | sample 5561851 | NCBI WGS metagenome assembly JAABUX01 (sample SAMN10711883, study PRJNA513361) | rock metagenome | isolation source: Antarctica rocks | place: Antarctica: Victoria Land, Richard Nunatak red sandstone | collected 2016-01-03 | reverse complement strand
TCCGCCGTAACGCCTTCGCCGACCTGGGTGGAGCGGGCGGCGCGGCCCAGTTCTTCGCAGGGCAGAACCCCGCGGGCGTCGAGGACCTGGACAGCGCGCGGAGTATCGCCATCGACCTGCTCGACGCCAATCCCTACCAGCCGCGCAAGACGTTTGACGACACGGCCCTAGCCGAGCTAGCCGCCGACATCAAGGAGCACGGTGTCTTGCAGCCCCTGCTCGTGCGGCCCCACCCCCCGAAGAGCGGCCGCTACCAGATCGCAGCCGGTGAGCGCCGCTGGCGTGCGGCGCGGTCAGCCGGCCTGGCGCAGGTGCCGTGCATCGAGCGAGACATGGACGACGGCGCCATGGAGCGCCTGGCGCTCGTGGAGAACGTCCAGCGCGCCGATCTCGATCCCGTAGAGGAAGCTCACGCCTACAGGCGCCTGATGGAGCGTGACAAAATCTCGCAGCATGAACTGGCTAGGACTATCCACAAGGACACATCATACATCACCTTGCGCCTGCGTCTGCTCGAAGATGGACGTATCGCCACCGCTGTCAGCGATGGTAAGATGAGCCCGACCGTAGGACAAGAGGCGGCGCGTATTGAGGACCCGGAGCAACGGACAAAGGTGATTGAGCGGGCACAACGCGGGGAACGCGTGACGGTGCAACAGGTCAAAGCCGTACGCGCGCCCAAGGAGAGCGCCCCTAAAGAGCAACGACAAAACGTGACACGCGGCGCCGTGACCGTGCCCACCGAAGAGGTTACGGTGTTGAATTATTCAACACCTCCTCCGAAGGCTATGGTGTTGAATAATTCAACACCTCCCCCTGTAGGCAGCCTAGAAGAGGCGTTAGGCGCGCTCAATACAGTCGCCGTAGTGACCGTCGCGCGGTTCGGTGCCGCCAAAGGGTGGAGCTGCGCGCAACTCGTGGCCGCTCTGGAAGTGGTCGGCGACGACGATACGCCATAACTCGGCTATTTAGGAGCCATCCCCCGCGGTCTGAACAGCGAGACAACGAAACAGCTATAGCGCAGGAGCATGCACAAGATGATGCGTCGATTAGTGGTTGCGATGTTCGCCATTGCGCTTGTGGGCGCGCCGGCGCGTCCGGCAATGGTCTCCGGTCCCTCTGGGCAGGTAAAAGCCGCAGTCGTCTCGTATGCTCTCTTCCTGGCGCGACGCGATATGGACTGTCTCCTCGCGGTGGGACGGTTTTATCGCACCTCCGTCTTCGACGCGAAGAGTGATACCGACCCGGTGATTAAGCTAGCGTATACGCAGGCAAGCGACACATGCGCCCGTGCACATGCCCGTATGGTGGCCGCCTATCCCCCTGTCTTGCAGAGGTATCGCATCTTTCACCGCCTGCGCGATGACTTCATCGGGAAGGGCTATTGGATGCTGCGGAGAGACTGGTACGCGGTCCACAACGACTGGGGCCATGACGACCAGGCCACCGCGCAGGCTAATCGCTACTTAGACGACGAGACGCAAATCGAGAACAAGGTCGAGTGCGTCTGGCGCTTACCGAGCTTGACCCCCAAGGAGTTTTTGCTCTCGCACCAGTCGACTACCGCCGATTGCACGGACCAGTCTAAACTCCCGATTGCCTGAACCTCGCTACGGCCCTCTCATGATAGGGGACGTGAGGAACACGCTGGTAATCCGGTTATCGGTGCCTCACCCATTCTTTTTTCAAGCAGTGAGAGCGCTATCCCTCATGCGGTTCGCTGCTCGCCGGGATAGCGTCGGCTGTGTTTTCCTGAGTGGAAGAATGGATAGCGTTTATCTCTCTTACTTATCCTGTTCTTCCTGATGAAAGGGCGTTCCCGCGCGATCCTCCGGTGGCTGCATTTTCTCTATATCTTGGCCCTCTCCGAAGTGCTGCATCAGCACGATACGTGCGGCTACAGCCGGGGGAACGCCCCACCTGCGCGCTACCTGCTCGACACGATCACCGACTGATTCGGGTAAGCGTACGATAGCCTTCCATGTCATCGGTTCCGCCTCTGTGTCTTTCCCTCTAGCCATATCCTAAGCTATCCTATTCTATCCTATATAAGTTTTAATTGTGCTAGAATGGCTGTAACGGGCTACTACAGCCCGCCTACAGCATATCGGCGTCAGTCAGACGCCAACACGGCATGATGCCACACCTTACCGCATCGACCCTCGCGGGCGCGAGTAGTAAGCAGCAACGGCATGGGGAGGAAGGGGTAACGAGACGTATCGAGAGAGAGAACGGGATGACAAAGGGCCGACGACTGCCACTAACAGCCCCGGCCCGGTGGAAGACAATAGGCAGACACACCATGACGTAGAGCCGTCCCATATGCTTCACCTTCAACTTTACCATGAGTGATGCAGTATGGCACGGGACCATCAGAAAAGGACCTGTAGACCATGCAGACACTTCTCGACTTAATTAACAGCTTCGGCACGCAGATCATCCTGGCCGCCGTCGGCCTGGGCGTCGTCGGCGTGTTTATGGGCGTGTTCGCCGGCATCCTGGGCTATCGTCACGGCGCGGATGTGACGCGTACAGCGCTCGTCGGGATGGCGCTCTTGATCCTGATCCGGGTCATTGCCGCGACGCTCGCCAAGCAGGCCGGAGCCAACATCGGGTAGCCCCTCATCATCAATCCGCACTGAGGCTAGCGGTGGGCCTGGTCGTGTCAGCGGACACTGTGGCCGGCGTCCACCGCTTTTCTGTTTAGGGAGGCAACACGCTATGCAACCCATGAGTAATCGCCGTTCCCCGCGTGTCCCCAATGAGCCGTGGCGCGGCGGACCGGGCAACCTGACTATCGCGCAGACCGTGGCCCTTCTAACGGCCGGGATCGCCGCCGGCGGTGTCTGGTGGCTCGGGACCTTCGTGTTCGGCACGACGCTGCTCGCCGTGTTCGGGCATATCATCCTGACCAGCATCGCCGGCGGTGGCCTTGCCCTCGTGTTCTATGCCATGGCCGACCCCAACCGCGAGCCGACCATCCGGCAACACCTCTTCTTCAGCCTGCGCCGTCACGCCTATATCCGTAAGGAGCCGCGCCATGACATCCAGCCGATCCCCTTCCACACGCCCCACGGAGCGCGCCACGCCGCCGCGCGCCTGGGTCGGGGCCGTCCGTCGCGCCCTGCCGTCGCGGCCCTCTGGCGACGCCTCAAGGCCCTCTCGCGCCGGCGTCCCTAAACCACCGCGCGTCGCGTCAGCGGACGCCGGCCCGCTGCCTCTACCATCCGGGCCTGGCCGCTTCACGGTCGAGCCGGATGGCACGCTCATCTGCGCCGATGGGTCCTGCCTGGCGATCGTGCGGGTCGATGCTTTCCTCAACCTGCGCAGCCTCGGCGCCTATGACCAGGAGCGTGTCTGTCGCGAGTTCGCGGCCCTCGTGCATGGGTTGGCTCAAGCTCAGGCCCTACAGGTCATCATCGAGAGTAACCCGGTGCGGCCTGACGCCGTGATCGCCGCCGTGAGCGCGACCGTGACCACGTCCGATCGCACGCTCCGCGCGATCGCCGCGCCGACGCTGGCATGGTTGGAGCGCGAGGTGGCGCGCACCCATGTCCCCGACCTGTCGGGCTACCTCATCGTCGCGCCCGCCCCGGAGGCGCGCGGCGGTCTGGCCGGCGTCCTCGACGAGGCGCGCGACCAGCTCGGGCTCCGTCGCGTGGATGAGGACCGCATCGACCGCCACGGACTCGACGCGGCCGTGGACGACACGCTCGCCCAGGTCAAGGCGTCCGACCTCGCGGCGCACCGCCTACGACGCGCCGACGTGCTGGCCCTGCTGTGGCGCGCGGCCAACCCTGGCGCCCCGCAACCCAATGAGCTGGCCGACGCGTGCGACACGGGCGCCCTGGCGGCCGCGCTGACGCCGCGCCACTGGCAGGAGCGCCGCCGCGAGATCGTCCACACACTGCCTGACGACGGTACGACCGTCTATACCCGGAGCCTGTATCTGCTCACGCCCAAGGAACTGACCAGCCCCGGCTACCTCGGCGACCTCATCGCCATCGAATGTACCGCCCGCCTGTCCTGGCACCTGCGCGGCCTGGACAATCTCAGGGAGCGCACGCGCGTCTTGCGCAAGCGGAAGACCTCCGCCGCGTCCGTGCGCCGGGCCTACGAACGTAAGCGCCTGCCCTCGCTTGACGACGAGGACGCGTTGCAGGAGGCGGGCGCGCTCGCCCAGGACCTGCATAGCGCCGTTGAGGGATTGGCGTTGTCTACGGTCGTGCTGACGCTCCAGGCTGAGAGCCTGGCGGCGCTCGACACGGCCACACGCCGCGCGCTGTCCCTCATCGGCACACGTCTGGGTATCCAGCCCGGCAAAGGGCGCGGCTACCAGGGTCCGCTCTGGCGCGCGTCGTTGCCACTCGGGCAGAACACGGCGCGGCGGCGGGCCAAGCGCTGGCACACCAGCGCCGTCGGGAATGGGCTACCATTCCTGGCGCACAATCCGGGCACGCCGACCGGCTTCCCGGTGGGCTTCGCCAGCCGTGGCCACGAGCTCGTGCTGCTTGATCTGATCCACCCCAGCCTGTCCACCAGCGTGATGACCGTGACCGGCTCCCAGGGAATGGGGAAGACGTTCTGGCTCCTACGATGCGCGCTGTGGTCACGTTACCGGGGCCATCGCGTGACGTTGATCGCGCGCGCCGACCACTTCGCGCCATTCGTGGACCTGTGCGGCGGGGCCTACATCGCGCCCGGTAAGCAGGATGACCCGCCCATTATCAACCTGTGGGACTTGCCCGCCGGCCAGAAACTCAGCCGCAAGGTGAGCGTGCTCGTGGCCGCCCACGAGATCCTGCTGTGCAATCCGGGGCAGGAGTTGGACGGCGAGGTACGCAGCGAGCTGGACCGGGCCATCCAGGCCGTCTACGCGCACCACGGCGTGACCGCCGGCCACGAACGTTCATTGCTCCGCGAGGGCGCGCCCTTGGAACGTGAGCTGGTCGCCGAGTTGGAGGCCCGCGCCGCTGCCGACGGTGTGCCTGAGCGGAAGCGCGAGGTCCTGGGGAAGGTCCACGCCACGCTGCTGTCGTTCGTGACGGACCCGACCTACGGCGACGGCCGCTATGCTCACCTCGTGGACCGTCACACCCGCGTCAACATCGCGGAGGATGTGCTGTGTTGGAACCTCGACGACCTGGACCCGCCGCTCTACGCGTTGATGTTGTTCGTGATTACGGACACGATGGCCCAGCGCGCCAAGAGCACGTTCGACGCGACGCGCGGCGCCAGCGCGGAGTTCCTGGCGATTGATGAGGGCTGGTTCCTGTCCGAGTTCATGGGCGCCGGTCGCGAGTTGACCAACTGGGCCAAACGTAGTCGGCATATCGGGCTCATCCTCGCCTTTGCCAGTCAACAGGTCAGTGAGCTGATTAAGCCCGCGACCAAGCCGATCTTCGACGCCGCGAGCTTGCGCTGTGTGTTTCGGCTGGCCGACGTGCGCGACGACGAGGATACGGCGGCATGGGCCGCGCGCGCCTTGCAGTGTTCCGTGGACGAGGCGCATGTGATGACGTCGTTGCACGAGGGCCAGATGGTCTTGTTCCGTCAGGCCAAGGACGGCAGCCGTCGCCGTGGCGAGGTCGATGTGATGGCTCCGCCGCTGGAGTACGCCTGTTTCACGACCGAGACCTGGACCGATGTACCCGCGCGTAACGAGGCGATCGCGCGTCTGGGCAGCGTGGTGGCCGCTATCGCCGAGTTGGCCGAGAAAAGGGGAGGCTAGCATGCGCTTTACATTCGATGACCTGGCCGTGACGCTCTTCTTCTGTGGCCTCGTACCGTTGGTGGGTATGTGGGCGCTCCTGACCCTGCTGCCCGTTTATGTTGGCGTCGCCGTGTGGGTGCTTCATGTGCTCGGCGTCCTGGAGGAGGTCGTCACATGCATCTACGTGTAACACTCGGCACCCGCGCCCTGATCGGGGCGTTAGGCGTTACACTGTCCGTGCTCTTGCTCGCGCCGACTATGACCCTGGCCGGAAGTAAGCCCGCGTCCACATCGACGCCCATCGCGACGCAGACACCGTACCCGACGTACACGCCGCCGGCGACACAGACGCCCTATCCGTCGCCGACCGTCATGCCGTCGCCCATTCCCCAAGGGACGGACCCGACCAATCCGCACAAGTATTGCACCGGCTTGCTCAACTGGTGTCCCGACCTGAGCGGTCTCTTTAACGCCATCGGTGGTCTCGTCAACGGCGCGATTGTCGGCCTGTTCTCGCCGATTGAGCACGCCATCTCGGATTCCTTCACAAGCCTTGTGGCGCCCTTCCAGAAGGATTTGACCTACACCCCCAATATCCCCGCCGAGGCGTCGTGGAGCGGCCTACGTAACGTCCAGACGGCGTTGCAAGAGTTGGCAGCGACGCTGTTCTTCGGCTTCCTCCTCGTCGGCGTGTTCGCGCGCTACTTGGAACAACTGGGCCACGGGGACTTCGCCCAACTGACGAGCCCGCTACGCCGGGGCGTGGTCGTGACCGGCCTGATCGCGGGCTACCCGCAATTCATGGGCTGGGCCTTCACGCTCGTTAACAGCGCGGCCGGTGTTATCAACGCCATCCCGCTGGACGCCCATGAAACGGCGTGGGAGGCGGTCCGGGGCGCGATCTTCGCCGTCCACAACGCCATCAGCATCCAGACCCTCCTAGACGCGCTCGTGATGCTCCTGGCCTACGCCCTCGTGCTCCTCTCCGTCGTCGTGCGCGACTTTGGCCTGGGGGCGCTCTACATCGTGGGACCACTTTGCATGGCCTGCTTCGTGTCGCCCTACCTGGAGATCATCGCGCGCGCGTGGGTGAAAATGGTCATCAGCCTGGCGCTCTGGCCCATTGGCTACGCCGTGGTGCTCAAGGTAATCGCGCTCATGTTCGCCGGCGGTGGCCCGCTCTCGGAGTTCGGCGGCTTCTCGGCGGCGTTGGGCGCGCTCGGCCTCGTCCTCGTCTTGTACAAGACACCGGCTATCGTCGGGTCGTTCGTGGGTTCCACCGGGGCTGTCCTGGGCGCGGTCTCCACGTCGTTCACGGATGCGGGCATTGGGGCATCGGTCGGCGCGGCACGGTCCTTCGTGGGTAGCAAGATTTTCCCCGGCGCGGGCCACTAACGACAACGACTAAGGAGAGACAGGGTGAAACGACCAACCTACCGGGCACGTATACAGTGGCGCACCTGGGCGCCCTGGTATGAAGTGTCGCGCCAGATCGGCGAGTGGCAGGCCCATACCGATGACCTGCACGGCGCGCTTACCGTCGGCGGTGGCGCGGTGGCGAGTACGCTCGTAGCGGCCGTGCTCTTCCCTCCGCTCTCACTGCCGATCGTGGCAATTGGCGGGCTCCTGGCCGTGGCCGCGGCGACGTGGGCCAGCCCGGAGGGGCGTCGCCTCGCGGATGGCTTGAAACGGGAAGGGTTGCCATCTCCGCGCACAGCCGCGCGCATCGCGGCCGGGATGGTCGCCGCGGACACGCGGGCCGTGTGGTCCGGGCGTCCTGCCGTAATGGGTAAAGCGATACCCCTCTTGATCGAGGGGCCGCGTGTAGACGAGATAGAGGAGGAAGGGGACCATGACGCTAACACAAGCGCCACCGAGTGACGCCGCCGCCCCCGTGGAACAGTGGGAGTACCACGAGGAGGTTATCGACTACAAGGATCTGCCAGCCTTCATCACGCACATGAATGTGATGGGGCGCGAGGGCTGGGAACTGTTCATGTGCGCGCCTATCTCGCGTGGGGGCGGCTTTCGCTACGCGCCCGGACTGACCAGCCATTACCAGACGATCATCAAGCGTCGCGTCCCGCGGCGGTAAGGGGAGGGCAACCATCATGGATCGCATTCACCCCGCGCCTATCTTTTTTCACGCTAGTGAGCGCCTGCAAGGGCGGTACGCACGCCTCTCCCGGCGTAGTCGTGCCCTGCTCATCGGGAGCGTCCTCGTCGTGCTGTCGTGGCTCCTGGGCCTGCCACAAAGCCTGTGGCGGCATATCTACGTCTGGTTGGCCTACCCGCCAGCGGTGCTCATCCAGGCCATCAGCAGCCCGCTCAACGCGCATGGACACACGATAGAGTGGGGCCAATGGACGGCCCATATCGACGCGCGCTATGCGTGGTTGCACACGCGGGCGCATGGGGGCCTGGGCGGCGTGATCGCCATCGAAGTGCTGCTTCCACTCGTCTTGGTGGGCATGGTAGCGTGGCGCGTTGGGTGGTTCTGGTACACGCGCCCCCGGTGGCTCACGCCCTCGACGGCGCACGGCTCGGCGCGCTTGATGACCGACAAGGAGATGCGCCAGGGTCAGCTCGCGTATACGGGCGCTCCGCTGCTCCTGGGTACGCGTGGGCGTGCGTGCGTCGCCCTCGATCGCTCCTTGCAAGTCTTGAACGTCCTGCTCGTGGGGCCGCCCAACACCGGCAAGTCGGCCGGCTTCATCATCCCCAACTTGCGCCGTGAGGATGGCCGCCGCTCCGTCGTCGTGACCGACTTGAAGAATGAGTTGCTCAAGAAGAGTTACGGCGCCTTGAGCGATCAGCACGACGTGTGGGTGCTCAACTTCCTGTCGCCGGCGACCTCGCTGGGCTATAACCCACTCGCCTACTGCACCGACCCGCTCGCGACGGCCCTGTTCTGCGATGCCTGGATCTCCAATACCGGCGCCAGCGACGACGACCCCTTCTGGAGCAATGCGGCGCGTGAATTGATGATGGCCGGGATCTCACACCTGCGGGCGACCATGCCACCCGCCGCGGTGACGTTGGCGCACCTCGACCAGTTCCTGACGGGACAGCCGCCGCAGGCCGTCATCACCGCCCTTGAGGAGAGCCCCGCGCCGCTCGCCAAGAAGAAAGCCTTCTCGTTCATGGCCGCCCTGAAAGCGAACGATAAGCTGCTCGGCTCTGTGTTCGCGGAGATCACGCCCCGCTTCATGATTATGGCCGATGAGCGCGTGCAGGCCGTTACCTCGACGAACGAGGTGGATTTCCGGCGCATGGTCGATCCGAACGAGCGGCCCGTGGCGCTCTTTATCGGGCTCGACCGCACTTTGCAGCGCCAGTTAAAGCCCTTGATCGCCGCTTTCTTCCTGGACATGTTCCGCACCTTTAGCCAGATCGCTGACGAGAGCGTGACGGACGCCCTGGGCCGCGACGTGATGCTCTTCGCCGACGAATTTGGCAACTTGGGCGCTATCCCAGAGATGGCGACGTGGATCTCCACCATGCGCAGCGCCGGCGTGGGCATGGTCCTGGCGGTGCAGTCCACCAAGCAGATCGAGGCCGTCTATGGCGAGGAGGCGTTCGAGACCATCACCGCCTCGTGCTACACCAAGATTGGGCTGAGTCACATGGCCTGGAATGACGCCAAGTGGTTCAGCGACCAGGCGGGCCAGAAGACCGAAGTCACACAAAGTAGCAACGTGCAGCGCGGCCGCTTCCACGTCACGACGGATCGCGGCGGCGCGTCACAGAGTGAAACCAAGGCCAACTTACTCAACCCGGATGAGATCCAGCGCATCGGGGAAACCGAGATGATCGCCTTGATCGGCGAGCGCCCGCCTGCACGCCTCACTCAGCGCCGGTACTACGACGATAGTGAGGTCAAGGATCGAGGCGGTATCGTGCCGCCGCTGGGACCGGCCCGCCTGGATGGCCCGCTCACGGCGCCCACTTTCCACCAGGTCGTACGCGAGGCTCGGCCCCCCGACGGCCAGGACGCCCAGCAGGAACACGCACTCGCCACGCGCCTGACCGACGTCCCTCCGACAGCCGCGCCGGCGTCCACAACTCACCCCGTCAGCGTGGAAGAGACGACCGTGCCGCAGGCCGTGTCTCTGGAACGGTAGACAAAACAAAAAAGGGGCCGTCGTACACCGTGATGGTGTACGACGGCCCCTTTGTCAGGCGCGGTCAACGTCGTTGATCGGCCCGTTCGTCCCTTTCGCGCTCCTGCGCGCGTTTCCTCTCGTGGTTGGGTGTGCGCGCCGCGCCTCGTTCCGGCGTCCGCGCCTGCTGCAACGCCTGGTTCCAGTCTTTGACGCCGGCGGGAGGCTGGTCGCGGTCGATGGGTCCGTACGTGTCATGCACCCGCGCGCCGCTCCAGGCCCTCGTCTATCTGACGTGTGGGCAGGATACCGTGGCCGTCCGTCGAGATAAAGATGCGTTCGCCCTGTACGCCCTCGCGCATTAGTAGCGCGGCGCGGCTCATCGCGTCGATCGGGCTCTCGGTGAGATAGATTTGCGGGGCCATATACGGCGCTGGCGTGCCGATGGTGAACGCGAAGTGCCCCTCGTCCCTACGCGTGCCCGCGGCGAGTCCCTTAAACGCCGCGCCCGGCGCCGTCCCCCGCAGCGACGCGCCGGTGGCCTGCCCATCCTCATTCGGGCGCAGGAAGACGGCATTATTCCGACTGTCGGCGTAGATCGTCCCTCGCGCGTGCAGGTCGTCGACTAACGCCGGCGGCAAGGCGCGCTGCTCAACGAGGTAGTTTCTCACCTGTGACCAGCGTCCTTCATCGGGCGTCGGGGCGCGGAAGGCGGGGCGCTCCGCGTGTTCCACGATCTCGCGGGCCTGCTGCTGTCCGTCGCGTGCACTGTGCCATGTCGCGGCCGTGATCGCCGCCTCGGCGCCGTGTGTGTCCCGGAGGTAGGCGACGGCCTCGCGGTAGTCGTACCGCGTGGCGTGCATCACCAGGTCGATGGCGCCACCGCCGCCTTGCTGCCGATCGTGGTTATAGAAGCGTTCGTCGTTGATGCTGATGTGCTCGCCGTCGAGCCGGTACTTGTGGGCGTTGTAGCGGTCCACCTGGCCGCCCAGGCGCTCGATGACGCTCTCTAGGGGCACGGCGCGGACCTGTGCCGCCAGGGCCTTGTAGTCCTCTCTGAGCGCGGTATGGTCGCGCTCTAACTGGCGCACCTGGCCCTGCATCACGACGATGTTGGCCTCGCCCTTTGCGACCAGGCCCTCGTAGTGCTGGGCCTTCACGAGCGCGGCGTCCAGCGCCGGCGTCACGCGCTCGACGATCCGCTCCTGCTGCTCGCTCGCGTACCGCTCGGGATTGCCCACCAGGCGGCCCGGCCGCTCCACCTCCACCGCGCGCAGCACCTCGTCCCTGGCCGGCGTCGGCTGCTGGATTTTGCCGTACCACTCTTTGATCGTTTCGTGGACGGCCACGCTGCCCTTGACGCCGCGCTCAAGTCCGAGCGGCTCCATGGCCCGCGCGTAGCTGTCCTGCATCGCCCCGAGCTTCTCGCGCCCCCCGGTGTAGGTGTAGGCGCTCAGGCGGCCGGCGTCACTGATAGGGACGACAAGGGCCTGGATATGCGGCGTCTGCTCGTCTTTGTGCAGGACGGCGGCGACAATGTTCTGCGCGCCGTACCGCTCGCGCAGCCACGCCATGCTCCGCTCCGTCCAGTCGTCGAGGCGCGCCGCGCGCTCGCCGGCGTCGCCCTGCGCGTAGAAGTCGCGGCTCGCGGTCATGACGTGCTCGATGCCCAGGACCGCATCCGAGCGAATCATCGGCGCGTCGTCGAGGCGACGTTGCGCGTCGGCCATCCAGTCACCCGACCCAGCCAATCGGACGTTCTCTTGGAGGCGTTCCGCGTCGGCGTTGGGCGTGTCGCGGGTGCGTTCGTTGTGATGGCCCAACGCGCCAATCTCGCCCATCGTCTTGAGCTTGGCTACCCGTAAGATCGCGTACATACCGCGCCCCTCGCCCCCTATCTCTTTTCAAGCGGCCCACTGTCGCACGCCATGAATGTCTGGCGATGGGGCGGCGTGAACAGAGGGTCGTGGAGGAAGGCCCCTCAGGGCCGACCGGAGCGACCTATAGTGGGTACAGGTTTGCTGCGCGCACCCTCACCATCAGCCTACATGGTCGGGCGCGACGGCGGCAAGCGGCTACTTGGAAAAAGATGCTCCGCCGCCCTGAGCCAGGTGGACGTTTCCTGGTTCCTCGTATGCTGTGAGAGGGAGGATCATCATGCGTCTATGGCTGCGCCGTCTATTCCATCTCCGACCCATCCTTGACCGGGCAAGCGTCAGCGCCCGCCAGGCGGACTGGTTAAGGCGCTCCGCGGTCCCGACGGAGGCCGATGAAGAAGCGCGCCTGCGTGATGAGGAGGGACAGGACCTACAGCGCCCCGATGGTGCAGCGCCCTACTAAGCAACTGCACCAGTCGCAGCGGAGAAGAGGCACAGGAGGGGCACATGACCACGACAACTCAGGACAGGGCCATGATAGACGTTATCGCCGGGGAGATCGCTGTGCAGCTCGGTGAGACCGAGGAGGAACCGCGCCGGCAGATCAAGCGGGCGGTGCGCGTGCTGGGCGAGGAACGCACCCGCTCCCTCGTTGCTCAAACGCTGGAGATTGAAGCGGCCGGTGGCTTGATGCTCCCCAATGAGAGCCGGCGACGCACTCCAGGGGGTGTCTTCTTCCACCTGATGCGCGCGAATATCGAACACAAAGAGTGGTATAGGATCTTCCGACCACAGACCACGGGGCACGACAAGGGGAC
>JAABUX010007755.1_pt1 | contig 12515 bp, 10 predicted proteins | sample 5561851 | NCBI WGS metagenome assembly JAABUX01 (sample SAMN10711883, study PRJNA513361) | rock metagenome | isolation source: Antarctica rocks | place: Antarctica: Victoria Land, Richard Nunatak red sandstone | collected 2016-01-03 | reverse complement strand
AACGCCGTCCGCATCGTCACGGGCAAGAACTCCATGCGCCATACCATGCGCGATGCCGTGCTGGACGTGCGCATTCTCGCCGACATCCTCGACCACATGCCCGTCGCTTGATGCGAAATCCCTGGTGGCGCCCGCCGCCACTTGGCCGTCCGCCCATTGCGCCGGCGTGCTGGCGCCGACACCCCAAAGCGTCGCGGCGTCGCCGGAATGGAAGGTCACGACGGTGGACCAAGTGTCCGCCGTGGCGCCGCGGGCGTCCACGAACACCGTGTCGGTCCCGCTGCCCGCGGTCACGAAGTTCGAGCCTGTTCCCCCGTCCAGCACGTTGGTGCCGCTCGACGCCTGGATCGCGTCGGTGCCGCTGCCGGTGCGGATGAACAGGTTGGGCGCGGTGGCGGAGATGTTGAGGCTTTCTGCCGTGATGCTGACCACCTGCTGCGTGACGCCCGCGACCGGGCCGCTGTAGGGCTGCATCGTGACCGTGGCGGCGGCCTGGCCGGTCGAGCCGTCGCTGACGACGACGCCCGGCACAGGCGGGATCGGCGGCGTGGGCGGAACGGCCGGCGTGTCCGGCACGGGCGGCACGGGCGGCACGGCCGGGGTGGGCGCCTGAAACATCGTGGGTGTTGGCATGGGATCGCTCCAGATCACACCCCGGCAGGCCGGGGTGTTGGGCTGATTGAGAGATGGCGAAGCATCGCTGAACGCGATGGCTTCGATGGCAGGACGGACGGCGCCCATGGGAGCCGGCCCGGCCTGCCCGGGTACGCGCCCCACTCCGGAGGCTTGGCCAGGCGGCCCGATTGCAGTGGGTCCTGTGCAATCATGGGGAGGCCGCCTGCCTTGTCTCGTGGACGTTTCCCGCGGCGCTTGGACGCCGCTCCCGTGTCAAACAGGAGGCCGGACGAGATGCCCCCCTGAGGAAAGGTCCCGCTCTTTGCAGCCGAGAAAACCACAAGCCTGTGTGGCCGGCGCAAACTGACATGATTTCATGTCAGTTTGCTTCGCATGAGACCATCGAATGACGCAAGCGCCAAAACGCGCGGCCCGTCCGGCGGTCATTGGACGGGAAGCAGGCTTTCGATATGAAAACCTAATGAATGGGCGGACTTGCCAGCCTGGCTGGCGTGCCGGAAGAGCCTATCCTCCCGGTCGGCATCGGGTCGGTCAGGCCCTAAGCCGCGTGTATATACAGGTAGTCGCTCCCGCTCGCCGCGTCGTGCCCGAAGGAGGCCGTGAGCTTGCCGGCCGCCAGGTCCGCGCGGGTGAACCCGGCCAGCGTGATGGACGCGGTGGGTCCGCCCGCGGCGCCCGCGTGCAGCGTGAGGCCAGTGGCGCCCGCCGCCCCCTGGCCGTCCAGCCATTGCGCCGGGGTGGCGGCAGAGACGCCCCACAGCGTGGCCGCATCGCCCCCATGGAACTTCGCCACCGTGCTCCAGGTGTCGGCGGCGGCGCCCCGGGCGTCCACGAAGTAAGGTGTCGGTCCCGGCGCCCGCGGTCAGGAAGTTCGAGCCCGTCCCCCCGTCCAGCACGTTGGTGCCGCTCAGCGCCTGGATGGCGTCGGTGCCGCCGCCGGTGCGGATGAACAGGTTGGGCACGGTGGCGAGGATGTTGAGGCTCTGCGCGGTGACGGCGATCACCTGCTGCGCGATGCCCGCGACCGGGCCGGCGTAGGGCTGCGCGGCGACGGTGGTGACGGGCTGGCCGGTCGCGCCGTCGCTGATGACGACGGGGGGCTGGATGGCGGGGGGCTGGGTGATGGGGGGCGGCGCGACGTGCTGGGTCAGGGGGGTGCCGGCGAGGAAGGCGGCGGTTTCGCCGCTGTAATTGCCCTGCTCGGCAATCTGCACGTCGCCCCCGACGAGGCGGAGGGCAAGTCCGGCCTTTTCCGGGGAGCTGTCCACGAGGCGCAGCGCGGCGAGCGCCTGGTCGCCGGGGCCGCCATAGACCGTCAGGACGCCGTTCGCGAAGTCGTAGTCGGTGGCCTGGCTCAGCCCGGCCAGCACCACCGTGCTGTCCGAGAAGTTCACCAGCCCTTTGAAAGCGCCGGGCTGGTCGAGCTTGAGCGTGGCGCCGGCGCCACGCTGGGGATGGAAGTCGACGGTGATGCCGCTCGCGACACCGCGCCCGAACTCAAGCGTGGCGCCCTCATCGAGGCCGAACGACCCGGTGCCGACGACGTTGGGCTGGCTGGCGGCCTGCATGGCGACGCCGGGAGCGTCGGACAGGTCGGCAAAGCCGCTGCCCCGGTTCATGGCCACCGTTGTCGTGGCGTCGCCGCCGACGCTCAGGGTGCTGTAACCCAGGCCGGAGAAGCTTGCGTCCACTTGGGCGTTCGGCGCGAGGTTCAGCGTGGCGTGCACGGGCTGTTGCGCGCCGCTCCTGCTGACGCTGATGCTGATAGAGATGCTGGACAAGCCGGAAGCGTTGATCGCCACCGCCTCGTCGGGGGTGCCATATCCGAAGTCGAAGCTCTGCGATTGTCCGTCCGTGACGGTGTAGGTGGGCATGGGCTGGCTCCGGTTCGCGCCGCCGCGGGCCGCGGAGGGCCGGCCAGGTTATGTGCGATAGCGGATGCCGCCAAGAGCTTTGTTGAAGCCGCCTGGCCCCATGCGTCGGCTGCTCAAAGACTCACCCCTCCCCCCGCCCAGACCGCGCCTCGATGGCGCGCAGCACCGCCACGACGTCGGCGTCCTCCAAGCCAAGCCCGGCGGTCTCCTGGAACAGGGCACGGCATGCGTCGAGCATCGGCACGGCGATGCCGCCCGCCCGCGCCGCCTCGGCGATCATGCGGTGGCTGTCCAGCACGGCCGCAACCGAGGCCTGGACAGCGAAGTCGCGGGCCACGAGCTTCGGCGCCTTCATCCGCAGCAGGTCGCTCGACGCCGGGCCGGCGCACAGGATCGAGGCGGACTGATGCAGATCGAGGCCCTGGTGGGCGGCGTGGTGCATCGCCTCGGCGAGGCCCGTCAGCACCGTGCCCACGAACAGGTTGGAGGCGAGCTTCATCGACAGCGCGTTCGGCACCGGGCCGCACGGGACCGCCTCGCGGCACAGCGGGGCGAGCAGCGGGCGGACCGCCTCCGCCGGCTTGCGCGAGCCTGAGACCGGCGCCTCCACGTAGCGGCCCCCGGCCGCGCGGATGTCGTCCCGGGGGCCGCGCGATCAGCCGGGGGCGGCGGCGCCCATAGGGACCACCATGCGGTCCCGGACCAGGACAGCGAACCCCGGCGTGCCCCGCTCCAGCACGGCGTCCACCGCCTCGCCGTCGAACGGCATCAGGAGGACCGTGCCCGCCCGAACACCTCCGCCACGCTGTCCGCCACCGCGGCGCCCTCCGACGCCAGCGCCCGGGCCTTGCCCGGCGTGCGGTTCCACGCCACCAGCGGCGTCCCGGCCCGCAGCAGGTCGCGCGCCGTCGGCTCGCCCATGGTGCCCAGGCCGATGAAGCCGACGGTTGCTTGAGGATCGCTCATGATGGCGACGCGGGGCGCGTGCCTATGCCGCCAGCATCCCCTCGATCCCCGCGATCAGCCGGTCCACCGCGCGCCGCGCTTCCGGCACCATGCCGGCGAAGTCCGCATACCCGTGCACCAGCGCGTTTTCCTCGATCAGCGCCACCCGCACGCCCGCGCGCTTCAGCGCCGCCGCGTAGGCCGTGCCCTGGTCGCGCAGCGGATCGAACCCGGCCACCGTGACCAGCGCCGGCGCCGCCCGCGACAGGTCCGCCCGGATCGGCGACAGCCGCGGATCCGTGCGGTCCGTGCCGGGCGGGAACATCGACGCCGCGATGGCCCGCATCGCCTCGGCCGTCAGCAGGTAGCCTTCTGCGAACGTGGCGAGGCTCGGGTAATCCCCGGCCCCGTGCTCCGGGTCGGTTTCCTCCATGTCCACCACGGGGTAGATCAGCACCTGGCCATCGACCCCGCCTTCCCGGGCCAACGACGCCGCGAGGTTCGCCCCGGCGCTGTCGCCGCCCGCCAGCAGCGGCCCGGCCCACCCCTGCGCCCGCACCCAGCCGAGCGCCGTCCGCGCGTCGTCGTGCCCGGCCGGAAACGGGTGCTCGGGCGCCAAACGGTAGCCGGAGGCCAGCACGCGCAGCCCGGTGCGCGCCGCGATCCGCCGGCACACGCCGTCGCGCAGCCTCGGTTCGCCCATGATGAAGCCGCCGCCGAAGAAGTACAGCAGCGTGCCCGCCGGCGCCCGCCCATGCGGCCCGTACTCCCGCCCCGGCGGCAGGCCGGGGATGGCGAGGGGCGCCGCCGTGGCGCCCGGGTCGCCGCGCAGGCCCGCGAGCGTCAGGAGCTGCGCGTACTCCGTCCGCGTGCGCTCGATGGGCTGCGGCTTCGGCGGCTGGCGGCGCACGAAGCGCACCAGCGCCGACATCACCGGGTCCATCCGCTTGTTGTCGGCCAAGAGGCTGCCGCCCGTCGCCGCTCCGAACGCGAGGCCCGCCCGCATCCCGGCCCGCTGCCAAAACCTGTGTTCCATGATGCATGAACTTGGCCGGCGCGCGCGGGTTGCAAGATTGGGTCGCGGCCCGGCAGGCCGCAGGCCGCGCCTACCGCCGGCGGCGCAGGACGCCCAGACCCAGGAGCGACGCGCCGAGGAGTGCGGCCGACTGCGGCTCCGGCACGGAGGTCGGACCCGGCGGCGGGGCGGCGGTGTAGGTGTAGGTCACGACCGCCTCTGCCCGCGCCTGGGTGTTCTGGACGGTTTTCAGGTTGCCGCCGGACACGTCGGAGATGGTCCGCGTGCCGGTATAGACCGGAAGCAGCACCTGCCCTGTGCCCTCGAAATACGTCAGGTAGGTGGAACTGAACAGGTCGATTGGGTTGCTGGTCGCGTTCGTCGCCGTCACGCTGAAGGGCACCGAGGCGCCGGGCGCCACTACGGCGTTGGCGACGCTGACCAGCAACGGCGCCGATTCCAGCAGGAAGGGCGTGGCGGTGTTGGCCGGGCTGTCGATGCCAGGGCCGGTCGTGCTGTTGCTGGGGGCCAGCAGGCGCACGCGCAAGGAGGAGTTGTAGCTCGTGACTTCGGCCGTGTCCGCCCCCGTGTTCTGCACCGATCCCGTCGAATTGGCGTCTGCATACAAGGACAGCGTGGCCGCCGTCAGCGTGCCGAGCGAGGTGTCGAACTTCGGCACCGCGATCTTCTGGCTGACGCCGCTCCAGTCGGTCTGCGTGTAGGTTTGCGGCGTTGTCGCCGGATCCGGCCCGTTGGCGGCGGAGTACCAGGCCTTGTAGGTGGCAACGGACGCAGAGGCCGGAACGGCCGCAAGCAGGGCGACTGCGGCCGCGATCGCTGTCAGGGCATGGCGCATGGAAGCTTCCTTTCCGATGATGGCCCGTGCCGGCCGGCGCGTCCGCATCCCTCAGCCCTGCCGGCGCATTAGGCCGAGGCCCAGCAGGCCCGCGCCCAGCAGCGCCGCCGACGCCGGCTCCGGCACGTCGGTCGCGGCCGCGTCGTAGGTGTAGGTGACGGTCGCCTCGGCCCGCGCCGACGTGACCTGGAAGATTTGGACGTTGCCGCCGTTGTAGAGCACGTCGTTGTTCGTCGCGGCGGTCAGCGGGAACAGCAGGCTGCCCGTGCCGACGTAGGGCGAGGTGTCGGTGCTGACCGTGATCGAGTTGTTGTCGGAGGTCATGACCGGCGCGTTCGCGCCGAACAGGTAGGATTCGCCGGGCGCCAGCGTGAGCGGCGAGGCGAAGCTGAATTGCACCGGGCTGACGGTGAGGCTCTCCCCGCCCGGCGCCTGCAAGGTGATTTTCATTGTCGCGGTGTCGTGTTCGACCGTGGCCGTGTTGGAGCCGGTGGCGGTGTTCGTCAGCCGCCCGGACGACATGATGTTGCCGTAAAGCGACAGGTCGACGCCGGTGAGCGTGCCGAGCGTCGGGTCGAACTGCGGCAGCGTGATGCTCTGCGTCGAGCCGTCCCAGTCGGTGTTCGAGAAGGTCTGCGGGTTCTGCCCGGGGTCGAGGTTGTTGTTGCCGGGGTAGAACTGGCTGTAGGAGACGGAGGCCGCCTCCGCCGCGGCGGGGGCAAGGCCGAGGGCAGCCAACGCCATAAGCCCCATGAGAACGCGCATCGTCTGCTCCTAAACTGCCTCGGCCCGGCCCGGCCCGGCATCCGCAACCCGCGGCAGAAGGCAACCCAAGATTCGTGCCAGCTCTCTAAACTCTTGATATTGCGAAAAGCAAACATCACAACTCAAGCGCGACTGTCAGGAAGCTTTACACTTCGGACGTGCCCCGCCGCTCCACCAGCAGGGCGATCCGGTCGGCCAACTGCGCCGCGGACACCGGCTTCTGCATCAGCGACACCGGGCCGCCCAGCCCCTCCGCCGTCGTCAAGGACGCGCCGACGCCGGCATAGCCCGTGAGCAGGATCGCCGGCAGCCCCGGGCGCATCCGCTGCGCCGCCCGGATCAGCGCCACCCCGTCCATCCCCGGCATCGTCAGGTCCGACACCAGCATGGCGACCTCCGCGCCCCCCATCAGCGCCGCAAGCCCGGCCGGCCCGTCCGCCGCCGGGAGCACGCGCAAGCCCATCTCCTGCAACTGCTCCGCGAGCGTCGCGCGCACCTGCGCGTCGTCCTCCACCAGCAGCACGCGGCCCCGGCGGCGCGGCAGGCGCAGCGTCTCCTCCGCCCCGGCAGTGCCCGGCGCGCAGGGCAGCCACAGCCGCACCGCCGTGCCGCGGCCCGGCGCGCTCTCGATCCGCAGGCCGCCGCCCGACTGCTCCACGAAGCCGCGCGCCATGGCGAGGCCCAGCCCGGTGCCGCGGCCCACGTCCTTGGTGGTGAAGAACGGCTCGCTGGCCCGCGCCAGGGTGTCCGCGTCCATGCCGTGCCCGGTGTCCGCCGCCTCGATGCGGATGTAGGGGCCGGGCAGCACCTCCACGCTCAGCCCCTGCGGGTCGTCGTCCAGCGTGGCGGACAAGGTGAGCCGCCCGCCGCCGGGCATGGCGTCGCGGGCGTTGGCGGCGAGGTTGATCAGCACCGTCTCCAACTGCCGCCGGTCGGCGAGCAGCGGCGGCAGGTCGGGCGCCGCCGCCACCTGGATCGCGATGGCGGCGCCCAGCGTGTGGGACAGCACGGAGGCCATGTCCGACAGCAGCGCCAGCGGCTCCACCGGCGCGGCGCGCAGGGTGCCCTGGCGCGTGAGCGACAGCAGCCGCCCGGTGATCGCGCCGCCCCGCTCCGTCGCGTCCTCCGCCATGGCCGCCAGCCGCGCCACCCGCGCCGCGTCGTCCGGGCGGCGCAGGATCAGCGCCAGCGCGCCCGCAACCACCTGCAGCATGTTGTTGAAGTCGTGCGCGACGCCGCCGGCGAGCTGGCCCAGCGCCTGCAGGCGCTGCGCCTGGTTCAGCCGGTTCTGCGCCGCTTCCCGGGCGGCGGCCTCCTTTTCCACACGGGCCTCCAGCTCGTCGGTGAGGCGCTGCAGGCTTTCCACCGCGGCGCGGCGGGCGTCCACGTCCTCGGTCGCGCCATACCAGCGCAGCACCCGGCCCTCCGCATCGAACCGGGGCATGGCGCGGGCGCGGAACCAGGTCCAGCCGCCCTCGGCCAGGCGCAGGCGGAACTCGTGGTCGTACGGCTCGGCGGTGGCGATGCTGCGTCCCCAGGCGGCCTGCACGCCCGCACGGTCGTCGGGATGCACGAGGCTCATCCAGCCGTCGTTCGGCCGCCGCTCGCGCGGGGCGCCGGTCAGGTCGGCGATGCGTTCGCTCACGCCGAGCAGGCGTCCGGCCGGGTCGGCGGTCCAGGCGTATTGCGGGCTGAGGGCGGTCGCGGCCCGCATCTCCGCCTCGATGGCGTTGCGCGCGGCGCTGCTGCGGCGCAGCGCGCGGGCCACCGCGTCGATCTCCACGACGCCGCTGGACCCGTCCGCAGGGGCGGCGCCAGGAAACGCAGCGTTTGGGTCGGCGGCAAGCCGGGCCAGCGCGTCCACCGGCCGCGCGATGCGCCGGGCCAGCGCCAGCGCCATGCCCAGCCCGGCGAACCCGGCGCACAGCGCCAGCAGCGACAGCAGCGTTTGCCGCAGCGGCGCCCGGACCACGGAGGCCGGCACGCCGATGCCCACGGTCCAGCCGGTCATGGGCGAGGTGGCGAAGGCGATATAGCCCTCCATGCCCTCCGGCATGGGACTGCGGGTCCAGCCCTCCGTCGCGCGCTGCGCCGCTTCCGTCCAGGCCGGGTGGGCCGGGCTGCCCAGCGAGGCCGCGCCGTTGTTCGTGCGCTGCACGTAATGCCCGTCCCGGTCGACGATGCCGCCGCGCCAGGTGTCCGGCAGCAGTTGCCGCCGCACCAGCGCGTCGATGGCGCCGAGGTCGATGGTGGTGCCCAGCACGCCTGGCGCCGATGCGCCGCCCGATGTGTTGCCTGGGGCGCTGCCTGGGGCGCCATTGGAGCCGTCCGGGCCGGGAAAGCGCATGGGGGGAAAGCGCACGGGCACGTCCACCGTCACCACCATCTGTCCGTTGATGGTGCTGCGGTAGATGCCGGACACCATGGGCCGGCTGCCGGCAGCGACGGACGCGACGTAGGCGGGGGAAGCGCGGCGCTCCGTCCGGCGGACGCCGGGCGGGTCGCGGCTGTCGATCAGGCCCTGCCCGTCCGCGTCGCTCAGCAGCACGATGCCGCCCAGCAGGGCGGCCGCGTCCGCAAGCTCCGCGTGGAAGGCGGCGAGGTCGCCCCGGGCCAGGGCGGGGGAGCGGCCCAGCGCCTCCAGCGCGGATTGCAGGGGCGCGATGGAGCTGTCCACGGCGAGCGACAAGGCGCGGGCGACGGCGACGACATCCTGGCCGAACTGCTTGTCCTGCGCCCCCGCCGTCCGGACCGCCAGGATGGCGGACAGCAGCACGAAGGGCATCGCCGCCCCCAGCACCAGGAACAGCAGGTAGGTCCGGATGCGCAGGCGAAGCGGCCGGGCCGGGCGTTTGAAGACCGGACGTTTGAGGGCCGGGCGTTTGTAGCGCATGGCGCTTATTACAGCAGGATTCAATTGCGCGCTAGTTGATGACATGCGTTGCCCATGGCGTCAGGATGGGTGGATAGCCATAGCGATTCTACCTGTAGTTGTGATACAAAGGGTTAATCACGTTTCGGAGGGAATGCATACCGCGTCCGACACCCCATCTTTCGCGCCGCGCTGCTGGCGGCGGTGCTGCTCGGCCTCGCGGCGGTGCCGGCGGTGCCGGCGGGGGCCAGGGGGCGCGGTTCGGGGGACGGCTGGCGGTCGGTGCGGCTGCGCCGATCCGACTGCTGGGCCAAGCATCCCGACGGGTGGGGCACGGCGCCGCGGGAGCGGCATAGCCGGCGCTGACGCCCCTGGCGAACCCCGCCCGTCCACCCTACGCTGTTCCGTAACGGCCCGGCGAAGCCCGATGGGATCACTGGGGGAAGCGGCCATGGCCAGCGTGTCGATCCGCGGCGTGACGAAGGCGTTCGGCGCCACCCCCGTGCTGCACGGCGTCAGCATCGAGATCGCGGACGGCGCCTTCACCGTGCTGGTCGGCCCGTCCGGCTGCGGCAAGAGCACGCTGCTGCGCATGGTGGCGGGGCTGGAGGAGATCGACGGCGGCGAGGTCGCCATCGGCGGGCGCGTGGTCAACAAAGTTCCGCCCAAGCAGCGCGACATCGCCATGGTGTTCCAGAACTACGCGCTGTACCCGCATATGACGGTGCGGGACAACATGGCGTTCAGCTTGAAGCTCGCCCGCGCGCCGCAGGCGGCGGTGGCGGAGCGGGTGGGACGGGCGGCGGCGATCCTGGGCCTCGACGGGCTGCTCGGCCGCTATCCCCGGCAGTTGTCGGGCGGGCAGCGGCAGCGGGTCGCCATGGGCCGGGCCATCGTGCGCGACCCGCAGGTGTTCCTGTTCGACGAGCCGCTGTCCAACCTCGACGCCAAGCTGCGGGTGCAGACGCGGGCGGAACTCAAGGACCTGCATCAGCGGCTGCGCACCACCACGATCTATGTGACCCACGACCAGATCGAGGCGATGACCATGGCCGACCAGATCGTGGTGATGAACGCGGGGCGGGTGGAGCAGCAGGGGTCGCCGCTTGAGCTGTACGACCGTCCGGCCAACCGCTTCGTCGCAGGGTTCATCGGCAGCCCGGCGATGAACTTCTTCTCCGGCACGGTCGAGGCCGAGGGCTTCCGGGCGGAGGGCGGCAGCCTGTGGCCGCTGCCGCCAGGTCGGCGCGATGCGGGGCGCCCGGCGGTGTACGGGGTGCGCCCGGAGCACCTGCAACTGGCGCCGGGCGGCGGCGTGCCCTTGCTGGTGCAGGTGGTGGAACCCACGGGGAGCGAGACGCAGGTGCACGGGCGCCTGGGCGCGCAGCCCGGGGCCTTGCCGGTGATGGGCGCGTTCCGGGAACGCGTGGCGGCCCGTCCGGGCGAGACGCTGCCTGTGACCGCGGACCCGGCGCTGGTGCATCTGTTCGACGGGGAGACCGGGGCGCGTCTGGCGGGGTGATGGGGTCTATGAGGGGGCCGGGTGTTTTTCTGTTGCCGTTATGGATGAGGGTATAGAGTGCCGCTGACGCAGGACCAGGAAGATAGGGAACACGAGCTGAGGGTGGATCAGATGACGGTAAACATAGAGAAGATGCGCAACGATATCCGTTACGAGAACCGCAAGTTCCTCGTGCAGTTGCTTGCAGGGCTGAGCACGGCGTTCGCTGCCGGGATCGCGGCTACGACCCTGGTACTGCACCTCACGGGCCGGCTGTGATGCCGGCCTAGATGTTCGATCATGATGCCTGGCGCGCTGAGTTGCGTCGGGACAATCGGCGCTGGGCCGTCGGGATCTGCGCCGTCATGATGGGCGCGTTTGCACTCGGCTATGGGATCGGGACGGCCTGGCCCCTCCAGGCCTGCGCTCCGGTCCAGGCCGCATTGCCGCTCAAATAACTGCACGCCACAAGGCGGGCCAACCCGCCGGGCAAAAACGCAAAGGGAGACGAACCGCCATGCACCCCATCACCCGACGCGGCCTCGGCGCCGGCGCTTTGGCCGCCGGCCTGCTGGGCCGCAACGCCCGCGCCGCCATCCCCACCGCCGACGCGACGCCGCCCCCTCTCCCCATCGAGAAGGGCGCCAGCCTCCGCGTGCTCCGCCCCGCCAAGTTCGTGGAGCCGGACGAGGCGATCTTCCGCGAGAACACCAAGCGGTTCGCCGACAGCATGGGCGTGCAGGTGCGCGTCGATTTCTCCGGCTGGGAGGACCTGCGGCCCCAGACGGCGGTGACAGCCAACACCGGGGCCGGGCCGGACGTGGTGGTGGGCTGGACCGACGACCCGCATCTGTACTCGGACAAGCTGCTGGACCTCACGGACATCGCGGAGTACTTGGGCCGGAAATACGGCGGCTGGTATCCGCTCGCCGAGAAGTACGGCAAGAAGTTCGGCACCAATCAATGGATCGCCATCCCGATGGGCGCCAGCGGCGGGCCGATGGTGTACCGGGAAAGCTGGGTCAAAGAGGCCGGGTTCGACACGTTCCCCGCCACCACCGACGCCTTCCTCGGCCTGTGCCGCAAGCTCAAGGCGGCGGGGCACCCGGCGGGCTTCGCGCTCGGCCACGCGGTGGGGGACGCCAACGCCTACTGCCATTGGCTGGTCTGGGCGCACGGCGGCGCGATGACGGACGAGGCGGGCCGGGTCACGATCAACAGCAGGCAGACGGGCGAGGCGCTGAAATACGCCAAGGCCCTGTACGAGACGTTCATCCCCGGCACCAACTCCTGGCTCGACCCCAGCAACAACAAGGCGATGCTGGCGGGGGAGCTGGGCGTGACCCAGAACGGCGTGTCGCTGTACTACTCGGCGAAGAACAGCCCGGACCCCAAGATCGCCGCGCAGGGCGCCGACATGAACCACGCCCCCATGCCCATCGGCCCGGCGGGCGTCGTCACCAACGGGGCGCTCGCGATCAACGCCATGGCGTTCCGGCACAGCAAGTATCCCAACGCGGCGAAGGCGTACCTCGCCTACATGATGGAGGCGCCGCAGTACGACGCCTGGCTGTCCGGCAGCTTCGGCTACTGGGGCCAGCCGCTGCGCGCCTACGAGGACAGCGCCGTGTGGAGCGGCGACCCGAAGATCCGCATCTACAAGGACACCATGGCCTCCTCCCGCTGGTACGCCTGGCCCGGCGCGATCACCGAGCAGTCGGGCGCGGTGATGGCCGACTACGTGATGGTGGACATGGTCGCCTCCGCCAGCACCGGCGACAGCACGCCGGAGGACGCGGCGCGCGAGGCGGAGCGCCGGGCGAAGCGGTATTACCGGTCCTGACGCGGCGCGGCTGTTAGGGCCCAGCCGGATACAAGCGCTCGAGTTGACAGAAAAGTATCAAGCGTTTTTAGGTGGTTGAAGTATTGTAACTGCCCAGGTTCCCCTGCGTAGACTGTTTGTTCAGATCGCACGCAAGGGTTGCGTCGGGCCGCGCATCAGGACCGGCAGGATATCCCAGCCTTGTTTTTGCGCTGTCGAGATGACCGAG
>JAABUX010007754.1_pt1 | contig 12515 bp, 9 predicted proteins | sample 5561851 | NCBI WGS metagenome assembly JAABUX01 (sample SAMN10711883, study PRJNA513361) | rock metagenome | isolation source: Antarctica rocks | place: Antarctica: Victoria Land, Richard Nunatak red sandstone | collected 2016-01-03 | reverse complement strand
CCCGGCGATCGCAGAGCGCCTCGCCACCCTCGCCCTCATTGCCCTGGTCAACCTCGCCACCCTCGGCTCCCTCATCCTCCTCGTCCAGGCCCTCCTGGCCGCCTCCGACGCTCTGCTGCCGCCCTACATCGCCGTCCAGGTCATGATCGAGGGCTACGACCCCGAGCAGGCCGTCCTCGTCGTGGTCCACACCACGCCCCTCTTCATGGTCTACCGCCTCGCTCGCGCCCCCGGCGCGCCCCCACCCGACGCCCCCCTCATCGACGTCGATCAATAACGCCCGCGTAGAGTACGGGGCGAGCGCCGGCGGCCGCGCAACAGGCAGCAGGCACGCCGGCGGTCCCGCGCGTCACCTGGCCACGGCGGGTCGCAGCCCGCGCCCGCGCAGCTCCGGGCGACGCCTCTACAATCTACAGCATGCCTACATGTAAACTTGACCTAACGACGGCATACTGTTCTGATGCCATCTGGAAGGCGTCACGCTTGTTGCGCCATCCTCCACCCGCATCCCTTTTAGGCCCCTCCCCCCCTCTTCTTGAGCGTGAACCGGCCTCCATCTCGTCCCCACGCTGCCCTTGACGGACGACACATCGTGCGCGGATCGGCGCACCGATCGTGACGTTGTCCGCGCACCAATCGTGACGCCTTACATTAACCCTGCCAAATACATACAGGCCGGCAAAAGGGCCGCGCAAGCGCCCACAGCCTGATCCGGCCGCCGCCCTGGTGGCCACAGACGAAAGGCAGGTACCCCCATCGCAGAGCATCCCGACCGCACGACGACACCCGCCGCCGCACGCGTTACCGATTAGATCCTGGCCGTGCTCGCGGCGGAAGAACCCCACGGCGCGACGGCCGATCAAATCGCCCGCGCCCTCGGGTTCGACCTCACCATCGAGGCGGTTCAGGACGAGGTAGAGGAACTGGTCATGCGGGCATCCTCGACCGGCGCGGCATCGGCCTCGGCACCGTCTACACGCTCGGTGCGGGGATCTGACGCCCCCGTGATCGCGGAGCGTCCTGCTCATGGCACGGTATGATAGAGGCATCGGCGCTCATCGCAGGACAAGGAGGTGACCATGGCTATCGCGCTCGGTATGATCATCCCGCCAAAGGTAGGCGACCAGGGGATCGCGACGGTGGCTGCGTGGGCGCGCGAGGTCGGGCTGGACGCGCTCGACCTGCCGCAAGACTTCGCCGCGCCCGCCCGCGTGTGCCGCACGCAGGGGCTCGAAATCGGGACCGTCGCCGGCCGCAGTGTCGCCCAGACGCTCAGCGCGGACGACGGTGCGCGGGAGCGGGCGGTGGACGCTATCACGCAGCAGATTCGTGAGATGGCGAGCGTCGACGCGCGGGTCCTCTTCATGTGTCTCGTCCCCGAAGACCGCTCTCAACCTATCGCGCAGTCCCTGGCCTTCTTCGCGGAAACGTTTTCCCGTATCACCGCTGCCTGTGAAGCGGCCAACGTCCGCATCGCCCTGGAGGGCTGGCCAGGACCAGGGCCGCACTATCCCACGCTGGGCTATACGCCCGAGGTGTGGCGGCGCATGTTCGCCGCCGTGCCGTCGCCGGCCCTCGGCCTGTGCTACGACCCGTCCCACCTGGTCCGGCTCGGCATCGACTATCTACGTATCCTAGAGGAGTTCGCGGGGCGCATCCACCACTGCCACGGCAAAGATACGGACCTGCTGCCCGAAGCGCAATATCTCTACGGCCATCGCGCCGCCTTGCTAGACACGCCGCCCAGATTCTCCGAAGGACCCTGGCGCTATTGCGTGCCGGGCGATGGCCTTGTGAACTGGGCCAAGGTCGCCTACGGTCTGGAGCAGGCCGGCTACGAGGGCTGCGTCTGCATCGAGCTAGAGGATGCGCGCTATTGGGGCACGGCGGAGCAGGAGCGGCAGGGCGTTCGCAAGGCCTATCAGCATTTGGCGGGCCACTTTCGGCGATGACGGCGGTGCATCGCGCCCTATGCCTGTCGGGAGGCGACGCCGCCTCACCCTCACCCCCCCTTTCCCGCGCGGGAGAGGGGGGGTGAGGGTGACCGCAACACCGATAGAACACTTTCAACAGATGTAGGGTCGTAGAGTAGATAAGGATAGGTGGGTGGAGAAAGTACGCTTCCTGATCATCGGCGCGGGCGGTATCGCCCGCTATCGGCACATCCCGCAACTCTTAGCCCTCCCCGAGGCGGAGATTGTCGGCCTGATCGACCCATCCAAAGCCTCGATCGATATCACACAGGAAGCGTTCCCCCAGCTGGCGCGGGTCCCTGTGTTCGAGGACTATCACGACGCCCTGAAATCCGTGCGGGCCGATGCCGCAATCATCTCGTCGCCGCATAACCAGCACTTGGAGCACGGCCTGGCTTGCCTCGACGCCGGCCTGCACGTGCTGATGGAGAAGCCGTTCGTCGTCGGGAGCGCCAACGCCGAGCGCCTCATCGCTCGCGCGCGGGAAGCGCGCGGGCATCTCGCCATCGCTTATCAGCGCCACGTTGAAGGGACGTATAAGTACTTGCGCGACCTGGTGCGGGGCGGCGCTTTGGGGACCGTCCATGCCGTTTCGGCCTACCAGGCGCAGGCCTGGTTGACGGCCACCGCCGGCACATGGCGCCAGGACCCGGAGATATCGTGCGGCGGACAGCTCAACGACTCGGGCAGCCACTTGCTGGACATGATCCTCTGGATCACGGGGCTGCAACCGCACAGCGTGGACGCGCGCATCGACAACCGTGGCGCGGCGGTCGACATAGACGCGAGTCTAACCGTGCGCTTCGAGGGCCTGGCGCTGGCCTCCATCGCGGTGGTCGGCAGCGCCAGCATCGGCTGGTGGGAAGACGTTTCGATCAACGGCGATAAAGGGACAGCCCTCTATCGCAACGGACAGCTATTGGTGGCGCGCGAGGGGGAGCGGACGCCCGTGGTCGTGCCCGCCGAGCAGCTACCGGCGTCCGGCACGCTGGCCGGCAACTTCGTCGACCTCATCCTGGGGCGAGTGTCCGAGCCGGCCGCGCCCGCGTCCTGTGGCCTCGCCGTTTCGCGTCTGACCGAGGCGGCCTGGAAGAGCTCGGAGATCGGCCAGGCCGTCATGTTCTGATCCAAGCCGGCCTGGCCCGTTCATGCCACGCTACGTGCCAAGATAGCTGCGCCCCAAGGGGCATAGGGAACGAGAGGAGAATGATGTAGCCCCGAGATGTGGCCCCGATGAGACTGGACCGGTTCACATGACAGACGTACTGGGTGGGAGGAAATACTTCCACGCTGTTGCGCGGAAAGACTCAAGATCGTGTGAACATTTCGTTGTAACTACAGGCTAGAGCGCTCGTAAATGTCAATCTCGTTCCTGTTATCTCGTTAGGCTCGTCGTTGCCGAGGGAGAAATAACTTCCCACCCAGTACGTCTGTCATGTAAACAGGTCCAATGAGACAGACCCCGAAGGAGGCTGGGATAATGAGCGACGATGAGCAGATGGACGCAGGCATAGGTGGCGGTGATGGCGCGGGGGGGCGCGACGAGTGGGGCTGCCGCGCTGATTGGCCGCATCCAGCCTCCACCACGGGGAGCGTCGCCGGTTGACACGAGCATCTCATCGACCATCGTCGTGAGCCTGGTCCAATTCTAGCCCGTCGCTCCGTCTCCAGCGCCCGTCCTGCCCCTGGCGCAACGTCAGCAGCCCATAAGGTGAGACGGCCTGCCGCTCCCCCGTCGACCCGCAGACAACGCTGTCGGGCCGGCCCTCCACTTCGAGCAACCGCACGATCAGCCCGGTCCCATCCTCGGCCTCTTTGAGCCATACCGGCACGCTCGATCCACTCTCGATCGCCAGGAACTCGCCGCGAAAAGGCCTGGACCCGCTGCGGGACACATGCGGCGTCGCGATGAGCGGGCGCGTGAGCCCATCAGCCAGGACGTGAGCGTCGCGCACGCCGATGGTGTGGCCCGCCAGCAGCCGCAGCGTGACGACATGCTCGCCTTGATCGGTGTACGGGTACTCCGCCTCCGCGTCGAGCGTGTACGGATCGTGGTGGGCGTAGACGGGCGAGCGCAGCGCCGTGACGTAGAGCGCCTGCCCATCCGCGGCATACGAGTAGAATGCGTCGCTGGCCACGGCGACGCTATAGCCAGCGCGCCCAGAGACCAACGCCCAACGCTGCCCGGGATACTCGCGCCCATCGGGCGGCCGTGTGGCGGAACCGGCGGGGACCTCGTACCGAAAGGTCGGCGCGTCGACAGCCACCGGATAGCGCAACCGCAAGAGCCGGCGCTGCTCACGCCACTCAACGCGGACGCTGATCTCCAACGGCAGCGCCGGATCATCGTGCAGCAGGTAGGTCGTCGTCATGGTCGAACGGCCGGCGCGAGCGCGCACACGTAAGGCCGCGCGCAGGGGACCTTCTTCCACGATGTCGACGCTCTCACCCATGAACTCTTCGCCATCGAGCCCGAAGTGGTCGAGGCCATGCGCCCAGGTGTCCGAAGGGTCGTCGACCAACATGGGGAGATGGGCCGTACCGTCGAAGACATCGCGCGCGGCCTGTTTGTCCAGCAAGCGGGCGATCCCCCCGGTTCGCGGGTCTATCTCCAGACGCCACGCGCTGCTCTCCAGGCTACCCGCCGTGGCGGTGAGGGTCGACGGCATGGCGGCAGCCATACCACGCGCGAAACGGTAGACCCGGTAGCCATAAGCCGGGACATCGGCGACGAACACGATGCGCCGCATCCACGAGACGAGCGCCTCGGCGTGCCCTGTCTGGTAGGCAATCTCCGCATCCTCGTCGTCGAGTAGGCGGTGTGGCTCGTCCGCTAGCCGGTCAAGCCATGGTTCATGTTCCACAGGCGCACGTCGAGGCAGCCCGGTGAGGTTGAACACCACGAACGTGGCGGCGGTGCGGTCGGGCGCTGGCGCGATGGTCGCGGCCAACCGCCGCAGGGCCGTGTTGAGCACGTCTTCGGCACCCTGGGCCACCCCACCGAGCACCTCGACGGCATCGCGCGTCGCGCTTGGGACGCTCGTGCCGCACAGGATATCGTGGAACTGGTTGAACAGCACAGTTTGCCAGAGCGCCCGAAGCCGCGCGGCGGGATAGGGCGCCTTGGCGTGACGGGCGGCCAGGGCGCTCGCCGCCTCCGCCAGTGCCAATCGCCCCTCGACTCGCCGGTTGAGCATTTTAATGGGGGCGACCACAGAGTAGCATCCTATCGCGTGCATTTGCAGTTCGCCGCGCACCGCAGGGCGCGGGATGGTAGCGACCTCGGCGAAGTAGCCCTGTGGGTCACCAAAGACAAGATCGTGGCCGCGCGCGCGGGCCTCCGCGATGAGCGCGAGGTCCGCTCGCGTCGGACCCCCGCCGTGGTTGCCCACGCCGAAGAAGCACATCAGGGGGGAGCCCTCCCGTGCCGCGAGCGTCTCGACCATGGCTATCTTCTCGGCCAGCGGAGGGACGTGGTTGTAGTATTCGAGGAGACGGTAGGCCGTGACGCGGGAGCCATCGGGCGCCAGCCAGTCGAAGAGCGACGCGGGCAGAATCTTCTCGCGCACGTTGGGGCGCATGAACACATACGCGTCGGAACGGGTATGGCGCAGCAGCATGGGGAGAGTCCCGGCGTGCCCGAACGAATCGACGTTGTACCCAACCGTCACATCCACACCGAAGCGTTCGCGAAAGTACCTCTTGCCATAGAGGGCTTGCCGGATAAACGCCTCGCCGTCGGGCAAGTTACAGTCTGGTTGAATCCACCACCCATTGACGATGACCCACCGGCCGTCCGCGACGAAGCGCCCGATGCGGGCGAACAACTCCGGCTCCAATTCCTCGATCCACTGGTACACCAGGGCTTCGCCGCGCGTGAAGATGAAGCCCGGATATGCTTCCAGCAAGTCGACGGCCGCCCAGCAGGTCCCAATGGCCTCGGCGCAGCCCTCGGGCCAGCGCCAGAGCCACACGGGATCGATGTGCGCATTGCCAATCATGTGTACGCGCGGGGTGGCTGGCCCATTGCTCCGGTCATCCACAATATCACCCATCCTTCAGGCTCCCCGTCCCGATGTCGCGGTCAGCCGTCCGTCAACCTCACGCGGAACGTGCCGATACCGTAGGGTCGGACGGTGACGCGTAGGTCGCGGCCATCATAGGTAGCAGGGCCACGCAATTCCTCCAACATGTTCGTTTCTTCGGCTGAGGCGATGGGACGCGCGAAGGTGAGCGTCGCCGCCCCGCGCGTACTATGCGCATCATAGAAACGCACGATGATGCCATCCCCATCCTCGGCCGGCTTGACCGTCTCGATGACTAACCCCGGCCTGCGCGTCGTGACGATCGATTGGATGGCCGGTGACGCTGCGCTTGCGCCCACCTCGTCCGCCCGCCCTTCCCCTGGCCGCCGGACATAGGCGGAAGCCGGCATGTTGAACAGGTAGGCGTGGCGCACCGTGTCGCCCGCCCGCCAATCGCCCGCGTGCGGCAGCAAGGCGTAGGAGAAGACGTGCGCGCCCTGGTCGGCCTCGGGGTCGGGGTAGACGCCACTCTTGATGAGAGTCAGGCGCAACGTGTGCCCCTTGACGTCGTGCCCGTACTTGCAGTCGTTGAGCAGCGAGACGCCGTAGTCGCCCTCGGAGAGGTCGGCCCACTTGTGCGCGCAGGTCTCGAAGCGCGCCCAATCCCACGAGGTGTTCCGGTGCGTGGGCCGCTCCACGTTGCCCCACTGGATGTCGAAGGTCGCGCGTGAGGACGTGACCGTGACCGGGAAGGCCGCCTTTAGTAAGGTCTGGCGCTCGTGCCAATCGACGTGGGTGGGGAAATCGATGCGCGGCGTGTCGCGGTAGAGCAGGATGCGCTGCCTGATCACGCTCTTCCCGTAGTAGCGCACGATCTCCACGCCGCCGCGCAGCGGCCCCTTCTCGACAACCTCCCAGGAGGTGACATCGTCGACGGGGTACGGCTTGTCCTCATAGTAGATGTTGATGTCCCAGGCGTCGAAGTTGAGCGGGCGGTCCTCGAAAGCGATCAGCCGGTTGCCGCGCTCGCCGGGGGCGATGACCTCGCGCCCGCTACGCTTATCTAGCAGCGAGCTAATCTCGGCGCGCTCATCGAGCTGCAGGCGGAAGAAGCGGTTCTCCAGCACGTCGCGCGCGATACGTAACTCGTCCTCGTCCTCGTCCTCGTCCCCTCTGCTGTCCCCAGCGGCACTGTGGGGATCGCTGGCGGTGGACGCGTACACCTGGTAGCCAAGCGGTGGAGCGAAGGCCGCGACCAACACCTGACGGCCCATGTCGTATCCGGTTCAACGCGCGCCTGCAACGCGGAGGCCGGCCACGCGCCCCGCCAACGCTCTCACGGACATGTCTCGGCGTCACGGAGGGAGCAACCGGCAGTGCCCAGGGTGAGTTGCCTTCGACGGCTGTTGTGGGCGCGCGCCATCATACCGCGCCGCATCGTCCGACATCGATCCTGTTGAGACTGCTGCGTCGCCCCACGAGCAGCGTGGCGCCGTCCGGCGTGAAAGCGAGCGCGCGGACGTCGCGCAGGGGAATACGGGCCAGCGGGCGCAACGTGCGCGCCGCGGCCAGGACGACCGCATCGTCCCGCACAAATGCGAGCAGACCGCGCGATGAGGCGAGCGCGAGTGGTCCCGTACCAGGGACGGAGGCGACGGGCGCGCCGGCGCGCAAGGTCAGGGCGCGAATCGCGCCGGCTTCATCCAGGTAAAGGCGGTCATGCGCGGCGTCGGCGCTCGCGGGCGAGACCGGGACGGCATAGGAGGCGCGGAGCGCCCCCGAGCGCTCGTCGAACAGGGCGATCGCGCCATGCACATCATCGGCGTCGGGCAGGTAAGCGGCTACCAGGCCGTGTCCGGCCAGGCCGAGCCATAGGCCCGCGTGGGTCAGCCCGAGCGCAGCATGCCACGCGACCCGTGGGCGGCCCCGATCCGAGACCGTGAGCGCGGCGAGGACGGCGGCGCGCCCCGTCGCCGGTTGGCCAGCCACGTAGACGCGCCCGCGCGGCCCAACCGCGACGGCCGCGGGCCAGCCCAGGGCCTGCACGTCGAGCGGCCAGCGCGCCACGATCCGCCCTGTCCGAACATCGATGGTCAACAAAGCCGTGTCCACGACCGCGTAGATCGTCCCGCGAACGCTCGGAACTGGGGCCAGGCCGGGCGGCATCGTGTAGGACGGTAAAGCGACCCGCGCGCGGACGCGACCGTCGGGCGCGAGGATGAGCAGGTCGTCGTGCGGGAGGAATGGCGCGTCGGACGCCGTTGAGGCGGCCAGTGCGACGATCACGCCACCCGACAGTACGGCCAGGAGGCTGTCTACGCGGCCGGGCAAAGGCCACGCTGCGCGCACGATCGGCGCGCAGGCCGGCCCCGGCCGCGCGCTGTCGCTCTGTGGCGGCGACAACGTGGCCGCGAGAAGGCCTGCCACACCGGCCCACCAGAGCCATGGATGTCTCACCCCTTCACACCGCCCAGGTTGACGCCCTTGACCAGGTAGCGGGAGAAGAATATGTACAGGGCCGCGATCGGCAGCGCGTAGAGCATGGCGTAGGCGGCCAGTTGGCCGTAGTTCACCTGGCCATAGGCGCCGAAGAATGTGTAGATATGGATCGAGGCGGGGAAGAGATCCTGATTCTGCAAGAGGATCAGCGGGACGAAAAAGTTGGCCCACGCCCCGATGAAGCTGAGCAACCCCACCACGGCGATGCCGGGCGCGGAAAGCGGCAGCAGGATGCGGAAGAAGGCCTCGAGAGTCGAGGCCCCGTCGACCCAGGCCGCCTCCTCCAACTCGACCGAGACCGAGTCGATAAAGTTTTTCATGATCCAGATGTTGATGGGCAACGCGCTGGCGATAAAGAACAGGATGCATCCCTGCAGCGTGTTCTGCAAGTTGAGCGTGACGTAGAGGGCGTAGAGGGGTGTGACCAGGGCCAGGATGGGTAGGGCGCTGATGAACAGGATGAAGTACATCAGCGCTTGCTTGAAGCGAAATTGGTACCGTGAGAGCGGATAGGCGGCCAGCCCCGACAGGACGATGCACCCCACCATCGTGCTCACCGCCAGGATGGCGCTGTTGATAAAGGGGCGGACCACGAGGCCGCCGCCGATGATGGCGCCGAAGTTAGCCAGCGTCACCCGATGTGGCCACTCCACCGCGTACGAGGCCGTGGGGTTCAGGCTGGCCAGGACGGGCCAGGCGAAGGGAATCAGCCAGAAAAGCCCCAAAATCGTCAGGGCCACGTAGGCGGTCGTCGGAGCGACAATACGGCGCAGGTCGATGACGGTACGGCGCACGTTCATGGGGGAGACCTCTCTCTCGTCTCTATAGTTCTATTTTCAGCACGCGCATGTAGACCAGGGAGAGAATCGCGCCCACGACGATGATCAAGAGCGAAATCGCCGCCCCATAGCCGATTTGATAAAACTTGAATGCCTGCTGATATTGGTAGACGGTTAAGAGTTGCGTCTTACTGTTGCCGCCGCCCGTGAGCACGAAGACCAGGGTGAAATCGGAGAGCGTCGCCAGGGTGACGAGCAGCAGGTCGGTGGCGATGGTTCCCTTCAAGAGCGGGAGCGTGATGCCGCGCAGCTTCGCCCACAGGCCGGCGCCGTCGATCGACGCGGCCTCGAACAGGTCGGGCGAGATGCCCTCCAGGGCCGAGGCGTAGAGCAACATCGAGAAGGCTGTGCCGCGCCAGATGTTGGCTACGACGATCATCGCCATGGGCGACTCTTGTAACCAGGCATGCTGCGGCAGACCAAAGGTGGATACGATACTATTGAGCAGACCGGGTGACTCCACGAAGTCCTGCGGACCACCGGCCAGGAACGCGTTCCACAGAAACCCGGCCACGACATCGGGGATGATCCAGGCGCCGATGATGACGGCGCCGAGGACCGACTTGAAGAGGTGATGGCGGTGGCGCATCAACAGGGCCAGGATCAAACCTAGGGCAGCTTGACCGATGAGCGCTGAGCCGACAAGGTAGGTCAACGACACACGTAAAGCCCGGAAGAAATCGCTGTCGTGCAAAATTTGATTGAAGTTTTGTAAGCCGACCCAACTGGGCGTCGCGGCCCCAACGCCAGTCAGGGCCATGTTGGTGAATGAAATATAAATGGCATAGAAGGCCGGGCCGAGCATGAAGATGATGATGAGGAGAAACGCGGGGGTCATGAAGAGGAGGCCCGTGCGCAAGCGAGTGCGCTGCCGCCCACCCTTGCGCGCGGGGGCAGTGCGCCCGGTCGTCGTGGTAGCCTGAGCCTGCATGCAACACCATCCCATCGGAGAGAGGAGCTGCGGCGAACCGTGTGCTCACCGCAGCTGTTCGTCGGCGTGGCCTGAGCGCCTCTGTCCACCCCATCCGCCACACACCGCCGAACGGATGTGTGCAGCGGTGTGCGGCGGATGGGAAGCGTGAGCGTCGACGTGCGTGCCGTGCTGGCCGACGTCCCACGCGGTGCGCTACTTGAGCTTCTCCACGCTACTCGCGCCGGCGAGGTTCGTGACATGCTGGCTGTATGTCGTCATAGCCGCCTGGGGGCTCGTGCCTTCCATCACGCTCTGCATCGCGCGATCGATCTCGTTGGAGATCTTGGGATACGCCGGGTAGCCCGGGCGGAACTGCGTGAACGAGAGCATGCCCGTGAAATACGGGTTGAGCGGAACGCCGCTGTAGGCCCGCGTGTCGGCGACGTCCCTGCGCGGCGTCACCTGCCCGGCGTTAGAGTCGTAGTAGGACAGCATGTCCTTGTTATTGAGGACCTGGAGCGCCTTGAAGGCGGCGTCCTTGTTCTTGGAGCGGGCACTGATCGAGTAGGCCCAGCCGCCGGAGAGCGTCACGTAGCGCGCGCCCTGCCCGAACTCCGTCGGCATCTTGGCCACACCGAGCACGCTCTGCCACTGTGGCCACGGATGCGCGCCCGTCTTATACCAGGTGCTTGGCATCCACGACCCGTCGACGTCGATGGCCAGCTTACTATTGGGCAGCAGGTTCTGCGCGACGACGGTACCGACCTGGCTGTTCAGTGCAATGTTGCTGGGTGGTCCCAGCAGGGCGGACGGATCGTAGATCTTCTGGATGAAGGACAGGGTATCCTGGATGCCCCTGCTTGAGATAACCCACTTCTTGGTCTTGTAGTCGTAGAGGTGGGCCGCGTCGGGCGTCCCGTACAGAAGCATCTCGAAGGTCTGCATCGTGGAGGCCTCGTCGTTGATGATGCCCGTGTACATGTTGATGGGGATGACGTTGTGGACCTTCTGCTTGATCGTCTGCGCGGCCGAGAGGATGTCGGCCCACGTCCTGGGCTGCCACGTCGTGGGGAGGCCGGCTTGCTTGAAGATGTTCTTGTTGTAGTAAATCAGGCGATCATCGGTCCCGTTCATGACCCCGTAGTTGTGGCCGTTGAACTGCGTGATCTGCTGCATGGCCGGGTACCACTGCTGCTTGTACTCCGGCCAGGAGGACAGGTAGTTATCCAGGGGTTCGAGGTAGCCGGCGGTCACGTCCGAAGAGACCAGGAAGCTGTCCTCTCGCACCAGGTCGGGCGTGGTGCTGGCCGAGCGTAGGGCTAGGTCGACCTTGGTGTAGTAGCTGCCCTCGTCAGCCACGATGGGCTCCAGTTTGATCGTGATATTGGGATACTGCTTCGAGATCAGCTGCGACGTCTTCTGCCACCACAGCTGATCCCAGTACGGCGGTGGCCCGAACTGCTGGTAGGCCACAGTCAGGGTAAGAGGGCTGGCGGCGTGGGTCGTAGTGTGCGCCATCTGCACGGTACCGCCAAGCCCGACCGTTGATGCCAGGAGGATAGAACCCAGGCTCTTGATAGGAATGCGCATGACATCTCCTCGTACCTAATGTATGTAGCAGGGGCATCGTCACCCCTGGTCACGTGCGGTGCCAGCGCCGACACGTCTGCTGCATCGCCGGGTAACCTCGATAAGGCCATTCGTTTCGTGGTGTGTCGACTACCTCCTCACGCGTGTCATTCGAACGTCTATTTGTTAGTGCAAGTAGATGCCGCCCTGTCGCATGATAGCTCCAGGCCGTGCGGCCGGCGCTCACGTCTGTGCGCGTGACGCTATTATAGTCCCGGCCCTCGACGCTGTCAAGAAAACGGGAGGTATTGTTCTGGCATGACAATATAAGATCCCAGAGTTTTTGAGCCACGTGTGGGAGCGTTTCGTAACCGCCATTTTGGCCGTGAAAACGGCCCTGTTCGACATAACATCGCGCCCGTCCCGCAGCGATGGCGCCATCCAAGGGCCGACAACAGACCCTCTAGCAGTTTGTCGGAGAGAAGCAGGCTCTCCAGAGTGGGGGGTGGTACACTCGGGGCATGAGTAGAACATTCAAGACGGTGGATTATGACGCGGCGCTCGACTTGACCGGGCGCCTGGGCGAGTGCCTGCCGCCCAACCATTTGGCCCGCTTCGTGGCGGACAGCGTAGCGCTGCTCGACCTCTCGACGCTCTACGCCCGCTATGGGTCCCGGGGCGGGGAACCCTACGCACC
>JAABUX010007753.1_pt1 | contig 12516 bp, 10 predicted proteins | sample 5561851 | NCBI WGS metagenome assembly JAABUX01 (sample SAMN10711883, study PRJNA513361) | rock metagenome | isolation source: Antarctica rocks | place: Antarctica: Victoria Land, Richard Nunatak red sandstone | collected 2016-01-03 | reverse complement strand
GCCCTGCTGCGCGCCACCCAGCGCCAGAACCACAACGCCTACCGCTCCCATCGCAAGCGCATCCTCCGTCGCCTCCTCGATTCATCCTGATCACCTAACGTTGTAGTACTAAGACGCGACCTTTTAGATCACCTTATTACATTAGCACTCCGGCCGACACATCGTCACACGACGGCACCGCCAATCCCCATTAAATACGCGAGAAACGCCACTCCATGCTCGGGTGCCCCTCCCCCGCGTGCGAGGGGTAGTCCGAGATCCTAACGCAGGCGTGCCTCGCTGATCTCTACCCGCTCGTCCTGCCAGCGCGCTTCCTCCGCATAGGAATGCGCGATCCGCCGCACCATCGCGGCGGTGCGCGGCCACTCCACATTCAGATGCTGCGCGTCGTCCAAATACCGCACTTGGAGCGCGCGTTCTTGCGCCCCTCCGTCGCTTACGCCGCGCGATGTCGCGCCCCGGCTGTTACGCAGCCCGAGTTCCAGGCCCGTTTCGAGTTCGCTGCTCGCGATCCGCTCGACCAGGCGTCTCACCGCACGGTGAGGCCACAGCCCGTCGGGGTCGTCCGGGACGTAGTGCAGGACTCGGCCGATCTGCTGGTCCGCGATCTCCTGGCGCCCTTGTTCCACCGCGAGGGTGCGCACCGCAGCGACCCACGCGTCCAAGGCATCCTCGTCGACCGTGCCGTCGTCGCGGTACCCGGGCGGCCGCCGCCACGAATCCAGCAGCTGATAGCCGAGCATAGCCCTCGCCGTCTGCTCGTCCGTGGCCTCGCGGGGCTCCTCATCGTGGGCTCGGAAGACCAGGCAGAGGATGTCCATGAAGAATCCTGGATTGTGAGCAAGTTCCCGGCCGAGGACACCCGCCGGCCGCCCGACACCCCGCAGGAGGGGTAGGAACATCCATTCGAGTTGGGCTAGGCGGGACATATCGATTGTCTCGGACGTCGCCGCGAGATAGTCGAGGAGCATCGCGATGTCGTGCACGAGCCCACCCCCTTGGCGTAGGCCATCCTGGCGAAACACCCGCTCGAGCGCCTCCATGGTGAGATCGGGGTCGACCTGCGGCGCGGTGCCGTGCAGGGACATCCCGAGCAGGTCGACCGCGTGGGCAGGGCGTTCGTACCGAATGAGGAGTCTGGCAGCCCGCTCAATCTTGGCGGGATCATCGAGCGGGGTCGGCGGTACGACCAACCAGTACGCGTGTTCCGTGTCCTCGCCGAAGCGCTCGGCCCAGTCCCACGTCTCCGACACAAAGGGGAGCGCCCGGAGGAACGCGGCGCGCTTCTCTCGCGCCCACCCCGGAGCTGCGGTCTCCAGCACCGACCTCGCCCATGGCCACCCTCCCAGGTCGAAGCGCTTCGCGGCGTAGCCCAGAGCCAGCAGACGGTCGGAGGTGTCGGGCGCGTCGAGCAGGTCGAACAGTTTCGCCTGCTCGTCCCCGGCCCCAGCGGTCGCGGTTAGCGCGATGACCACACCGACGATGTCAGACCTCTCAGCGAGGTGGGCTAAGTGCCGCAGCCCCGCGAGCCCGCCGTCCCTGCGGAGGGCCCGGATCGCGTCCGCCTGTGCGTCTTGCACCGCCCGGAGATAGTCAGCCCACTCTGTCCGCCCACCCTCCACTAGATCGGGCGTCGGGGTAAAAAGCGGTGCGGCGCGGCGCGCGGGATCGCGCGGGGTGAGACGTTCGTACACCCGTTCCATCCGGTCCACCACGTCGGCCGGTAGCGCCCAGTCGGCGTCCGCAAAGCTACGGTGCTTGGAGATCGCGGAACGCAAGGCATCCCAAACCAGCATCCGATCCTCACTGGAGAAAGCCTCGGGTGAGGTGTTCTCCAGCGCCGCGACGACGCGATCCCACGGCAGATCACCGAGGAGGCCCATCAGGTCGCTCCATCGTTGGCCGTTCGCACCGACGTCATCCAGCAAGCGGGCGACCACCGCCTCTATCGCCTGGCGATATTCCTCGAACGGGACGTGCTCGTCGCGCCCGTCTTTCCAGTCCCGCCATCGCGGCGCATGCGATGGCGACGACACGTCGTGTTGCTTCGGCAGGATAGCCAGCATCAGGCGCCATGCGATATCAGGCATATTCTCTCGCAGCTTATCGAGGGCGCCTAGACGCTGCGAGAGGGACGCCGCCGTTTGTGGGTTCCAGATCAAGAAGATGGAGCGCAGGCTCTCGAACGGGCGATTGCTCAGCGAACCGCCCGGGTCGAGCCGCGTGAGGGTGGCGAGATGGTGCGACACGAGACTCATGTAGTCGGGTGACCAGCCCAGGTTTTCCAGCGCCCACAGCAGGCCGGTGTGGGGGGAGGCCACGAAGAGGGATGCTCTCGGACCCGCATCGGCGAATAGGGTCACGAGGGGCGACGGATCGCGAGAAAGGGCGACATCGACCACCCGCAAGAACGGCTTCGGCGCCGCCTCCGCGAGCAAGGGGAGCATCCCAGAGAGGGAACTCCATAACGTCGCATCCTCGCCGGCGTTGACGTGATCCAGCAGGTCACCCGTGATGTCGTCCGCGTGCCATTGCCCCGTATGACCCGTGAAGAAGGTTGTTTCGCCGCTTCGAGCGCCCATGATGGCGAGCGTGTCGACGAGACCTTCGCGCAAATGCGCCGACAACGGGTGCTCGCGGCCACGTATGCTCGCCATCCAGCGCTCCTCCGGTGGCAGGTCGAGCGCGGGGTCCGCGATTCCCAGCGCTCGCAGGAGCGCGTCGCGGAACCGGGCGAGGTCGGTCGGCGTGAGATAGGTCGAGAGCTGGTCCCATGCATCCTCCTTGGACACGAGGAACCACATCGGCCCCACTTTACGCACAGGCGGATCGGATGCCTGCGCCCAATGGACGAGAGTGCGCTCGACGTCCTGGTAGGGGCGCTCGGCGAGCCCGGCGATTACCTCTTGATCGCCGGGCTTCCGCTCATCCCAGGCGCCGGCCAAGAGCGCGGGCAGGAGGGCCGGCGCCTCGACACGGTGCGCCCACGCAGGTTTCCCTTTGTCGATCGAGAGACGTCGACGAAGGGAGGTGAGGCTGACACGCCCCCTCGCCGCAAGACTGTCCGCATCTCCCTCCGCCACCCCGATCCTCTGCAGCGCCGCCCTCACGGCATCGCGGCGAAGCCGGGGAAGGACGAGGTCATCCCGCGATCCTTCTTCCCTCCCGACCGGGATTAGGACGCGGTTACCGTGCCGGATCGCGCGGGCACTATCTGGGTCGGCGAATCGGGGGATCAGGACGAGGGGGCTGGTCGAGGTAACCGCCCAATCCCACCCCGCGGTGTCATTGACCACGAGCGATCGCGCGAGGAGCGCGTCCGCCTGGTCCATCCCGTCAATCGTCGCGGCGATGCAGGCGAGCGCCTCGTCCGCGGATTCGCCTTGTACCCGCAGCAGGGAAGACGCTGCCTCAATGCGGAGGCGCAGGTCTTCCGCGACTGTCTCCCGCCCCGCGAGCACGATCTCGGCCGAGAGGGCCGGCTGTGTCGCGTTACGCCAGTCCGACCAGTAGCTCCGGAGGTCCTGCACCGACGGCCAACTCTTTCCCAGCACGGCGGAGAGCCAGGCATGCACGGCCGGCGCCAGACCAAGCCACGTCTCCAGGTCGTCGGCATCGATCACGCGCACATCGCGCCATGGCCCGCCGTGCTTGCGCTCCTTCTCCCAGATCCGTTTCGATGCCCAACGACGCGGCGTGACGAAGACGAACGTCGTCTCGGCCGGGTCCGCCCCGATCGGGTTGGCCGACCGCTTCTCGTAGTCGGCGTCGGCTTTGCGCTTGATGTCGCCGCTCACGCCGATCTCCCAGACCGACTGTCCCTCCGGCACGTATGGGGCCGGTACCGCATTGACCACGATGCCGTCATACCCGCCGTGCTGGACGCCCTCGCCGGCGGCCATATCGATACGTCGAAGGCCGTTCGTCGTGGCGAGGACTAGTTTGCGGAGCACCTCGGATATGCGTTCCTGCGCCGCCCGCGTGTCGGCCCACACGGTAAGATCGGTCGCCGTGGCGAGCAACGGCGAAACGACGCTTCGCACCCCTTCCACAGGGGTCGTGTGCCAGCCTCGAGCGTCGACAGGCTCGACGACAGCCCATCCGAGGGATGTGGCATCACCTCGTTCAAGCGCCTCCATGATACGGCCGCCCCACCGCAACAACGCCATGGAGACGGCACGGCCTGTCGTTTCATCAGGAGGTGGTAGGTTGCCTCCTTGAATCTGGGCCGCCTGCTCTCGCAGGAGGCGACGAGCCTCGATCGCCGCGACGGCCGCATCCATCGCGTCCACCCGCTCCTCGTAGTCCAAAAGGGCGCCCAGCACCGCGAAGATCGCATCCCACCGCGGGAAGACATCCGGGCGCGGGGCGGCGAAGAGAAGGAGGCTCTGCGGTTGGACGACGTAGTGCTCAAGTCGATTGCGCCGGCGTTCGACCCCGAGCATCCCTGCCTTTCGCAGCGCCTCCAATTCCTTCTCCACGTTGCGCTTCGAGTAGCGCACAACCTCCGACAGGTCTGCAGCGGTGGCGCGCGCATCCGGATGGGCGATGAAGTACAGCAGGATCTCCGACCGCGCGCCGACCCCGAAGGTTGTACGGAGGCGGAGACTGATAACTGCGGGGCGTCTGAAGTCGTCGAGACCGTCCTTCGTCGACGGTCTCACCGCTAGCGGCTCCGTGGCACCCAGCCATCCGGGGCCGCCGAACGCGTTCACCGTCGCCGCGAATGGACCCCATCGCTCACGCAGGGCCGGCGAAGCGGCCTTCAGGAGATTGCGTAGGCGCGCGATAGAAATGTAGCGGCTGTTGCGCGCGCACCACCTGATGCACTCGTCCCGTAGCCTCGGGTCGCTCTCGCCGAGGAGCGCGGTGAACAGGATGAGCGGCTCCGGGTCGATCGCCCAGTCTTGATGGCGCCGGGCCCAGCCGGGGACACCCATCTCGGCCCACAGGCTCCAGGCCAAGGCGAGCACGCGTTCACGGAGGGACTCCGATGACTCGGTTGGGTTACGTTTCATCATCCTCGACGCCGAAGATTTCCAGCGTGTCCGCCACCAACTGCGGAAACGTAGGGCCGATGTCTTGGTCTCGTACCCAACGCGCGGCGTCGAGTAACTCCCTCCGAGTCGGCGCGAGGCGGCGCAGGTCGTCGGCGTGCTTCCCTTTATTGGCATGGTCGACCGTCGCGTGGAGCTTCAAGTAGATATGGTCGAGGCGGCTGGCGACATGCACCACGAGAGTACGATAGGTCCGCGTCTCGACCCGCTCGTAAAAGCCCTCAGGCAGACCGCTTTGAAGTTGCGCCGTCGGTCCGCCGTTGAGCCAATCCTCAGCGAGCCCCAGTTGCCCGGCGACATCGCGGACAGCCTCCTCAAGCTCGATCGGGAGGGGCTGGGCGGCGACGTACACGCCATCGCGTACCAGGGCGAGGACATCGAGATCCTTCGTCGGCCGATGGGTAATGCCGAGGAGCAACAAGGCACTACCTCCGATCACAACGATTTCGTAGCCGAACCCTCGATACTCAAGCAGTTTGCCAAGCTCTTCAAGGGCTTCGTCGATCGCACCCTCTTCCATACTATACGAATTTTACACTATACGAATTTTACCTTCGCGTGTAGCGCACGTCAAGTATTGAGGCGGATCATCTAGTCAAGCATGAAGTAGAGATGGCGACATATCCATGCGCAGGTGAGAAGCGATGGAGGATCGAGCGGCCGATGTTCATCGTGTCCAGGCCCGCCTTGAGGTAATGCACCCGTTGTTACAGGAATATTAAAAAGGCGGGGTACCAATTGAAAAGGGATACTGACGATGGACACGCGACCCACGCAGCCACTGCGAAAGTTAGGCATAGGTGTAGTAGCGGTCGACAGGCGACTGCTACTGCCAATTACACAACCTCCCAAGGCCCTGCATAAATAGACGATACCAAAGAGTCCAACCAAGCACTTATGCGGCAGGGCGGGTCCTAGCCACGACCGGTCAAAGCGTGTCACCGATGATAGACATGCCCTCCCGCACACCGGCGCATACGGCCGCTCGTTGCGGGTGGGGCGACTCAGCGACGTGGCCTGGGGTGGGACCCGCGCGCATGGCCCCGCCCCTGCACGACGCGCAGCGACACGACGGCGCGGCACATCGCGCACACGTAGACCTGCGCGACGTGGTGGTGCACGAACACGGTGAGCCAGCGCAGCGGCCACGGCGGGAGGTAGCGATAGCGCCACCGCCGGCGCAGAGCGTCGTCCACGCCGCACGCGGGGCAGGGCGGGTGCGGGTGCGTCGCCGTCCTGCCCTCGCCCACCCTGCGCGCGTCCATGGCCACCCTGCCCTGTCCTAGCCCATTCGTCTTACTCTCCTATCGACACGACGAGGACCAATCCGTAGGAAGGGACGACAGACAGGGGCAGGCGCGGGGTGGCCCAGGCATCCGTCTTTGGACCGATGGGATGGGGCGGGGGACGGGCGCCGGCCCCTTACCAGCGGCCGATGGTCTCCCGCAAGCGCCGGTCGCTCCACTTGGCGTACACGCGCGTCGTCTCGAGCGTGGTGTGGCCGAGATGCCGCGCGGTCGTTTCCAGGTCCTGCGTTTCGGCGTACAGGCGGGTCCCCGCCGAGTGCCGCAGCGCGTGGACCCCCTTGGCCGCCACGTTGGCGGCCTCGCAGAGCGTCTGCATGTGGCGCCACGCGCTCACCGGCATCCGGTACGGCAGCACGTAGCCGTCGGATCGCTGCGGCAGCGCCAAGAGTGCCTGCTTGAGCGAGGCGCTCATCGCCACTGTCCGCGCCTTGCCGCCCTTGCCGTGGCGCACCACCAGATCACGGCGGCCAAGGCTGAGGTCTGCCCAGCGCAGGTCGACGCACTCCCGAGCGCGCAGGCCGGCGTGCGCCCCGAGCAGCACGAGGGCGCGGTCGTGCGGGTCGCTCGCGGTCCGAAGCAGGGCGGCGACCTCGTCGTCGTCGTAGGGCATGCGCTTCTCCCAGCGCGGGGTGGGGTCGTGCGGGAGGCGCACGTCGGCGAAGGGGTCGAGCAGGGTCGCCCGGCACCAGCGCAACGCCGCGTAGAGGCCGCGCGCCGCGGCGATCCGGCAGGCAATCGTCGCAGGCGCGAGCCCGCGCTGTTCGAGCGCGCGCACGTAGTACAGGGCCGCCTCCGGGTCGGGGCGCAGCAGGTCTTCCTCCTGCCACGCAACGAGAACCTGCGCGAGGCCGGCGCGATAGCTGCGCACCGTGCTCGGGGCGACCGTCGCCCCCGCCTTGCTGAACGTGCGCAACCAAGCCTCGGTGAGGCTCCACAGCGTGCTCGCGTCCTTCTCGCGGGCCGCCCGCATGGCGATGCGGCGACGATCCGACCGGGGCATGCGCAGCCAGGCATTGGCCCCGTCGGCACCAGTGCCGAGATAGGGAACAAGGGCGGTGGACGGGGATGGGGAAGCGGACATGGAGGCCCTCCAGGCTCGATGCTTTTCGTCGCATCGTAGCCCGTCGAAGGTCACACCCTCTACACCCTATGCACAATCCTGTGAGGGGCTAGGCGTGGGGGATCGTCAGCGCGGCCCCATTGTCATTCATTTGGCCCCGCAACGAGATAGCCTGCAAGCAGGGTTACAACCATGGACGCCGACACCGGACGGGGGGCTGTGGTCCGATGTCAGGGCCGTAAACCGTGCATGAATATACAGTTTCTCGTCGTCATCGTGGCAAACGCTGAGAGGCACAATGAGGTGCTAACAGCCGTCGATCGTTTGGCCGCAAGCGACGATATGCTGCTCCTTGATTTGTCCATAATGAAGTACTTCGGCGAAAGCCTTTCATGCTGGAGTGCATGATACGAACGACGCCCCAGCTAACGTCGTGGTCTATGTCGGCGTTGCAGCTACCGACTGAGCTTCACCTACGTTGGCTGGCTATCACATCTATACCGTGATTGCTAGTCGAGATTGAGACAGGTGAGGGCGAGCAGGGACGCATGGACTTTGATCTCCAGGCCGGCGACGGAGCGGACATGCAGATGGGCGAGGCCCATGGCGGTGAGCTGGCTGTTGACCGTCTCGATGGCCAGGCGGAAGGTGCGCAAGCCGCACTGCTCGGCGCGCGTGTTCGGGACCATGTTGTCCTTGTGCAGGGGCACGAGGACACCCCCGCCACTGGCGCGGATGACCGCCTCGTCGGGCGCACTGTTGTAGGCCTTGTCGCCATAGACCCACGCCCCGTCGGGCAACTCAACCGTCAACTCGTGGAGGGGGGTGAGGGCGTGCCAGCCACCCGGCAGGAGTGTGAAGGCGACGGGCAGTCCGTCCGTCGTGCAGACCAGATGCAAGCGCCAGCCGAAGACCTTGTCCTTCTTGGCCGCACAGTAGCCGCAGGAGGCCCGCCCCTGCACGGTGCGGCAGCGCCGCGCCCGCACGCGCTTGCACACGGGGACGGGCATGCTGTCGATCACGACGTCACAGATCGCGGCCTGTCCGTGGGCGAACAGGTCCCCGCGCACGTCGAGCAGCAGGGCGAGCCAGTCGGCCACGGCATGGATGCGGCGCGAGAAGCGCGCGGTCGAGAGCGCCCGCGACAGGTACCCTGTGGCGCGCAACACGGCCAGCGTGCGGGCGTGGTGGTGGCCGTAGAAGGCCGCCGCAACGACCGCCACCGTGAGCACCTCCGCGTCGCTCACCCCAGCCAGACGATGGCTCGTGTGCCCCAACGCGCGCATCGTCTCGTCAATCACCACGTCGATGCCTATAATGTGCTCGGCAGTCATCGCCCCTCTCCTGTTCACTGCTGTCTTGCAACCTCAGTGAAACCGGACCGGGCGATGATCGCCAACTAGCAATCAGGGTAGGATAGAGTCTATGGCCTGTTCCTGAGATGGCCCTGAGAGATCGCCAGCGCATGCGCGCCCTGTGCCCACAGCCCCGACGCCCCATCCCGCATCGGCGCGCACGTCCACGGGTAGCGACCAGCGGCGCGCGTGAGCCAACGCGGCGCGGGGCGGTATGGAAGTTGCATCGCCCGCACTCCCGCGCCCCGCGCCCCGCGCCGCCCGCGCATCGTGGGCCGGCGAGGCGCGACGATCCGGCCAGGAGGATGCATGAGTGGGGGACCCAATCTCGATGGACGCGCCGCGGCCCGTGGCGATGGGCTGCCCTCCGGCGCCCCATCCGGCCGCCCCGACAGCGGGGGGCGCATCACGAGCGTGCGCCAACTCGGCGGCCGTGTCCGCCGCCGGCTGAGTCGCCACCCGCTCGCCGAGACCGGCCTCACCGTCGCCGGCGACGCCGTGCTGCCCCCCGCGGCCGGCGCCGTCGCCGGCGCCGGCGTGCCCACCGGCAGCGAGGCCGCCGTGCGTACCGAGGGCTCCGCCCCCGCCGTCGACGGGGGCGCGGCTACCGTCGTGGCCTGGCTCTTCGCGCCCGAGCGCACCCCCACCGAGGTCCCCCTCGCCGACCTCGCGCGCCTCGTCGCCGACGACGCCAATTTCGTCTGGGTCGACCTCTCCGCCTACGCCGAGTCCGATCTGCGCGACGTCGCCGACGCCCTCGGCCTCCCGCGCGCCGCCGTCCGCGCCACCCTCTCCCCCTGGCAGCGCCCCCGCCTCGCCGTCTACCCCAACCATTTCTTCGTCAGCGCCACCGTCCCCCACCTCGACGCCGCCGCCTACCGCATCGACGCCGCCGAGCTCGACCTCTTCGTCGGCCGCAACCTCTTCGTCAGCGCCCACAAGGCCGCCCTGCCCTTCGCCGACCACCTGCGCGCCCGCGCCACCGGCAGCCCCGAGTTGGTCCAACTCGACGCCGCCTTCATGCTCTACATCGCCCTCGACGAACTGCTCTCCTACTACGAGGAGCTCAACCGCCGCGTGCAGGCCCAGATCGAGCACATGGAGGAGCGGGCATTGCGCGACACCTCCGACCGCTTCCTGGAGGACCTCGTGCGCTTCAAGCGCTACGCCTTCGCCCTCTCCTAGCTCGCCGATCAGCACCGCGACGTGGTGGCCGCCTTCCTCCGCCCCGACTTCCACTGGGTCTCCGGCGAAGAAGTCGAAGAATACTTCGACGACCTGCTCGCCCGCCTCACCCGCCTGCTCGACCTGCTCCTCGCCGCCCGCGACGCCGTCAACGGCTCCTTCGAGATCTACGTCTCGCACATGGCCCACCGCACGAATCAGGTGATCCGCCTGCTCACGATCGTCTCGGTCGTGCTCTTCACCGCCAGCATCATCGTGAGCATCTTCGGCACGACGATCACCGCCACTATCCACAGCTCCGTCCTGGCCACGCCCGTGGGGCTGGTCCTCATGCTCGCCTCCATGGCCCTCGTCAGCGGCGGTACTCTCTGGATCTTCCACCGCCACGATTGGCTGTAGCTCTCCTCGTGGCGTACGTACTATGCCGGCCGGACGGGCGTCATCGGGGTCGCCACCAGGGTCGCCACCGCTCGCGGCCCTTCCATGCCGCTCAGTAGCCGGCGCGCGTGTCGACCACGTTGCGCAACTCCTCGCCCGCCAGGAAGCGGCGCACGTTGTCGATCAGGAGCGTGATGCCCCGCTCCCAGTACAGCGGTGTCTGCCCCGCCGTGTGCCCCGTGATCAGGACGTTCGGCAGCGCCCAGAGCGGGGAGCCGGCGGGCAGCGGCTCCGGCGACGCCACGTCGAGCCCCGCCCCCGCGATCGCGCCGTCGCGTAGCGCCGCGACCAGCGCGTCCTGGTCGACGAGCTCGCCGCGCCCCACATTGTAGAGATAGGCGGAGTTTTTCATCGCGGCGAGTTGCTCCCGCCCGATAAGATGCTCCGTCGACCGCGTCAGGGGGAGGCACAGCGCGAGGTGGTCGGACGCGTCCAGCAACGTGGGCAGGTCCTCGCTCGGCAGCACGCGCTCCACGCCCGGCGGCGGCGCGCCAGCGTCGCGGTTCGTCGCCAGCACGCGCATCCCCAGGGCGTGCGCCCGCTGGGCCAGTTCCTCCCCGATGTCGCCCAGCCCGGCGATCCCCAGCGTCTGGCCCGCGAGCTCGAACGTCGGCGGGGTCTCGTCGTGGTTGTCGAGCCAGGTGTGTGCGGCCTGGCGTCGCCCCAGCGCGGGGAGCCCGCGGGCGAAGGCCAGCATCAGGGCAAGGACGTGCTCGGCGATAGCGGGCGCAGCGACCCCGCTGAAGTTTGTCAGGGCGATCTCCCGGTCGCGCAAGGCGGGGATCGGGAAGCCCTCGACACCGGCGATGGTCGCCTGGACCCAGCGCAGCCGCGGCGCGGCGGCCAGATCCTCGGCCGCGACGGACGCCCCGACGACGAGCGCGTCGGCCCGCGGCAGCGCGTCCCGCAACGCCTCCGGCGTCGCGCAGACGGGAAAATCGGCCTCCGGGAACTCCTGGCGCAACCGCTCGAGATAGTGCGCGTCCGGCTCGACGCGCAGGGCGATCGTGGCCCGCTCGCTCGTGCCCCCCGTCATACCCCGCCCTCCTCCAGGTCCGGCGTCGGCGTCCCCCGCACCGCGGCCCTCGCCGGGAGCGACGCCCCGCGCAAGGGCGATGTGTCGTAGTGTGCGAGCAGGTCGGCCGGGTCGTCGTAGATGGCCCATGCCCCCTTGAGGTCGTCGTCGGAGAAGGCGCCGCAGCGCAGCGCGATCGCGCCGACGCCAACCTGCTCGGCCGACTCGATGTCGTAGGGCGAGTCACCGATCATGACAACCTCGCCGGCCGGCAATCCGCTCTTCTCGAGGGCGACCGCCACGATGTCCGGCGCGGGCTTGGATTGCCCGGCGTCGTCCATGGTGGTGCGCTCCCGCAGCAGGTCGTCGACCCGCGCCACTTTGAGCAGCGTCTCCAGCTCCTCGGCGGTGGCCGAGCTGGCCACGACGAGCGTGAGCCCCTCCTGTTGCGCCCGCTGCACGAGCGCGCGCGCGCCGGCGGCCGGCGCGAGGGTTGGACCGAACTTTGTCATCATCAGCTCTTTGCGCTTGTCAGCGATCCTTTTGCCCTCGCCGTCCTCGCCGCTTAGCCCCGGCGCGAGCTCCGGCACGACCTTGTCGCCGCCCATGCCGATCATAGGCCGCACCTTCTCGAACGGCGCGTCGTACCCAAACGCCTTGAAAGCCTCGACCCAGGCCTGCGCCTGCGCGTCGTTGCTCAGCACCAGCGTGCCGTCCACATCTAACAAAATCCCTCGGATCGCCATTGGCCTCGTTCCCTCTCGCTATGCGTGTTGGCGGGGCATGTTGGCGCGCGACGGCGTCCGCCAGCGCCAGGGGTGGCGCCCGACGAGCGCGCCCAGGGCCGCGCTATAGACCCCGTGCGTGAGCGCCATCACCGGCGCGTCGATGTCCGCCCTGGAAGGCGTGCTGTGCCGTGTCGGGGTCCAGGTTGCCGCTGAACGGGACGCGCTCGACCCCGACTTCCTCGGGCGTGAGCGTCAGCGGGACGGTCATGGGCGCTCGATCAGCGTGGGCTACATTAAGTCAGGGGCTGTTATGTTCGTACACGGAGCGTACCCCCGGGCAGGGGAGCGAGCCCCCGGCGGCGCGCTACCCA
>JAABUX010007752.1_pt1 | contig 12517 bp, 21 predicted proteins | sample 5561851 | NCBI WGS metagenome assembly JAABUX01 (sample SAMN10711883, study PRJNA513361) | rock metagenome | isolation source: Antarctica rocks | place: Antarctica: Victoria Land, Richard Nunatak red sandstone | collected 2016-01-03 | reverse complement strand
ACCCCTGGGCGTAACGCAGGAGGTGTTCCCGGGCGCAAGGAGGCGGCTCTCGCGGTCTATACTGCCTGAAGGAAAGGACGACTGGGACGCACAGCCAGACGGCTTGCAGGACGAAGGCGAGACAGAGTGGACAGCAGACGAGGCGTGGGGCGAAGATGAGGTGCTGCACCGCTGCGCATTATTGTGCACATTCAACCGCACGCACGCCGCTTGATGCTCGGCGATGGCGGGACACAGTAAACTAGCCCACCTCGTCCATAGGCTCATGACGTCAGCAACAAGATGCACCCGTGCAGAGCCCCATGGCATCATCCCCCAACCCTGAGACTGAGACTGAAGAATGTCGGCTCCATCGTCATGCGCTTGACGCATGTGCAATCACTGCAGGACGCCGAGGGCCTGACGGAGAAGAAGCTCCCGGCGGAGGTGCGGTGCTTCGACACGGCGCGCATTTTCGTGAAGGGCGGCGACGGCGGCCGCGGCTGCGTCGCCTTCCGCCGCGAGAAGTATGTGCCCAAGGGTGCGGCGCCCTCGGCTGTGCTGGCTTCGTTCCTCTGCAGATTGCATCAAGTTCTGCGGATGAGCTTGCCCTTCGGGGTACCCGCTGTCAAGACCCGAGACTCCAATGAGTGGAGAGGCTTATGCGAGCTCTCATGTTGCTCCCTAACCACTGCTTGCAGGAGGACCGGCAGGCGGAAACGGGGGCGCGGGCGGCAACGTGTGGGCCGTCGCCGAGCACAACCAGAACTCGCTGGCGGCGTTCCGGCGGCGCGTGCACTGGCGGGCCGACCCGGGCAAGGCCGGGGGCGGGTCCAAGTGCCACGGGGCCGACGGGGACGATCTGGAGGTGCCCGTCCCGCCCGGCACCATCATCCGCGACCGCGACGCGGGAGAGGGCGCAGCGCCCATCGCAGAGCTGCTGTTCCCGGGTACGACCCACCCGTGTCTTTGACCTCTCCCTTCGTTGCTGAGCCCGCTGACTGGTCTGTAATGGCTGTGTCCGCCCCAAGTAAGCCTGCTAAATTTGAGGGTCCTGAACCATTCGAAACCGAGATGTTGCTCCTGCCTGACAGTCTTGATGCTTGATGCTTGACTCAGTGCACCTGCATAGCAGTGCAGTTATGCCCATCATGGGGCACGCCTTGCTGTGGACATGTATCAGCGTGCTGATCATTGGGATTGCCAAGGGCTGGCCTGACGTCCGACCATGTGTCTGTGCGCAGGGGACAAGGCACTGCTGTCGGCGGGCGGGCGCGGCGGGCGCGGCAACGCGTCGTTCAAGACGGCGCGGAACAACGCGCCGGCGATGGCCGAGCACGGCGCGGCGGGGTCGGAGCTTTGGCTGGACCTGGAGCTCAAGCTGGTGGCGGACGTGGGCATCGTCGGCGTCCCCAACGCCGGCAAGAGCACGCTGCTATCCGTGGTGCGCAGCCCGGTTGCGACGATGCTCAACAGAGTCCCTTGTCCCATGACGCAGCCGGCCATTGCAGACATGCATTGTTTTCAAGCCCAGCAGATTGTGCTTCAGCGGAGCCAGCGTCACTTGATGAAATCAAGGGGACTCATGGCAGCTGTGGCACCGGCGTGAAGTGCTCGAAGGCGCTTGCCATCCAGACCATGCTTGAGCGCGTAGCGACTGATCTGTCGTCATCAGATTGTTCGTCCAGCCCTACAATCGCGATGATAGCCTTCCCAACATCGCTGTAATGTTCTTCGGATCTCAGGGTCCGTAGTGTCTGCTAATCCCGTCGTGTCCCCTAATTGAGTTTAATCTTCTGATACAGGTGAGCGCGGCGCGGCCGAAGGTGGCGGATTACCCGTTCACGACGCTGACGCCGAACCTGGGCGTCTGCGAGGCCGACTTCCGGACGACCGTGTTCGCGGACATCCCGGGCCTGCTGGAGGGCGCCCACGCCGGCGTCGGGCTGGGCCACCAGTTCCTGCGCCACTGCCAGCGCTGCCGGTTCGCGCCCCGATGCTGCGAATGACATCAAGCAGGCCCATAGAGTCAAGTTTGCCGAGCTATCTGGTCCCTAACTGCTCCGTGGAAGGTCTCTTCAATGGCTTTGCTCAGTATGAGCTGGGCCCTTACCCGAGGGTGAGGACCATAGGGTAGACATTCCTCATAATACATGTACGAAACATATTCTGAAGCCGACCCCGCGACTCTGCCGTTGCCCTCACACATGCGGCCAAACAGCAGGCCAAAATGTAGATGGGGACAGACAGTCACATGCGGCGCGCCGTTTCACGACTTGCGACGCCATACGGCGGGAGCGGCATTCCAGCTGCTGCCATCGGCTGTTGGTCGTTTGAGCTGGTGGGCAGACTCCATCCTGATGGCGAGGGCTGTTTGCAGGTTGCTGGTGCACGTCATCGACGGCACCAGCCGGGACCCCATCGGGGACTACCAGGCCATCCAGCAGGAGCTGGAGCTGTTCAGCAGCGACCTGGCAGCCAAGCCGCAGCTGGTGGCGTACAACAAGATGGACGTCCCAGACTCCTCCGACTACTGGGACTCGGTCCAGGAGTTCCTGCTGTCCCAGGTGTGTCATGGGGGGTGGGAGGGGGTGGCTCAGGGACATGTATGGTCCCAGAATTATACACATGCTGCAGTGTCGCAACTTTGCGGCGTGCCGACTGTGCGTTTGCCATGCTTACAGCGAGGTGATCTTACCTGCAACGCGAGTGGCCCATCTGCTGTTGTGCCAATGCCGCGCTCAGCAAGCCGGCCTGTCAAAGAAACCGTTGACCTGCGTGTTGGTTCCTATTCAGTGCTTTCCGGCCGTACAACCTGGACTTCCATGTGCTGACGACATCCGTGTTGGCCCGTCTCTGACCCGTGCCCGCGCACAGGACAGGGCGTGCCAGAGGGCGATGTGTACAGCATCAGCGCGGTGACGGGGGAGGGCGTCCTGGAGCTGGTTCGCGGGGCGCGCGCGCGCCTGGATGCCATGCCCGCGGAACCGATGACGCTGCAGGTGTGCAGAGCGGCTGCAGAGCTAGCAGCATGGCTGGGAACACCCTGTCGGTGCAAGTCACGAATCTTGTACGCCAGTTCACAACCGATAGCAACAGCCTTTTCATGGCAGCCTTGTGATGATCCGACTTCTGTTGGTCGGAACCTGTCTGGCATGCTGGGTTCAGTCTTTTTATGTGTGGTGCGCTTCGCAGACCAACGCGCTTAACGTGCGGGAGGCACCGGCACGACGTGGCAGCGACGCACAGATTGCAGAGTTCACCATCGAGCGCGATGACAGTGGTCGCCGCCTGTGGTTTGTCCAGGTCCGCACATGACTCCATGCCTTGTCCGCTGCTCAATGTCGGATAGACGTCATTTTGGCCGCGTACGTCTCCAAGATGTGGCCAACCACCACCTTGCCCCAGCCCTGTCTGCACAAGTGCAGCCATGTCCTTGACTGCTGATTCCACGCAGGGCGCGGCCATCGAGCGGTTCGCCCAGATGACCAACTGGGACTATTACGAGGCGGCGCGGAGGTTCCAGAAGGTGCTGGAGGCGTCGGGCATCAACGCGGCGCTGAAGGCGCGCGACATCCAGGACGGCGACACCGTCGTCATCGGCGAGATGGAGCTCGAGTGGTCGCACGACCAGGTGCAGCGTCGAGGCACAAGCCTCACGACGAGTTTGGCTGTGCTGAGTTTGGAGTGTTGCTGACCCTGGTCCTGACCTTAGCCACGTTGCATTACTCGCTTCAATGAGTGTTCGCCATGCTCCCTCCCATGTGAGCAGCTGTGGCGAAATCTAGTGGTCTGCGACTAGATGCTTGCGAGCATCACCTGACGACCCGCATCTTGTGCTGCACACACAGTCCGAGGGGAAGATGTTCCAGACGTGGATGGCCAACAGAAAGGCGTCCGGGCGCGTCTTGCAAGGCACATCCAGATGGCCGCACGCAGGCGGCTGACTTCTGCTGCGGGTCGCCAGTTCAGCAGGGCAGTACTGCATATCACGCGTTTGGGTCTAGCCCGAAATTGTGTCCAGTTCCCAGTATTCGTCAAGAGGTTACAGTGTTTTCGGACAGCCTGATGTCGCGCTTCTGATGAAACCAGCAGAACAGACTATGGTTCGTGATTGGGTTTTCTGTTCGCAGACAGCAAGTAGGCTGTTTCTGATGCGCAAGCGCTTCTGCATGCCCTGCCATGGATCCAGAGCAGCGTCAAGCATGGGACAGGTCCCACTCGCGGAGGTAATCTGGAAGGAGTTGCCTGTGGCAGACGCAAGTGCACCAGATGCAGTTCCAGCCGCGCGAGTAGCTGGCGCGCTTGAGGTTCGCGTGCCCCGCGGCCGCCTCCAGCTGCTGCAGCTTCCTGCAAAATTGATCGGCGGCCCCTCAGCCGCCATGACATGCTGCTTGTGAGAATTTATGGCAACCGCGCAAGCAAGTCGCCTATGCTACCCGAGTCTAGGGACAGCATGCGGGTGGTGCGAATATGTGCGATCCTGACACAATAAAATTGGGGCGAAGCAGGCGTCAATGTGGTGCGGCAGATGCACAGGCGCAGCCAAAACCGCGGGCAAGGTGAGTGCACGGATACTGGTGCACACATACTGTCGGTTCATGCAGGCAGAGGGGCTGGGCAGCGCGCACAGCTGCGTCTCCTCGGCCTGCTCCGGCGACAGCGCCAGCAGGTCCGGCTCGTCCGCCGCCGCAGGGTTGTCCAGCGGCACGACACTGGTGATGCTGCGGTTGTCGCCGAACTCCTGGATCAGGTACGACAGCAGCACCTCCGCCGTCGTGCCCGGCCGCTCCGCATCTGCGCGCACGGTGGCTAGCATTACGCGCACAGATCCTCGAGCTCGTGCACTGGGTACGCCCGCCGCCGAGGCACGATGCATCGCACAAGCGCAGCAATGGCTGAGTCAGGCGAAAGCGTCTTAGCTCGCATGCCAGCACTGGTGAGTTTGGGTGCGGGTTGAGAGTTAGGTTCAGAGCACGGGGTGGGTGAGGGTGAGGGTGAAGATGAAGGTCAGGCTTGGAGTGTTCGTTACCTCCGCGGGCGAGGGCGGACAGGCTGCCGCTGGAGGGGGACTTGAGCATGCCGCGCTCCGGGCCGCGGTGGGTCTGCGGGATGCCGCCGCCCCCGCCGCCGCTGTCCGCTGACCGCCGGCCCTCGCCGCCCGCAGAGGCGCGTCCGTTGGCGTGCTCCATCTCGTACAGGCTGTCCGCCGGCGTGGCTGTCGCCTCCGACCGATACTCCTACATAGCAAGACTTCTCGTCAAAAGTGGCATGGTACGCTGCTGGTCCCGCAAAAACTCTCATGGCACCACAGCCAAACGAAATGCTGAGTGCGGGCTGCCAAAATGGCAACAGCATCTCGCGCAGCTGCGTGCAGTCCAGAAGGGATAGCAAAGGCAATTATTCAGGGCTGTCACCTGAGCAGCAGAGCTCTGTGAGGCCGTGCGGCCGTGGTAGCTGCGGGGCACCAGCGCCGGCTGTTCTGCCTGAGCCGAGGCGTCGACCTGCGGCAGCGGATTGGAGGCGTGCTGCAGCGAGTCCTGCGGCGACGCCATGCCGCTGCTGCGCGGCGAGTTCTGCCGCGAGGCGCTGAGCGGCGACACGCTGAAGCCCGGGGTGGGCGCTGCTGTGACGTCCTGCTGACAGCATCAATGAGACAGTCTCAGGCATGCGCCTGCCGACGGTTGTGCACCCACACGTGCCTTTGTATTGTCCGTTGCGCACACCGCATGCATTGCCAGCGAGCTGCCTGTGTGCCATGACATGCAGAACACCGCCCGAAATAGCAGCCGCAACCTGCTGCTGACAGAACCTGCAGGCGCCACTTCGCGGCGCGCCTTGCGCGGCGAGTCGCGCGTGGACTGGCTGGGAGCGTAGCCGATGATGTCGTCGGCCGGCGTCGTCCAGCGCGCCGAGTCGGTCACCAGCCGCTGCAGAGGCATGGGCCACCCCAGTGACTACCCTGGTCAGCAGGGGTGACTGACACCAGTGGGGCTTATGCAAGCATGGGTAGAGGAAAACATACACGTCCAACACAGCTCACCCTTGACGTCCATGAGGTACGACCACGAATGCAAACATATAGCAGGGGTCATGTTCTATAGAGACAGGGACTGCCGGCAGCGCTTGCCTGGAGGTACACATCGTCACGGGCGGTGACGCGCATCACGCGCCGCTGGTCGGCTTTTATGCGCGCCTGGCCCCGCGGCGCCTGGGCGAGGGGCTCGAAGTACCAGTACATCGTCGCCTCCCTGCGTATTTGGAGGATTAAACACCATGGCTGAAAGGGGAGGACTGAGCAAAGGCGCAGGCTGCACCTGAACAGGCACGCAGTTGCACAACCATGTCGACGCTCCTGCATGAGTTTTATTCTCTACACCTAGTGTTGCGCGTGACACGAGAAGCTTCTGGCTCGAAACATCTTGGGTGTACGAGATGGATTTGCACCTGCCCTTCTCACTGAAAATGGACTTGACGACCATGACACCACTTTCGAGGTAGCGCCATGACTCAAACGTCGCGTCTCCCGAGCGGAGCTCCATGCGCATCTTGTGGACCTTGCCTGTCGCATATGCAACAGACAGGTGAAACGCCTGGAAGCATCGCAGCAACCTGTAATACAGCATGTCGAAGGAGGAGCAAGCAACTCGAGAACAGGCGCCAGGGGCATGTAGCTGTGATGCAGCGTCTGGAGCCCGGCACGGAGGCTATGTGCGCATGTGATTGAACCATGGCGGGGCTATCAAACAAGCACAGAGTCCCCAAAATGGCCAATGTTATGCCTCTATAGTGACGGTGCATGTCAGTGGGACGGTGTACGCACCGTCCCACCAGCAAGTCGTGTTGCACATGGCGCCGTCGGCATTCCGCTGCGATGTGACCTTGCCGACCACCAGTTTCCTCTGCCAGGACCCTTTGGCATTAACCGACACCACCTTCATTGTACCGCCGTCCTCGGACTGCCACACGATGTCTGTGGCCCCAGAGCTGCCGAACTTCACAGCAGTCTTGCGCACGATCCACGGGAAGCCTTGCTCCTGCAGTTGCGCGGCAGAAAGGTGATTGAGGGTCGGACCGACAAGTGTGCATCGTGCCATGATTATCATAAGGAGCAGGTTGTGCACTGCTTACTGGGCGGGGGTCGTGGGAAGGGGGGGGCGTATTGAGTGCTCCTGGCCTGACTCGGGGTCAATGATATCAGTGAGAAGGTTTTGAAAGCGAAGTCACAGAACAAACTCTTGCAGATGGCACGCAGGTGATTACCCGCAGGAACGAGTCCATGTTGTCGCATTTGACGAGTCGCCAGTACCCGCTGAGGTCCGCAGGCGTCGTTGTTTGAGACATGGTGCAGCCAAAACTTTGTCAACGTACGTAAAGGACGAGCAACTACATAGCGCAAGAAGTATGTATGATCAGTGGGATCTTATGGTGTTGTGCAATGTTTGTGCAACTGAACTACACCCTCATCACGACCTGACTGATCAAATCCGCGAGGTCAGCTCAAACTGCAGCCATACACGGCTTGCGCGTCGTATATGTGAGCACTAGCCGGGTCAAAAAGGAGCGGCGGCCACACGTCGCCTGTGTATGGTCACCCCAATCAATGCTGTGCACGCAGGACAAACCTTTTTCACTAGACATTGGCACGGCGGGCACTAGAATAAAAGGGTCACGATGGTGCTGAACACAAAGGCGAAGACGACGGGCATCGGGGCGGCTGCATCTGCGCTCGATGGAGCGGGTGCCGGAGCTGCAGCATCGGCTGTGGAGGCGGCGGTCGAGGTGGGGGGCGGCGGGCTGGCAGGGGCGGGCGGCGGCGGCTGCGGAGCCGGAGGCGGCGGGGCTGCGGACGCCAGGTCACTCAACGTCAGCCTCACGACACGGGGGGTATTACCACTGCTTGATGGTGCGCCAAGCCTGTGACTTGACTCACAACCTCGACCCTGGTGTGCATGGAAGTCGTGACGCCGAGCAGCATGAAGAGTTCGACGCAACCGTGGGATCGAAGCGCTGCGATCGCGCATCATACGGTTGATGGTGATTCGTCAGAAGCACGTGCTCTTCAAGGAACACAGCGGGAGGGTGTTTGCGCACTGGGCGGAGGCGGCGGATTTGGGCAGACGCCGGCGACGTTGACCCCGATGAGCATGCCCGCGTCGCAGTGCCGCTGCGTCGCCGTGATCACGGGGCACGCGAAGTACTGCTGGCCGAGGGTGCCCAGCACGGCCGTGTAGTGTTGGGACCAGCGGCAGGGGCTTTCAGGACCGTGACACCCGGGGTGGTGGTGAAGTTGGTTGGGCACTGGTCTGTGGCCATCACAAAAGCACAATGGTCAAGTTATTTGGCGAGTTGGCACAAGGGCGCCCGGCAGAATTGCAAAATCGTGTACAGGTTACCACCCACACTGATTGTATGGCAGCCAGGTCAAGCAGTGCTGCAACACATGCAATGCAGATATCATGGGCAGTGACAGACGCACTCGACGGAATGAGCGCCACGCCATGCGGGGTGCCCGCCGGCCACATGAACGTCAGCTCATCGCCGCAAATCACGCTGAGGCTAGGATACGTGTTTCCTGCGCATCCCAGCAGCACAGCCCGCTGAAGCATAACGAAGCACCGCACTTCCAGTTTTAGTCTCCATTCGCGGCGTACGTACGATGTGGCCACATCAGGTGGCAAACAAAAAGCGTCCGCATTTGCAAACTTGCAGGCGGACAAACCTGAAAGCACCCATGTGATGTTGTAGCTCGCCGCCGATGCGGTTGTTGCGCAGCAGAAGGCGACAAGCAGCACCGCCGCCGCCGTGCCCGCCTACAACCCCGGCAAATATGGAGTCAGGCACGCTTGCGGCCAAGCAGCAGCCGGACGCTCGTCGGCTGTAAAAGCGCCGACCTTCATGCTGGGTGCTGTGTACCAATGCCGCCCCGTGCAGTGCCGGCCAAAAGAAACCCCTAGCCGCCGCCGTGAGCGAGCGGCGATCACGGATCACCCGCGAATACCGAGGAACAGCTGGCGGTTTTGAAATGCTGTGCAGCGCCGACTCGGAATGCGTTTTGAGCAGGTCGAGCAAACGATCCAACTCGATGGCCTCGAGCGGTCTGCATTTCGGCGACTGTTGGAGGGTCATCGAAGAAGCTTGACACGAAGACCTTGCGGCTACTGGTGTCGTTACAGTCATCTCGATCTCGCGCAAGACATCCAGTTCTTGTGTGCCAGCTTTTCTAGTTAGCCATATGGGTGGCCACTTCGCTGCTCGTGAAGGCCTTCATGTGCCGGCCGGAGGACAGCAAAGCGAGCATCAATGGGGTGAGGCGCCTCCTCGTGACAGTCAGAGCTTGCTTATGGCCGCGGGCTGAAGTATCCCTGCCTGGCCAGGCTCGTGGCGCCTGGAGCAGTTGCGCGGCTGCGGATTTGGCCCAATGGCATCTTTGAGTGGCGCGCTGCTGCAAACCCGTAGCCGGCCTGTCGCTCTATTTTCTCTCGCCAAGTGCGCACACTTTCGCTTGCTACCTCCCTTTGCCAACCCGTGACAGCTGATTCTGCCAGCCATGTGCCCAGCCAGCCGATGCGTAGGTTTTTCGACATGCTGGAGACACATTGTGACAACCAGCACAGTGCTGCAGGGCAGCACAGGAGCCTCGGGCAGAGTCTTTCCGCATCATGAAGATGAAGGAGGATGGGCGATGCATGTTCCGCGCCATAGGTGCTGCGCTGTACCTTGCTTTATTTCGTTCTCATGTCCGCTTGTTCGTGCTTGCGTCTCACACGCAACAAGCACCTTGCTTGTGATACACGACATCTTTCATCACACCGAGCAACGCACGTCGGGCTTGGATTGCATCGTGACATGCTCACCCGCCTGCATTGCAGCGACCGGCCTGAACAAGAATCAGGGGCAGGTCATCACCGCTCAGGAGATCGAGCAGGAGGCCGACGAGTTGCGGCTGGCGTGCCGCGACGCGCTGTGTCGCAGCAAAGAGCGCAGGAAGCAGTTCTCGGATGCTGTCTATGCGCTGGAGACGGAGGACACGTTGCCCAAGTGAGTGCTCGATGGGCTGGTGGTGCCATGTTCATGCTGCTAGCTTCAGCGCAGTGCCCACGTCTTGCCACGCAGAACTGCGTCGGGCAGTCTCTTTCCACACCCTGCCTACTGTTCAGAACATGCCTCTGCTGCGCAGGTATTGTCAACGCCTCAGTAAGACGGACTTTTGGGGTGGTGCGCAACTTCTTAATGAGCGCTCGTGCACCCAGTACCCCAAGCTGCTCAGAGTGCAGGCTCGGCCGTCAGAAATGCTTACAGCCTGCCCGCTATCACTACTGCGCTCGTGGGCTTGGCCAGTGTGACTGAGTCAGCCTGTCCTATACGTATCGCCTGCTGCACACACAGGCAACGTGGAGCTGCTGGTGCTTTCGAAGATGCTGAAGGTACCTCGCTCCGCGCCTGTCGGCTGCCTGGACATCTGACATCTAGACTCTACATTGGTTGCCTGCGTCATCGTTCTTACAGTCGGAAGAAGCAGTGGCTGTCCTAAGCAGGTGCCTCTGGTGGTGTACCTCGAGGATACCGCTGGCGGGCACGGATACAGACCCATCGCCAAGTATGGCGAGGACTTCAGGAGTCGGCGACCCGTGCGCCTCTTACCATGTGGCCTGTGCAGTGCTTCAAAAGAAGGCAGCCTTCTGCTGGTCGTAGTGCAACACCCACTCGATAGCAAAGTCCAGCTCTGATGCCGCAGGTTCGCCTTCTGTACGTCAATGGCAACCACTACGATCTGCTCCTGTGAGATGTACAGGAGCACATGTGTGCGGGCAGTATGAGCGCAGGCCGCAGGTTACAAGGAGAAGAGGCGCTGCATTCTACATCTGTGTGAGATCTTGCGCGCAAAGCATCGCAACCACCGCACTCAGTCAGCAACATATCACATGACCCCAACAGTAAGCGTCTGCGCACGATCACTACGCCAGTCCACCACTCGCCACTCAAAACCTAGAGCCCGACCTCTCACCTCATGCGCACACCGTATCGAGTGTACAAAGACCTGCCGACAATGGTTCACAGCTTTGACTGCGGCTGCTCGGGTGCATCTGCTGGCTCAGCGCCGTTGCTGCTCACTGCCGCATGCGCCTCGCCCTCCGTTTTGCTCACGTAGCTGACGAGCACCGTGATGTCGTCCGGCTTGCCTCCCCTGTACGGAATGCCGTATGCCTACACACGGCCAGCACTTCATTTGCTCCACCTGTGGTCCCGCAGGATGCTTGACTAGTCAGTGACATGCTTGCAAAACAAGCAGTGGACACAGGAACAAGCTTGTTCGTCAAACACATGACATTGAGCAGAACTAATGCAGACAGGTCTGGCACCTGAGCGGCATAGGCGAAAGGGGACATGTGCGTCGTCTCTGCGGCCTTCATCTGCGTGTAGCTGGCCAGCACGGTGGCCGCCAGCGCGGGCGAGTCGCCCCGTTTGCGCGCAAATGTGACCAGCGAAGCCACCTCTTCCGCAAACACGTTGTCAAACAGGCCGTCCGTGCCCGACACGATGATGTCGTCCGGCAGTATCCTGAGCTGCATCAGCTGCGACCGAACAAAGCAGAGCGTCATCAGAACCAGACGCCGGGAACATGGCGCCCACATGTGCTGGTCTTGCGACAGGGGTAAGATGCTGCTGCTGTGCCTGACCCCCGCAAGCGTGGCCTACAACTGCATACGAAGCCCGTGTCAGCGCCGTACACAAGTCAGCGCCGTGCACAAGGAGATGATTAGTTTTGATTTGTGAACTTTCAAGCAAAAGCTAGAATGATGTTAAGAACTTCTTTAGCTACATTGCTAGTGAAATGAATCAATTCGAATAGGTCCTGGAAGCAGGAGGACCGATTGCCGGTACCTGGGCGCTCTCCGGGCCGTCGTTCATGGCGCCCTGGGCCTTGCTGCCCAGCTGGTAGGGGAAGTTGAAGTGGTGCTGCTGCTGCGGCGTCTGGAACACGGGGTTGCCGCCGCGCACGAGCAGGAAGCCGGAGTCGCCCAGGTTGGCGGCGTGCAGCTCGCCCTCGTCGGGCAGGCACCGCAGGATGCACGCCGTCGCGGAGCCCTTCACCTGGACCCCACTGGCATCACAGTTGGAGCGGCATCCACTTATGCTGCAGTGGGCCGGGTCAGCGGGGGGTTCACAGACCACCTTCCGCAAGCGCTGAGTTCAAGGACACCGGACACAGGTAACCCGGCAGGTACCCCGGCGATCAGTGCTTCGCTTTGTGGCTGGTACAGATGCCAGTCCAGGGATGCGAGGCAAGGAGCAGTCATGTGAGGCACTGCACCGGGGGTGGCGCCAACACCGCACCTGCGTCTGGTTGTAGGCGCTGTGCATGATCTGCGAACACGTCGGCGGCGTGCGCGCGGACTCGCTGAAGAGTTTCGACATGATCATGAGCAGCCGCGAGTACTCGCCGGCGTCGATGCCCGACAGCGACCAGCCGCCCACCCCGTCCGACACGCCTGCATGGCGGGACAGACGTTTACGAATTAACGACTTGAGAAAT
>JAABUX010007748.1_pt1 | contig 12520 bp, 23 predicted proteins | sample 5561851 | NCBI WGS metagenome assembly JAABUX01 (sample SAMN10711883, study PRJNA513361) | rock metagenome | isolation source: Antarctica rocks | place: Antarctica: Victoria Land, Richard Nunatak red sandstone | collected 2016-01-03 | reverse complement strand
TGAGTCTGGCCGACCCTCATGCTCACCGCCCAATCATTAGCCCTGCCAGTAACTCAAAGAGTGACCCCGCCTTGCTTCTTCAGATCGCAGACTTCCTGTACGTGGTCCGCGGGTTTACCTCGCACGTGGAGGCGCCCTGCGCCATGCTGCAGACGGGCCAAGTGCAGATCCACACGCGGCCGCCGGCCGGCCTCAAACCCCGCACAGAAGCCATCCGGGAGCTCGAGGTGCCGCTGCCACGGATTTTAAGCTGGTCCGAAATTTCATTTCTCACTGCAAGGTTTGCCTGGTCGTGTCATGCGGAATCACACCAGTAGCTAGTTCCCTGTGAATGCTGCCGCGCACAGGTGTGCTAGCTCTTCCACTGCCGGTGCAGCACATGCCGTTGCCTCTTTCTCATCTGATGCTAGCAGTGCATGCGAGCATGCTCGGGTTTGCTGCAGGACATGGTCGAACGAGGCAGTCAGCGTGGTACCAAAGCCGCCCAGCAGGCCTTCCAGGACGCCGCGGACTCGCTGTGGAGCAACCACCTTGAGGTCGAGGTTGCGGGGCTGCGCGCCGGGACGTCTGTCAGCAACGGCAGCGGGGACCTGGGCGCGTCCGGGGACCCTGACAGGGACGACCTGGCGTCGTGCCAGTGGGCGCTGCAGTCCTGCCGGTGCCTGGTCAAGGTCGTCAACAGCAAGCTGGGGGTACATGTTTTGCGCAACCAAACCCTTGAGTTGCTAAAAACGAGGTGCAGTGGATGCTGTGCGATGCAGAGGTTCTGAGGTCGCGGCATTGATGTCGCTTGCTGTATCTCGCGGTCACTCATAATATGAGCAACTCCACTTAGACGTTTACACACGTTTACAAACGTGTGTAAGCACTGTGAGCTCCAGGACTCTTGGGATTTGCACCAAGGTTCACCTGCTGCTCGTCTACCTTGCTCGCCGTGCAAGCGTAGTTTCGTCACGCAGGGCGACATGCTGCTGCCCGGCAAACGTGTGAAGGTGGACACGGACCCCATCGCTCTGTCCACGGACCCGCGCCAGCTGGCCGCGCTGCGCACCGCCCTCGCGCCGCTGCAGCCGCCGACTGAGCTGCTGGCGACGCCGCTGTGGCGTCTGCACGCTGCTGGACAGCGACAGGAGTCAGCCTTGCCCGCCACAGCACAGGCAGAGGCGTGTTTCCCGACCTTGTCCATCCCTGCTTACGATGTCTTACCCCGGATTCACTTCAGGGCCTGCCGAACCCCAGTCATGCGTTCCAGCTTCAGCCCCGCTTCAAGCCCTGCCCCGTCACCACCTGCATCAGCATCTTGCAGCTGACAAACACAGGTTATCTGACGCGTGGATCTGTTCGAGCTGCAACAAGCGCGCCCACCATCAGGGCTTGCCTGCCACAGCCTGCCACCGCCGTGCAAGCTCCACACAGAACACCATCAACTGAGTCAGGCCTGACACCATCAATATACCTGCATCGCGGCTGCAGGATCACGCCCCGGCGACGGTCCTGGACGTGAGGCTGCCGAGCCTCAAGGTTGGCTACGAGGACGACGGGCCCTTCTTCCCGGACGCCGAGGCCACCGCGCTGCGCTTCGCCGCCGAGCGCTGCCGCCTGCACGCCGACCTGGCGCCCGGCCTCAGCCGCACCAAGGTGGCGTGCTGTGGCCGAAGCTTGCACAAGCGTTCGACAACTCTTCTTCGTATCTGGTTCATTTATTTGCATTTATGACATCGTCCACCAAGCCATACACGTTTCTGGTTTGTTTCAATATCATGAGTCTGGCTACATTCCTGAGTTGTTTTGGCTGTGCGCGTTGCCTTGTCATGATCATCATTCCCGACAGAGATGCCCAGTGGGTCGTGGCCCTCTCTTCGATGCAGACGATGCAGATCTTGACTTTCAAGCATAAAGACAATGCATGAGTCTGGCTGCTACGCTAGCTGACCCAACCTGAGGAATGTCGGCAGGTGACAATGGAGCGCGCGGACTGGCGCGACGACAGCCGGCTGACGCTGTCACCGCCCCAGATTCGCGGCGTGGTGCCGCGACTGGGGCAGCGCATCCGCGCCGCCACGCTGGCGGCGCGCGTCGACAAGGTATCAGTAACTTATTGCATTATCCGATGAACAAGACATAAGAAAAATGCTAGGTGTTCTTCAGGGTTTGTCCTTCTACTTATGCTATGATGTTAATAGGTTCATTTTCTTTGGCAGGGCGCGGTGGCGCAGGGCACGGTCATCTCCTTCGAGCTCGCGGGCCTGGTCGGGCAGGGCTACCCCGGGGAGTCCGGCAACTTCGTCAAGCCGTGAGTCTCATAACCTTGACTCCCCTGCGTCACAGCAACGTGTCCACCGCGGTTGCCGATGCCCATCGAGCTTCATGCTCGCCGCACAGCGCGAAGTCGTTGGTATGTTGTCATAGTGCTCTGGTGGCACACCATGCCGGCACATCGGTGAAGCTCCGACACCACATCGCCAAGTTGTGCGATGAGACCAATGAGCGTATGCCCTAATGGCTGATCCGTCCCTGGATCGTCTCAAACTGCCAATGGTGATTGCTTCACCGCGCCGTGCAGGGCTCAGCCGACGCTGTCGGCGCTGGCGAGGGTGACGGTGCACAAGCGGCCGGACGGGACCTTCACGGCAGTCGACCTGCGCGACGGCTGCTTCGGTACCGCCACCATAATGCGCATCGTGGCCATGTTCGTGCCGCACAACATCTTCGAGGACCGCGCCCCGGATGGCGCCCGCATCAGTAGGTGCGTCTGTGCAGACCTGCAACCTGACCGCACGATACGCTGCATCAACTCAAAACGAGGCCGGCGTCACGGGGTGCTGTGTACTGTGGGTGTGGATGAAAGACGTGGATAGCTTTACCCATAGCTTCGTCGTAGTCGATATTCGAGTCGGAGCCATCAGGTTGTGCGGCAGACGCTGTACCTTGTTCATCTGTGTGCATTGCTCGCAGAAAGCATCCGTTGGAGCCGGCGACCGTGGCCCCGATCGCAGCGCCGTCCACAGACGGCGACGATGGCGACAGTGCCGGCAGCGAGAGGGGCGCCTCGGACGGCTTCCAGCTCGTGGATGACCGTGCCTTGCTCGCAGAGCCTGCAGGCGAAGCCGAGTGGGTGGAGGTCGTCCCAGAGCCGGAATCTGAGGTGTGTGCCTGCAGAACTCCGGGCTGCGCTTGACACATGCTGCAGTGCACAAGGCATCTCTCATTATTAGTAATTACGCAAAGGCGGTGAGCCTCTTCAACTCTTGTGGTTGGCATTGCAGCAAAAGCTGCTGCCCAGGCGGATGCAAGACTGCAGAGGCGGCGTATTTGCTCGGGAACTATCTGAGTACCAAACTGAGCAAAGGGCAAAAGTCTGGTGGCGAAGCCATGGCCAAGGCGTAAATGGCATTCGTGACATATTGCAGGGACCAATTGCCGTGGGTGGCGGGCAGGCGATGCACAGCCGACTCTCCGCAGCGTCCCTCGGCAACCTTCAGCAGCAGGATGCTGATGGCGACACTCAACTCACTGTCGCCTCGCCAGACGACTGGGTCCAGGCCGACGCCATGCCACCCAGCCCCACGGACCCTCCCCTGCTTGCCGCCGCAGCTGCAAGGGATGACGACGAGGGTCAATCCGCGGATAGCACAGCCAGTTGGAGCCCGGCCGAGAGTTCGCCGCTCCCAGCTTCCCAGGCCACACGGGTGTCTCCCACAGATCCTCCAGCGCTGCCCAACAGCCGTGGACAAGGTGCAAAGGAGGGTCAGGAGCACCCCTCGCCGAGCCTCAACGGAATGCCACCTACGGAAGCGGCGTCGCCCGAGGCAGCGACCGCTGGTCACGATGATGTTGGCCTGGTAGGGGAGGAGGTGTCTCAACAGGCCTCAAATGCATCAGCGCAGCCCGCGGATGTGGACGCGGAGCAGCGCGGAGAGGAAGCCGAGCAGCAGCCGGAGGCGGCAAAGCAGGGCGGCGGGCAGCAGCTGTCCTTCGACATCCGCAACTGCCGCGCGCTGGGGTCGGGGCTGCCGCACGCGCTGGCGGGGGCGGCGGCGCCGGGGCAGGAGGCCGCCATACGGCGCGTGCTCGGCGCGGACGCAGCCAACGGCGCTGCCGTGAGTAGACCCTTCCCAAGACCGCTGTCGCCGAGAACACTTTGACCACGACCTGCCATTCATCCTTACATGGCTTTCCCCTCGGTTGGAAACCCTGTAGACCCTTTAGATGGCCCGCTCCTCAAGACCATTCAGCAGCCCTGACCGCGACACAGAAGATGACCCGGGAACTCTGCCATCGGGTGATGATTTTGCGAGGTCATCTAACCCATGACTTCAGCATCATGATGCGGGTGCAACACTGTGCACCGTCTGCCTGCAGATCCGACTCGATCTGCCATCGGTGAAGCTGCAGTTCCCTCTGGACCGACCGCCGGTGCATCCGGCCGTGCATCCAGTGCAGGAAGCCATCGGCAGCTTCACCACTTATGGGCAGGTGAGGCTCGGGCGGCGGCGCCCTCTTGCACAGCTCTGAGGTTGCTGCTCATCGAGGCATCACACTTGCTGTATCAGATCACAAATTGTGGTGCGCACAGTTTTACACTCGACGTCACTCTGGCTCAGTGCCTGACAGCAACCTTCCTTGCAGCCACCCGACGTGCAGCTCGCAACCGACGCTGCACTGGGCATGTCAGCTACCTCCGCTGCCGCTGCCGGATCATCTCCAGCAAGTGGAGAGGCCGCCGCTCCGGACGCTCCCAGATCTTCAGCAGGGCACGCTCCCGGCTCTGTGGTCTGCGCCGCCTCGGGCGCGGCTCTCTACATCGCCTCGGACGACAGCGGCGGGGCGGTCGCCAAGAAGCTGCCCTTCCTGAGCATCCCGGAGCTGATGCTGCGCATGACGGCCTCAGCGCCGGAGCCAGTTGGTGGCGGCTCAGCAGCGGCATCGCCTGCAAGTGCGTCTCGGCCTGCGCCTTGTTGCAGAGGAAGCTGATGTACAGAACATTATGGTTACGACGTCTTGCCACATCGCATGTGCTCCGTACAGCGCATTTGTTGGAGTCATCGCCATGTGCCCTTGCGTATGAGCGTGATTGCACGATGGGTCGAGACAATCTTGAGAGGTTCATAATTCCAAGCCCACATCGGTGCTTTCATCGTGGGCGATGTTAGGTCAGATGTCCATCCGCGTTCCAGGAGTTGCTCAAATATGTGCGGTCCCGCAGAAGCGTCTCCGAGCAAGGATGATGGCGCGAAGCGGGTGGTGCCGACTTCGTACCACCTCGAGGTGGCGGCCGTGCACGCCGCCGCGCAGCCGGGCCAGCTGCACACCGCGGCGTCGGTATGCAACAAAGATGTTTTATCGATCACTGATCGATCACAGATCTTTTTGATGAAATTCTTCAAAACCCAAAGGGTTGACACATTGAATACTCCAAACTGTTGTTCTTGTATTACCGAGGTCGTAGAAGCAGAGCTTATACATTGTTATTGAGTGCTTGCTTTTGGCAATAGGCGGCGCGGGCGGCGGAGCAGGACTGGCGCCGCATCTCGGGCAGCTACGTGGGGGCCACTGCACCGGAGGCGGAAGGTTCGGACTCCGTTAGCTCAGGTGCGAGATCAAGCTCATGACCGAGGGTTCGAGACTCGTTTCGGCCATATCGCACTCCGTCGATGGCTTCACTTGCGCAGGCAAGCATGTTCAAACCCACGCTGAGGTGCAGCAAGGTGGGGCATCGTGGCCTCCCAGGCAATCGCGTAGCTGCCGTCTATCGTTCAGAGACGCGGGCATGTTGTAGACCCGCTGCGAGCTCGCCAACAAGTGGAGGGAACAAACAGGCGACCACTGTGACGCAGGAGTCGCACTATCCGTGCGCGTGGCGAGCATCCCAGCAGTGCTGCCGTCGCCGGCCTTGTCACCTCAGCAGCACGCGCCGCCAATCAGCGCGTTTGCCGCAGCCACGGCAGTCGCAGACGGCAGTGGTACGCCTGCAGACCCCGCGGACGCGCCGCAGACGGACGGATACCCGCCCAGCTCGGCCGGAGCGCCGGACGCAGAGAGTGTCGACGGGGCGCTGAGCGCTGTGACGGTATGTTCTCAGTCTCATCACGTTAGCGGTCAGCATGGAGTGGGATCCGCACGGCACAGCAAGACACGCGATGCACCATACTGCGTCACGCCTAGCGAAAGCCTGCTTGCACTGGTGGTGGCGCGCCATGCCGCTGCCCCACCCAGTTGCACCAGTGAGTGCTGGCTCGTGCACATGAACAGGAACTCACGGAGGATGCAGTCGGCTTCGACGACGTCGCCCTTTGGAGCTTCACGGCGGCTTTCGGCGCCGTGTCGGGCCACCTGTACACCTCTGATCCGCAAGAAGCCGTGCTGGGCCTGCTGTGGCAGGCGCGCTCCCCTTGCAATGTCCCGATGAGAATGTGCATATGCTCTCGAAGCACACACATGTTGCACACTGCTCAGACAACACTCGGTCTTGCAGCATACATACGGACGCTTGCTGCGCTGTCGACCACGGCGTACGCAGCCCTGATAACACATGTGTTGCTCAAGTGGCGACTGTGAGCGCAAGGTGTTGCTGTGCAACAGGGTTTGCAGACAGAGTACAGCCAGGGCGGGCGGGAGTTGCGGCGCGTCAACCTGTCCTGGATGCAGCTGCTGCTGCAGCTGCATGACAGCCTGCGCAACGCGCCGCTGGTCACGTCTCCGTTCCGCGACCGCGACCCGCGCTCGTCGCCACCGGCCTCAGGCGGCAGCATGGCATTTGCATCCGGGCGCCTGGCGTCTGCAGCCTCGGACCTCCCTCGCGGCACGTCTGGACAGCAGCAGTCGTCTGGGTATATGGCCGCTGCAGCTTCGGCACAGCTGCCTCTTGACCATCGGGAAGCTTCGCTAGCCGGATGGTCACCCAGAGCTCAGGGCGCATCTCGGCTGCAGTTTTCCGCTGCGCCCTCATCCAGGGTTTACTCCTCCGACCTGGACCTCGGCCTGCGGGCGGCGCTCACGGAGATGTCATTGCGCCGCTCCTCAGAGGCCCAGCGCAACGTTCACCAGCCCACTCGCTACTTCCGTGACTTCGGGAACAGCAGCGGCGTCTTGCATGGTGCGTATGCTCATACGCGCAATGTCAGCATCAGAAAGCTCACATCGGACAGTGTGCGGTAGAATCGAGGCATTTTCAAGTCACTGCTGCTCTGCTCCGTGTGCTATGCTACTCGGCAAGAGCCGGGTACCATGCTGCTCCGCAGGCGCCGGCAGCGCTGCATCAGATGAGGGCGCCTCAGACGCGGCCTCAGAAGCGGCGTCAGCGGGCGACGACGCCTTCTTCGACGTCGACAACGCCGACGATGCGGCATCCTTCGTCACGGCCCGCAGCAGCCCCTCTGCATCCATGAGGTGAGTGATCAAGCGTCACCTCAAGAACGGTGGATCTAAGCGGGTTGTTGGGGCACATGCCAAGCAAGTGCGGCTCGCATGATGTCAACGAGCAGAAGTTTTACAGGTCAAGCATCACGCGTGTGTATTGCTGGTGGGCAAGCACTGCCTCTCACGAAAAGAAAGGCATGACAGGACCCTCGCCGGGCGTTGCGCGCAGGTCATCAGTACCAGTGCCTTCCTTCGCGGACCTCCATGCACCAGACGGGAGCAACAGCCTCGACCTGATCCTGCTTGTCGGGGCGGACCTGCTCGCCCATGAGGCCCCGAACGCAGACGAGTCCGCCGCCGGGCCGCGGCCGCGCCCGCACGCGTCGCTCGAGGCGACGGTTGCTCGGCAGGGGTTCCTCCGTCGGCGCGGATCCGCTTCCGAGGAGGCGGCGCTCGCCGTCGCCATCAGGCCGCTGCTCCTCAGGTGACGCCAGTCCACATACATCCTGGTCACTCACCTCCTGCCACAGCAGGTGACTCCCAGTATAGCTGTTGTCAGACCTAGCGCTACTGCGGCTGGTTTAGCGTGAGAGTCTTGGGTGAGCTAGGCTTCTGTCAAGGTCAGACCACCTGAAAGGCTAACGTGGAAAAGCTCATCTCATTCATCTGCTGCGGCGCAGGGTTCATCTGGAGGGCTTGGATCTCGCAGCGGCGTGCGTGCAGCAGCACATGTCGGCCGTCGGCGTCAGTCTGGGTGGCACCCGCGAGGAAGGCCGCGAGCAGACCAAAGGGGCAGCCGGTGCGGATGCTGCCAGCAGCAACTGCAGGGACGAAGTGGCCGGCCATGGGGCCACAGAGCAGAGGCTGGTGCAGCTGGACGCCCCACAGATGCGGCTCGTAATCGTTGCCAACGAGCTGAGCCGCGAAGGTGGGTTTGTGCATCGCTTCACACGAGATGCTGGCATGGCTTTGTACTCGCAACATGCTCGCCGCCGCATCTCGATACTGCTGTGCCAGCCTTGTCTGAACATCGCCTTATCGGTTATCGCCTTAACAAGCTATGCAGCAGGACGTTGTATCTGAAACTAGTGCATGCCTTTCTTTTCGGGTGAGTTGGGGCCACAAAGGTGTACATCAGGCATAGTATCCTGCTCTGTTGGCGCAATCATGACTGCTTTGTCTGCTCGACAGGCGAGCGAGCGGCTCAAGTGCCAGCAATAACTATCGACACAGCGGTCGCGGTGCAGCTGGCCACACGTAATGGTCAGTTGCATCAGCTGAGGGTCCACGTTCCCGCGCTGCTGGCCGGATCGGCCACGGAGGATGCCGGCAGTCCGATGGCGGCGCAGCGTGCCAGCACGGACGCGGCACCGCTGCTCGGCCTTCAGGACCTCAGCGTCTTCATGTCGAGCTCAGGCACGCACCGTTGGCGTGTTGACAAGCTGTTCTATTGAGCTGTGTCCGAGTCTACCTCTGTTGCCATTAGCTCGCAGCAAACGAGGAGCACCTGCCTCGTTGAGGCTATAGCTCCCAGGCACAGGTTGCTGTTGCCATGTGCTTCGACAATTGTCCTGACAACCTGACAATTGGAGTTCGCAGGTGACGCGGGAAGATCAGTCTCCGTGGAAATGACCTCCCTGTCGGCATGGGCTCACCGTCGGAGGCTCGTCGTTGCCGTCGCTGCGGTCCGCGGGCTGCTCAGCACGCTTGACATGTCGCGTAGCATACTCATCCCCAGACCAAGAACGGCATCTTCACCGAGCAGAACAGCGCAGGTCAGCTGCTCCGCAGGTCATCGGATGCCAGCCTCTCTGTGCTGGCAGCGCACGTCCCTGTTACTGATCGGGGTCTCACATCGGTAATCCTGACTTCTGACATGCTGACTGCTGTACTGTACCCGTTGCAGTAAACGGGTAGCACAAGCTGTCGTGGTAGCTTATTTACCCGGCACAGGTCCCTTGATCACGCTGAGTCTGAGCCTTTGCAGGAGCGAAAGGCTACCACTGCAGCAAGTCACGGCAGCATCAGGCTGCACTGCCGGCGCATGGCGGTGCTCGTGGGCGAGGACGTCCCCGACAGAGCCGAGCCTCTGGTGGAAGCGGCGCTGCTCGACGTTGCAGCTGGCCTGTCGACAGGCGACCACGGCAGCCTCACGCTCACATTGCAGGTGCCTTGCTTACAGAGCCACTCTCTTGTTGTGCAGAGTCATGAAAACCGTTGGCTCGTGTTGAGACGCAAATGCCGTAATGTAAGCGTATTGGTTTCCTTAGGATTACCGAGCATGAGTATGAGTGCCCTCGATCATTCCGTTGCCCTCACACCACGTTGGACTCACCGTCGCGCACCCGGTTGACTCGCCAGCCCGGTCGCCGGACGCGAGCACTGGACCATCCTGCATGTCGGCGAGCTTCGCCTCCGACGCGATGCTGGAGGGCACTATGACGCTGGCGCAGTTTGACACGGCTGCAGCCGCCATGCGCGTCGTGCGCCAGGTGCGGCGGTCGCAGCGAGAGAGGGCATTTGATCATCAGTGCGTGCTTGGTCCTCAATTTGACAGTATGAAACATTCAAACTGCAGCACTTGAGCCAAGCATTGGTAGTCTGCAGGTTTGCGTGCTGACGTCACAGACAGCGCCGGAGAAATAGACCATATTTGTCACGTGCGTGCAAGAAGGTGCCCGCAGCCAGCAGCAAAAATGGATGGTTGCGCTGGCAGGCGCAAGAGGTGTGGCAGCATCCGGATCGGCTCGACGCTGCGGCCTCCGCTCAGCGGGGCCTCGGCGGCAACTCGCCGTTCTGGCTGCTCAACCAGACCGGTGTCGGCGTTTCGCTGTGGCTGGGACCCGAGGACGACGCCAGAGGCGGCAGCGCCCCGAGCGGTATGCCGGAACACCTCTTGGCATGCCCACATATGCTTTGCCTTCGGATCTGTTCTCACTACTGTTCCTCGCCATATTGACATTGTGGTGGTCTGTGAAAGAATTTCGGCTATCCTTGACAATCTGACTCCGTCACGCACCGTGGGTGATATTTGGCTCTCCAATTGTGCCTCGGCATGACTGCGCAGGTGCCGTGCAGACCCTGCCGCCCGACGGCAGCGTTGCGGTGCCTCTGCACTCAGCGGTTCAGCTGCAGCGAGGAGGCTTGCTTGTCGGCGATGCATCTCAGATCCGCGCTGTGCTGTCGCATGACAGCAGTGCTGCAGCGCCACCTGAGACGCAGGTACCGCTTGCTCCCAGAGGCAGGACCGATATTTGAGATATGCATACATTTAATGTATTCGTACATTGTTGTTGCATGAAGAGCCAATGCACAACAAGTAGTGTAAACTTATTCACCAGCGTCTGCAGCATAGTTTGGCAATTCGTTGCACAGAACAGCATATCGGAAATCCGCTCACTGAATGAAGCAGACTGCGTATCCCACCTCTGTCTTGCTGTCGCAGCTCGTCGAGTCCCTCGCAGCGCCAGCCGGGCCTGGAGTCAGCGTGGCGCAGCAGGCATGGCAGCTGCCCAGCTCGCGGGTGCTATGGCTGCGACTGGACGGCCAGGCGTCCGCGCTCGGGCCCGTGCCTCTGCGAGCTCTGGATGGACTGGATAATCGATCGGTAAGTGGCGTCTCTGCTCCATTGGCTTTCATGCGATGCTGTGAAGTGCTGCCTTGGCTATCAGTGTGGGACTGGGCGACATGCTAAAGAGCTGTAACTGCTCAGTGCTGGTCAATATGATGCGTCATGCTTGCTCATGTCGAGAGGCAAGGTACGCTTGCAGAGCCCGATGCCATGCACAGCCTGGTGCATCGCCCGTCGCCAGCAGATTGTGCTGTGCGTGGTCTTGTCAGTGGCACCCTCTGCCTGAGTGAGCCGCCGCTGCCGTGCAGCTGAAGCTGCAGCTGCTGCCCACGGGGCAGCCGACGGTGCTGCTGGAGGTGGAGCCCCGGCGGCCGGGCGGCCACCGGCTGCGACTGCACTCCGGCGTCCGGTTGGTCAACGCCACCGACCTGCACCTGCGCATTGGGTGCGTGCCCAAGTCGCATCGTTCTGATCAACGACCTCGAGCCAAGCCTACCGGCAGGATTCGAGAGGAAAAGTCAACCATGCTGAGTGCTCAGAATATGCTTGTGAAGCCCATATCTTCTTACCTGCGGATAGTGCGAAGGTTGTCTCATATGTGCTGCATCAGGTGGCGGCACCCCTTAGCGCCGGATGTGAGCTTGATCCAGACGCTGGCGCCGGGTGCGGAGCTTGCAGTGCCGGTGGCCAATGCACGCGAGGGCGAGCTGTGCCTTCAGCCTGCAGGTATGACACGTCTTCGATGAACGGTCAAGATGATCTGAGCACATGCAATCATGTGGCAGAGCTTGGAGTTTAACATGTGTGCCCAGCGGGGACACGGCTCGCGGCATGTGTCAGCTCGTCAAACATAGCCTGCTGTGCGCCACTAACGTTGAATGACATTGTCCCTTTCCAGACATGCCAAGAAGCGAGGGTTGCTTTGCCCACGACTCATGGCCCTCACATACTTGAACGGACAGTGGATGCGTAATAGATCTGGCGGGGCACGGCGAGGGCCTGCACTCGTGGTCCGAGGGGCTCCGGGTGCCGGCGCTCCGCGGCCGCGCGGCGCAGCTGCGCCGCCGGGGGCCGCCGCTCACCAGCAGCCTGACCTGCGCGCCCGCCCACCACGACGCCGCCGTGCTGCGCTTCTGCGTGGGCGCCAGCCAAGGTGCACTCAACCAGATGCCTGACGGCAACTAGGGCCTGTGTCTGCATATTTTGCGCTAACAGCTGGGCATCACTTGCTCATGCGGCACAAGCATATTCTCCATTCTTCCCAAAAACAGAGGTTAGCTATCAAAGCATCGCAGCATGACCATCGGTCAGCAAGCCCTCGTTCCCGGCGACACACGCAGCATGCTGCAGGGTCGGCAGCGGAGGGCAACCTGGAGTTGCGCGTCACGGCGCCGCTGGTGCTGCACAACGCCTTGCCCATGCCGGTCCACGCCATCGCGTACGGCTTCTCCAGCTGGATGAACATCAGGTGCGCACGGAACTTGATGCCCAAGCCTTGGTGGTGAAGCTCGTGCTGGCGGTGAAGGTCCCTTCAGCTGCATGCCATAGCGCTGACTGGTGGAACTGTTCCATAACCTAATCTGCACTGTC
>JAABUX010007747.1_pt1 | contig 12522 bp, 16 predicted proteins | sample 5561851 | NCBI WGS metagenome assembly JAABUX01 (sample SAMN10711883, study PRJNA513361) | rock metagenome | isolation source: Antarctica rocks | place: Antarctica: Victoria Land, Richard Nunatak red sandstone | collected 2016-01-03 | reverse complement strand
AATCGAACAACTCGCCAGTCTGCGGGCAATCCCGGGCATGCACACGATCCGCCCGGGCGACGCCAACGAGGTCGCGACGGCGTGGCGGGTGGCGATGGAGCAGACACACGAGCCGACCTGCCTGATTTTGTCGCGGCAGGCGTTGCCGACGCTCGACCGCAGCAAGTTCGCGTCGGCCGACGGCGTGCGGCAAGGTGCCTACGTGTTGAACCCGTCGGTGGAAAAGCCCGACGTGATCCTGATTGCGGCCGGCAGCGAGCTCGGCCTAATCGTCGGCGTCGCCGAGACGCTAGCGTCCGAGGGGATCCACGCGCGGCTGGTGTCGATGCCGAGCTGGGACCTGTTCGAGGCGCAGGACGCCGCGTACCGCGAGAGCGTGTTGCCGCGCCACGTCACCGCGCGGGTCGCGGTCGAGCAGGCGGCGACAATGGGCTGGGACCGCTACACCGGCTTCGATGGCGCGGTGATCGCGATGCACACGTTCGGCGCGTCGGCCCCGCTGGCCAAGCTGCAGGAGAAGTTCGGCTTTACCCCCAAGGCGGTGCTGGACGCGGCGCGCGCCCAGGCCGCCCGTGGCAAGACGATGGCGAACGCCTGACATGGCCGCCGACGTCGTCCAGGCACTCGATGGTTTCCTCAGCACCAACCCGGCTGCGCAAATACTGCACGCCGAGCCGGCGCCGCCATCGGTTCTGGTGATTTTCGGCGCCGGCGGCGACCTGACGCGGCGGTTGCTGATGCCGGCACTCTACAACCTGGCCGTAGCCGGGCTGTTGCCGGACGAATTCCGGGTGCGCGGCGTCGACATGGCGGACGGCGACGACGCGGCGTTCCGCGAGCGACAGACGGCGTCGATGGGCCAATTTTTAAAAGATCGGGGCGGCGAGTTCACCCCGGACAGCATGGACCAGACCCGGCTCGCGTGGCTGGCCGACCGGCTCACCTATCAGTCGGCCAGCTTCGACGACCCGGCGACGTTCGAGACGCTAAAAGCGTGGATCGGCAACCGGTCGGCGGTGTTCTACCTGGCGGTCGCCGATCGCTTCTTCGGCTCGATCATCGACATGCTCGGCGAGGCCAGGCTGGTCGAGCAGAACCCGCACCAGTTCCGTCGCGTGGTGATCGAGAAGCCGTTCGGCCACGACCTGGCGAGCGCCATCGCGCTGAACGAGCGCATCCTGAACGTGCTACACGAAGACCAGATCTACCGCATCGACCATTTCCTCGGGAAGGAGACGGTGCAGAACATCATGGCGCTGCGCTTCTCCAACGGGATGTTCGAGCCGCTGTGGAACCGCGACCACATCGAGTGGGTCGAGATCACCGCCGCCGAGACGGTCGGCGTGGAAAAGCGCGCCAAGTTCTACGAACCGACCGGGGCGATGCGCGACATGGTGCCGAACCACATCTTCCAGCTGTTGGCGATGACCGCGATGGAGCCGCCCAACAGCTTCGACGCCGACGCGGTTCGCAGCGAGAAGGCCAAGGTGGTCGAGGCGATCCGGCCACTGACGCGCGAGCAGGCGCGGTCGTGCGTGGAGCGGGGCCAATACAGCGCGGGACGGATCGGCGACAGCGACGCCGTCGGCTACCGGGCCGAGCCGGGCGTGGACCCGGAGAGCGACACCGAAAGCTACGTCGCGATAAAGTTTGCGATCGACAACTGGCGCTGGGCCGGCGTGCCGTTCTACGTCCGCACCGGCAAGCGCATGGCGGCGCGCAAGACCGAGATCGTCATCCATTTCCGGCCCGCGCCGTTCGCACTGTTCCGCGACACCTCGGTCGAGCGAATGACCCGCAACATCCTGACGCTGCACATCCAGCCGACCGAAGGCGTCAGCCTCACTTTCAGCGCCAAGGTGCCGGGGCCGACGGTCAAGCTAAACCGGGTCACGATGGACATGCGCTACGGCGACTATTTCAAGACCGGCAGCGCTACCGGGTACGAGACCTTGCTGTATGACGTGCTGATCGGCGACGCGACGCTGTTCCAGCGCGCCGACAACATCGAGGCGGGCTGGCGCGCGGTGCAGCCGATCCTCGACCTCTGGCAAGCCGAGTATGTGCCGGTCGAGCTGTATCCGGCGGGCTCCGCCGGACCGGTGATCGCCGACACGCTGACCAACAGCGGCGGCCAGTTCTACCATTTCTGGAGCCCTCTCACGTGACGCCGGCCCCCCGCATCCTGGTGGTGATGGGGGTGTCGGGCAGCGGCAAGACGACGATCGGGGTCAACCTCGCGCAACGGCTGGGCTGGCCGTTCCTGGAGGGCGACGACCTGCACCCGCCGGCGAACGTGGCCAAGATGCACGGCGGCACGCCGCTGACCGACGCCGACCGCTGGCCGTGGCTGGACGCGATCAGGGCGTGGATCGACGCGCGCCTGGCCGGGGACGAGCATGCCGATGGTGGGCATGGCGTGGTCGCCTGCTCGGCGCTACGGCGGGCCTATCGCGAGAGGTTGGGCGTGGGGCGAAACGGGGTGGCGGTGGTGTTCCTGCACGCCGACCGGGCGTTGCTGGCCGATCGGCTCGTGCGCCGAAAGGGCCACTTCATGCCGCCGGCGCTGCTGGACAGCCAGCTTGCCACGCTGGAGCCGCCGGCGCCGGAGGAGCATCCGATCACGGTCGACATCGGCGGCACGGCGGATGCGGTTGTGGCCGACATACTGGAACACTTGAACGCGGCCTGATGTGCTTGCGTTTAGGCTACAATGCTACGGGGAGGATCAAACCATGACTCGCGAACAGCAGATGCGCCGGATGTCCGGCGGCCAGGGCTTTATCGCGGCGCTGGACCAGAGCGGCGGATCGACCCCCGGTGCGCTGCGTGCCTATGGTGTCCCGGACGACGCCTACCACGACGACGCGCAGATGTTCGGCCTGATGCACGCGATGCGGGTGCGGATCATGACGGCGCCGGCGTTTAGCAGCAGCCAGGTGCTCGGGGCGATCCTGTTCGAAGGCACCATGGACGGCCTGGCGAACGGCAAGCCGGTTCCAACGTTCCTCTCGGAGGAGCGGGGCATCATCCCGTTCCTTAAAGTCGACAAGGGGCTGGAGGCCGAGGCGGACGGCGTGAGCCTGATGAAGCCGATCCCCGGGCTCGACGCGCTGCTCGACCGCGCGGCGCGTCTCGGCGTGTTCGGCACCAAGATGCGCTCCGTGATCAAGCTGGCGTCCAAGCAGGGCATCGCCGCCAACGTCGGGCAACAGTTCGACATCGGCGCGCAGATTTCCCGGGCGGGGCTGATGCCGATCATCGAGACGGAGGTGTTGGTCGACAGCCCGGAAAAAGCCGCCGCCGAAGCGATGCTGCTCGAGGAACTCGCCCGGCGACTCGATGATCTACCGGACGGGCGACAGGTCATGCTGAAGCTGACGATCCCGGACCAGCCCGACCTCTACTCCGGCCTGATCGGCCATCGCGCCGTGCTGCGGGTGGTGGCCCTGTCGGGCGGCTACAAGCGCGACGACGCGTGCCGCCGCCTGGCGGCGAACCACGGCATGATCGCGAGCTTCTCGCGGGCGCTGGCCGAGGATCTGCGCGCCGCCATGACCGACGCCGAGTTCGACGCGGCACTGGCGTCGGCCATTGACGAGATCTACCGCGCCTCGACCGTCAAGGTTTGAGCGTGGCGGGCGGCGCAGCGGCGGTGACCTGGTCGAGCAAGGCGGACAGCTTGGCCTGACCCGGCACCCCGGTTTTGGCGTAGGCGCGGACCAGGTGGGTTCGCACCGTCGAGGGTTCGACACCCAGTGCCGCCGCGGCCGCCGCCACGCCGCTTCCGCCGGCGACCAGGCACGCCGCCTTCGCCTCGGCGGCGGTCAGTCCGAACAGCGTCCGCAACGTCCGTTGCGCCTCGCCGGTTACCGTCCGGCGCGGTTCGGCCACGATCACTATGGCCGTCGGGTGAAACGTAAAGCCCCACGCGATGTCCGTGGCGGCGCGACATGGAACGACGTGGGCGACCAATCTGCCGCGAACCCGTGGCAGGTCCAGCAGCATGCTTCCACCGACCCGATCCGGTCCGGACAGCGACGCCCGCGTCACCAGCGCACGCAGCGCACGCGACTGATCGGGCCGACCCGGGACAAGGCCGCGCGAGCCCTCTCCCGATTGCCCCACCGGACTAAAGAGCGTTTCGGCGGCTTGGTTCAGGTGCAGCACGCGCGCCTGCGCGTCCACCAGCAGCACCGCCTGCGGCATGCGGTCGAGCGCGTCGGCCATGCCGTCACGGCTGATCTCGGCCATCTGGAGGCGTATCTGGACGTGCAACGCGCGGGCGATGTGCGGCAGCAGCGCCGTCACCACATCGACCTCCGCCTGGGTGAACGCACTGAGGTGCGGTGCCCGCGCGAGCGCCAAAAACCCGTTACGCCCGCCATCGCGGAACGCGAATCCCTGGATCGAGTGCTCCAGATCGTTTGGCTTGATCCACTCGTTATACAGCTCGCTTTTCCAGAGTTCACGCTTTGGTCCGATCATCTCATCGCTAAAAGCCTGCCGGGGCGGGCGTGCCCAGAGGCCGCTGGTCGTCGGGTCGGCCTTGCGATGAAAATCCAGGTATTCCGACATGACCTTCGGGTCGGCGCGGACCGGGCTGCGAAACGTGATTTCCGACGACGCGTCGACGAGCCCTACGACGCCGGCGGTGGCGTGCAGCATCTCGGCCATGTGCTCCATCGCCGTGGGCCAGAGCGACGGGTCGACGCCGGCGTCGTAAATCGCCGCGACCGCCGCCAGCATCGCAGTTTCGGTGACCATGACCGCCCTCCACCGCGATGTCGGCTGCACCGCCTAGCAATCAATTTCCGAAATAGCTGCACGAACGCGTCTTTCCAACAATAATGTCATCTTCCGTCCACTGTTCGGTGGATGCGGTGACGTGGCCGAACCCGCAGAGACGACCCGCGCGACGCCCTTGGAGGCCGTATCGATGCGGATAGCCGCCTGTTTCCTGATCGCCATCGCCGGCCTCATCGCGTCCGACGCGCTGCTTCACCTCGACCACGGCAAATCGCCGCAGGTTCCTTCCGCCCCGATCCAGGTGACGGCGACCGAATAACAACAGGAGGCCACGCCATGCTCCGATCCGGTCGACGCCGTATGCTGCACGCGCTGGCGCTCGGCGTCGGCACCCTCACCGCCGCGCGCGCCGGTGCGGTCGAGTTGGGCGACGGGCACGCGGCCGGCGCCGATGTCGCTCCCGCCTCGAACGCCCTGGCGTTGATCCCGCGCCGATCCGGCGATGCGGCCATCTTCACCGCCTCGCTCGACCGCGCGGCGCTGAAGACGACGTCCGGCGGCTGGGCGCGCGAGATCACCACCAAGCAGCTGCCGATCGCGACTGGCCTCGCGGCGGCGCACCTGTTCCTCAATCCAGGCGGCGCCCGCGAGATGCACTGGCACAACTCGGCCGAGTGGGCGTTCGTGATCGGCGGACGGGCGCAGGCCACCGTGGTCGATCCGGAGGGGGTCGCGGAGGTGTTCAACGTGGCGCCCGGTGACCTCTGGTACTTTCCGCGCGGGCACGCGCACGCGATCCAGACGCTCGGCACCGAGCCCTGCCACGCGCTGCTGGTGTTCGACGACGGATTGTATTCGGAGCACGGGACGTTCGGCATCAGCGACCTGATGAGCCGGATCGAGAGTTCGACATTGGCGCGCAGCCTCGGCCTGCCCGAAACCGCCATCGCCGGACTGCCGCCTGGCGAGACGTACATCGCGCAAGGTGCCGTGCTCGCCGAGGACGGCCCCGAGGCGCGGACGGAGCGGCCGTTCGCGGCGCGCCTCTCGCACCGCTACCGCACGGCGGACAAGGCGCCTGCGATCAGCACGCCCGGCGGCACGGCGCACATCGTCTCGTCGCTGGAATTTCCGGCTTCGGCGACCATGACCGGCGTGTTGCTGTGCCTCGCCCGCGACGCGATGCAGCCGCTGCACTGGCACCCCGACGCCAACGAGATGCACTACGTCGTGCGCGGACAGGTGCGGATCACAATGTACGCCCGCGACAAGCATCTCGCGGTGGTCGACCTGGCGCCAGGCGACTGCGCCTACGTCCCGCTCGGCTCCGGACACATGCTGCGGAACATTGGCGCCACACCTGCCGAAGTCGTGGCCGTGGCGGACAGCCCGCGTCCGCAGACCGCGACGTTGGCCGATTGGCTGGCGCGAGCGCCGGCCCACCTGCTCGCGAACAACCTTGGGGTGAACCTGCAACGGCCGCCGCCCGGCGACGCGACACAGCCGTGGATCGTCGCGGCGCCGTTGGTCGCGGACCGCGGCTGACGCCTTACGCCGCCGCGGCCATTGGCACGGCGACCGCCGGCGCGTTCGTCAGCTGCGTCGCGACCAGTTCGGCGAACCGCCCCTGCCGCGCCAGCAGGGCCTCAAAGGTGCCGCGCTCGACGATGCAACCCTGGTCGAACACCAGGATTTCATTCGCGTCGCGCACCGTGCTCAGCCGGTGGGCGATGATGAACGTCGTCCGCCCCACCATCAGCGCCTTGAGCGCCCGGCTCACCCTCGCCTCGGTCGCCGAGTCGAGTGCACTGGTCGCCTCGTCCAGGATCAGGATCGGCGGGTCTTTCAGCAACGCCCTGGCGATCGCCAGCCGCTGCCGCTGGCCGCCCGAGAGGGTGGTGCCGCGTTCGCCCACCATCGTGTCGTAGCCGTTCGGCTGGCGCATGATGAACTCGTGCGCGTCGGCCTGCCGGCACGCCCGCTCGAGGTCCGCCTGTTTCGCGTTCGGACTGCCGATCAGCAGGTTGTCGCGAATGGAGCGGTTCAGCAGCATGCTTTCCTGGAACACCACGCCGATCGCCCGCCGCAGGCTTTCCAGCGTCACGTCGCGCAAATCGTGGCCGTCGATCGTGATGCGACCGGCGTCCGGATCCCATAGCCGCTGCAGCAGCGCCATCGCGGTCGACTTGCCGGCCCCGGTCTGGCCGACCAGCGCCACCGTGTTGCCGGGACGGGCCAGCAGGTCGACCCCGCTCAGGATCGGCAAGCCGCCCGGATAGCCGAATTCCACGTTCTCGAACGCCACCTCGCCCGGCCCCGGCGGCAGGTCGATCGCGTCCGGCTTCTCCGGCACCGAGCTTTGCGTGTCGAGCACGGCGAAGAAATGCTCGAGGTTCGGCATTTCGTAGAACAGCTTGGTCGCGAACCCCATCGCGCTGTCGAGCCGGCCGATGAGCAGCTGCGCGAAGCCCATGAAGCTGACGATCTCGGCGACCGTGGCACGGCCCTGGATGTGTAGCAGCGTGCCGAGCATGACGATGAATATGACGGAAACGGTCGAGGCGCCCTTGGTCGTGACGTTGACCACCGCCCACCAGTTCAGCACCGGGAACTGGTGGCGGATCACCTGGTCGGCGATGTCGCTGAACCGCCGCTGCTCGGCCTGCAGGCGGCTGAACGATTGCACCACCATGACGTTGGCCAGCGCATCCTGCGCCGAACCGGCCAGCGCCGCGTTGAACGCCTGCGCGCGCTGCTGCCCCGCCTCGGTGCGGCGGACCACGATGGTGATGAACGTCACGAACAGCACGACCAGCGCGATCAGCGTCAGCGCCAGCCGCCAATTCAAGAACAGCGTGAGTGGCAGCAGCACGACCGCCGACAACACGGTGCTGAGCTGTTCGCGAAAAAAGGTGAGCCAAAGCCAAAACAGGCCGTCGGCGCCGCTCAGCATCGCCTTCATCATGCGCCCGCTGTGCGCCTCGCCGTGGAACGACAGCGGCAGCGAGAGGACGTGGCCGAAGAAGCGGCTCATCGCCTGTAGCCGGTTGCGGTGCGCCAACCGCTCGGCCTGCAACCCGGCGCCGATGTTGGTGAGGATGGTCAGCGCGCCGACGCACGCCCAGATGCCGAGCAGCTGCACCGCCTCGCGCCAGACTTGCGCCACCGGTTCGCTGCCGGAGCGGGCCAGCAACCCGATCACCCGGCCGAACAGCACCGGGTCGAGAAACTGCAGCGCCGCCACCAGCAGGTTGCAGAAGGCAAGAAAAACCGCAATCGGCTTGTCACGGCCGAGCGAGGCGAGCGAACGGCCGTAGACGCGCAAAAATCTCATGGCCCGCTCAACATGCTGTGGGCGTGAACACGCGCGAGGGGGTGACGAACTCGTCCTGCGCGCCAACCAGCAATATTTCGCGCGACCCGGCCTCGGCGGTGCGGCTCAGCAGTCCCCAGATCGAGCTGGCGGCGGCCCCGAGCGCGCCCGCGACACCGCGGCCGGCCAGCAGGTGGAACAGGAAGAGGGCGGCGATCGCGTCGCCCGCGCCGTTGACCGCGAGCGGCAGCAACGGCGTGCGAACCAAAAAGTCCCCGTCCGGACCGCACGCCAGCAGGTCGGCCGCGTCGGCCGGCGTCGCGTCGGTCCGCAGGCTGGTGACCAGCACGGTGGCCGGCCCCCTCGCCCGCAACGCAGCCACCGCCGCGCGGGCGCTGTCGAGCGTGGTGACGGTATGCCCGGTGAGCCACTCCAGCTCGAAGTGGTTCGGCGTCAGGATGTCAGCCATCGGCACGGCGCGGTCGCGCATGAACTCGGGGATCAGCGGGCGGACGTAGACGCCGCGCCCGACGTCGCCGATCACCGGGTCACAGCACCACACCGCTTGGTCGTTGGCGACACGGACCCGGGTTGCGGCGTCGAGGATCGCCTCGCCGATCGCGGCGTCGCCCATGTAGCCGGACAGCACGGCGTCGCAGCGCGGCAGCACCCCGCGCGCGGCGATGCCGTCGACCAGGGCGCTGATCTGGGCACCGGTGAACACATCGCCGGTCCAGCTGCCGTAGCCGGTGTGGTTGCTGAACTGGACCGTGTTGATGGCCCAGACCTCGGCGCCCAGACGCTGCAGCGGGAATGTCGCCGACGCGTTGCCGACGTGGCCGTAGCTGACCCAGGACTGGATCGACAGGATGTTCACGCGGCGAATGTCTCCCGGTTGGCGATGGCTTTTATGTGTCGGGTCACGCCTCCCGTTTGCACGAACTGCGCCCCGCCGCTATACGCGCCGCTCGCCGCGCCGGTCGGGATCGGGGCGGCCATCAGGAGTTTTGGGCCATGAAGGCGGGCATTCACCCCGACTACCACGACGTCAACATCATCATGACCGACGGGACGACGTTCAAGACGCGCTCGTGCATGGGCAAGCCGGGCGAGACGTTGCGGCTCGACATCGACCCGAAGAGCCACCCGGCCTGGACCGGCGTGCAGCGGATCATGGACACCGGCGGCCAGGTCGCCAAGTTCAACAAGCGGTTCGCCGGCATCGGTGCGAAAAAAGCCTAATATTTAGGCATGTTCGGCGGCGGCAGGCTTGAACGCCACCCCGCCGAAAGCCATTCTGTGGTGTTCGAGGCGCCATGACGGGCCTCGGGGTGTGACAAGGGCAGGCCTTCGGGGTGCCCCTTTCGTTGAACCTTGCTCCAGCAGGAGGTTTTCTATGTCCAGCTACAATCTGACGCCGCTATACCGCACCGCGATCGGCTTCGACCGGCTCGCGCGGATGGTGGACGCCGCCCAGGCGACCACCGAAGTTACCTGTCCGCCCTACAACATCGAGAAGGTCGGCGAGGACAGCTACCGCCTGACGATGGCGGTCGCCGGCTTCGGCCCGGACGACATCGAGCTGACGGTCAAGGACGGCGCGCTGCATGTCGCCGGCCGCGTCCAGCCCGAGGCGGACAAGGCCGAGATGCTGCACCGTGGCATCGCCGCCCGCGCGTTCGAGCGTAAGTTCGCGCTGGCTGACCACATCGTCGTCGACGGGGCCGACCTGGCGAACGGCCTGCTGCATGTCGCGCTGAAGCGCGTCGTGCCGGATGCGCTCAAGCCGCGCCGGATCACCATAGCCGGTGCCGCGCCACGCATCGAGGCGGCCAACGACGCCGCAGCCGAGCCCAGCGTTAAGGCCGCGTAATCTAATCGGCTGACAGTGGAGGGGTCGGGAAACCGTCCCCTTCATCTGTCTGCTGCGGTATCAAAAAGCTTTTTACAACGGCTCTCGCGACGTCGGCGATGGCGGTGTCTTGGACGTCCCGAGCGGCAGTCGAGCCGGTGACGAATGCCGTTACCACTACGCCGTTATGCTGTGGCGGCCAAATTATACCCACATCGTTCGCGGTCCCGTTGTCGCCGGTGCCGGTCTTCTCGCCAACACGCCAGCCTCGTGGAACTCCGGCACGCAGCCGCGCATCGCCGGTCTTGCCGGCGAGCAGCCAGTCCGACAACTGCCGGCGTGAGGCGGGCGAGAGGGCATCGCCCAGGAGCAGCGCGCTTAAGTCCGCAGCGATCGCGAGCGGGCTTGTCGTGTCGCGGGGATCGCCGGGCAAGGCCTCGTTCAACGTCGGCTCGGTTCGATCGAGGCGGGTGATGGGGTCGCCCAGAGCGCGCACGTATGCGGTGAGCGCGGCGGGACCTCCAATCGCGCCCAGCATCAAGTTGGCGGCGGTGTTGTCGCTCAGCGTGACCGCAGCCTCGCATACGGCCGCCAGCGTCATCCCTTCGCCGCCGGCGTGCGCCTTGGTGCCGGGCGAGTAAGGCAGCACCTCGCCGGCGTCGAAGTGAAGCCGCCGGTCCAGTCGCTCCTCGCCTCGATCGACCCGCGCCAATATAGCGGCGGCGCCCAGCGCCTTGTGGATGCTGCACATCGGGAACAACTCGTGCTCACGGTAGCCGCCCGCGCGTCCCGTCGTCGGGTCGAGCACACCAACACCGAGCCGGCCACCGCACCGCGCCTCGATCTCCGCGAACTGACGAACGATTTGCCTCGGCCACGCAACGGGTTGCGTCTGTGCGGCGCGGGCGAAGGGCACCGACACTCGCGCCGTAGCCATCAGACCGAGTCCCAAGCCGAACTGTCGCCTGGTCACCATCGCGTTGCGTCCATGGCGTGGCGGTAGCCGTCGACCAGGGCCGTCGTCTACCCGCCACCCCGCTTGCCGAACACCGCTTCGGCGGCGGCGCGATGGCCGGTTTTCCCGGCGATCGCCGTCTCGGCGCGCGCGATCTCGGCGCGCAAGTCGGAGATGTAGGTTTCCAGCTCTTCGACGCCCCATTCATAGAAAGCCGGACGTTCTAGCGTTTGTCGTTTCGGTTTGACGATTTCTTCGTCCGTCAAGTCCGTTCTCCTTGACCGTTGCGTGTCGTAAAGCCCATATCGCTACTTTCCGGCGCGTCCGGCCCCGGAGCCGTCTCCTGCGTGGCCGTTGCCGGCTCCAGGAGTGTGACATGACCCTTCCCCTGATGCCAAAAGCCACGGCCGTGTGGCTGATCGACAAGACTGGCCTGAGCTTCGACCAGATCGCCGAGTTCTGCGGCATGCATCCGCTCGAGATCCAGGCGATCGCCGACGGCGAGGTCGCGCAAGGCATCGTCGGCTACGACCCGGTTGCCAACGGCCAGTTGACCGACGCCGAGATCAAGCGCTGCGAGGCCGACGCCTCGATGCACCTGAATCTGGCGACCAGCACGCTGCAACTGCCGAAGCGGCCGAAGCCGGCGCGCTACACGCCGGTCGCCAAGCGCAACGACCGGCCGGACGGCATCGCCTACCTGCTGCGCAACTTCCCGCAACTGACCGACGCCCACATCGGCAAGCTGATGGGGACGACCAAGGAGACGATCACCAAGGTCCGCGACCGCTCGCACTGGAACAGTTCCAACATCAAGCCACGCGATCCGGTGATTTTGGGGCTGTGCAGCCAGACCGACCTCAACGCGATGGTGATGGCCGCCAACGACCGCCTGGTCCGCGAGGGTCAGGCGGTGCCGCCGCCGCCCGCGCCGGACACCGCCGAAGCGGCGTAAGATGTGTGCCGCGCCGGTCGATGACCGGCGCGGCCGCCCAGGCCAGGCAGAGTGCAGACTAGGCGGAGCGTACGCTAGGCGGAGCGGATGCGTTCCATCTCGTCCTTCAACCGCAATTTTTCTCGCTTCAGCCGCGCCACTTCCTCGTCGTTCGGCTTGGGGCGGTGGTCCTCCTCGAACAGGCGGGCGTCCACTGCCCCATGGCGGGATTGCAGGCTGTCGAAACGGGGTTGCAAGCGCATTAGACCTCCTCAGGACGTGAAGAATGGCCGACGCACGCGATGGGCGCGACATTGGGCGACGCCGCAATCGCCGTGCCGCAAAACTGTAACAGCGTTGGCCTGCGGAATGCGGGTGAACACGCCGCCGCCCGTTCACCTTGCGATGATCCGTGTTACCAGACCGGCATGATGACCGACCCCGACATGCTGCGCCGCAAGCTGCACGAGCTGCGCAGCGAACACCGCGATCTCGACACGGTCATCGCCCGCCTCGCCCAACCCAGCACGCTCGACCAGCTGCAGCTCGTCCGGCTCAAGAAGCGCAAGCTGCTGCTGAAGGACGAGATCACCTGGCTCGAGAGCCACCTGATCCCGGACGACATCGCGTGACCCTGCCGGCCCCGGTCGTCGGGGTCATCATGGGCAGCCGCGGCGACTGGGCGACGCTCGAGCACGCGGCGCTGACCCTGGCGGCGC
>JAABUX010007703.1_pt1 | contig 12526 bp, 5 predicted proteins | sample 5561851 | NCBI WGS metagenome assembly JAABUX01 (sample SAMN10711883, study PRJNA513361) | rock metagenome | isolation source: Antarctica rocks | place: Antarctica: Victoria Land, Richard Nunatak red sandstone | collected 2016-01-03 | reverse complement strand
GCAGCGCCAGCGCCAGCGTCACCGCGCGTTCCGCGGTCAGCGCCGCCGTGCCGCTCCCGCGCACGAGGCCACGAACCTCGAACGTGACGCTGGTCCGGAACAGGCCGCACGGCTCGTACGCCGCCACCCGTGTCGCCACCGTGCGCGGGGCGTGCGAGGCGCGCGGGATCGTGAATGTTAGCAGCGCGAAGCCGGAGGCCTCGACAGGGAAGGCGTAGCGATAGCCGCCCTTCACGCGCTTGCCGGTGAGCGTGGTCCCGAAGCCATTGGAGCCGTCCAGGCTGCTGTCGGTGTAGAGCGTGGCCGAGACGGGGTAGGCCGCGCGGATGGTGGCCGTGATCGGCGAGCCGGGCGCGGCTACGAAGACAAGCGCCTGCTCACCGCCACGCGGGATGGTGTCGAAGGCGGGCAGCGCGAAGAGTTGGCAGACCGGGCCGGTCGCCCCCGCCATGCCCGGTGTCGCGGTCACGGACGGGACCGCCGTGCCCGTCGCCGTCGCGGGGACCGCCGTGCCCGTCGCCGTTGCGGGGACCGCCGTGTCCGTGCTCGTCGCGGGCACGCCAGTACTCGTGCTGGTCGGCGCTATAGCTGTGCCTGTACTGGTGGCCGGTACGGCTGTGCCCGTGGCCGTGGCCGATACGGCTGTCCCCGTGCTGGTCGCGGGGATGGCCGTGCTGGTGGCCGTCGGCGGTGCGGCAGTCCCGGTCGTCGTCGCACTGACCGTGGCCGTGCCACTAACGGTACCCGTGGCGCTGACGGTCGCGGTGGCGCTCACCGTTCCGGTCGCGCTGACGGTCGCGGTGCTGCTGACCGTGGCCGTGCCGCTGACCGTGGCCGTCGCGCTCACCGTACCTGTCGCTGCGGGCGTACCCGTTTCGGTGGCCGCCGCCGGCGCGCCGACCGTGTAGGTGTACGGGAGGGCTGCTAACTCGTCGCCGCTTCCTGTGATCAGGTTGGGGTTACCCGTCGCCGGGTCGACCGAGTTGACGTTGACCGCGTCGACATATAGGAACCCGTCGACGACCGTGCCGGGATCGGCGGCCGGCGTGATCGTGACGGTGACGACGCCCGTTTGGCCCGGCGCCAAAGTGAGCGGGCTATACGGAGTGGCCGGCGGAGTGTCCCCCGCCTGCTGGGCGTACTCTTGTGCGTAGAGGTCGCCGGTGCTGGGGATGGCCGCCGCGTCGAACGGCTGCGCGTCGACGATGCCTCCGAGTATCACGGTCGCCGGCGTCGCGCCGGGGTCGTTGTACGGGCCGATCAACGTCGGCGCCGCGAGCCAGACACCGGAAGGGACCTCCGGGTACGAGGCCGAGGCCACCGCGGCGTAGAAGCCCGTGAACGGGTCGAGGAACGAGGTGGCTTCGATGTCTGGCGAGCCCGTCTCCTGGAAAGCGGGCTTGGGATTACCGAACGGCGGGGCGCCGTTGGCGTCGAGGATATCCATGCTAATCGGCACGCTCGGCGAGACCGCCTCGGCCGCGATGGTCAGGTTTCTCGACTCCGTCGGCACGAAGAACTGGGGGAAGTTGACGCTGGTGAGCGGGATATCTACGGCGGACCCGCCCAGCGAGAGCGGGGCGTATTGGGCCAGCCTCGGGTCGACGAAGAAGTCTTTGGTTGTGTTGCCCGTGTTGGTCACGGTGACTGGCACGCTCACCGGCGCGCCCTGGGTCAGCGTTATGCCCGTGTCGTTGGGCGCTCCGGGCGCCGCCACGCGCACGCCGTTGTACGTGATCGCGGCGCTAAAGGGCAACGACGTCTGCCGTCCCGAGGTGTTGTCGTTGATGCTCAGGATGACATGCCAACGGCCCGCCTGCGGGTCGCGCCGGAAGAACTGCATCGTGTTCGTATACCCCGTCGGTTGGCCCAACGTCGGGCTCGTGCTGATGAGGTCCGTCGCGGTGACGGTACTCTGCACGTCGATGGGCAGCCCGTTGGGATCGACGAGCACGCCTTGTAGGTTGTAGCCCGCGTCGGAGAGGGCCACGCCGAGGTCGAGGTCGTGCAGGCCCGCCGGCACGTCGAAGGCGTAGGTCAGGGCTTGGCCCGGCGCATCGGCCCGCCCGTTGCCGCCGGTCAGTGTGCCTGTGAAGGTGGTCGTGGCTGGACCGGATGTCTGTGGTGTCGGGACCAGCGAGCGCAGAATGATTGGGACCGCGCCCGCGTCGGTCGTCGTCCCGCTGATCGCGACCTGCGCGCTCTCGTCACCCGGTTGCGCGGGCGTGGTCGCCGACACGATGAAACTACCCGTTTCGCCCGGCGCCAGCGCGCGCAACGCCGGCGTCACGGCGCCGGTCGTCACGAAGTCGGAGGTCGAGACGTCCAGACGCACGGGACCGCTGTAGCCATTCGGGTTGGCCCCGGTGAAGATGATCGCCCGATACGTGCCGGGCATGGGGTCATGCACGTCCACATGGCCGTATTCACTGTAGGCGTTCGGGAAGCCGGCGTCCTGCGGCAGGCTATAGGCGGTCAGGCGGTTCTGAGGATCGAACAGGCTCAACCGCGCCAGCACGTAGGGCCGTTTGGTGACGTCGAACGCGATGGCCGCGTCGAGCCGGTCCGCCTTGGCCGGCACGGTGAAGTCTTGCTCGACGTAGGCTCTGCGGATGCCGGAGCTGTCGGTAAACACGCTCGTGCTCGACGCCGTGGGGCTGAGGGCGACCGTGAACGATTGTTGGTAGCCCGGCGCCCCCAGTGTCTTGACGCGCGGGGTCACCGTCTGCGTCGTCGCGCCGCTATTGGTCACCTGGACCGTGAAACGCTGCGCGGTGTTCGGCAAGCCCTCCGCCGCGAGCGTGCCCGGCGAGACCAGCAACGCGTCGCCCTGCGCCGCGCCACCCGTGCTATGCTCGTCCTGGTACGACATGGCCGCCTGTACCGCTTTGAGGCTGTTGATCAGACCCGCGCCCTGCTCGGAGGCGGGGATGTTCAGGTCGGTCGCCGTGCTCTTGATGATGCGTTTGATCAGGGCCGGGGTAGGGTAGACGTTGCCGTGCGTCTGGCGGTAGGCCTGGATGATCAGGGCCGCTTCGCCGGCGGTGAGGGGCGCCGACTCGCTCGAACCGCCGAAGGCATAGATCGGTGTTGGTTGGCCGTTGGAATTGCGGCAGGCGAAGTAGACGGCCGGGTTGGGCTCGCACACGGCCCAACCAAGGTCGCCGGGCGCCACGACGTCGACCGTCTGCCGGCCGCTGTACGCGGGGCCGGACGAGGACAACGAGGAGATGTTGTTGCTGACGTAGCCGCCGCTGCCGAGCTGGATGCCGGCGAAACCAATCTGGTTGTAGAGGCGGAACTGTGTCGTCGCGCCGACCGCGATCACAGCGGAATCGGTGGCCGGCGAACCGATCGTGCCGGCCGTCCCGGCGTCGCCGCTACTGGCGATGACCGTCACGCCCGCGGCGGTCGCGGCGGCGTCGGCCAGCGAGATGGGGTCGTTGGTCGTATCGGGGTAGGGGTTGCTGCCGAACGACTCGTTGAGTACGTTGGCGCCGTGGTCGACGGCGTATTCGATCGCCTGCACGAAGTTGGAGGTGGGCGACTGGTTGTTTTGGCCGAAAGCCTTGAGGCCGATGAGCGAGGCGCCGGGCGCCACGCCCAGGACGCGGATCTTGGGGCAGTCGGCGTCCCTGCGCTTGGCGGTGCTGTGGTTGTTGACGTAGTCGTTGACGCTGTAGACGCCTTTGCCCTGAGCGGCAATGGAAGAGGCGTCGCCAAAGGCCTCGCCGCCGCCCGTCGGGGCGTTTGGCCCGTCGCCCGAGAAGTCCTGGTAGTCCGTGAAGACGTGCGAGCCGTCGCGGCGGATGAACTCGGTGTAGTTGGGGTCGAGACCTTCGGCGATGAAGGCTACGGTCACGCCCGTGCCGGTCACGATGCTCTGCGCTTGCGGCGCCGACGCATCGTTGAACGCCGTATTCGTCAACTGCAGCGCCTCGGGGTCTGTCTCGATAGTATTCTCGCACGGGGGGATAAACGGGGGAGTCATCGGCGCGGCGGATGCCCCATCGGTCAATGACGGTTGACGCGGCGCTTGGATCATGCGGTCAGGCACGACGGCCTGTACCTGCGGATAGATATTTTTGTTGTTGAGGCGCGCCTCCTCCGCCGACGACACGGTCGCGGCGACGGCGTTGATGAGGGTGTAGGCGCGCACGCGTGGGGCCTGCACCCGGGCCAACTCGCCCAGAACCGCTTGCCGTTGCAGGTCGGAGGTGATGGTGGCCGCGCGCTCAGTGATGGCGGCCGCGCGCATGCTCCGCGTCGCGCCGGGCGCGGGCAGCGCCGGGTGCTGGTCGCGCAGGATGATGATGACGCGCTGGTTGGCGTCCGCGGACAGTCGCTGGATGTCGGCGACGGAGAGGCCGCCGGAGTGGACCGGCGAAGAGGAGCGGGCGGCGGCGGTGTGTCCCATCGCGCGGGTCGGCGTGAGCGGGCTCCGCAGGGTTAGGGAGAGGGGCAGGCTGAGGGCGAGGAGAGCGCGCCAAAAGGTGGATCGACGCATGGTGGACTCCTTTATCGTACGGGGCTAGTAGCGTACTAAGGTTGAGTCAAAACCGGGCAATCGTCGTGTTAGAGAGGGAGCGCGGCTAACCGCGCCCCCTCTCTCTACGTTCAGGATCTACACCTCCTATTCGTACGTCCTACACTAGGGCTGATGTGGCATTACCCATAGATGCCGAATAACGCGTGGGTCGGGACGTGGGCCGTCGTCCCTTTGCGTGCTGATGCGTGCGTGACGCGCGGGTGAGCCGAACGCGGATGGTAGGTCAGCAGGAGCGTGCGCGTGGTGCGCGCGGCGCGCCCGTGTCCCTGCGTGTGGCTGACCACGCGCACCACGCCGCGCCGCGCCAGCCGCCCGACGCTCGCGGGGAGCGTGTCGCCCCGCGGCAGCGCCAGCGCCAGCGTCACCGCGCGTTCCGCGGTCAGCGCCGCCGTGCCGCTCCCGCGCACGAGGCCACGAACCTCGAACGTGACGCTGGTCCGGAACAGGCCGCACGGCTCGTACGCCGCCACGCGTGTCGCCACCGTGCGCGGGGCGCGCGAGGCGCGCGGGATCGTGAAGGTCAGCAGCGCGAAGCCGGAGGCCTCGACAGGGAAGGCGTAGCGATAGCCGCCCTTCACGCGCTTGCCGGTGAGCGTGGTCCCGAAGCCATTGGAGCCGTCCAGGCTGCTGTCGGTGTAGAGCGTGGCCGAGACGGGGTAGGCCGCGCGGATGGTGGCCGTGATCGACGAGCCGGGCGCGGCCACGAAGACGAGCGCCTGCTCACCGCCGCGCGGGACGGTGTCGAAGGCGGGCAGCGCGAAGAGTTGGCAAACGGGGCCGGTCGCCCCCGCCGTGCCCGGTGTCGCGGTCACGGAGGGCGCCGCCGTGCCCGTCGCCGGCGCGGGGACTGCTGTACTCGTGCTGGTCGCGGGCACGTTCGTGCTTGTACTCGTGGCCGGGACCGCCGTGCCCGTGCTGGTGGCCGGGATGGCCGTGCCCGTGCTGGTCGCCGGGACCGCCGTGCCGGTGGCCGTCGGCGGCGCGGCAGTGCCGGTCGTCGTCGCGCTGACCGTGGCCGTCCCACTAACGATAGCCGTTGGGCTGACTGTTGCCGTGCCACTAACGATGGCCGTTGGGCTGACTGTCGCTGTCCCGCTGACGGTTGCCGTCCCGCTGACAGTCGCGGTGCCGCTGATGGTGGCCGTATCTGTCGGCGCCGGCAAGGCCGTGCCAACGGTGTACGCGTACGGTATGCCGGCGAGTTCGTCACCACTGGTCGTGATGGAACTGAAGGTGTCCACATACAGGGTCCCACTGATCACCGTGCCGGGGTCCGCGTTGGGCGTGATCGTGACGGTGATCGTACCCTGCTGGCCCGGCTGCAGCGTCAGCGGCTTGTAGAAGGCGTCGGGCGTGGTCAGCCCCGACAGGGCGGCATAAACGTCGCCGGTACTGGGAACCGCGGCCGTGTCGAACGCTTGCGCCACGACTGCGGCGCCGACGAGGACCGTGCTAGGCGTGGCGCCGGCGACGCCGTACGGCCCGACCTCCGAGGGGAACGCGACCCACTGACCGGGGACCACTTCGGGCGCCGACGAGGTGGCCACCGCGGCGTAGTTTCCCGTGAACGGATCGAGGAACGATGTCGCCTCGATGTCCGGCGAGCCGGTACCGCCGAACGGTGGGGCGCCGTTCGCGTTCGCTATGTCCATGCTGACTGGCACGGTGGGCGAGATCGACTCCGCAGCGATGCTCAACTGTGTGGCCTCACTCGGTACGAAGAAGACGGGAGGGGTCTCCGTCGCGGTGAGCGGGAGGGTGAACGAGGGACCCGTGATCAGCGGCGCCGGATATACGGCGGTCGTCACCAGCCGCGGGTCGACGAAGAATTTTTTCGCCGTGTTGCCCGTGTTGGTCACGGTAATCGGGATGCTAACCGGCGCGCTGTACGGCAGCGTGACGCCCGCGCTGTCAGGTACACTGGGCGCCTCCACGCTGACACCATTGAATTGGATCTTCGCCGTGAACGGCAGCGCGGTTTGCCGCCCCGAGATGTTGTCGTTGATGATGAACACGAACTTCCAGCGCCCGGGCTGCGGGTCGCGGCGGAAGAATTGCAGCGTGTTGGTGTAGGCAGCCGGCAGGCCGGTGGTCGGGCTGGTGGAGATCACGGTGCTCTGCACGTCGAGCGGCAGGCCGTTGGGATCAACCAGCAGTCCCTCCAGGTTGTAGTTGTTGTCCGGGATGGCCAGGTTGAGGTCGAGGTCCTTGAGGCCGCCGGGGACGTCGAACAGGTAGGTCAGCGTCTGACCGGGCGCGCCGGGCCTTGAGTTGCCGCCGGTCAACGTGCCGCCGAAGGAACCGCCGGTCGGTCCCAGCGGGACCAGCGAGCGCAGCACGATCGGCACGGCGCCGGCGACGGAGGCTCCGCTAGCGTCGGCGAAGACGAGGTCGGCGCTCTCGTCGCCGGGCTGCGCCGGTGTCGGGACCGCGACGACGAAGGTCCCTGTCTGCCCGGGCGCCAGGGTATCCGAGCCTCCCGTCGCCGGGGTAACCGCGCCCAATGTGGTGAAGCGCGACGACGAGACATCCAGGTGGACGAGACCGCTGTAGTTGGTCACGTCCGCCGTGGCCCGTGAGAATATCACGGCCGTCCATGTCCCGGCCCCGGGGTTGGTCACGTCGACGTGCCCGTAGCCGCTCGGCGTGTACCCACCTCCGTACTGCGGGCGCGTGTAGGCGACGTAGCGACCCTGCGGGTCGAGCAGGAATAACGCGACGATACTGGGTTTCCGCGTCTCATCGAAGGAGATAGCCGCGTCGAGGCGCTGCGTGCCGGAGGGCACGGTGAACTTCTGCTCGATGTAGGGGCGCTTCTGCCCCAGAAAGTCGGTGAACGTGGGCGCCGTCGCCGCATCAAGCCCCAGTGTGAACGACTGACTGGAGCCGGCGATCGGACTGCCCAGCACGCGCACAAACGGCCGCACCGTCTGGGACGCGGCGCTCGTGTTGGTGACCTGCACATTGAACGTTTCGGTCGTATTAGGAGCGCCGGTCGCTCCGAGCGCGTCGGGCGAGACCAGCAGGGCGTTTCCCTGGCTCGCGCTGGCGGGTTGCTGGTAGGAGCGGGCCGCCTGCACGGCCTTGTAGACGTTGATCAGACCCGCGCCCTGTTCGTAGCCGGGGGCGCCCAGGTCGGTCGCCGTGCTCTTGATGATCGTCTTGATCAGCGCGGGCGAGGGGCTGGCCTCGCCGTGTGTCTGGCGGTAGGCCTGGATGATGAGCGCGGCCTCGCCGGCGGTTAGCGGGGCTGCTTCGCTGGTACCGCCGAAGGTCTCCACCCTGGCGGGGCCCGGCTTCTTCTGGAAGTCGGTGCAGGCGGCGTAGAGAGACGGGTCGGGCGTGCAGACGGCCCAGCTGCCGTCGCCTGGGGCCACGATGTCGACCGTGCGCGGCGCGTTCTGCGCGACACCCCCCGAGCTGATCGAGGCGATGTTGTTGTCCACATACCCCGTGCTGAGCTGGATACCGGAATAGGCGATCTCGGCATACTCGCGGAACTGCGTCGTCGCGCCCGCCTCGATCACGTTAGGGTCGGTGGACGGGGGGCCCAGCGTGCCGGCCGTCCCGGCGTCGCCGCTGGCCGTCACCACGGTGACGCCGGCGGCGACCGCCGCATCGTTGACCAGCGTGATCGGGTCGTTGGCGTTGTCCGGGAATGGGTTGGAGCCGAACGACTCGTTCAGGATGTCGACCTTGTCGACCTCGACGGCGTATTGGATGGCTTGCACGAAGTTGGAGTTGGGCGACCCGTTGTTTTGGCCGAAGACCTTGAGGCCGACCAGTGAGGCGCCCGGAGCCACGCCCTGGATGCGGATGCGGCAGTGCGTCGACGCCGCGTTGAAGGCCGGGTTGACGAAGACGCCGGCTGCGTCGGCCGTGCTAGAGACGGGCTTGCTCACGTCGTACACCTCGCGGCCCTGCGCCGCGATGGAGCTGGCGTCACCGAAGGCTTCGCCGCCCGAAGTGGGCGCATTGAGCCCGTCGCCGCTGAAGTCCTGGTAGTCGACGAAAACCTTAGAGCCGTCGGGCCGGACGAAGTCCGGGTTGTTGGTGTCGAGGCCTTCGGCCAGGAAGGCCACTTTGACGCCCGTGCCCGTGACGACGCCCTGCGCCTGCGTCGCGCCAGTGAGCTGCAGCGCTTCAGGCTCGAGCGAAACGCCCGAGGTACAGGCCGACGGTGGAAAGCTCGTGTTGCTCACCGCGGGCGAGTCGGCAGGCGACGTCGCGGCCGTCCCAGCCATGCCTGCCGCCAGTGATGAAGGGCTGGGACCCTTGATCATGCGGTCGGGCACGACGGCCTGTACCTGCGGATAGATATTTTTGTTGTTGAGGCGCGCCTCCTCCGCCGACGACACGGTCGCGGCGACGGCGTTGATGAGGGTGTAGGCGCGCACGCGTGGGGCCTGCACCTGGGCCAACTCGTCCAGGACCGCTTGCCGTTGCAGGTCGGAGGTGATGGCGGCCGTGCGCTTGGCGATGGCGGCCGCGCGCATGCTCGGCGTCGCGCCGCGCGCGGGCAGGTCGGGACGCTGGTTGTTGAGGATGATGATGACGTGCTGGTCCGCGTTTTGGGCGAGGCGCGTCACCTCGGCGGCCGAGAGGCCAGCGGAGTGTGTTTGCGAGGGAAGGGCCGTGCCGCTAGCAGCGACGCCGCCGGTATCAGCGTGGCCGGCATTGGGCTTGGTCGCGGCCTGCGCCGCGAGGGAGAGGGTAACGGTGGAAGCGAGGAGCGCGCGCCAGAAGGTGGATTGTCGCAACGTAGACTCCTATTTTCTTTTACCAACGTAGCCAACATGCGTGTCGTTATGCTTGCCAGAATCGACTTTGAGAACGCGCAGGCATTGTCGCGCATCTTCAATCCCGAGTAATCTCTATCTACCTCATTTACCTCCTTCGTCCACACTCATCGCCATCCTCATCCCAGCCCGTTACACTAGTACCTGGGGGACGTGGGTAGTACTTTTGGGCTGTTGTCAATAGTACTTTGGTCCGCTGTCCATAGTACACTACACCCGGCAGGTTCGGCAAATATGTTGTTCGCGCGGACGCGCGTCCGCGCGTTCGCATCGGACCTAATATACGCGCCGAGCGAGTATTATGTGAGAGACTGTGCACGCGATACATGAGATTGAGAACAGATGGCTAAGACAAAGAACACGACCAAAGAGAAAAAGGACGAGGGCGGCGATAGCACGCTGGTGGTGAACCGTCGCGCCGGGTACGACTACTTCATCGAGGATCGTTACGAGGCCGGCATGGCGCTGACGGGGACCGAGATCAAGTCGCTGCGCGCCGGCCACGCCAACCTGCGCGAGGCGTACGCGCGCATCGACGGCGGCGAGGCCTGGCTGTGGAACGCGCATATTTCTCCCTACGAGGGCGGCAACCGTTTCAACCACGAGCCGATGCGCCGCCGTAAGCTGTTGCTGCACCGCCGCCAGATCAATCAACTAGCCGGCATCGTCAAGCGCCCCGGCTACACGCTGGTCCCGCTGCGTATCTATATCAGGCACAACCGCGCCAAGATCGAGATCGGCGTGGCGCGCGGCAAGAAAGAGTACGACAAGCGCGACGCGATGGCCACGCGCGACGCCAAGCGCGAGATCGAGCGGGCGCTGGCCGAGCGGCGGCGCGGATAGTCGAGAGTCGAGAGTCGAAAGTCGGAAGTCGAAAAGAGATTGGAAGTACATAGATGAGCAAAGTTATCGAGTTGTCCGATGAGCAGTACCGCGCTATCGAACACGCCGCTACATCGCAAGGGCAAACCCCCAGCGATTTCCTCGCACGGTGGATCGACGAGTTGCGCGACACGCGCGCCGATGCGCACTACTACGAAACGGAGGATTGGTTCCGACATCTAGGCGCGACGGAGGAGCAGATAGCCGAGTCGGCGCGGCTAGCCAGGGAAGAGAGCGACTCAGGCGCCAATGCCCACGCATGAAGAGTGGGCGCAGTTCCTGCGCGAGTTCGCGGGCTTGACGCCGCAGGAGCAAACGCGGTTCCTGACGGCGGTGCGGAAAATGGTAACCGACCTGCGCGCCGGCAAGGGGTTCAAACCGGGATTGCGTGTAAAACGCGTGCAGGGCCATGCGGATGTCTACGAGATGACGTGGGCTCCCGACGGGCGCGTTACCTTCAACTATGGCGCGGATCGGCGCGTGGGCGAGCGTCATATCGTCTGGCGTCGCATCGGCGGGCATGATATACTCGCGAATCCTTAAATTCGATTGGAAGGCATCTTTTTATGGTATAATAAGGATGTCCCAAGCTATGGGGATGTTAGGTTTCGACAGGGGTATGTAGCAGGGCATCGCGGGTCGAGGACGCCATCACCCTCGTAAATCCGGTGGCAACGCCTTAACTGGCAACAACGAACTCGCTTACGCCGCTTAATTAAGCCGCGTACATCCGACCGACCCCGTCCCGACGGGTCGGGTTCCGGGTGTCATTTAGCCGGGATGCCGCGCGCCTGACCCCTATGGGGCGCGCCTAAGACCATAGGACAGGGGTCAGCGGACTTCGCCGGTAGAGGACGCGGACCCGACATTAAAATGTCGGATATACCTGTAGACGTGTCTTGTTTTGTGCTCTTGGATGGGGCGTTCGATTCGCCCCCATCTCCACCATCGGCGGCGCCGCTCACGGCGCCGCCTTTTTTATAGTCCGCCGTGTGTAACCGCCTCCGGATATACCTAGTGAGACCGCCAATGGTTCACAGTTAGAGGTAGGAGGATCGCACGATGCGCTATACTCGTTTCGCCACGCTCGCGGCCGTGGCCGCGCCACTGCTCTTGATTGGATCGGCCCTACAGGCTCGCGCCGCCGCCCCCGCGCATCCGGCGCACACGGTCGTCCAGGTGGCCATCCAGAATTTCGCGTTCAGCCCCCAGACTCTCACCGTGGCGCCCGGTACGACGGTTGTATGGACGAATAAAGACACTGCTCCGCACACCGTCACCAGCGATACGGGCGCTTGGACCGCTTCCAACGATCTCGCCACCGGCAAGACCTTCTCGCTCACCCTGACCAAACCAGGGACGTATACCTACCACTGCGCGATACACCCCACGATGACCGCCACGCTCATCGTGTCGAGCCATGGCTCCAGCGGCGCCGGAACCGGTCCCGGTTCCGGCGGTTCGGGGACCGGGATGGGGATGGGCTCGATGGGGTCCATGAGCATGACGTCGATGATGGCCTTCACGGGGTACTATGACGGTCATGCGTTGCGCTACCTCTCCACGGATACCTCGAACAAGGACGAGGCCGCGCGCGGCCACATCAACTACGCGCCCAGCCTCGCCAAGTCGCTGGCTACCGCCGGCCAGATTTACTTGGTGACGAATGGCCGCTACGCGAGTCGTGGCGCGGTCTTTGGCTCGACGCCCGGCGCGACCGATTACACCCCATTGTGGCAGGAGGTGCGGGTTACCTGGAAGGACCCGAGTCAGGCCGTGGCCCTGGGTAAGGACGACCAGATCAAGGGCCTGCTGGAGCAGTTGCCCGAGAACTATCGCACCGTTTTGGTCTGTCGTTTGCTAGAGGGGTTGAGCGTGGCCGAGACGGCGCGGCGCATGGGTACGAGCGAGGGCAACGTCAAGGTGTTGCGGCATCGCGCGCTCAAGCGCGCCGCCGAGTCGCGGGAGGGGGACGTGCGATGAGCGATGATGTGGAGCGCCTCAACCGGGTGCTCGACGACCTGGCGGCCGAGCGCGACCCGCGCGACCGCGCGGCGCTCACACCCGAGGACGCCGAGCTGGCCGAGGTTGCCGCCCTGCTCAAGGGGGCGAACCCCGCGCACGGCCGGCCCGGCGACCTTTTCGTGGAGCGCCTGGGCGCGGCTCGCCGCGGCGCGGCAGGGACAGGAGCCCGCGCAGGAGCGGACGGAACCCGGCGCGCCGGCTCCCGACCTCTCGCGGCGCCGGTTGCTCGGGCGTATCGCCGCCACGGCCGCCGGTCTGGCTGCTGGGGCCG
>JAABUX010007742.1_pt1 | contig 12528 bp, 13 predicted proteins | sample 5561851 | NCBI WGS metagenome assembly JAABUX01 (sample SAMN10711883, study PRJNA513361) | rock metagenome | isolation source: Antarctica rocks | place: Antarctica: Victoria Land, Richard Nunatak red sandstone | collected 2016-01-03 | reverse complement strand
ACCTCAGGTCAGGTTTTCTGTCGCTTGCGCCTCCGGTCGGGCTTCGCCCTCCCTACGACGCAAGCGACAGAACACTTTCTCATCCTGATTGACGGGCTTTCTCACCTTGATTGTCGCGCTGCACCGGCCAGCGCCGATCAGGCCGCTGCGGCGTGAACACCCCACGCTTCCTCATGGTCCCCAACCCGAGCACGAAGCTCTTGCCGCCGCCAGGGCGTGCGAGGGCACGGCGGAGGGCAAGCGCCTGTATGCACAGCGCAACGGCGTCGAAGGCACCCTCTCCCAAGCCGTGCGCATCTTTGGCCTGCGCCGGGCGCGCTACCGTGGCCTGGCGAAAACGGGCCTCCAGCACGTCGCCACCGCCGCAGCCCTCAACCTTGACCGCCTCGCGGCCTGGTTCGCCGGCCGCCCGCTCGCGCCAACCCGCACCTCGCGCTTCGCGGCACTCGCAGCATAAGCGCCGACTTCGCCAACAGGGTCCCGACGTTTGACGAAATGGGACAGCCCAACGGTTGTCTGAGATTGCCACAAAGCTGAGAGAGAAGCAGTGCTATCGCTAAGCAGCATTTTTTAGGGTGTCACACGGATGGGGCACCATGCGTTCTTTGTTGAGCTTCTTGACGGTGGCGTGAATGGCGCTGTTCAGGTCGGTTGCGTCCTCAAACGTTTGATGAGCCAGGTGGTGCCGCTTGAGGTCGCGCCAGGAGCGCTCGATGTCGTTCAACTCCGGCGCATACCGCGGCAGCCACTCCACCCTGATCTAGGGCCGCTCCGCGAGCGCCGCCCGGCTGACCTTGCTGGTGTGGACAGGGCCGTTGTCCAGCACCAGCACCACGGGCAGGCGTCCGCAGCCGGGCTTGGGGCCATACCGCCAGTCCAGCCGGCGCAGGAGCGCGATGAAGTCGTTGCTGACCTTGGTGGGCGAGGTGCTGACCACCAGCTCGCACGTGGCTGCGTCCAGCGCGCCCATCATGGCAACCTTCTTCGACCGGCCCGGCGCATTCACCCGCAATTCGGCACCCCGCTCCGCCCAGGCATGGGCCAGGTAGGGATGCGTCAACGCCTCGCTCTCGTCGGCATACAGCAGCACGATGTCGCCCGCGTCAGCCTGGGCCTGGCGCACGCGCAGCCGCACGCCCATGCGGTCCACCGCCTGCGCGTCTTGTCGCCCAGTCAGAACGTGCCGGGGACGGCGCCAGTTGAACCCCCCTTTTTCAACAGGACGCTCAAGCGCCCCGCAGAGATGCTGGCCCCGGTCTGCCGCTCGATCTCGGCCCGCAGGCGCGGCAAGGTCCAGTTGGTCCGGTCCTCGACCGGCTGGCGCAGTAACGCGCTTGCAACCGCAAGTGCCCGCTCGCCCTTGGAAGGCGACGGACCGGGCGCCAGGCTCGCACGCAAGGCGTCCACGCCGCGCTCGCTGAACCACCCCCGCCAGTGCCGCACCGCCTCTGGCGTGACACCGAACGCCTCGGCCACCTCCCCACTGGTCCAGCCCTGCAACGTCAGCAGGATCGCACGCGACCGGTCCGCCTCGCCCCGCACGTCAGAGCGCGACAGCGCCCGCAACTCAGCTTCCTGCTCAGCCGTCGCAACCAAAGGAGACCGACCCGACATGACCCCTACCCAGCAAACGCCAACGATAACCCTACATTACCATCCGTGCGACAGGCCGGGAAAGCCTGCTTAGCCGATTATGACTTCCTCTTCAGCCACGATTCTTCCATATGACGACAAGTCCATAAATTTTACGTGATCGGGGTCGACTTTGCTGCGAAAATTTTCCGAGAAGTATAGTGCGTTCATATCCTCCATGTTGTCGAACCAAGCCTCAACCACCGCATCATAGTCAGGACCAGAGTAATTGGGCGCTTGGACAGGGAACGAGACGATAAATCGGCGTATATACCTACGTGCCTCGGGAATAGCCATTAGAAGCGGCCTATGAACCTCGCGCTGGTAATGCACGAACTCCTCATGGCTCATGCCTTCACGACGCTTGATTGTAATGATCATCTTTATCATGGACCTTGTCTCCTTGCGCAGGCAGCAGAATGCCGCGAGGTGATGAGATAGCCCTGTGTAGGCTACCGGAAGACGGGTAGGCAATCGGCTTGGGACGGTCTATGCTCCACAGTCGGTATTACCTTCGCAATCGTCCGAGATGTCAGTAGATCCCCTCTCCAACGTGCTGTCGCTGCTGAAGCCGCACACCTATGTCGCAGGCGGGTTCGACCTTCGCGGTAGATGGTCCATCCAGTTTGATCCGCACACCGGGATCAAGTGCTACGCGCTGCTTTCGGGCACCTGTTGGCTGGCCGTGGAGGGCTCTGGTTCGGCGATACGGCTGGCGCCTGGCGAATGCATTCTTCTGCCCAACGGAAGGCGGTTCTGCCTGGCCAGCGACCTCGATCTTGAACCCGTTCCTCTCCGGGATTTGCAGCTGGTCGAGTGGCGAGGTGGCATCGCGATGCTGAACGGCGGGGGCGGTACGTTGATCCTCGGCGGGCATTTCGCCTTCGCGGGCGCGCATGCCGACATGCTGTTGGGAGCCATGCCGCCGGTGGCGCATCTCCGGGAGGACACGGACAGGGAGGACCTGCGCTGGGCGCTGGAGCGAATGCGGCGAGAGTTGGTCGATGCGCAGCCAGGTGGCGTCCTGGTCGCCCAGCACCTCGCTCACATGATGCTGGTGCAGGCTTTGCGGCTCTACCTGAGTGGTGGAGCTGGGCGGCAGGTCGGCTGGCTGTTCGCGTTAGCCGATCCGCAGTTGGCCGCGGCGATCGGCGCCATGCACGCGGAGCCGGGCACCGGCTGGACCTTGTCCGCGCTGGCGGACAAAGCGGGTATGTCGCGGTCGAGCTTCGCCAAGGCGTTCAAGACGACGGTCGGGACATCCCCTATCGAGTATTTCACGAAATGGCGCATGTTGCTGGCCGGAGACTATCTGACCGCAGGCGACCAGCTAGTGTCAGCGGTCGCTATGTTGCTCGGCTATGGCTCGGAAAGCGCGTTCAGCACGGCTTTCAAGCGCGTTACAGGATGCTCACCGAGGGAGTATGTACGTTCCGCACCGCCAGCCAGCCCGCTTCGTGTATGGGGACCCCACGCGATCACTCTTGCAACTGGCAGTGATTAGCTGTCTCCACAGCTGCTCAAGTCGCCCCTCTACATCCCACGCCCCTGCCGCAGCCGCAGCCGCAGCCGCTCCCGCTCGGCCTCGGGCGCCCACTCCTGCTTCGTCTCTTCCCCTGTTCCTCGCTGCCGCCGCAGCGCCTCGACCAATCACCTGGGGTTCTCCCGCATTTGGCGTGCAATTGGTCGGCGTTGCGGGGCCGGGTGAGCACATAGGAGGAGCGTTCCTCCTGCGTTGAAAGCTGGCCTTGTCCAAGCGTTTGCTGCCTTTGATCCCGCCGGGCCTGGCCGTTGTGCAGGTCCTGCCCGCTCCTGACTGCGTCACCATCATCGCCCAGCCACGGTCGCCCACAGCGGCCTGCCCTGGCTGCGGCACACCGTCCAGCAGCGTCCATAGCCGGTATGAGCGGCGTCTTGGCGACCTGCCCTGGCAGGGCCGCCCAGTCACGTTGCACGTTCAGGCCCGGCGGTTCCGCTGCCCTGCCCCGGCTTGTTCCCGCAAGACCTTCGCCGAACGCCTGTCCGGCGTGGCCGCCGCCGCGGCACGTCGCACCGAGCGGTTGGGAGACCTACAAAAGTCTAGCAATTGCAATAAGATACATCTCATGTGAGCAGCTAAGTAGCACGCTTTATGCGGGAGAACCCAAAATTCGATAGCAGAGCCAAGCAGCGCTGCGCTAGAACTCTGGCCGCCTCTCGGCCATCGTTCTGGCAAGGCCGGTGAAAATGTGTGGTGGTTGAGGTCATGATCGACGCTGATCGTGATCCCACTCTCCTCAGCGTAACTCCGGTCCTATCAGCAATTTACGGTTCTCATAAGAGAGGGGGACGCCTTGGTGCGGATGAACGCGCCATAGCCATGTGCGAGGGGCTCTGCCGGACCATCCCGGGAAAGCAGGCCGAATAATTCTCTTACGCGCGATAACTGCATCCAGCCCCAGCACGGACATTCTGCGCCTCGCGCCGGCCGCCGCAGTCCCCTGCCCCGCCCTTTCTCCAGTGCAAGAGAAGAAGCATTATCTTGCACTGGATGCCGGCGGGCCATGCGCCGTGACGCTGTCGCGGAGCCGAGTTCGCGATGATCCTGGCTCTCGACGTGAGGTTCAGCGCAGCAACGCGCCCTTATTGGCGACAACGCCCTCCTTGGAACTTGGCAGAACGTGTCCGGAATTGCGCTAAATTTGGCCTGACTTGGCTGAGGTACGGGCCGCTCCGCTATGTTGCAGGGCCCTGGTCGTTCGTCGGGGTCACCGCCTTGCAGTAGCGCAGGACGCGGGCCACGGACGGCCGCGACCAACGGTCGCCGCCCTGAGGCGCCGGCAGCCGCGCCGCCTGCAGCGCCTGGGCGTAGTCGCCCAGCGAAAGGGCGCCCTCGGCACGCGCCTTCTCGATCACTGGCCCGTATGCCACGACCGCACGGGCCTGCGCTGCGGTGGCCCGGGTCCTGCCTCCGGGCGTGGACGGCGCCGGCACCGCAGCCAGCGTGCCGGTCGCCGGCAGGCGCGGGTTGCCCAGCCGCGTCCCCCTCACCTTGGCTGCGGCCAGTGCGGCCGTCGTGCGTTGCGAGATCATCTCGCGCTCGTGCTCGGCGACGGCGGCCAGCACGTGCACGGTCAGCCGGTTCACGCTGGGCATGTCGGCAGCGACGAAATCCACGCCGCCTTCCATCAGGTTGGAGATGAAGGCGACGCTGCGCGCCAGCCGGTCGAGCTTGGCGATTAGCAGCGTCGCGCGCTTGGCCCTGCAGGTGGCCAGTGCCGCCGCTAGTCCGGTGCGGTCCGCCTTGCGCCCGCTTTCGACGTCCTGGAACTCAGCAATCACTTCGGCACCAACGGATCGCGCGTGCAGCTCGACCGCGGCGCGTTGGGCGTCGAGGCCGAGGCCGGACTGCCCCTGCTTGTCGGTGCTGACGCGGTAATAGGCCACGAAGGCCCGTGCGGCGGCTGCGATAGGACCATGCTCCCAGTCTGGACTGTAGTCCCAACCCTATCCCGCCTGCCCTCGCCGGTCCACCCGTTACAAACGTCCGTTTGTAACGTGAAAGCTCAGGTTGAATGAGAACCAGCGTGTTGCCGTCCTGACTTTCAGGCACCAAATGATGCAAAACAATGCAGGGCGCATTGGATTGTAGGTCAGGGCTAGGGTCTAGGGACAAAGTTTTGGCGGGGTGAGTAGCCACGGGGCTGGTTGGCCCCGTGGCCTGCCCGGGCCATCATGGTGTTGCGAGGCATCATGGAGGCGGGGGCATGGAACAGCATCTCATCGAGGACGCGGTGTGGCAACGTATGCTCGCCGCCTTGGAGACGGTGCCGTACATGCACTGTCGCGACCTCAACCGCCTGCGGTGCTTCATCAGCGCCTGCTTCGTCGTGATGCGGACCAACCTGACCTGGGCCGAGCTTGGCGGCCTTGTGCCGTCTGCCGAGACGGCCAAGAAGCGGTTCCGCCGCTGGGCCAAGAAGGGTGTGTTCGACCGGCTGATGGAGTGCTCGCAGCCTGTCGCTGCCCCGGACGTGCTGCACATTGATAGCACCAGCATCAAGTGCCACCGCACTGCGGCCGGCGCCCGCGGCGGTGGGGACGAATGCATCGGGCGCAGCCGCGGCGGGCTGACCACCAAGGCCCACCACGCCGTCGACGGCCTTGGCTTCATCCGCCGGCAACTGACCTCGCCGGGCCAACAGGGCGACTGCACGAAGGCCGAGGCGCTGACGGCGGGGCTGCAGCCGCTCTCGGTGGTGGGCGACAAAGGCTATGACAGCGACAAGGCGCGCGAGCACTGGCGCGGATGCGGCATCGGCGTGTGCATCCCGCCCAAGCGCAACCGCCTTGTGCAGCACTGGTACGACAAGGGCCTCTACCGCACCCGGCACCTCGTCGAGAACTCGTTCAACAGGCTGAAGGACTTCCGCCGCCTCAGCCTGCGGCTGGACAAGACGGACATCAGCTTCCGCGGGTTCCTCGCCTTCGCCGCAGCCATCCTGAACTGGCGGCTGAAGGTCAGGCTTTGCGCCCAAGCCCAAGCACGTCAATAGCTTAGGTGGTCCGCAAAACTTTGTCCCTAGACCCTAGGAGGTTTGATAGCGCAGGGGTTGTCATTGGTCGGTGAATTCTCCCTGGAAGTGGGCTGCAAAATGCCTCCTACTGCTCGCGGTCTAACAGGTCGAGCACGGTGCCGAGCACGCCGGGACACCGGCATTCCCTTACGCGTTTGATAGCGCGTATCGTCCAAACGCGAGGTCGGCGGCGGGGATTTCGGGCTGCTTACCAGAAACCAGATCGGCGATAATGCGTGCTGAACCGCAGGCCATGGTCCAACCGAGTGTCCCGTGTCCTGTGTTCAACGAGAGATTCTTGAATCGAGTCGGACCGATTACCGGCGTACCGTCCGGTGTCATCGGACGCAGGCCCGTCCAGAAGCTCGCCTTATTCACGTCGCCTCCCTCCGGGAAGAGACTGCTTACGGAATGCACCAGTGTCCGCCTCCGGGGCTCAGAAAGGGTGCCGCTGAATCCTGCCAGTTCCGCCGTGCCGCCCACCCGGATGCGGTCACCCAGCCGGGTGATCGCCACCTTGTAGGTCTCGTCCATGACGGTCGACACCGGCGCTCCCGCCTCACAGTCGATGGGCACCGTGATGGAGTAGCCCTTCACGGGATATATTGGCACGTCTATGCCCAACGGCCGCAGCAAGCGCCGCGAGAAGCTTCCTATCGCAACCACGTAATGGTCGGCCACGTGGCGCTCCCCGCCGGCTAGCACGGCGCTGATGCGGTCGCCGTTATGGTCCAGCCGTTCGACACCCACACCATAGCGAAACTCCACACCTTTCCCTTCCGCCAGCATTGCCAGCCGTTGGGTGAACTTGTGAGCGTCGCCGGTCTCGTCACCCGGAAGGCGCAGGCCACCCAGGAACCGACCGTGCGCCCGGGCAAGCGCGGGTTCGGCCAGGACACACCCGGCACGGTCCAGGACCTCGTAGGGTACCGCACCCTCGTCAAGCACAGCCGTGTCTTCCACCACATGGTCGAGCTGTTTTTGCGTGCGGAACAGTTGCAGCGTTCCAGACTGCCGGTCGTCGTAGCTCAACCCGGTCTCTTCACGTAGCGCCACGAGGCAGTCCCGCGAATATTCGGCCAGGCGGACCATCCGCGCCTTGTTCACGTGGTATGCGGCATGCGTGCAGTTGCGCAGCATGAGGGACGTCCAACGCCACATCGAGGGATCCAGTAGGGGCCGGATCACGAGTGGACGATGCGTCATCATCATCCAACGTAGCGCCTTTAGCTGCACCCCAGGCCCTGCCCATGGAGCCGAATACCCCGGCGAAACCTGGCCCGCATTGGCGAAGCTGGTCTCCATGCCGGCGGCAGGCTGGCGGTCCAGGACGGTCACCTCGTGTCCGGCTTGCCGCAGGTAGTATGCCGATGCCGTGCCGACCACGCCGGCACCGAGGACAAGAACCTTCATTTTGTGTCCCTTGTGTTCAGGTCGCCGCCGATGGCACCACGTCGGTGGCGTGGCAGGATCATTCGGCGGTCCAACCGCCGTCGACCATCAACGACGATCCTGTCACTAATGCCGGTGCCTCCGAGGCCAGGAACACCACAGGCCCCATGATGTCCTGGACCAGCCCGATGCGGCCGAGCTTGATTTTCGAGAGTATCCATTCCTTGAACGCCGGATCGGCTAGGGAAGGCTCGCTAAGCGGGGTCGATATGAACGTGGGGCAGATCGTGTTGACGCGGATCCCGTGCGGGCCGAGCTCGATCGCCATCGCCCTAGTGAAGCCTTCCACGGCGAATTTGCTAGCACAGTACGCGGCCCGCCCGGGTCCGCCAACGTGCCCCATCTGAGACGACATGTTGATGAAGGACGCCGGGCGTCCAGCGGCCGTAAGCGACCGAGCGGCAGCCTGACACAGAAAATATGCCGCGCGGGCGTTGACGGACATCACCGCATCGTAGCTCGCAGTATCCGCTTCCAGGATCGGCTGGTGCCGTGCCAGCCCAGCGTTGTTTACCAGGACGTCGAACGGCTCGGCCCGCGCCACGAAGTCAGCAGAGCGGACGACGTCGGCCACATCGAGCGCTACACCCTGGGCCAGCAGCCCTCGGTCGCGGATGGCGGCTGCGGCCTGTTGCACGTCCCCGACCGTACGCGCCGCGAGGAAAACCTCCGCCCCCGCCTCGGCCAGCGCCACGGCAGCGGCAAGGCCGATCCCGCGGCCCGCCCCCGTCACGAGCGCACGTTTACCGTCGAGACGGAAGGACGGCGTCGTGGGGAGGCCTGTCATCCGGCTGCGGCTTCGGCGTAGGGGACGTTTTTCCCGCCGTATCGCCGGACGCGGACGTTCGCCTGTTCGGCGTGGCCCACAAAGCCCTCAAGCATGCAGAGCCGCGAACAGTATTCGCCGATCATCGCAGATGCGGCGTCGGTCAGCACACGTTGATAGGTGCAGGTCTTGATGAACTTGCCCACCCAAAGCCCGCCTGTGTAGCGGGCGGCGCCCTTGGTCGGGAGCGTGTGGTTCGTGCCGATGACCTTGTCGCCGAACGCGACGTTCGTGCGGGGACCCAGGAAAAGCGCTCCGTAGTTGGTCATGTTCGCCAAGAAATAGTCGGGGTCACGGGTCATGACCTGCACGTGCTCCGAGGCGATGCGATCTGCCTCGGCAACCATTTCGTCGACCGTGTCGCAGAGTATTACTTCGCCGTAGTCCTGCCAGGACCTGGACGCCATCGCCGCGGTGGGAAGTATTTTCAGCAGGCGGCCAATCTCGGCCATCGTGTCCCTCGCAAGCTTCTCCGATGTCGTCAGCAGGATGGCTGGGGAGTTCGGCCCGTGCTCGGCCTGGCCCAGGAGGTCGGTCGCGCAGATCTCGCCATCCACGCTGTCGTCGGCGATCACGAGCGTCTCGGTCGGCCCGGCCAGCAAGTCGATGCCGATGCGCCCGAAAAGCTGCCTCTTGGCTTCGGCCACGTAGGCGTTGCCCGGGCCGACCACGATGTCGACGGGCCTGATCGATTCCGTGCCGATAGCCATGGCGCCGACCGCCTGCACTCCGCCGAGGCAGTAGATCACGTCTGCGCCCGCGAGATGCTGGGCGGCGACGATCGCCGGCGCGGGCTTGCCCTTAAAGGGAGGGGCACAGGTGACGATCCGCGGTACCCCCGCCACCTTGGCCGTGACCACGGACATGTGGGCGGACGCGAGCAACGGATACTTGCCGCCGGGAACGTAGCACCCCACGGAGTTGACCGGGAGGTTCCTGTGCCCGAGCACGACCCCGGGAAGCGTCTCGACCTCGATGTCGACAAGGGCGGCCTTCTGGTGCTCGGCGAAGTTCCTGACCTGCGTCTGGGCAAACCGGATGTCCTGGATGTCGCGCGACGTCAGCTGCGAAAGACAGTCGCGGATTTCCTGGTCGGTGAGCCGGTAGTCGTCGCGGCGCCAACCGTCGAACCTCTCTGACATCTCACTCACGGCGGCGTCACCCCGGGTCTCAATGTCGGAGAGCAATCCCTCGACCGTGCGGCGCACCTGGAGGTCGGCCTCGACCCTCTCCGTCTGGGCAACGCTTGTCTTCAACCAACGGGGCATCGACGCTTTCCTGTTTACTAGGGGTGAACGGTCACGCCTGTCAGCGAGCCGCTTGTTGCTTCAGCCTTGACACCAGCTGCGACGCCGAGCTCGAGATTACGAAGTAGACGAGCGCCGCCGAAAGATAGAATTCGACAAACCGCCCGTTCAGTTCGGCCAGCTTGGACGCGGCGCCGAGAAGGTCGGTCAGAGACAGGACGTAAACCAGGGAGGTGTCCTGGAAGAGGATGATGGTCTGCGTGAGGATGATCGGGGTTGCTACCTTGAACACCTGGGGTATGATCACGTGCCGGTAAATCCGGAACGTAGGTAGCGCCAGCGCCTTGGCCGCTTCGAACTGGCCCTTGCCAACGGAACGGAAGCCGACGCGCATGATCTCTGAATAGTATGCGGCTTCAAACAGGCTGAACGTAACGAAAGCCGTGTAGGAGGCGCCGATAGGGATCGGCTGCCCACTTCCGAACAGGTGACCGAGCGCGAGGGGAACGAGGAAGAAGAACCAGAACAGGACGAGGATAAGAGGGACTGACCGGATCAGCGTCACGTAGGCCCGCACGATCTGGCTGAGGATCGGCACCTCGATCTGCCGGATGGTCGCGAGGACGATGCCGAGCGTCATACCCACAATGAAAGTGACGGCCGTCAGCGTCAGCGTGAACTCGAGCCCGGAAAGCAGGTAAGGTATCGCCACCCGGACCTGCGAAAAGTCGAGCGCGCCCATTTTCAGGCCGCTCTGGGGGCACGACTGCCGACGCGCGCCCTGGCTCTTGGCTTCTCGACCGCATTGCCGGGAATCCGGAACCTGTTGTCGACGGCGGCCATGAGCCGGTACGCTAAGAGGGCAAGCAGCAGATAAATGATAGTCGCCGATCCGAAGGTCGCGAACGTCTGAAACGTCGCATCGCTGATCTGATGTGCCTGGGCGGTGAGCTCCAGCAGGCCGATGGTCAAGGCCACCGACGTGTTTTTGTAGATACCCATCACCTCGCTGGTCAGGCTCGGCACGATCAGGCGCAACGCCTGCGGGATCACCACAAGCCGGTATGCGTGCGCCGTGTGTAGTCCAAGCGCGGCCGCAGCCTCGGCCTGACCCTTCGGGAGCGCCTGGATTCCGGCACGGACCTGCTCGGCAATACGTGCCGCCGTGTAGAGCCCCAGACACATAAGGGCGGGGAGGAACGAGCCCCAAGGCGAGGGAAGCTGCTTCACCCAGTCGCCCGCGGCGGTAGGAAGAAGTTCTGGCAGCACGAAATACCAGAGGAACATCTGCAAAAGGACGGGTATATTCCTGAAGATCTCGACGTAAAGGCGGGCGGCAATCGCTAACGGCACGCTCTTGGCCGTTCGGCCGACTCCGACGAGCAGGCCCACGGCGAAGGCCAGGCACCATCCGCTCACGGCAAGCGTCAATGTCCAGCCGAGCCCTGAGATTAGCCATTCTCCGTAGTAGCGGCCGTCCTGCGCGCGCTGCCAGAGGACGTCGAACATTAGTCCTCCGCCGTGCCGTTACTGGTCGGTGCCGCCGCGGTCACGATCCGGGCGCGTCGCTCGGCTTCTGAACCAGGGCCTTCAACGCCTCGCTCATCGGCAGGCTAAGGTTCTGGCCGCCGGGCGGGATCGGAGCGGTGAACCACTTATCGTAAAGCTTGGCGAAGTCGCCGGATGCCATCTTCGCCTCGATCACGCCGTCAACGAGTGCCGCGAACTCGGGGTCGCCTTTCGGCATCATCAAGCCGTCGCGGTAGTTCACGCCGTATGTGTTGGGCAACAGTCTGAAGCCGTCCGGGTTGGGCGACATCGCCCGCAGCCCCGCCACCAGGATATCTTCCTCGAACCAGGCCGTGGCCCTGCCGGTGCGGAGCATCAGCAGAGACTCGCCGTGGTCCTTCGCCTGCTGGATGTGAAAGCCCAGCTTGTCCTTGGTATCGATCGTCCCGGCTATGGGCAGGCTCTGCGACCCTTGGGTCAGCACGACCGTCTTGCCGGCAAGGCCGCTTGCATCCGCGACCCCTGACGACGCTGACACGAGCCAACGTGGCTGGCTGACGAACGTCGTCACGGAAAACGCCACTTGCTTGCCACGCTCGACCGTGTTCGTCGTACTGCCGCACTCGATGTCGATGGTGCCGTTCTGGAGCAGCGGGATTCGATTCGAGGCGTTGACCCCGGCGTACGAGACCTTCAGATCCGGAAGCTTCAGCGCCGACTTCACCTGCTCGACGACGCCCGCGCAGAGGTCGAGGGAGAAGCCGACCGGCTTCTGGTCGGCACCTAAATAAGAGAACGGGACCGATGCCTCGCGGTAGCCAAGCGTGATCCTTCCCGACGAGCGAATCTTGTCGAGGGTCGGGCTTGCAGCGTCGGAAGGCGAAGAAGCGACGGCGATGCCACCGACGAGCGCGGCGGAAAGCATGAGCTTGCTTGCATGGGTAAGCGGCATCGCCGTATCTCCTTTAAGAACAGAAGTGAGCAGCGTTCAGGCGGCGTGCGCCATCTCGTCCAGGCCTTCGCGCAGCGATGATTCGAGAATATCGACAGCTTGATCGATCTCGGCGGTCGAGACGGTCAGCGGCGGCGCAATCCGCCACACCGAGCCGCGCTCCGGCCGCCGACGGATATTCATGCTGAGGCCCTTCTCCAGGCACTTCCTGGTCGTGATCGCCCCGAGCTGATGTGCCGGGTTGCGGGAGGCGCGGTCGGTCACCAGCTCGACCCCCGTCAGTAGGCCGAGCCCGCGGACGTCGCCGACCACCTCGTAGCGTTGCTGGAGGGCACGCAGCCGATCGCGCAGGTA
>JAABUX010007737.1_pt1 | contig 12533 bp, 10 predicted proteins | sample 5561851 | NCBI WGS metagenome assembly JAABUX01 (sample SAMN10711883, study PRJNA513361) | rock metagenome | isolation source: Antarctica rocks | place: Antarctica: Victoria Land, Richard Nunatak red sandstone | collected 2016-01-03 | reverse complement strand
ACGAACTCATCAAGGATGGCACGCTTCTGCTGTAGCGGCGCCGCGCGATACCGCGGCCCCGTCTGCGCCAACAACTCCCGTTTAGCCTGAAAACTCATGCTGGACCTCACTCTTCTGCCCCCTCCGCTGCACCATCGGCGCGATTGCTTCGGGTTACATTATTCGTGAGGTAACGGCTTCCCCTGGGTTACTTTTCCCGTGAGGCAATGCGTGATAGGAGACCGTGGGAGGTATGAGATTATGAAAGAGCGACGCCTGCGCTGCAAGCAATGTGGCGAGCGATTCACCGTCATCCGGTTCGAGCGTGAACGCACGTCGGCCTATTGCGATCTGTGTCGCGCCGAGCGCAAGCGGGAGCAGACGCGCGAACGCATGAGCACGCTGCGTGCGCGTCGTCAGGGCCGGTGACAAGCGCGGTTGCATCCCAACCTCGGCCCTCTTGACAAACTACATACATCGGTGTCGCACCCCCTTACGCGATGGCGGCGGTCTCCGCCGCAGACGATGCCCCGCACGACGCGCGCACCACCAAGCGGCAGGGCAACCGGATAACGCCGCTCTCGCGCTCCCCCTTCATCAAGCTCAGCATGCGGCTACCGGCCCGCCGTCCCAACTCGTAGATTTGCATGTCGACCGTCGTGAGTGGGGGCCGTGTCTCCTCCGCGAACACCTCCCAATTATCGAACCCGACGACGGCCACATCATCAGGAACGCGCCGCCCACGCTCGCGCAGGGCTTCGATTGCGCCACTGGCGAGTTGATCGTTGCCGCAAAAGAGCCCATCTATCCGGGGATCCGCGTCGAGTAGCCAGCCTGTCGCCTCGTAGCCCCAGCGCTGGCGCCATGCTCCCGCGAGCACATGGTCGTCCGGGAGCGCCAGGCCATGTTCGGCGAGCACGGCACGCATGGCGTCGCGGCGCAGCCGTACCGCCCCCCAATCCTCCGGCCCTGTGATATGAGCCAGGCGGCACCGACCGGCGCGGAGCAACTGCATGGTCGCGAGACGTCCACCCTGGGCGTCGTCTGGCAGTAGGCATAACGTATCAGGCCGATCCACAGATGTGTACACGTAGAGGATAGGCGTCCGTGCGCGGCCGATATCAATGGGCGGCCGTGGGTCGATCTTCCACCCCAGCACGATAATGCCTTCGACGTGCTTCGCGAGCAGCGAATCGATGTGTTGCCGTTCGCGCGCCTGCGCGCCAGGAGATTGATGGGGGGCGGGGCATAGGAGTACGGACATATGCTCCGCGGCCAGCGCGTCCTCGACGCCCAAGAGGAGCGGCATGCTGAAACGCCCATTGTCGGTGGTGATGAGACCAACGGTGTGGGTACGCCCGCGCAACAGGCTCTGCATCAGGTTGTTGGGCCGATACTCCAGGTGTATGGCTGTGGTCTGCACGCGCTCGACTGTTTCCGCGCGCAGCTTGCCCTGGCCGTTGAGCGCCTTGGACGCCGTACCCACCGACACACCGGCGACACGGGCGACATCCTGGATCGTCGCCGCGCGACCAAGTTCTGGCTCGAGCGACCGCTCATCCATGTGGCCGCCCATAGCCCCTACCTCCGTCGCGCCTTTGATCGCCTACCACCACGCCACGACACCCTCCCACCCCTGACACGGTCGTGCCGGATACGCTCGCTTACATCGGTGCTGTACGTCCATGTCCGCTCACCGGCCTCGCGCGCATCACGCCGTGCGATGGCTCCCGCAAAGTGTAACACGCCACACGATGTTAGGCAATTAATTTTCCTAGCGGGAGTCCTTCGACGGATGTCTGTGGCTGATCGCGGCATGGCCAGTCGCACACAGCCCGCCTCTGGCCTCATCTTTCAGCCTTGACAGTAGTGGGCATCATGGTGTACTATCGTGATTGGTTAAGGAAAATAGTTTTCCATACATGCAGCGGCACGAGGCAACGTCCGACCTCGTGGGCGTCAATGAGTCACAGGGGTGCGCCGCTGTGTGGAGGAGGTGAGGCAGCGCGCCACGGGTCAGAGCAGGACGTTCATCGGGGGCAGGTTGCGGGGCAACCACATAGGCATGATCACAGCCTGCCCCGCCTGGAAGTCATTTTCGCCTCGTAACGTAGCCGTATCGTCGTAGTAGAGTGAGGACATTCGATGAAAAGACGACAGTTCTTGGGGCAATCGGCGGCGCTCGGCGCCGGCCTGGCGCTCGCGTCGCGCACGCCAGTAGCGCTGGTCGAGGCGCGCGCGTCGCGCGCATCCGTTCCCGCGACCTTCACGTTTTCCACCTGGGGCGACTACCGCTTGTACCAGGACGCTTTCCAGCGCCTCCAGAAGGCCGATCCCCGCTACGCCTCGGTCCAGTTCACGAACCAGGAGGCGGCCGCCCAGGGGTCGACGGGTGGCGGCGATGTCCTGACGCAGCGTCTGCTCGCCGGCTATGTGGGTAAGGCCTACGCTACCATGCCTGATGTGTGTGAGCTCCCGAACTATGCCTTGCCGCAGCTCGCAAGCGCCGGCCTGCTGGTCGACCTGACCGATCGCATCAAGCCGTATCTCAAAGGTCTGGCGCCTGCGGTCGCCCAGGCTGTCACCTACAAGGGACGGATTTACGCCTGCCCCTGGCGAGCCAACACCTCCCAACTCTACTACCGCGAGGATATCTGGAGTGAAGCCGGAGTCAGGGCTGACAACATTAAAACCTGGAACGCACTACATCGCGGCGGGCAAGACGATCAAAGCTCACAAGTTCTCGGACGGTATACAGCGCTATATCACGAACAGCGGCGCTACGCCCGGTTTCAACACCAATCTCCTGACTCAGCAGGGTGGCCAGATCTTCGACCAGAACGGCAAGCTCCTCATCGACACCGATCCCCGATTCCTCCGCGCATTCCAGACGCAGGTCGCGCTCATCCAGGCCAACGTCACGTCGCAAGTCACCTCGTTTACGCCAACGTGGTTTCAGGGTTTTAAGGACGGTTCCGTGTCGTCTGTCTTCTCAGAGATATGGATGGACCAGATCCTCCAGGAGAACGCGCCGGACACGAAGGGCAGGTGGCGGGTGATGCGCTACCCTGCTTTCTCCGCGGGTGGTGGACGCGACGTGGTTGACGGCGCGGCGATTTTGGTCGCCATCAACAAGCCGGGCCTGGACAAGGACCTCGCGTGGAGCTTCATGCAACACAGCTTCCTCAACGCTCCGGTGACGGTCGCCCTGTGCAACAAGTGGTTCTTCCCACCGGCCTATTTGCCTGCGACGTCGAGTACGTCATTGATCTACAATCGCCCGTCCGCCTTCTATGGTGGACAGGTGCTCGAGACGCTCGACCGCACGGTGCAGCAGCACGCGTACTCGCCCATCTACAACAAGTACTATCCCACCGCGCAACAATACATCAACCAGGCGTTTGCCGACGCCGTCGCGGGTAAGCAATCCGTGGGCACGGCGATCAAGAAAGCGGCGCACAAGATCCGGAGCGCCACGGCATAGCCACCTGTTCTAGCATGTCGAGGGGTATCTCATGCGCCGCGTGAGGGATGCCGCTTCCAGCGGGCATCCCCCGTCTAGGCCGTCTAGGCCGCGCGGTTCGATGACCAGGCGCACCGCGCCGCATCATGCGGCGCGGTGCGACAATCGGGAGGGGGAAAGCGTTTGCAAGCAAGAGGCGTGAGTGCGGGAGCACCCCCCACGGCGCATCCACATGGGTTGCTTGCGCGCATGTGGCGCGCGCGCAACGCGTATCTGTTCATCGCCCCGTTCTACGTGGCGTTCCTGATTTTCGGTTTGGGACCCATCCTGTTCAGCTTCTACCTGAGCCTGGTGACGTGGTCGGGCTTCGACCAGATACGCTTCGTGGGCCTGCATAACTTTCAACTCCTCTTCAGCGACGACCTGTTTTGGACGGCCCTGGGCAACACGATGTACATCTGGCTGGGCCACATCTTCATTATGCTGGCGCTAGCGCTCGTCTTGGCGCTCCTGTTGAACGCGCGGTGGCTGAAGTTCCGCAGCGCGTTCCGCGCTATCGTCTATCTGCCCAATGTGGGCGCCACCGCGGCCGTCGCCCTGGTGTTCGCCATGATCTTCGACACCAACTACGGCGTTCTCAACCACCTGCTCCACCTCGTCGGTCTGCCGGCTGTGAACTGGCTTGGCAGCGCGGATTGGTCCAAGCCGTCCATCATTATCCTCAATATCTGGAATATCACCGGCTGGTTCATGTTGATCCTGCTTGCCGGTCTGCAGACCGTCGATCCCGTGCTCTACGAGGCTGCGGCGATCGACGGCGCCAACGGTTTCCGCAAACTACTGCACGTCACTTTGCCCGGCTTGCGCAAGATCCTGCTCTTCTGCTTCATCATTGAGACGATCGGCTCCCTGCAGGTCTTCGCCGAGCCGCTCGTCCTGACGCAAGGCGGCCCCGATAACTCGTCGCTCTCGCTGGCGTTGTACCTGTACCAGACCGGCATCACCAACCTGCGCCTGGGCTACGCGGGGGCGATTTCCCTGGCGCTCTTCGTGCTCACTGTCACATTCTCGCTTGTGCAGGCGTGGTTCTTCCGCGGTGAGGCAGGCGCCGAATGAATAACATGACCCGGCGCATCGGCCGCACGGCCGAGCAGCGACAGGTACGACGTACAGCCAGGGGCGCTACATGGCGCACCGTCGCCGGCCGCAGCGTCGCCTACGTCGTCCTCAGCGCCCTTGCCATCGTCTTCGCCTTCCCACTCGTCTGGATGATCTCGACGGCGTTCAAACCGACGGGTGAGATCTTCAATCCCGGCATCAACCTCATCCCCACCCACCTCACGCTGGACAACTATCGCTTCGCGTTCAGCGCGTCCCCGCTGTTGCGCAACTTCTTCAACTCGGTGTTCATTGCCGCGACGACGACCGCGCTCAGCCTGTTCGTCAGCTCGCTGGCCGGCTTCGCCTTCGCGAAGCTGGAGTTCCCGGGCAAGCGCGGCCTCTTCCTGATTATGATCGGCACGCTCATGGTCCCGAGTTTGGTCGGCATCCTGCCCCTGTTCGTCATCATCAGCAAGCTCGGCTGGGTAGACACCTACCAGGCGGTGATCGTGCCGAGCATCGCGAGCGCCTTCGGCATCTTTTTCATGTGCCAATATATCCACTCCATCCCCAACGAGTTGCTCGATGCCGCGCGCATCGACGGCCTGCGGGATTACAGCTTCGGCCTCTATTGGCGCATCGTCGTCCCGCTCATCAAGCCCGCGTTGGCGACATTGAGCATCATGGGCTTCATGGGATCGTGGAACAACTTCATGTGGCCGCTCATGGTGCTGCGCAGCAGCGCGATGTACACCATCGTGGTGGCCGTGGCCGCCCTGCCGTCCGCGCAGTTCAACACGCCGTACGGTCCAATCATGGCCGGCACGACAATCGCCGTGGTCCCGCTCATCATCCTGTTCCTGGTGTTCCAGCGCCAGTTCGTGGCGGGCGTGATGCGTACAGGGCTGAAGGGGTAGCTGACATGGTCATGTCCAATTCGACCGGCCCGGCCCGGGATACATCGGCGGCGGTAGGCGCGCCGCCGTTCCATGCCTTGCCCCTGGGCTCCGTGATGCCCAGGGGCTGGTTACGGGATCAACTGAGGATGCAGGGTGACGGGTTAACCGGACATCTGGAAGAGATCTGGCCCGATGTCGGGCCGGCGAGCGCGTGGCTCGGTGGTCACGGAGAGGACTGGGAGCGCGGTCCCTACTACTGCGATGGCCTCGTGCCCCTGGCCTACTTGCTCCAGGACGGGCCGCTGATCGCCAAGGCGCGGCGCTGGATGGATGCCGTGCTCTCCAGCCAACGGGCGGACGGGCAGTTCGGGCCACCCACAAACGATGACTGGTGGCCGCGCATGGTCATGCTCAAAGCGCTGGCTCAGTACCAGGAAGCGACGGGTGACGCGCGCGTGATCCCGTTCATGATGCGCTATGTCCACTACCAGCAGGCGACACTGCCGCGCCGCCCCCTCCAAGATTGGGGGCAGGCGCGCGGGGCCGATAACGCGCTGGTTGTGTTGTGGCTTTACGAGCGGACCCATGCCGCCTTCCTCCTCGATCTCGCCGACCACCTGCTGGCCCAGACGACCGATTGGTGCGCCTATCTCACGGACTTTCCGTGCACGGAGCGTCAAACCACGTTCAGTCACCTCACGCATGTCGTCAACGTGGCCATGGGCCTCAAAACCCCAGCCGTCCACTACATGCGCGACGGTCGTGTCGATCATCTGCGGGAGACCGATACGGCTATCGAGAATCTGATGCGCTACCATGGGCAGGCGCAAGGCATGTTCTCGGGCGACGAATGGCTCGCCGGCCCACGTCCAACACAGGGCGTTGAACTGTGCGCTGTCGTGGAATGTATGTTTAGCCTTGAGCAGAGCGTGCGCGCCTTCGGTGAGGGGCGTTTCGCCGACCGCCTGGAGAGTCTCGCCTACAATGCGCTGGCCACGACCATCACAGCCGACATGCGGGCGCATCAATACGATCAGCAGCCCAATCAAGTCCTGTGCACGGTCGCGCCACGTGACTGGACGGAGAACGACGAGACCGCCAACACCTTCGGGCTGGAGCCGCACTTCGGATGTTGCACCGCCAACATGCATCAGGGATGGCCAAAGCTCGTCCAGTCCCTATGGATGGGCGGCGTGGATGGCGGGCTCGTCGCCGTTGCCTACGCGCCCTGTGTTGTGCACACGCGGGTGAGGGGGGGCTCCGTCGTGACCATCGAGGAGACGACTGAGTACCCCTTCGGGGACACTGTGCGCTTTACCATCCACGCGGACCGCCCGGCCACGTTTCCCCTACTCTTACGCATCCCCGCATGGTGCGCCACCCCTACCCTGCGCTTGAACGGCGGGGAGAGCGCCGTCCACGTCTCGGAGCAGGGTTTCGTCACCGTCCAGCGCGCCTGGACCGAGGGCGACACGATTGACCTCACGCTCCCGATGCGGGTGCGCGTGATCGAACGACCGCGCGGCGCTATCGGCGTGGCGCTGGGACCGCTCGTCTTCGGCCTCGCGATCGACGAGGAGTGGACGCGCATCGCGGGCTCACGCGGCTTCGGCGACTGGGAGGTGCGCCCACGGACGCCGTGGAACTATGCCCTGGTGATGGACCTGGATCATCCGGATTCCACATGCCATGTCGAATGGCGCGGCGTCAGCAGTCCGCCTTTCGGGCACGCGCAGGCGGCCGTGCGCATCCATGCGATGGCTCATCCTGTGCCTGAGTGGGGGCTTGTGCACAACTCGGCCGGCCCGCTGCCCGCGAGTCCACTCACGCCATCGACCGCGGCCGAGCCGGTGACGCTGCTCCCGTACGGATGCGCGCGCTTGCGTATCGCCGAGTTTCCCCACGTCCTCCCCAGGCCCGACCCACCGCGCGTCCCGCTCTAGGCAGCCGTGGCGAACCAGCATCACGCAGGATACAGACCGTGGCCACCAAGCGCCACCGAGAGATGTCATAGAGACGAGATGAGGAGTGAGGACCATGACGACTTGGGCGAAACATCCCACCAACCCTGTGGTAGGCCCCGGCTATTGCCGGCAAGCCGTCTTCGACTGCTGTGTCATGCCACTCAAGACCGGGTTCCGGATGTGGCTATCCTGGCGCGACGTGCAGTCCATCGCGGTGAGTGATAGCGCCGATGGCGCCCAGTGGACCGCTCCCCGCATTGTATTGGAACCGGACCCCGCGAACGCCTGGGAGCGGGATGAACTCAATCGCCCGCATGTGCTGGAGGTGGATGGCCGGTGGTATATGTGGTACACTGGCCAGAATCGCGAGCGGCAAAGCGGCGCGATCGGCCTAGCGACCAGCGCGGATGGCCTGCACTGGGAACGTGTCGGGACGGAGCCCGTGCTGGAGCCGGTCGGTGGGTGGGAGAAGAACAGCCTCATGTGCCCCCACGTCCTGTATGAGCAGGGCCGTTTCCGCATGTGGTACTCCGGTGGCGAGAAATATGAGCCCGACGCGATTGGCTATGCCGAGAGCGACGATGGCATCCACTGGCGACGCGAGCCCACGAATCCCGTCATCCGGCCCGCAGACGGATGGGAGTCCGACCGGGCCACGGCAGCGTGCATTGTCCCCATCGACGGCGCGTATCTGGCCTTCTACGTCGGCTTCGCCACGGGGTTTGAGGAATCGCGCATCGGCATTGCCCGCTCCGTCGATGGCGTGCATGACTGGGAGCGCTACGCCGGCAATCCCATCATCGGACCAGGCCCCGCCGGGAGTTGGGACGATTGCAACGTGTACAAGCCGTACGTCGTGCGCGTCCGCGATCAGTGGTACCTCTGGTACAACGCCAGCCGGTTCAGCGATCGGCGGGAACAAATCGGGCTGGCCACCACCCCCGACCTCCTATGGTAACGCGACAGGCGCGCCCCTGCCGAGGGCGCCGCGCACGCATAGGTGAACGAAGATGGCGCGAAACGAAGGTGGTGCGAGACGAGAGGATAACGCCGTGTCCATGCTGACGTCAGGCGATGTCGCGGTCGTCAGGGGGGACGATGACGGGTGGCGCGCCCGCAACGTCCCGTCCTTTGACTGCCCCGACCCGGACATCCAGCGGGCGTACGACTTCCGTTGGGATGTCTACCGCAAGCACATTAAGGAGACCCCGGACGGCTATGTCGTCACCGAGTTCCTCCCGGACGTGCCCTGGGCTGGGGCGTACAATACCATCAGCGCGTCGGCCGGCCATCATTTCTATGAGGGACGGTGGCTACAGAACACGAGCTATCTCGACGACTACGCGCGCTTCTGGTTCGGCCCGCAGGCTGAACCTCGCCGCTACAGTTGCTGGCTGGCCGACGCCATCTATGCCCGCTATCTCGTCACGGGCGACGCCCGCCTCCCGCTGGGCCTTCTTGAGGACCTCATGCGCAACTACGAGGCGTGGGAAGACGAGCGATGCGACGAGAGCGGGTTGTTTTGGCAACTCGATGACCGCGATGGCATGGAATATCAGATCGGAGGCAGCGGGTCGCGGCCCACCATCAATAGCTACATGTATGGCGACGCCGTGGCCATCGCGCACATCGCGACGTTGGCCGGTCAGGTCGAGGTGGCCGCCACCTACCGCAGCAAGGCAGCGCGCCTCAAAGGGCTCGTGCAGGCGCGTCTATGGGACACGGACGCGGCCTTCTTCAAGACGCTGCCCACGGCCACAGCGCTTGCACAACACGCGGTCAGCTACGACGGACGTGTGATGGAGCCGCGCTATGTCCCCGGCGCGTTGGTCGATGTGCGCGAACTGCAGGGCTACGTGCCCTGGTATTTTGGGCTGCCCGATCAGGGCTACGAGGCGGCGTGGACGCAGGTGCGTGCGCGCGAGGGCTTTGGGGGAGACTATGGCCCGAGCACGGCCGAGCGACGACACCCCTACTGGCAGGCTGCCCCATCCGTGCGGGATCACGACTGCCTCTGGCGCGGGTCGTCGTGGCCGTATGCGACGAGTCAGACCCTCGTCGCCCTAGCCAATCTACTCAATGGCTACCAACAGAACATCGTGCGTCAAGCGGACTACCTGGAGATACTCCGTTGCTACGCGCGTTCGCATCGCCTGGCCCAACCCGACGGAAGCGCTATCCCCTGGATCGACGAAAGCCTCGATCCGGACACGGGCGAGTGGGTGACACGCGCCACCCTCTACGCGCGTGATAGACGGGATAAGAATCGGGGGCGCGACTACAATCATTCCACCTACTGCGATCTCGTCATCACCGGCTTGGTCGGCCTGCGCCCGCGCGCCGACGAGATGATCGAGGTGCGCCCTCTTGTCCCGGACGGGCAGTGGGACTACTTCTGCCTGGATCGCGTGCGCTATCACGGGCGCGCCGTGTCGATCTTCTACGACCGCACGGGACATCGATACGGCAGGGGCGCGGGCCTGCGCATCTATGCGGATGGGCTGGAGATCGGGCGGGCGGACATGCTCCGGCGGGTCGTCGTCCCCCGCCCGGCTCGTGAGCGGGACCATTGATGTGTGGATACCAGCTGGCGGCACATCTAGGTGCTTGCACTAGCCGCAGCGTGCATCATGTACGTGCTGCCCCTGCTCCTGCTCTTTTTCGTCGTCCAGGAGAGCACTAAAAACTTGGGTGCGCCTTGCGAGGCACAGGAGACGTTGCCGCGGAGTGCGGCACGATTGGAGTGATGTCGGTAATCCAGCACCTTACCTTCACCCGAAAGGGCAGGGGGGACAGTAGCATGGTGCGAAAAGGCCGGTGACGCCTGAATCCCACAGGCCAGATGTCGGTCAGGAAGGGTGTATAAGGTCAAAGCTGATTGCATGAACTCTAGTCATGGCGGTAAGGTTAGGACCTGCAGGCGTAAAGGGGATCGATGCCTGTAGCCAGCGCTGCACACCACTCCGACTGGCGGTGTAGCACTCCCGCTGGAGCCAGCCCTCAAGGAGGGGGAAACGACGTACGGAGGGCCTACGTACACACCGCGTCTCCTGCGTAACCAAGGGATCACCTACGTCCCGCAAGGGATAGGGTGACGGAGGCACCATACTACCCAAATGCTCACCGTAATGGGTGAGACAGGGGGAAGGGTGCCAGAGAGTCCCTGTCAGGACGAAGAGGTTGACTCGGATGAGTTACAGGACCTTGGAGCGCCTAGCAGACCTGCGCACGCGCGCAGGGACTCTTGGAGAGCCGGACGCATCGAAATGGTGCACGTCCGGTTCGGCGGGGAGAGGTTGGTGTTCTTGGGCAACCAAGACCCGGCCTCTTACCCGACGGGTATCAGGCGGCTACTCGTGACGCTGGGACCAGCGTCTGTATAGGGCGGAAATCTGGATACCAAATCCGGAACGTGTCGTCCCACTCGTCGTTGAGCACCTGCGTGCGCACCTGTATGGACTGGATCAACGAACACTTGACGCTGCTGGGAAGAGCGCCTTCCCTCTGCAATGCACCCTGCCAGTGCAAAATGTGTATGCTCGCCGCCTTGAGCACACATCAATTGGATGCAATAGCGTCATTTCGCAAAGCAGGGCTTGCACTTATCTACACTCGGTGACCGGCACAATGCTTCCCAGCAGCGTCAAGTGTTCGCTGATCTAGTCCACACCTGTAGGAGCAGGTGTGCTCCTTCGGGTGTCCACTGCATCTGCTGCTTCTTGACCATGCGCTTGCTGACAACCTGGTTGATCGTGGACTCGGTGAACGCCGTACTGATTCGCTCGCCGTTGCGATACCGCTCACCGTAGTTGACGATCGACGAGGCGTTGTTGGCGATGTACGTAGCCAACTCCCGCACATACTTGAGCATTCGTACCGCCGCCTCACTGTCAGGTTGGGGATGCTTCTCGCCCTCGTCATCGTACCCCCAGGAGTCTCGGCCAAATGATGTGGGCTCTGACACTTCGCCACGATTACCTGGCTCTCCCGACCTTTTGGTGAGCGGGAATCAGCCCTGGCTGCGGGCAAATTGCCCCTGCGATGTCCTACTTCAAGCCATGTTACAAGCCCGCCTACATGGAGGCTTTTCCGCACGAGTGAATGACACTCAATTGATTCACCAAGTTGTCGGGAGAGCCGATTAGCTTGACACATACGTGCCATGGACGATGAGACGGAAAGCGGCCGCCTGACACACCAATTAGGCCGTCTGCACGCGTGGAAGGGCGGCATTGCCGGCCAGCCATACCTCGAAATCGTCTCACTGACCATTGCAAACATGTGTCAAGGCGATCGTGGCGAAGTGTCTCGGCCACCTGCACAGCTTGCGGCGCGCCTTGCCGGATACCGTCGGCGTACGCCCCGGCGCGGTCACGGCTGACCACCTCCAGTTCGGGGTGCTGCCGCAGCCAAGCGGCGACGGTCGCCGCGGTCCGGTCGGGCAGGAGGTCGATCACCGTGTGGGTTTCCAGGTTGACCAGGATGGTGCCGAAGTCCCGCCCCTTGCGGCGCGACCAATCGTCGACGCCCAAGATGCGCACCGGACCGTTCGCGGGCAGGGGTAGGGCGCGGAGAAGGCGCAGTAATGTGCGCGCACTCACCGGTGTCCCTTCGGCGGCGAGGTGGCTGGCCCCAGGTTTACCACCCAGATCGAGGACGGCCCGCAGGACGTGCGCGGCCAAGCGCGCGGTGCGCCGCGCGTACGGCACGACGAGGTCGGGCAGCCGCTCGGCGAAGACCTTCCGCCGGCACCAGCGCACCCGACAGACAAAGCGGCGCACGCGCAGATGGAGGACGACGTGGGCACCGGCACAGGGGAGGTCAGCGATCGTGCGCTCGTCCTGGGAGTGCCGTCGCTTGGAGCGGCGCTGGCAGAGGGGGCAGCGCGCCCAGTGCCGCGTGCCGACAACCTCCAGATGGAGGGTTGGCCCCTCGCGCCACGCGCGTTCGACCCGCACTCCTGCCACCCCCGGAAAGAGGAGCTTGGTAAGCATGGCAGACTGGACCTTTCTCCAGAGCTATGTGGTCTCTGGAGCCTCAGCCTACCGCTCATTCCGTCTCATCGAGAGTGCCTATGATCCAGAAACCGAGCAAGATGACAGTCCCTGCCCAATTCAACAAGACCTG
>JAABUX010007736.1_pt1 | contig 12534 bp, 13 predicted proteins | sample 5561851 | NCBI WGS metagenome assembly JAABUX01 (sample SAMN10711883, study PRJNA513361) | rock metagenome | isolation source: Antarctica rocks | place: Antarctica: Victoria Land, Richard Nunatak red sandstone | collected 2016-01-03 | reverse complement strand
TGCCTCAATCTCGCCTTGCGGCGGTCGGAGCGCCCTCACGCCGATTACCATAAGGGTCCGACGCCGGTGCCACTTGCCACCGTCAAAATCCAACCCGCCGAGTCTCCAGCAAACCCAGGGCGATTCAGGGGATTCGCCAGAGCACGAGTGCGCACTAGCCGGCCCACACAACGTGCAAGCTCGGCAACGCGGCGTAGGGTCGCCGATGTGCTCGATGACCCGCTGTTGTATGACCAGAGGCCGCCAACGAAGCGCAGAGTGTAGATGTACTGCGCTGGCAGCAGCCGGGGAGCCACCGTGGGAAAGAGCGTGAAACAGATCAGGGCATCCCGGTTGCCATCGCGAGCACGTTGCGCCAGTACCTGTAGACGACGGGTCGTGCGCGGAGCAGCAGGTAGCCGAAGACCACCGCGGTCACCAGGAAATGAGCGCCGTCCTACAAGGCGTCGAGGCCCTTGACAAGCCAACGCAGATGCAAGGACGCGTGTTGCCAACCTAGCTCGACGTCGATGTGCAGCAACCGCTCGATGCGCAGGAAGCCGAGCGCCTGGCTGCGAGCAGCGACCTAAGATCGCGGATGGTCCGCGTTGGACCCGTGCCAATTAGGGATCTGGGCAAAGAGCCAGTAGCAGAGGACACCCAGAGGCAGTTGTGGGTCCACCGCAACGGACGGTCCCGCCGTAGCGCCTCGTGTTTGGGTCTGGATCAACTCTATGTGTGTGTGACGCGGCGGCTGGCTTCGCTATCGAGATCGCATGTCTCAGCCACCGCCGGATTCCCCGGCGCCGCACACTTTGGCGAACCCCGACGTCCACGTCGCCCGTAGCTGGCGATCGATCGCGTACCCCTGCAACCGCGGGATCTCTTCGATGAAGGCGAGACCTCGCTTTCCCATGGCTAGCGCTGCTGTCGCGTACACGTCAGCCTCCACGATGTCCGGCCCAATGACTGTGAAGCTGAGCCACTCTTGCGCCTGACTTCCGGTGTGGGGGTCGCGAATGTGGGCACCCTTCTCGTAGGTTCCGGATGTGGCAACGGCGAGATCGTTGGCCAGGATGACTCGGGCGACCTTGTCGCGCTCCTCCGGACAGCGGGTTCTCACGTCGCCAGCGGCGTCCACGAAGTAGTGCCGATAGCCGCATCGGTCAAGAATCCTGGCGGCACGGTCGATGGCCCAACCTTTGACCAGCCCCGATGGGTCGAGATGGCCTGCGGTCCAGGCGGCGAAGTAGCCGTTGGTCGCGAACTCGTACTGTCGGCAGAGTTGGAGCACCTGGCTCACCAGGCCGCTGGCGTCCTCCAAGGCCAGCTCGCCCCGGTCAATCCGGCTGACCGCACTGTCGGGAATGAAGGGGCTGAAGGTCTCGTCAACGAGCACAAGGTCGGCGAACACCTCATCAAACACGGGCTCTTCTGCTCCCTTGTCTCGCACGTCCACCGTGATGGGCATGCCCATCACGTCCCAAACCCTGCGCACGATGGCCCTCCTACCCTAGATGAGCCTGCTGAAAGGCGTAGCTCAGGGACTCGGCGTACGCCTGGCTCGTGAATGTGGCGCCGGAGATGATGTCGACGTTCGCGCTCTGCGCCTGGATAACCTCCGAGCGTAGGGCAGGCCCGGCATATTGGCTGATTTCGGCAGACCGAGCCCGATCGTTTGGCAGCTTGAGCGCTTTGACGTCCGTCACTCGACCCCCGGACACGACGATCCTCACCTGGACATCGCCATAGATGGTTTGGACGTCCGAACCGGTGAAGTTGCCGTCTGTGGCATGGTTCGCGGGAGTCGGTGGGGGCGTGTTGGTGGTCGCCGTTGAAGGTGCCGGCGCCGACGCTGAAGGGACTGGCTGACCGGAGGGAGTAGAGTGTCCGGCGAAGGGCGCGGCCTGATGCGGAGTCACCTTGAAGGTCAGCACCCAGAACAGGCCGACGAGGGTCGCGACGGAGGTGGTGGTGGCTCTCTTCATGGCGAAATGCGGAAGACCTCCGAGTGGATTTGCTGATCCCTGACACCCAGCCGGCGCAAGCTGTCCCGGACGGTGGACCTAATCCCGGCTGGCCCGCAGACATAGATCTCTCGCTCTCGAAGGTCGGGGACCAGCTGCACCAGGACGTCTGGCCCGAGCTGATCGGCATGGTGTCGCCAGCCATGCTCGCTGAGCAGGTACTGAACTCGAAGCTGCGGATGCTCGGCCAGGCGGTCCAACTCGTCGCGGAAAATGACGTCCCGCTCGCTCCGGCAGCGGTAGAGAAGGCATACGTCGACGCCTTCCCAGAGCATCTCCTCCGCCAGTGCCCGCAGCGGCGTGATGCCGATGCCTCCGGCTACCAGCAGGACCCTGGAATGGAATCGGCCACGTTCCGTGAATTGGCCGAACGGTCCTTCAACCAGCACCGGAGTGCCTGGTTTGAGTGACGACACTCCCGAGGAGAAGTCGCCGATCGCCTTTACGGTGAGCCGCAAGTGGCTTTGGTTGGGAGCCATTGAGAGGGAGAAGGGATGCGACTGCCACCAACGACGGTGATCCATGAAGCGCCAGAGAAGGAACTGCCCTGCCTTCGCCTCGAATTCTGAGAGGTGACGCCCCCGGACGTAGATTGAGAAGACGCCCGGTGCCTCCCGCTTGACTCGTTGGACCTGGAAGCGATGACGGTCGAAGCGGCGCAACGGCTTCAGCACCCTGAAAGCCAGCAGGCAACCTGCCACGACGATGTAGAGCGCCCACCAATAGAAGGCGAAGGCGCGGCTGGCGATGAAGTCGGCGCCCACCGCCAGCTCGTGGCTGAAGGCAAGTGCGATGCCCAGATAGGTGTAGAGGTGGATGAAGTACCAGGTCTCGTATGCGAGCCGGCGACGACTGATCGTAATCGAGGCTCCCACCACGGCTACCAGTAGAAGGAACCCGATGATGGCGGCCAGCAGGCCATCGTAGGCGGTGACGAAGTCGCCGACCTGGGCGACGGTGCCCAGCCCATCCAGCAACTGATATCCCAGGGTCTGGAATATCGTGTGGGCGGCCAGCAGTCCGAGCGCCCCGTAGCCGTTCCACCGGTGCAGTACAGCGAGCTTCTCGAGACTGAAGGCCGCCTCCAGCCAGGGCACCCGGGCCATGAAGACCAACTGCCAGAGGATCCCATACGTGCCGAGCAGCCCGGTGACGCGCCCCAGGGCGTTCAGAAGGTTGCCGGAGCTCCGAACCGGACCGGTTCCGGTGCTGACCCACCAGAAGCCGACGATCAGCGCGGCGTTGAAGACGAACAGGGCGTAGTAGAGGCGAGGGCTGTTCTTGAGGGGAGGCACCCCCGGCTGGCGGCGGGTGCCGAGGGCCGCTGTCTGGCTCATCGGGCCCGCCGGGGCGATGACCTTAGGAGATCCGCTCACGGAGGCTGGAAGATACCGACCAAAGATTGAAATTCAATTGGCAGCCGTAGTAGACGCGGCGTATCCGCGATCGGGCCGGGTCTGATCACCTGCTGGGGACAGAGCCGGCCTCAGTAGGTTGCTCGCCGACCAGATCCAGCCGCGCCACGTTTTCCCTCAAGGGCTTGAGCCGCAAGGCTCTCGGAGCGACCTACCACCGGGGCTGGCTCCAATCCGGCTCCAATCTTCAACTACTACGCTGCTATGATAATGGCCCGTCGTCGTCGCAGCCGGCAGTGCCCTGCCCCGATCTCGCCCGTGGAGCGACGAGCAGGCGCCGGAGCGGCGAGATCCTTTCGCCCGCGTTGCCGGGCCACGGGCGATGGCCGGCTGACCAGCTCCAGCAAGGGCGGGCAACCCGGCGTCCGGGTGGTTGGCGGACCAGTCCGCACATCGCCCACCCGGCCCCAGGACATGGTTCTGCCGAATGGCGACGCCCACGCCCTGTAGGGCGGGCACTCCAACCCGTCGGGTCGAGGCCAACTCTCGACTGACCGGCCTGGCGGGAGGAGCGCTGTTCCTCCTCCTAGCCCTTGAGGGTGCAACGGTGATCGGAGTCCGGCGGCTGCTGGCAGCGCACCTCTTCATCGGCCTGCTGCTGGTGCCACCGGTGCTGCTCAAGATGGCCACCACCGGCTATCGCTTCGTCCGCTACTACGCGGGTGATTTTGACTACCGTGCGGCAGGACCCCCCGCCCTGCTGCTCCGACTGGTCGCGCCCGCGGTGGTCGTCTCAACCGTGGTTGTGTTCGCCAGCGGGATCGAGCTCTGGCTTTTCGGGTACAAATTCGGCGACCAGTGGCTCGGCCTGCACAAGCTCAGCTTTGTGGTCTGGTTCTTCGCCACCGCCGTGCATGTCCTTGGCCACCTGAAGCGCGCACCGCGGCTGATCCAGGCCGACTTCGTTGGTACGCTGCCCGGAGCCATCACACGCCGCTCCCTTCTGGGCGCCAGCCTAGTGCTCGGCCTGGTCCTTGCTTTCACTACGATCCTGTGGCCGGTCCCTTCCGTCGCCCTGGGCGAGCGATAGGTCGAGGCTGACGATGCCGCAGAGCGCTGTCCGGGGCTCCGGCCCTGCGCCCTCCCCGCGGGTGCTGCTGATCGAGGACGAGGCGGCGCTGGCGCGGATGCTGGAGCGGGTCCTCTTTGAGGAGGGTTTCGCGCCCGAGGTGGCGCTGAGCGGTGACGGCGGACTCGAGGTTGCGATCGCTGAACCGCCGGAGGCCGTCATCCTTGATCTATCGCTGCCGGGCATGGACGGATTGGCGGTTTGCCGGCACTTGCGGTCGCGGGGCTTGACTATGCCCGTGATCATGCTCACCGCCAGGGACGACGTACCGGCGCGGGTCCGCGGTCTCGACGCCGGAGCGGATGACTATCTGGCCAAACCGTTCGCGATAGAGGAGCTGCTGGCGCGGCTGCGCGCCCAATTGCGCCGCGAGCGGGGACCCGAACGATTGGAACTTGGCGACCTCAGTCTCGAACCGGCGACCAGGATCGTTCGCCGCGGAGTCCGAGAGATCCCGCTCACTGCGCAGGAATTCAGCCTGCTCGAGCTGTTCATCCGCCACCCGGGCCAGGTGATGACACGCCAGCGTATTCTCGATCACGTCTGGGGCTATGACGCCAACCCCGCCTCCAACGTAGTCGACATCTACGTCCACTATCTCAGGGCCAAGATTGACCGTGGCCAGGCCCAGCCGCTGATCCACACCGTGCGATCCGTGGGTTACGCGCTGCGGCCATGATTTTCAAACGTGTGCGCCGCCGGCTGACCGTTGTAAATGCGATCGTCATGGCGACGATCGTGGCGCTGTTGGGGGCCGGAATCGTCCTGCTCGACCACCGACCCCACAACTCACCACCGCGTGCTTGCGACCGCGGATTTGACCAGGGCGAATCACGTGGTTGGGACCGGTTTGTCGACCCCAAGCCCGCCGGGCAAAGTTGAAGTGCTAGGCGCCGATGTCCTTGCGGGTGAAGCGAAACGCGCCCAGGCCCAATGCCAGCGCGCTGGCTGCCACGACGCCCACGATGGAGGTCAGCTGCAAGCCGTGCAGCAGCGGGGTGCCGTAGTAGTAGAAGGCCGACAGACGCAGTGTCGCGTCGTGCCACTTGAGCTCTGGGCCGATGTAGCTGATGAAGAACCAGATCACCAGCACGAAGCTGAGGAGCCCCGTGTCGGCCGCCGTGCGCAGCTCCGGACGCCAGGTAGCCGATGGCGGCGATCAGCAGCGCCAGCGGGATCATGCCCAGCGTCGCCGCCGTCAGGTTGCCGCGATCGAGATTCAGACCAGTGGCCGAGGCGACCCCGGCTGACGCGACGAGGGTGATCACCCCGATCGTGGCGGTGGCCGAGGCGAGCGCGGCGAAGCGGCCCAGCAGCACCGACAGGCGCGATTGGGGCGCAGTCAGGACCAGCTCGAGGCGGCCCTCCCGCTCGTCGGCGGACCAGCGGTTCACCTGGGTGACGGCGAAGGCCATCAGGAGGAGCGGCAGGACGCCGAACATCGCGCTGAGGAAGCCGGCGTTGAGGCCGGCGTCGCTGCCGCCCAGGTTCTTGATCAGCGTTTGCACGGTGGGCGACCCGGCCAAGAGCTTGCTCAGCCTGGCCTCCATCTGCTGGACGACGAACACCATCCAGCCGGCGAAGCCCGCGATGCCCAGAGTCCACCAAGCGGCCGGCATCGCGATCATGCCCAGGCTGCGCGCGTAGACGGAGCGCAGCGACCAGTCTCCGACCGGCAGCGCCCGACTCGGGGCGCGCCGCCGCTCAGGCAGCCGCAGCCAGCGCGCCAGTGGCACCGTTCCCCCCACGTCGCGACGGGCGAACAGCCCCACCGCCGCCAGGCTCAGGGTTAGGGCCAGGCCAAGCAGCAGGAGCATGGCGCCGGGGTTGGCGCCGTGGCTGGGTACCAGGGGCTTGCTCAGGTTGTAGTAGTAGATGGGGGAGATTCGCGAGACCCAATCAGTGTTGGGAATGACGCGATGGACCATGTCGAGAACGATGAAGACCAGGAGCAGACCCGCCGTCGAGCCCGCCGCGGTGCCTCGCTCCTGCGTGAACTGCGAGATCAGCAGAGCCAGGCCTCCGATCACAGCGCAGATCAGGGCGAGGTTCAGCCCGAAGAGAAGCGCGTCGCCGAGCCCGAATTGGCCGCCAAACTTCTGGCCGCCTGAGAACGTCAGCAACGCGATCAGCAGGCCCATGGCCACCAGCGCCGTCCACATCGCAACCAGCTTCTCGAGGGCCACGCGCGCCCGCCGCTGCGGAAGCGAGAGCAGCATATCCAGGGAGCCGCGCTCTTCCTCACCGCGCAGCATGTGGCTGGCGGCGAGGATGGGCCAGATCGCGATCAGGAAGATGAAGATGCCGATCTTCCAGGTCGCGTAGCCGCCGATGGTGTCGACCGCGACCACATCCGCGTTCCAGACGAACGTGGCCGCCAGGCCGATCAGCTGCTCCCGCGCCTGCGGAGTGGTGATCAGCGTCCCCACACTCGCCATCGGGGAGACGATCACCAGCCCCATCCCGATGCCCCAACCCAGGATCGCGACGCGGTAGCCGCCGAGGGTCTTCAAGAAGACGCTTCTAAGCCACATCGTGGGCCTCCTGGGCACGCACGCCATCCCCCTCGTAATAGCGCAGGAAGATGTCCTCCAGGCTCGGCTCATGGCTGGTCAGCGAGAGGATCGAAAAACTGGCGGCTGCCTTGATCAGGGCGTCGGGCGCGCCCTGCATCGCGATTCGCAGACCGTGGCCGCCGGCCATCTTCTCGACCCCGGCCACGCCGTCCAGCCTTGCGAACGCCTCGGCGGGAACGGAGTCGGCGAACGTGATGGTGATCTCGTAGTGCTTGATGTCCTTGACTTCGGCCACGCCACCCACCCGCACCAAGCGGCCTTCGCGGATGATGCCCACCCGGCTGCAGAGCTGCTCGACCTCCCCCAGGACGTGGGAGGAGAGGAAGATGGTGCTTCCCGCCTCGCGCGCCTCCTTCACCATCAGCGCGAACTCCTGCTGGTTGAGCGGATCGAGCCCGTTGGTCGGCTCGTCGAGGATGAGCAGGCGCGGGCGGTGCATGAAGGCCTGGATCAGAACCACCTTGCGCTTGTTGCCGGTGGAGTACTGGCGGAACTTCCGCCCGGTGTCGAGTTCGAGCCGCTCGATCAGCTGCTTCAAGTGGGCTCGGTCGACGCCGCCGCGCAGGTGGGCAAAGTACTCGAGGATCTGCCCACCGGTCAGGTTCGGGTCGAGGGCGGGCTCGCCCGGGACGTAGCCGGTCAGCCGTTTTATCTCCAGGGATCGCTCCCAGCAGTCGAGCCCGGCGATCCGCGCCGTGCCGGCGTCGGCGCGCAGCAGCGCCATGAGCACCCGAATGGTGGTCGTCTTGCCGGCGCCATTGGGACCCAGGAAGCCGAAGACCTCGCGCTCCTCGACCCGGAGCGATACGCCGGCGATGCCGCGTTTGCCGCCGTAGCTTTTGGTCAGTCCGTGCGTCTCGATCATCGCTGCCATGGGTGCCCCCTCCTCAGCCAAACCAGAAATGAAGGGTCGCGTCGTCCATCAGCGTGAGCGACCCCTGGGTGATGCCCAGGATCCGTTCGAACGCTTCCGTGAAGGCGGCGTGGTGTCGCCGCACGACCTCCAAGGTGACGGTGCCGGCCTGGCGGCCGATGAAGTGCTCGACGGCCAGCTCCCCCTCGCCCTGCATGAGGGACACGAGGACCGTGGCCGTGTCAACAGGGGAGGCGGCTGTGAACCGGCCTTCATCGATGCCCTGCCTGATGACGGTGGAGAGGAGGGGCCCCAGGCGGCTCGCCGTCATGCGGCGGACCTTTTCCCGCACGATGGCGTTGCCGTCCGAATGCCAAACCTCCATGATCGCCAGGACCAGGTCCTTCTGTTCGGCTTTCCAGTGGGCGATGCCGCCGAAGACCCGCTCCAGCTTCCGCAGGGCAGGCAGGTCCGGGTCAGCCAGCACGGGGGCCACGGCCTCCATCGCGCCGTCGGCGAAGCGGTCGACCACGGCTTCGAGGAGCGCCTGCTTGGAGTCGAAGTAGTGGTAGAAGGCGCCCCTCGACGTGTCGAGCGCGTCCAGCACGTCCTGGATGCTCATCTGTTCGTAGCCCTTGGTCTGGATGAGGCGCTGGGCGACGTCGAGGAACGCCCCTCGGCGCACGCTGTGTACCACCAGGTTGACCGTCCTCGGCATGCGAGGATTATAACAAACCGACAGTCGGTTTATGTACTCATTCAACTCATTCCTGCGACCGCACCTCAACTCCGGCATGGAAGGCGGCATGCAAGAAGCGATGGACCACCTCGAGCAAGTCGCGGACTCCCTTCGCTGAGCACCCTCACGCCTCACGGACCCCCGGGACGGCGTTGCGGTGGTCCGGCGTTTTAGCCTGGTCACAGAACCCGGTCTGAACGATCAGGATCGACGGCAGGGGTACCGCACAGAGGGCACTGAATTGCGTGACCGACGATCGTCCGAGCTTCGGGGAGATTATGTGTTTCGGCCGGCGAGCGGAGACGATGCCGAGGCGGTGACCGAACTGGTCGATAGGGCCTACGGGCACTATGTGGCCCGAATCGGCGGGCTCCCTGGCCCGATGAGAGCCGATTACAGGGAGGTGATCTCCGGCTGCGCGGTGACCGTGGCGGTGACGCGCGGATCGGTGGCGGGGGTAATCGTCCTCGACGTGACTCCCGAGGGTTTCCTCGTTGAGAACGTCGCCGTGCACCCGGCCCACCAGGGGAGAGGGCTCGGACGAGCGCTGCTCGCGTTCGCGGATGACGAGGCAAGGCGGGCCGGATTCGACTCGATCTACCTGTACACGCACGAGAGGATGACGGAGAACCTGGCGCTGTATCGGAGGCTGGGTTACATCGAATACAGGAGATGCTCTGAGGCGGGCTTCTCCGGGTGTTCCTGAGGAAACAGCTGTGAGTGCCCTGGGGCGCGGAAACGGTCGCAATGGCCATGCTGGGAAGTGCCCCCGGCCCCACGGCGGACGAGCAAATCCTCCGCAGCCTGATCAGCGTGTTAGGAGAGGAGTAATCCCACACCGCAGATCACCTCTATGGAATTGCAAGCACCAGCGCATTCTGCGAGGGGTCGTAGACCATCGGGCCATCGGCTGTCTCCTTCGTCGAGAGGGCGCTCGGCCCGAGCCGGTCGAAGACTCGATCTCGCTCCGCATTGTCGGGAAGGATGATGGTGCCGTGGCGCAGGGCGGCCGAGCCGCGGAGTGGTGGGGACGCTCCGGCGCTCTCCCAAGTGTTCGCGCCGATGTGGTGGTGGTAGCCGCCGGCGGACAGGAACGCGGCTTGATCGCCCAGTCGCGCCATCAGACCAAAGCCGAGCAGGCCTCTGTAGAACTCGATCGTATTCATGATTTCGGCCGCCTTCAGGTGAAGGTGGCCCATGCTGGTTCCGGGGGGCAGTCCGGAAAACGGTTCCGACTCTGGCGCCTCGAGCTCGTCCAGAAGACCCCGGACGTCTAGCGACGCGGTCCCCATCCTCGCCGCGACCTTACCTTCCCACACCTCTCGCGGTCGATCCCAGTAGATCTCGATGCCATGGTGATCAGGGTCGGTGAGGTAGAGTGCCTCGCTGACGAAATGGTCGGCGACCCCGGCCAGGGCAACCTGGTCTCGGGCAGCGTGGGCGAGCCAGCGCGCCAGATCGACGCGGAGCGGCACCAGCAAGGCAAAGTGGTAGAGGCCGGTGCGGCCCAAGCTCGGCGTGGCGCCCGCCTCCTCCACCAGGACCAGAAGAGTTTGCCCGGCGACGCCAATGGTGGCCCGACCGACACCCTTCTCGAGAACCTCAAGACCCACGGTCTTCCGGTAGTACAGGACCGACCTCTCCAGATCGGAAACCGTGAGGTGTACCGCCCCCAGAGTCGTCTGGGCGGAGATCTCGGCGCTGGCCGCAGACGTTGTTGCCTCGAGCTCCTCAGGATCCCGCGGGCCTCCGACGTTGTTCGCGACTGTCAAACCCGCGCTCCCGGCGAGAGTCGCCAACGTTCAACGCCGACGACCAGCGCGGCCACAAACGCCGGCCGCGAGACGTCCAGGAAACCGAACGGCTCGCGCGATCCTGCAACCATCGCGATAGTGTGACCTATCGGCCCGAGGGGCGGAGCAGGATGGAGGTCACGGTGTTTCGGGCGCGCGTGCGCCCAAGGGCGGGCGAAAGCGGCCTTCGCCCGCAGCGACATGCGCAGTAGCCCTCCAGCCGGATCCGCCGTCGCTGGGCCTGTCCACCGACGCGGTTCGGAGAGACGGAAAAGCGGGCTGATTGATCGGGGCGAGCTTACCTGTTGGTGCTCGAATCGATCAGTTGGCGTGGTGTGAGCAGTGACAATGGGGCATGTGGATGATGAGCACGAACTCCCTGTGGCGGCTGTCGAGTGGGCGGCTCGCGGCACCGGCGTTCCACTTGGCGCCGCGGCGGCTCACGCGCCGGCCGGCGTCGATGCACGTGCCGTCGTGCTGGTTGAAGGGATCAGCGACCAGCGCGCGCTCGAAGCGCTGGCTCAGCGCCGGGGTCGGAATCTTGTTGCTGAGGGCATCTCCGTTGTTCCAATGGGTGGCGCGACGACCATCGGACGCTTCCTGGATCTGTTCGGCCCTCGGGGGTTCGACGTCAGACTGGCGGGCCTCTGTGACGCCGCGGAGGAGGGCGCCTTTCAGCGCGGTCTCGAGCGGGCCGGCCTCGGCTCCAACCTCACTCGCGCGGACATGGAATCACTCGGCTTCTACGTCTGCGTCGCAGACCTGGAGGATGAGCTGATCCGTTCCCTCGGCATCGCCGCGGTGGAACAGGTCGTAGACGCTCAGGGCGACCTTGCTTCGTTCCGCACGTTCCAGAAGCAGCCTGCGCAGCAAGGACGGACCGGCGAGGCGCAGCTTCGCCGCTTCATGGGCACCCGCGGTGGCCGGAAGATCCAATATGCGCGCCTGCTCGTCCAAGCGCTGGATCTCGACCGTGTGCCTCGGCCCCTGGACCGGGTACTTGCTCAGATCTGACCAGACATGCCGGACCGCACGCCTAAGGGCATTCCTTGACCTGTTGAGGTCTCGTCGCGGGAAGTCGGCGTCAAAGGCCAAAGCACGCTCCGGAATCGCGGGTGGCCGATGCTGCGTCGGACCGGCCACCACGAGCGGATCGGGCTACGGTCGTCAGTCGACTGTCGGGGGTCTGCGAGGAGGCGGTAGTGGGAAGGCGCTGAACGAGCCTGGTTTCCGCCAACGCTGCTGCATGATCGCGCTTGGAGGCGACCGCCGGCCGCCCCGGTGCTCCTGTCAGCGCTGGCGACGCGCGGATCTGGCAATCTGTGCGGGTGTCCATCGATGTGCTGTTCGCAGGCATCGCGGTAGCCGACTTCGACGCGGCAGTGGCCTGGTATGACCGTCTACTTGGACGACCGGCAGACATCGTCGTGAAGGACGGCGAAGTGATGTGGCGGATCGCAGACGCAGCGTGGCTCTACGTAGTCCGCGACCCGAGCCGGGCCGGACATGCCTTGGTGACGCTCGCCGTGGCCGATCTGGAAGCGGCCATCGCGGAGATCCAAGAGCGAGGGCTTCCCAGCCCACCCATTGAGAAGATCGCGGCTGCAGGCCGTAAGGTAACTTTCTCCGACCCTGAAGGCAACACCATCGCGTTTATCGAGGTAGAGCCCGAGCCGAAGGCTTGATCCCAAGGCTCACGCTTCGAGCCAGGGCAAGATCGACAGAGATGAGAAGGTGCTACCGATGGAGTCTGAGCTGCCGGACGGCGTCCGCGATGTAGATGTCATCGACGTAGCGCAAGCCCGCTGACTCAACGATGCTGCGCGCTTTCCGCGAGGCGTCGACGGGTACCCAGCAACCCTTTGGGTCATTCGTCCCGGCGCTCGCGAGTCCGGATTGGCACCACACTTCGCGCCGACGTCCGTCGCCATCGCGACGATCCCGGGCAGTTCCTCCAGCGGCCGGTTCATGTAGACAAGGTCGACCTGCTCGGGACGACGGCCGGCGGCGCGCTGGACAACCTTTCCCTCGCTCAAGTCGTGCACTGAGTAGTTGTCAGGCTCCGGTCCGCCCTTCACCATGA
>JAABUX010007735.1_pt1 | contig 12534 bp, 12 predicted proteins | sample 5561851 | NCBI WGS metagenome assembly JAABUX01 (sample SAMN10711883, study PRJNA513361) | rock metagenome | isolation source: Antarctica rocks | place: Antarctica: Victoria Land, Richard Nunatak red sandstone | collected 2016-01-03 | reverse complement strand
TCCACGAGCCTTTTGCTCCCACACACGGCTGTCGCTACGCCATGCGCCTCATGCGTTTGTGCAACATGGCAGCTATCAGGTTGGCTTAAAAGCTGCAAAAATGGCCTTGACAACGGCTTAAAATCCTTAACTTGTAGAAAAAGCCCTTAGCCCTCTACCGGGCGCTGATGGGGCGTGTCGCCATCGCCACGGATGTGGCGGTGGAGGAGTATGCGGCGCGGGTGGGTTCGCTCAACACCAAGGCGATGTCCCTACGCGTGCCCTATCTCGATACGGCCGCGACCATCGATCCCGACACGCGCATGCTCACCTGCGCCATCGTCAATCGCGCGGCGGACCAGGCCATCGACGCGGAGGTCACGGTCACAGGGGGCGGGATCGACGGTGAGGTGGAGGTGTGGACGCTGACCGGCGAGAGCCTGGAGGCGGAGAATACGGTCGATGACCCCCCAGCGCGTGACGCCCACCCCGACGGTCGTGGATGGCAGCACCCTCAGCCATGCCAGCTTTGGCGCCCGCAGCATGACCATCGTGCGTGGTCGGATGCGCTAACCCGCGTCGCAGCGCTAACGACGATGGCCGTCGACATGGAGGGCAACGCGGCGCGGGGGCTCGGCGACGAACGCCTCGACGACGAACGCCTCGACCAGCTCACCGGGGAGGCGCTGCGGGGCGCGTGATAGCTGGACGTGCCCCGCGCGAAGACCGTTTATGCGCATGCGGCTGGCGTCAACGACATCATAAAGGGCAGAACGTGCACTGTGCGGGCGGAGTGGAAAGCACGACACAAGGGCACGACGTCGATGCGGTCGATGCGCTGATCTGATGGCCGCTCCGTCATCAGCACAATCAATGGTCATCCTCACCAACACCGTGGATATACTAAATCTATGGTGGGGAACTACGCCTGCTGCATACGGTGTCCCGCATCCACCGACGTCGACGTCAAGGAGAGAGCGATGAGAGTTCGGCATGGTGTGCTGGGGCTGGCAGTCCTACTACTGCTGCTGCTCGCCGGCGTGGTGGCGGCGCGCGGGGGGGGCGTCCGTCCCGTTCTGGCCACCACCTCCGTGGGGACAGCGCCGGTGGCCATCGCGGTGGACGCGCGGGCGGGGCGCGCCTTCGTCGTCAACAATGGGGATAACACGGTCAGCGTGCTCGATACGCGCACGGGGGCGTTGCTACGCACCGTGGCCGTCGGGCAAGGTCCAACTGGTGTCGCCGTGGATGAGCGCGACGGGCGCGTCGTCGTGACCGATGCGGCCATGCGCGTCGATGCGCAAGCCGGTCAACTCGTCTCTTTTCTGCTCGCGATCGGCGCTCCACGGGACGTGAGACTCCTTAATGCGACGAGTGGACACCTCCTTCGTCGCGTCTCCGCTGCCGTGTCGCCCCTCCCCCCCATGGTCGACGCGCGGCGCGGGCAGGCCATCATCGCGACCTACGCGAACGACGGGCTCGACAGTGAGCGCGTGCGGGTGCTAGTGACAGCGAGCGGGCGGCTCGTGCACAGCCTGACCATGGGGGGGATCACCCTGGCCGCCGCCGTCGACAGCCGGGACAACCACCTGATCCTCGTGCGCGCTCCCGTCGACTTCGACGGTCTCCTGGGCCACGCGAGCGTCGACGTGGTGGACACTAGCAGCGGCCGGATCGTGCGTCGCAGCAGCCTCGGTGGGCTCCCGGTGCCGGGGGCGCTCACGGTCGACGAAACGACGGGGCGCGCGTTCCTGTTGACCACCGATGTGACCCTGAATCGGGGCGCGGTCGTGGTGGTCGACACGCGCAGCGGCCGCCTGCTGCGCGGCACGCCACTCCCCGGGGCACCCGCTGCCGTAGCCCTGGATGCACGGACGGGGCATGTCTTCGTGAGCACGCAAGGACCGGTGACGCGCGCCATCGGCGTGACGAGCGTCACCCTGCGGCCCGTCGGACCCGGGCGCGTGGTTGTCCTGGACGCGCGGACAGGGGCGCTGCTGCGGATGGTCGCGGTGGGTGTGGCTCCCGGAGCAGTGGCGGTGGACGGACGCAGCGGGCGCGTGTTCGTGGCCAATGCGGGCCCGGTGGACCGGCTGGGCAACGCGCGTGAGCGGGGGACGGTGAGCGTCCTGGACGCGCGGAGCGGGGTCGTGTGCCGGACCGTCACGGTGGGCCTGGACCCGGATGCCATCGCGGTGGACGAGCGGGCCGGGCGGGCATTTGTGGTGAGCGTCGGAGGGACGCTGCGGACAACCGACGCCTGGGGCTGGCTGCCGCGTGGGCTGCGGCGGTGGGCGCCGTTCCTCCCGCCGCCGGGCTCGCGCCTGCGCACGATGCCGAGCATTGTCAGCATGCTCGACGCCACAAGCTAGAACACCAGTCACCTTGTTCAGACATTGGTCCACTCCTTCACGGCCGATACACATCGGTTTCTGTGTTGCGGTGCGCCGGGTCACTGCTTGAGCGTGAGCAGCTCAGCGTAGCCCATGCGGGTCACGAAGTCCTCCTGCTCCTTCCGCGCGACGGCGTTGACCTCGTCGACATGGGAGCGGATGACGTCGACCACAGGGCGGAACGGTTTTGCCCCGACGGGAAGGGCGAGGATGCGGCTGATCTCCGCGGCGACGGCGACCGGGTCTGCATCAACCCCGGCCCGAACAGGCGTGCGGTCGCGTCCTCATTGCGGGCGAGCAGGGGGTCGAGCGCCGCGTACACCCGCGTGGCTGGCGCCGTCGCTGGCGTGGCTGGCGTGGCTGGCGTAGGGGTAGTGCGCGGCGCCGTGCATGAACGCGCCGGGCATAACGATCGTGGTCTCGATGCCGAACTGGCTGACCTCGTACGCGGTGGCGGTGGCCAGCGCATCGAAGGCGGCCTTGGAGGCGACGTAGGGGCCGAGGAACGGCGGCATGCTGACGGTGCTGGTGCTGCCGACGTAGAGCAGGGTCCCGGACCGTCCCCGCGCATGTGCGGCAGGGCAGCGCGGTTGACGCGCTGGACGCTGAGGACGTTGATGTCAAGCAGGTGGGCGATGTCGCGGAGTTCCTGGGCATGGCCAGGGTCTGTGAAAAGTCCTAGGAGCGCGGGACGCTCGCTGCGCTGCTCGCCCGTCCCCGCCGGCTCTGGGAGCGCGGACGTCTCGTCCGCCCCAGTGTCCGGGGGGATGAGCGCGTGACGGGCGGCGACGCGCCGGCCCTGCGGGGATGGCTGGCCCACGCCTGCGGACGTCGGGGCGGACGAGACGTCCGCGCTCCCAGTGGACGTTGCCGACTTTTCACAGACCCTGTGGGCATGGCCGGCGTTGTGGCCGGCAAGGTCGCGCATGCTGGCGTAGATGGTGTGCCCGTCCGCGGCGAGCGCTGTGGCGGTGAGGTGGCCGATGCCGGTGGCGGCGCCGGTGGTCAGGATGACAGCCATCATGGAGCTCCTTGTCGTGGGATGTATGACTCAGCGGCCGGTCGTCAGCACCATGCGGAAGTGGGCCTTGCCCGACCGTATCCGCTCGACGGCCGATCCGGCATCGCGCAGCGGGACCTCTTCGATCAGGGGGCGGACACCGGTGAGCGCCGCGAGATGAACAGGGCGTCGGAGTGACAGACCCCGACGGCCTCGACGGTCACGCGCACATGATCGGCTCCGGGCGCGGGGATCTCCCGCTCGACCGGGTGGAGCGCCGCTCTGGGCTCGTCCACCTGCATGGACCGGTAGGTGGGTGGCCTGACGTGTCCTCGTCGCTCTGTCGTGGTGATCGTGGTCGTGGTCGCGCGCATGATGTCTCCTTACCGGGCCAGGCGGGCGGGGTGGGCGACCGGTGCGAGACCGTCCCCCGCACCAGGGGGCAACGTTGGCGCGGCGCCGGGGAACGATCCGACGGCGGGGAATTGCACGCCGGCGAGGTGCTCGGATAGGCCCCAGAGGCGCGCGGCGTCGGCCGCGCTGGTGACCGGCTGATAGATCGTCTGTTCCACCGGCGCGCCGGCGAGGTGGGCGATCCCGCCCGGGCCATAGAACAGGCCACCCCGCGCCTGCGAGCTGGTCGCCGCGTACAGGGCGGGCAGGAGGCCTCCCTCCACCGTCTGGGCCAGGACCCCGCCGCGGGACAGCCGTCGAATCATCCGGACCATGACGGTATCGCCGTCGCGGCCCATCTCGGGGTGCGCGGCCAGCAGGTTCGTGGCCGTGAGGCCAGGGTGGGCCACATTGCTCGTGATGCCCCACCCGCCCGCCGCGCTGCGCCGATCAAGCTCGAGGCCGAAGACCATGAGCGCGAGCTTCGACTGATTGTAGGCCCGCATGGCGACGTATTTGCGTTCCCACTGCAGGTCGTCCCAGTTGATCGCGGCCCTGGCGGCGCCGAAGCTGGTCTGGCTGGTGACGCGCGCCGTGCCCGCTCGCAGCAGCGGCAGCAGGCGCGCGACCAGGGCGACGTGGCCGAGGTAGTTCGTGCCGAACTGCAACTCCAGCCCGTCCGGGGTGACCTGCCGGGTCGGCGGAGTCATCACACCGGCGTTGTTGATGAGCAGGTCGATCGGGCGGCCCTCAGCGTTCAGGCGGTCGCCGAACGCCGCGACCGACGCCAACGACGAGAGGTCCAACTCGCGGGTGGAGACGTGGGCTCCCGGGGTGGCCGCGCGGATACGCTCCAGCGCGGCAGCGCCCTTCGTCGGGTTACGGACGGGCAGGACAACGTCCGCACCGGCGGCGGCGAGACGACCGGCGAGACCGAGACCGATCCCATCGCTCGCACCGGTGACGATGACGAATCTGCTGGTTAGATCGGGAACGATGATATCCGGTTTCTTACGTGCCATAAGCAGTCCTCCCAAGAGTGATCAGGATCGTGTGGTCGAACCGTGTCATGCATACTCCTCGCTAGATCTGTTGTCACGCAGGCTGGTGAGGTCGGGTCGTCGTCGAACACTCGCTCGACACCCCAGCTTTTCAATTTTACACTTTTAGTCTATGTGTCTAGTATTGACTATTGGACGGGATTTGTCAAGACTAGGAGGAGAGGCTGGTTGTCCCAGGCGCTCCGTCTGGGTTTTGACCGCTGCGGCGGCGAGATGCACGGACGTCAGGCTGACCGGGTTATCCCGGTCGAGCGTGCCAACCGGCGAGCTGGATCACGATTGAGGAGGGGGCGATGGCGGGGAAAAACGACGACAAGATTATCGCGGCGGCTACACAAGTCTTTATACGCTACGGATTCAAGCGCACCACCATGGGCGAGATCGCCGCGGCGGCGGGCCTGTCCAGGGCCGCCCTCTACCTGGTGTACCCCTCGAAAGAGGACGTCCTGACGGCGGTCGTGACGCGAGTGTTCGCGTCCATGCTCGACGAGATCCGCCAGGGACTGGGCCGCTTTGCCACGGTGGAGGAGCAATTGATGTTCGCCCTGGATGTCTGGTGTGTCACGGGATTTGAGTTGGTCCAAGCGTCACCGGATGCGAAGGACCTCTACGAAAGCAGTTATCAGTTCGCCGCGGAGGTGACAGCCACGGCCACCGCCGATTTCGTCGACCTGGTGGCGGACGTGCTGGACCCGCTGGTCCGCCAGCAAGACAAGGTGGCTCTATCGTCGGTCCAAATCGCGCAGCTACTCGCGAGCGCCGTGCTGGGCTTCAAAAGCTCCGCGACGACGGAGCAGTTCCGCACCATGATCGCTCGCCTCATTACCATCGTTCTGGCCAGCCTTGACACCCCCACGGCGCCAGCCGTCAGTCGCATGGCCTGAGTCACCCACGCCACTCGCTCCTCTCCACGCTGGCTTGCCTCCCCATGGTCCGGCGCAGGCTACATCGACGGTCTGCCCCCGCCGCTACCAGATGGTGCGCGAGCCCCGCCCGTCGCTCCAGGCCCCGTCGCTGCCCCACCGTCACGGCTGCCCCAGATCCTCCGCCCCGCGCAACACCTCGTCCCAGCCCGCCGGCGTGTGGACGCCACGCCACGCGGCGATGGCCTGCCCCGCCGCGTTGAGGGCGACGGCCCTGTGGACCTGCGTGTACGCGTCGATGCCGCTGGTCATCATGGCGCCCCCAAGCCTCCCTTCCCTGTATCCGTCGTTCATGGCGCTCCACCCCCGCGCCGACGGGCTTCTCTCCGGTCGACAACAGGCTCCTATCAGGTCAGGCCCGAGGGGCGAGAGCGAGGGGACGACAGGTTATGCGACGGGCAGCACGCACGCAGCGGGTCAGCCTCCCTCGCCGCGCCCCCTCATATCCTCCAGAGAAGCACGCATCGTGTGATCTCCAGGCCGCTCTATGCGCGCCTTTCATTGCTGTGGATCGTACCGGATGCCCTTTTCACCAAACACAGCCGTCCCTGCTCCCAGCTTAACGCACACGCCGACGCGCTCGACGCTCGGGCCGACGCGCTCGATAATGCCAGCGTCCTCGGCCCCCGGAACGAGCGGGAAGCGGGGCGCGCCATCGGCGCCCCTGTAGCCGTCCTGGACCTTACCGTTGATGGGGTTGACCCCGGCGGCCCAGACGCGGACGAGGACCGCGTCGTCGCCATCAGCGTCGGCGCGTGGTGTCCTCCTCCTCATACCCGTGCGCGCCGCATCTCTACGGACGCGCGGCGTCGGCCGTCTCGGCGGCCCACCCTGCGTCACGCAGGTAACGCTCCAGTGTCGCGAGGGGCGGGTACGCAGCGCGCAGCGCGGGGATGTCGGCCGCATAGCCCACGTCGTTGAACCACGCGAACATCGTGGTCATCTCCTCGCCCATCGCCTGGCGGAACCGATCCATCGGCGTCCGCTCGTCGCGCACCGGCCGGCCGATTACACGGGCGAACACCTCCGCCGCCTGCGGCATGGTCAGTTCGTCCCCGGCGAGGTCCACCGCGCGCCCACTCCACGCGGCAGGGTCGGCGAAGGCCAGCGCGGCAAACGCGCCGATGTCGTCGACGGCGACCTGCTGCAGCGGCTTGTCCGGGTCGAGCGGCTGGGCGAGCACGCCGCCGCGGATGGCGTCGCGCGCCCACGCCCAGTTGTCCATGAAGAACACCGGGCGCAGGATCGTGTAGGGCACGCCCAGGCCGCGCACATGCTCCTCGATGCGCGCCTTGCTCTCAAAGTGGGGGATGCCGGTCTGGCGGTCGGCGCTACCGACCGAGCTGTAGACGAGGTGGCGGACGCCCGCCGCCCTGGCCGCGTCGGCGAGGGCGACGCCCTGGCGGACCTCGCCCGCGGGGCCGCCCGCCGTGCCGACGTTCTGGACCGAGAAGACGCCGGCCGCGCCCGCGACCGCGCGCTCCACCGACGCGCGGTCGTCCAGGTCGCCGCGGACCACGGAGGCGCCGCGCGCGGCGAGGGCGTGCGCGGCTGGCGTCTCGGGGTCGCGCGTCAGGGCGCGGACGGCCCACCCGGCGGCGAGCAGGTGGCGGGCGACCGCGCCGCCTTGCTGGCCGGTCGCGCCGGCGACCAGGATCGGGCCGCGCTCGTCGGGTGTCGCGCTCATGGTAGAGGTCTCTTGGGATGTTGCGTTCATAGTCGAGGTCTCCTTTACGGGTGATAGATGGTCGTCAGAAACGCGGTTGCCGCCGCCAACAGGCGCGTGCTAGCGCTATGGTCACGCGTGATGCCGCTGAGTCGCACGCCGTCCTGGGCCGGCGTGAGTAGGGGCGCCGTTCACAGGCGTGTCTCCGTCGGACGGATCGGTCGCACGGCCGCCCGCGTGATGGCTACGCGCGCTCGACGGTCGTCGAAAGAAGCTCCGTCCGGTAGTGGGGCGCGAGCGCCGCGGCTTTCGCCTGGAACGCCGCCTGGGCGGCCGCGTCGAGCGCGGGGGGCGGCGTCGTCCGGGTGGCGACGGGGACGCCGACGGCCAGGAAGAACTCCTCCTGCCCTGCCGGCGCGCAGATGCACAGCAGCCGCGCCGGTTGCGGGGTCTTGTTCGTGAACTGGTGCGGCGCGTTGGCGGGGATGTTGACGGTTTCGCCGGCGTGTACGACCGAGGTCGCGCCGCGGACGGTGGTGTCGATCTCGCCCACGAGGACGGTGAAGGACTCCTCGAAATCGTGGCGATGGGGGCCGGGGCCGCCGCCGGGCGGGACGTGCATGGCGATGAGGCAATAGCGGCCGGCGGTGTCCGCGCCCGTCAGCAGGATCGTGTAGGTATCGCCCACTATCCCGATGTGGGGCAAAATCTGGTCGTCGTTCGGCCGCGCGAGCGTGAGAGTCCGTCGGAGGTCATCGGGCGGAATCGTCGGGCCGGGCTGAGACGGAGTGTGTGAGGTGTCGGTCAAGGTGGTCCTCCGTGCGTCTTGCTGGGTTTACGGGTTCGGATCGGCCATGTGCATGATACGAGCGCTTTTGTCGAGGGCTTAGGTGACCGGGACCAGCAGGACCTTGCCGCGGAACGCGCCGGCGACGCCTTTCTCATGCACCAGAACAATGTCGGACAGCGGGTAGGTGGCGCTGATGTCGATGCGCAGGTCGCCGGCGTCGACCTTGGACACGATGGCGGCGAGTTCTTGGGCGTTGCTGCGTACGAACATGCTGATGGCGCGCACCCCTCGCGCGGGGTCGTCCCGCGCGGGCGAGGCCGTCGTGACGAGCACGCCGCCAGGAGATACCAGGCCGACCAGGCCCGCCATGTCTTGCTCCGACGCCCGGACGAGATTGAGCACGACGTCGACCGGCTCCGTGAGCGCGTCGGTTAGGGTGGTCACGGTGTAGTCGACGATCTGATCGGCGCCGGCGGACCGGACCGCGTCCGTGCTGCGTGGGCTGGCGGTCGCGATCACAAACGCCCCCGCCCCCTTGGCGAGTTGGACCGCGAAGCCCCCCACGCCTCCACCAGCGCCGTTGATAAGGACCCGTTGTCCCGCTTGTAGGTTGGCATGTTCGAACAGGGCCTGCCACGCGGTGAGCGCCACCGCGGGCAGGGCAGCGGCGTCGGCGAGGGGGACGTGGCGTGGCGCAGCGGTCAGCACGTCCGCGGGCGCGACCACGAACTCAGCTGCGGCGCCATCCTCGTTCATCGGTAAGAAACCGATCACCGCGTCGCCGAGGTTGAGCCCCGTGACGCCCTCACCAAGGTCGGCGACCGTTCCAGCGACGTCGATCCCGGGAGTATGTGGGAAGCGCACGGGGAATTGCTGTTGCAAATAGCCAGCGCGGATCGAGGCGTCAACCGCGTTGAATGACGTCGCCGCAACCTGGATGAGGACCTGGCCTGGCGCCGCGTGCGGTTGGGCAGCGTCTTCGTAACGCATGACCTGCGGATCGCCATACGCGTCGTAACGCACTGCTTTCATGACATATTCTCCCTCGTGGGGCCGTCCGTAGATGTGGCCGCCACATGATCATTCTTATGCTTTTAATTCGAAGCATATGAGAAGTATAGCATACTTCGAGTTCGCAACAAATACACTCGTGGTCGTGGTCGGCGATCTGTGGAACGTCGGGCGGACCGTGGTGAGACAGAGCGGTATCGCGGATAGACTCCTTGTCGTGAGTCCGGTGGTCTGCCATCCTTACCCTATCGGAGGGGAGGACTTTCCCCCTCTTTGCTCTGACACTGGGCTGTGCCAAAAAAGTCCGCTGGCCCCTTACATCGGTCGGATAGGCCCGCGCCGTGCGGGCACTAACCGAAGCGGTTGACCTTTCTAGTGAGGCCAGACGATGGACGTTCGAGATGCCCCGACTTTGTGGGCAAAGCCGCTGACACTGCATGGATCGTAGGTAGATCGTGGCCGACACCGCACCCCTGGACGCCGCGCAGTTGGCGGCGTACTTTGCCCTGATGGAGGTCAGCAGCCTGCTCCAGCATGCGGTCGAACAGCAGCTACAGACCGACGGTGGGTTGAGCTACGCACAGTTTCAAATCCTGGCCCGGCTGAACGACTCTCCCGATGGTCAACAACGCATGACCGACCTCGCGGATCAGATTGTCTACAGTCGCAGCGGACTCACCTACCAAGTGGGGCAACTGGAGAAGGGTGGCCTCGTCACCCGTCGTCCCTCCGTCGCTGACGAGCGCAGCACCACCGCGACGATCACCGCCACAGGACGGACGCTCCTGCAGCACGTCTTGCCCGGCCACATTGATCTCGTGCGGCAGACGCTGCTGGCCCGCCTCAGCCATCACGACATGACGACGCTCACGCGCGTCTTGGGCCATGTCCGTGACCACATGCGCGCCGCGCCGCCACGCTCGGCCGCCCCACGTTCGCATCGAGGGCGTGGCTCCGCCGCGCACGACACCCACTAAGCGCCCAACAGGTCGCGGGCGAGCGTCAGCATCAGTTCTCCTATGTGCCGTCACAAACGGAGCTTTAGTAGCAGGAGCATCATTCAAGATATCGGCGCCCATCACGCGCATAGATATGCTAACGGCTGCCTGCGCATAGGCCAAGCGCCGTCAATGGGCCGCTTACGTGGTCACGACGCTGGTGCATAACTATCCAATGCGCCAAGATCGGCAACAGCCCCGGTGGATCCGCCATCATGCGTTCATGCATTGGCCACCGGCCATGTGGAGAGGGTAGCAGGCATAGCGGAGCGGACCACGACGGTAATGGACGTGTCTTCCGTCTCATGGACTCCGGCGTGTAGTCGTTTCGCCGTGGCCTTTCACAGATAGCGAAGGGGTGCGGCGCAACTATTTCATCGCCTGTTGGAGAGGCACAGAGCGAACGGATCGGCGGCCCCGTTAGCCGTGTGAACGCTACTCAATTTACGGCCACTTGATACGATAACCCCCGCCATGGTCGTCCTGCTGTCTATCGGCTCTACAACGGCGACAGCGAATTATTTTTTCCAAGCAGCAAGGACTACGACATGAGCATCGGAAATGGTGCCCCAGCGTGGCCGTCAGTTATCGTATCGAATGGCGGGATTTCGCCTAGCGATCACAAGCCGACCCGTCAGCACGCGTTGCAGGTATGCCCAAGTGGTGTAGGTCGTCGAGACAACCACGACGTGTAGCCCAGTCGGACAACCTGGATGAGACACGTAGCCGGCATAGCCCTATAGTGCGGGGGGAGTGCCCCCCGACACCCTGACGCTGGCGCGCGTACCGACACAGCCCACTAAATCGGGGATGTCGTTTTAGACCGGGATAGGCGTTCGTCCAGCGAGGACGCGTGGCGAGTGGGGTGATAGCAGTAGTCTCACGGTCTGCCTGCACACCTCCAACGCGTCGCGGCGAGGCTACAGTGCCGCTTCGTTCGCTGAAATTGTGCATGCGTGCCTTGACATCTCATTTGATCCTCTGCTACCATCGCAAGCGTCACCTATTGCCGCGCCGCCCCCTTCAGCCGGGAACGGCGCGACCACGCCGCTGAACGAAGCGGGGCTGATAGGGACGGCCGGATAGCGTTGCCGCCCCCGCCGCGTATGCGGCCACTGGCGGAAAGGAGCAGATATTTCGTGAGGAAAGTGACCATCTCCGCGGCCCTCGCGCTCATCCTCATCCTCGGCCCCGTCCCGACACTCCTCTCCCTCAGCCCCGTGGGCTCGGCCCCGCCGCCGGCGTCTCCCGGCTACGCGCCAGAGGCCACGGACTTCATCTACCCGGTCGGAGATCCGCGCGTCGCGCCGACGACCGCTGACGACAGCCCGAACGGCTACCAGATCGAGGAAGCGTTCAACAATTCCTGCGACCCCTCGCTCCAACAGGGGCTGTCCAGCGGCGGCACATACTTCTGCGGCCACACTGGCGTCGACCTCTTCAACAAGGGGAGCGCGGACGACATGGTCCACGCGACCGCCAATGGCCTCGTGGCGGAAGCCGGCTATGTCGGTGCTATGGGCGAGATGGTGCGCCTCCAGCACCTCCTCCCCGACGGGACCTACATCTACTCGCTGTACCAGCACATGGCCATGGACAGCCTGCGCGTGACGCGGGGCGACGTCGTGACGATGGGCCAACCGCTCGGCCGCGTCGGCGACACCGGCTTCGCGATCGGGGCGCACCTGCATTTCGCGATCACGACCGTTAATCAGGACGGCGTCGGCTATACGTTCGGGGACTCGATGCTCCTCGCCACCTATCGTGACCCTCTCGCCTATGTGGCCGCGCATACTGCGAGTGGGCCGGCTGTAGGGGGGCCGACAACCGCGGCAACGACGCCCGTGTCGTCGCCGACCATGACGGCGCCAACCGCGACAGCGGACGTGTCCCCTTCTGTCGAGGCGACAGCGACCGTCTCCCCGTCCGTTGACGTGTCCCTCTCCTCATCCTCCACGATCACCGGCGTACCGGCATCCACCTCCACCGCGATACCCTCAGCCCTCGTGGGCGCGCGGGCGACGGCCGGCCCGACGATCACCCCGAGTGTCGCCCCAGGGAGCAGCAGTGCGGTGCGGGGCATCCGCGCCGCGTTCGATCGGCGCTATCGGGCCTACGTCACCGTGACGACCGCACAGGTCAACGTGCGCTCCGGCTCAGGCTACCAGTTCGCCCCGCTCACCTCGGTCGTCAAGGGCGCGCGGCTAGATGTCTTGAAGACGGATATATCGTGCGATTGCGTCAAGTTTAGGCGGCGAGTTTCGCCTGGTCAGCCCAGTGGTCAATGGCTACCTCCAGCTTGTCGAAATAGGGCCGCAGC
>JAABUX010007734.1_pt1 | contig 12536 bp, 12 predicted proteins | sample 5561851 | NCBI WGS metagenome assembly JAABUX01 (sample SAMN10711883, study PRJNA513361) | rock metagenome | isolation source: Antarctica rocks | place: Antarctica: Victoria Land, Richard Nunatak red sandstone | collected 2016-01-03 | reverse complement strand
ACGTCTGGACTGTCAAGCTCAGTCGCTCAAGTTTGAACCATGTCGGTTCACGCGACGCTCGATCAAGCTTGACAGTTTAAGCCTCCGGCAGGCGCAACACTGTCAAGTCCGTTTGAACCATGTCTAAACCCTGGTACGGGCTGGCTACCGATAGGGGGAGAGCGTCATGGCACGACGACCCGCTAGCATGGCGGGGGAGGCGGCGCAGTTCCCCGTCGCTACCGTCGCGCCGCCCCCTGTGGGACAGGCTCCCGTCGCCCCCGCGCGCCCAAGCCCAGAGAGCGCGGCGTCGCGCGCGCTCGCGGCGATCCGGGCCTGGGAGGCCAGCGCGGAGCGCGCCTGGCTCGCTGGCGGGGCCTGGACCATCATTCAGGACGACCCGCGCTACGACGCGGCTACCACCGACGCCGAAGATCCAGACTACGTAGGGAACGTGGCTGTCTTCGATGACGGCTCACGTCTCGTGCATGGGACTACCGGCTGGGCCATGGGACCACGCCGGCGTACCCGCCCCGTGGGTTAACATACAAGAGCCATCACGGCGGACGCATGATAGGGCCGTCGTAGCCAAACGACAGGTGAGGTGACCCTCATGGGTATAGTTGTCGCAATTGTTAACAGGAAGGGCGGCGTGGGCAAGACCACGACCACCTTCAACCTCGGCACTGCCTTTGCCAAAGGCGGGCGTCGCGTGCTCCTCGTCGATCTGGACCCGCAGAAGGCCAGCCTGACGCACCTTGCCCACATCGAGGACCCCGCCTACACCGTGGCGGACGCCCTCTCACACTACCTCAAGGAGCGGACGCCCGCGCCGCTCGATACCATGGTCATCTCTCTCGCCCCGCATCTCGATCTCCTTGCGGGGAGCGCCGACCTCGATAGCGCCGAGATCAGGCTTGCCTCCGTGCTCAAGCGCGAACATGTGCTCGCGGGCGCGCTCGCCGACGCGCGGGCGCGCTACGACGTCGTACTGATCGACTGCGGTCCGAGCATGGGCGTTCTCGTCGTCAACGCTATGACTGCGGCCGACGAAGTGCTCATCCCCGTCGAGGGCGCCTATCTAGCTGCCGTCGGCCTTGGAGACCTGCTCGACACCGTGGCCGACGTGCGCCGCGAGGAGATAAACGTGGACCTGCGCGTGGGCGGTGTCATTCTAACCAAGGTGGAGACGAATCGCCACGGGCGCGACATCGTGGCGGGCGTCCGCGCCGCCTTCGAGGACACCGCCATCCCTATCCTCGGAGAGGTCAAGAAGTCGACGAAGGTCAACGAGGCCTCCCAGGCGCGGCAGTCGATTCTCGACTACGCGAAGCGCGACGCGGCGGCGCTCGCCTATGCGGATATCGCCGACGCGTTGACCGAGGCGTGGGCCGCGCCTCAGATCGGAGGCAGCCGTGGATAGGACAACGCGCGATGCGGCCAAGGCCACGCGCCAGAACGAGTTCGTCGGCTACCTCAAAGCCGCCGTCGCCCGCGGGGTCGATAACCTCCCTGGGGCACGCCTCCTCCCGGTAGACCGCGTCGACCCCAACCCCTATCAGCCGCGGACGCGCCCGCTCACTGACGCCGATGCCGCCGAACTGGACGCCTCGATTCGCGCGCACGGCATCCTGCAGCCAATCGCGGTCCGCCCCGCTGGTGATCGTTACCAGATCGTCGACGGTGAACAACGCTGGCGCGCGGCGGGGCGCGTCGGCTTGGCCACTGTACCGGCCGTCGAGCGCCATGTGAGCGACGAGGACATGGAATTGCTGGCGCTGCTGGCGAATACCCAGCGCAACGATCTGGCGCCCCTCGATGAGGCCCGCGCGTACAAACGGCTCATGGCGCAACGCAGGCTCTCGCTCCGAGAGATGGCCGGTGTGGTGCATAAGAGCCACGAGCACGTCGCCCAGCGCCTGCGGCTGCTCGATAACCCCGACATCACGGCCGCCGTGGACGACGGCTGGCTCACGCCGACCGTTGCCCTGTCCGTGGACCGCGTGACGGACCCGGCGCGCCGGGCCGCGCTGCTCGACCGCCACCGCCCCGAAGGGTCTCCTACATTGGCCGATGCACGCGCCGCACGTCAAGCTGACGAGGTGGAGCAACCGCAGCCCACATCACCTGTCAAATATTTGACACCGCCACAGGGGGATGCCCCCACCACACCGTTGCACGGCATTGACGCCGCTGACGCTCCTCACGTCCCATCTGTCAAATATTTGACACCCCGCCAGGACGCACAGCAGGAAGAGCGTGACAACGCGCTCGACGCCCCTATAGGCATGAACGCGGCACCGTCGGCACAACTAGGCGTCACTGAAGATTGGGTGTGCGTGCATGACCTGCAGACGGTCATCCTCTCCCGTACCACTAATGGACGTGCAACGCGGGAACAGGTACGGGCCGCGCTGTGGGCAGACCTAGAAATCGTGGACAGGTAGGTGGTGGGCAGGGCTGACCCGCACGGACACGATCCAATAGACACCACCCGACCGGTACACGTCACCCTGACCACGGATCACGTCACGGCTGACAACGTTGGCTCGCTCGTCGAGGCGCTGCACGCCGCCGGCGTCACGGTCGAGCGGCACACGTTCCTGCCCGTGCGCGGCGAGGAGCAGCACCCCTGGGGCGTACTCCTGCTGGCCGCGTCCGGCCCACCCCTGCCTCTGGCCCGGCTCATCGTCCCCGCGACGGCCCCGGCTGACGTCACCCCGGCCCTTACCGCCGCGCTCGGGATCGGGCAGCGTCCGGCGCCGGCCACGCTCCAACTCAAGGCTGACGGCGTCTTCGTCTCCGTCAGGGGCCGCGACCTATTCGACATAACACAGTCGCTCGACGGACTCCCGGCACAGCTCGCGCGCCTGGACACACGCCGCGCGGAGCGCCGCCTCGTCTATAGTGAGGGTGCGTGGCGCATCGACCCGTGACGGGAGCCACGCTGTGAAACATGACATAACGACGGCGACGACGAGCGTGGACCGGGACATAACGGACGTGGCGGCGGCCGCACACGACAGCACCATCGCGACAATGGAGGGCACCGCCACGCCGGCAGCCATGCCGAAGGCGCACGCGCCGCGGCCGGTGTCGTATGTGTCCGTGCCCCCCGACGTGTGGGCTTTGGCCCGTGGCATCGCCACCGTGCTCGGAGAGACGATGCCCCCACCCGTCCGCATCATCACCCGCGCGGTAGACCGCCTCGGTCCCGATCGCGTGCGCGCCTTGTTCGGCCATGCCCTCACCGTCGAGGCTCAGGGCGGGCTCACGCTCCCCGACGGCCGCCGCCGTACTCCTGGCGGCGTCTTCTTCCACCTCGTGCGCGCCAGCGACGCGATCAGCCGCGAGGACAAAGACTATATCTTCCCGCGCCAAGGTGGACATCCCATGAGGGCCGGAGGGAGCGGCGCACCGGCCACATCTACGCCAGCCGCCGCCCCCGCGCCGGCTTGGACGGACGCGACCTTTCGCGCGCTCGCGCAGCAGCTCCAGCAGGACAACTCAGGGAGGGCAACCACCGTGAAGATCACCGTCATCGGCCGCCCCGGCGTGGCCGTCGAGCAGGGCCAGGCCGTCGCCCTCGCGCTCACGAGCGAGAAGGTGCCGGACCTGCCCAAGGGGCTGCCGGAGCCGCCCGCCGGCACGCGCTACACCGTCTTCGTCGCCCGCAAGCAGTGGGCAAAGGTGGCCGAGGCCCTCGCCGCCGACCCGGAAGACGCGGCCATCATCGAGGGCTACGCCGCCCTTGATGCGCGCGTGGAGGGCATCGCCGTCTACGCCACCAGCGCCACCACTAAGCGCCTGCAAGCAGCCAAGCGCGCGGCGACGCCATGAGAGCCTCGGGCGCAAAGATCTCACTGCGCTTTCGCCGTGTCGAAGGCCTTCGGCGAAACCCCTGCATGGCGTCGGATGCCTCCGATCGGGTAATCAGCTAACGATGTCAGTCTGGTCAGCATTTCTGCTAGCACTCAGGGGCAACCGCGTGATCTGGCTATCTCAGACGGCTCTGCTCATTCGTGGCCCACGGTGACGCCGGGTCGGTCGGTTCCTGCCCCTCCCACAGATTCATTGAGGTAAACTGGTCAAGCAGCGGCTCGACCTCCGTGCGCCAGAGGAGTTCGGTTTCATTGAACGTCAGGGTGCCGAGCGGGTTGCCGGGTGTAGGACTGCCAGATCGGGCCGGAGGTTGGTACGCCGCGAGCAATTCGTCGGCCTTGCGACCCAACCAGGCGATTTGGGAGGCGATGATGCCGTCACCATTACGGCGGGTAGCGCGCCCGGCGTCGGGACCGGTTGCCATGATATGACTGATCTCATCACCTGAGCCGTGTGCCAGCCGTGAGATATCCACCATCTCGGGACGGAGCGCCCACAACTGACTTGTCTCACAACGCCCCGCATGGTCCCCGTGGAAATCCTCGTAATCGATCGCCTCGTAGTCGGCGCCGGCCCAGATCCGTAGCGGACTATGCCGCATAAAGATGTCGGAGACCGTCTTGAAATCCTGCTCGTTGCCCCCGTAATGGCCCGTAATCACCATCGCGGCGTGAAACCCGCGGGCGGCCAACGTCCGTAGTTGAAAGAGGTACACCTTGTACAGCACCCAAGGTGGCAAGTCAGTCAGCCACGGATTACGGTCGCCAATCGTTTGTGCTCCCCAGGGCGCATGATAGCCCGTCTCATGTACGTGCCAAAAAAAGGCGGGTGCGACGACACCGCCATGAGCCTGGGCTGCACGGCACGCGAGTTCGTGAGCTTTCAGCCCATCAAGGCCCACGGCATTGTGCAGGCCATGCGGTTCGCATAAGCCGAAGGTTAGATAGACCACGGGGTGATCGGTCATCGCGGCCTCCAACTCATCGAGAAACATGTCCTCCCACCGCACCTTTACGCTCATATCCACTCCTTGTTCACCTGTTGGTCGACCACGTCAGCATGGCTACAACGATTATCCGAGGGATGCGCTCCTGTGTCGGCGTCGCCACGGCACTCGGCCACCGCCCACCAGCCCTACCGCAGCAGGGCCGCACCCGCCACGTGGCCATCGGCCCGCGCTACTGTGCCGATCCCGGTTAAGCGCGGCGGGTCCAGCCACATTTGCATTGCCCGTCCCGACGCCGTTGCCCTCCTATACGATTCCGTACGGCCCAAGGCTAAAGAACGTGTCACCGGCCGCAATGGCGGCGTCTACAAGCTCTGTTGTCGTCGCAGCCAAGTTGACGCTGATTACTCCTCCCTTGACGCCCAGTGCGGCTCAGGACAGATCCGCTCGTTCTGGGCCTACATCCGCAAGACGATCACCCCATAGGGCTCCATGGTCACGCAGCCGCTCACCGTTTCCTGTGCCAGGAGATCGTAGTGGATCCCTCGCAGCGTCACACGTTGCGCGTGGCCCGCGTAATTGAGGAGAAACCAGAAGGTGTCTCCCGTCGTTGGGTGCGCGCGGATGCACAACTCAACGTCCCGTGGCAGGTCCACCACGCCGTCCGCGGGCGAGCGCAGCCCACACTGATCGATCAACACGCGCACCACATCGTCGTTAAAGGCAGCGCCATAGTAATAGGCGGTGCCGGCGCCATGTGCTTTGCGCACCAAAACGGGCGCACCCGCATAGTAGTCCTCCGCATACTGCGCCAGGATCTCTACGTCCGGCGCGACCGCAGTCAGGATGTCGTTGAAGCCATCGGCGGTCGTCGACGGTGTGGCCATACTCTCAGCCCAGATAATACGCGGCGGCTGCTCGTGCGGACTAATCAGCGTGAAATCGTCGACGCGCACGCCACAGAGGTCACCAATAGGACCGGGCAACGGGCGCATATAGCACTGTCCCGTCGCGTCCTTGTAGCCCGCGCGGCATCCGACGATGAGGCAACCGCCCCCCGCCACGTAGTCCGCGAGCAGGGCGACGGTCTCATCGGTGAGGATGGCCGGGTGCGGGTACACGAGCACGCGATATCGCCGCAGTTCATCGAGGCGCGTACTGTCTCGGAGGTACGTGACGTCGACGGGAATGTGCTGATATTGCAGCATCTTGTACCAGGACAGGGCGCTGCGTTTCCGCAGCGGACCATGCCACATATCGAACTCGCCATCCCATTCATTCGCGTAATCGGTGACGATGGCCACCGTCGCGTGATAGGAACTGCCGGCCACGGTGTCACCCAGCGCCGCCACTTCGGCGCCGATGCGTCCCACTTCGGCGACACGACGGTTCGGTTGGTTGTGGTAGTCATTGATGCCGTGCCAGTAGATTTCGGTGCCCATCGTCGCCGTCCGCCAGCGGAAGTACAGCACGGCGTCCGCTCCATGGGCGATGGACTGATACGTCCAGAGGCGCATCTGTCCCGGCTTGGGCGACGGCGTCGCCATGCGGTTGACCCATCCATTGGGGCCAGACTGCTGCTCCATCACACAGAAGCGCGGCGAAATATCCCGCGTGACGCTGAGGTTCCAGCCCCACTTGCGATCACGCAACGGATCGGGACCGTCGTCTGGATAGATTGTGCCGAAGTTTGGATACGAATCGTAGGAGATGAAGTCGAGCGCGTCCTCGGTCATGCCATGGCTATCCAGGTGACCGAAGAGGCCGTTCGTGGTGATCCAGTGGTGCGGCGCGATGCGGCGGATAATGTCCGCCTGCATCTTCACGAAACTCATCGCGCTCGCCGAAAAGAAACGTTTCTCGTCGAGCGCCTGATGGGGATTGGGTGACCCGCTCACGGTGGGACGCGGCAGATACACCTGCGCCCAGTCCGTGTACGTCTGATTCCAGAAGACCGCGCCCCACGCGTCGTTGAGGCGCTCCAGACAGCCGTAGCGGTCCTGGAGCCATGCGCGAAAGGCCGTATGGTCGGCATCGGCATAGAAAACGTTGACCTCGCAGTTGATCTCGTTATCGATTTGCCAGCCGATAATCGCTGGATGTTCCTTGTAATGCTCGGCTAACCGCGTCACGATACGGCTTGACAACTCCCGATAGATCGGCGCATTGTAGGTGTAGTGCCGTCGCTGACCATGTTGATAGACCATGCCCTCCTGCGACACGTTGAGGACGTCGGGGTAGCGATACGTCAGCCACGCCGGCGGTGTCGCGGTCGGGGTGCCAAGGATGACGCACAGCCCATACTGATGCGCCAGGTCCAGGGCGCGATCGAAGAGATCGAAGGAAAACTGGCCCTCGGCCGGCTCGACGATCGTCCAGGCAAACTCGCCGACGCGAATAACAGAGAGACCTACCTCCCGCATACGACGGAAGTCGTCCGCCCAGAGTGATGCTGGCCACTGCTCCGGATAGTAGCAGACGCCGAGACGCACACGGTCGCTGGTCAGTGATTTCTTCGCCAAGTCCTTCCCTCCCCGTATGATAAGCTACCCCTCCCCGTATGATAGACCGACGACGCGGCGACATCCACCGCCACGCCGTTGTCGCGCATCTCTATGCCGACCTGCCTCCAGACGGTGCCACGCCGCGCACCATCTGTCCAGCGCCAGGCCCTGCACGCTCATGCTGTCCGCGCTACGGAGACACCGTCGCTCCCGACAGCGGGGCGGGGACGAAATAATCAGCATTACGCCTTCACGCTGCCAAACGTTAATCCGTTTTGCCAGTACCGCTGCAAGAATAAAAAGGCGATAATCAGCGGCGTGATCGACACAAGGGCGCCCGTCACGACCAACGTGTAGAGCAGTTCCGCGCCGCCGTTCGCGCTCGCCTGCGCGTTCCACGAGGCCAGGCCCACCGTGAGTGGGTACGTCGATGGCTTACTGAGCACCAGCAAGGGCAGGAAGTAGTTGTTCCATGTGCCGACAAACGAGAACAACAGGACGGTCACGAACCCCGGTGCCAGAATACGCAGAGCGACGCTCCAAAAGATGCGCAACTCCCCGGCCCCGTCGATGCGCCCCGCATCGAGTAACTCATCGGGAATAGCCTGTTCGGCATAGACACGCATAAGATAGACACCGAAGGGGCTGACCAGCGACGGCAAGATCACGGCCAGGGCCGTATTCGTCAAGCCGGCTTTGCTCAACAGCAGGAAGAGCGGGATGGCGAGGGCCGTGCTCGGCACCATGATCGACCCCAGGATGATGGCAAACACGAGCGTCCGGCCTGGAAAGCGGAATTTGGCGAACGTGTAGCCGGCGATGGTGGCGATGAGGGAGGCGCCGACAGCGCTGCACACTGCATAGTAGGCGGTGTTCCAGAGCCAGAGCACAAAAACCCCACCGTCGTGGGTGAAAACGTCATGCAGATTGGTGAACAGATGGAAATCCGACGTGAACCACAGACCAAACGAGGAGAACAATTCGGGATTCGTTTTGGTCGCGGCGATGATAAGCCAGAACAGTGGGAGCAGGAAGTACACCAGGATGACCAGCAGGGCGCTTGTGGTCACATTTTGACGCGCGCGCCGCGCGCGATCACTGCGACGCGTGCGTGGTGGCCGTGGGTCAACAAAGGCAGACAACGGAGCGGACATCAGAGCGACCTCCGACGATTGCTGACGAACAAGAAAACATAGGAGCACACGAAAACGATGGCGCCAAGCGTGAAAGAGATGGCGGCCGCATAGTTGTATTGTTGGTTGGTAAAGGCGGTCGTGTAGGCATACAGGTTGGGCGTGTAGTGGTCGCCGATGACGTCCGGCGCCAGCGTGGCCATGATCTGCGGTTCATTGAAGAGTTGCAGGGTGCCGATGATCGAGAAGATACCCGTCAGCACGAGCGCCGGAGTGATGAGGGGGATTTTGACGTGAAGCCCGATCCGCCAGCCGGTGGCTCCGTCGACCGTGGCCGCGTCGTACAACTCAGGTGGGATCGCCTGGAGCGCCGCATACATTACCACCATGTTGTAGCCCGTGTACTGCCACGTCACGATGTTGCCAATCGACGGAAGCATGCCCCCTGGCGTGAGGAAGCCGGGAGCCGGCAGATGCGCCTGCGTGGCCACCTGTGCAAAAGGACCGAATGAAGGGCCGTAGAGATACCCCCAGAGCAGCGCGGCGACGACACTGGGGATCGCATAGGGGAGAAAAAATCCAAGGCGGAACAAGCTACGCCAGCGAGCGGCGCCGCTGTCTAAGATGAGCGCAAACGCCAGGGCAAGCCCGAGCATGATCGGGACCTGCACGACGCCAAAGAGAAGCATGCGCCGCACGCCCTCCCAGAACGCAGCGTCTTGCAGGACATGTAGATAGTTTTGGTTCCCCACGAAGACCGTGCCGCCGATCATCCGATCGATAAATAGACTGATCCCGAGCGCATAGAAGAGCGGCAGGATAAAGAAGACGATGAACAGCACAAGGAAGGGGCTGAGCAAAAGGTAGGGCAACCCAATCCGGCGGAGGCGTGCGGTCAGAGCAGGGGGTGGTTGTCGCACACGGAGCGCCTCCCCAGGGCCGACGGGCAGCGGCTTGGAGGGGCGCGTGATGCGATGCTTCAGCATGGGCTCTGCCTCGTCTTTCTACCGATGATATCAGGGGCACATGCGTGTGTGCACACCGACCACAACGGCGGGCGTGCGCCGACCCCACGCGCGCTGTTGGCAGCCGTGTCAGGGTGGAGTGCGTGACCGCCAATCCGGCAGCCGACGGCGTGCGCACCAACATGTTACCCCGGACACTCGTCTCAGGGTTCGGTGCGTGTTGTCCGTTCGCGGCTACCACACCGGCTGCAAGAACAACGGGTCCATGTACGCTGGTCGGGCCAGAACGCACCATCTAGGAGGCAGGAGGAATGATCCCTCTGCCTCCTGCGCTCTCCGTGCGCACGTCGCTTATTTGATGGTGAAGCCCTGTGCCCGACTGTAGGAGATCACGTCGCTCTGCAGTTTCTGCAACGACTGCGCGAAGGTCATCTTGCCGGCCGCGGCTGAGCCGATGTCGTTGGTCATCTGCTCATTGACATAGTCCTGCACGGGGCTCCACTGGATGGTCCCGCCCTGCGTCAGCGATTGCACGAACACACGGAACACTTGCTGGCCCCCGAAGAAGGGATCGTGCGCATTCAAGAGCGCCGGATCGTTAAGCAGCGCGGTGCGTTGGGGGAAGAGGAGAGCTTTCGTCACCAGCATTTTGCTGGAGGTAGGGTTCGCGTTGAGCCACATCGCAAATGTCGCGGCTTCCTTCGGGTGGGCGCTCTGGGTCGTGACCGCGGTGGTCGACCCGCTCCAGTTCGTGGAGACATGGGCACCCGGCGTCCATTGCGGTAGGGACGCGACGCGCCACTTGCCAGCCGACTTCGCCGCGATGCCTTCGAGGAACAACGGACCCCATGCCGCGGTGACCCAGGAGGCGTAGGTGCCATTGGCCATGGCGGTGTACCACGGTGTGGTGAAGTCGGGGCTGATCTGCACGGCCCGCTCCTTGTACAGGTTGCCCCAGTAGTTGATCACACGGAGTGAGGCGGGGTCGGTGAAGTTGACCGAGACGGTCGACCCGTTGACCGTGAAGTTACGCGCTCCGGCCTGCCACATCATCGCGATGGTAAAGAGGCCTTCCCCAGGGGGGAAATCGGTCATGTACACGGCGGGATTGGCCTTGTGCAACGCCAGCGCCTCCTGGGCGTATTGGGCCCAGGTCGTGGGAACCGCAAGGTGATACTTGTCGAAGATGTCCTTGCGATAGAGGAGCGCCATCGGTCCCGTATCCTGGGGAATCGCATACACTTTGGAGCCGACCGACACCTGAGCCCAGGCGGCCGGTAGGAATTGATTCTTGACGCTATTGGCTCCATACGCTGATAGATCGACCAGCTTACCGCTCAACTCGAACTCGGGAACATTCGCCTCCGGAATCTGCACATCGTCTGGCGCCCCCGCGCCTGCTTTAAGGGCGATGCGCAACTTGGTCAGTTCGGGTGATCCCTGGCCCGCGTTGACGATATTCACCTTGATGCCGGGGTGCGTTTGCTCGAAGAGGCGGACGGGCTCTTGAAGATGGGGCACCCACGTCCAGAATGTGAGTGTGATGGGCGCTTGTGACCGTGCGGCGAGGCCGGACGCGACGCCCAGTGGCGTAACGGTCGTCGCCAGGACGACCGCCGCGGCGATCGCCGCTATACCCTTACATCGAAGTAATGAGCGCAGAAACATCGGGCAAATCTCCTTGTCGCTAGGCAATGTCGTGGGATCGTCGTCCAGGCGCACCAGGTGCGGTGTACTCGCTACAATGCCCCCTCGTCCTCCTTTCCCTGCCGGTGGTTGTTGGGCGGCGTCCCAGGCGGGGCCGTCGACTCACGCACCACCAGCCTAGTGGGGAGCAAGGCCGGTGACGTCACAGCCTCACCCGCGATCGCGCGCAGTAAGAGTGTGGTTGCCGCCGTCATGAAAGTCGCTTTGTCGATGTGGACCGTCGTTAAGGGTGGCCCGAGCTGCGCGGCAGTGACGATGTCATCGAAACCAACGACGGACATATGGTGGGGCGCCTGGAGCCCACGCTCCCGCAGGGCCGCAAGCACGCCGATCGCCATCAGATCATTGGTCGCGAAGATAGCGGTCGGCGGAGACGAGAGGTCAAGCAACTCCAGAGCCGCCGTGCGGCCGCTCGCGATGGTCGAGTCCCCGAAGCGAATGAGCGATGCGTCGAGTGGGTAACCGGCGTGCGCGAGTCCATCGCTATAGCCCTGCAGGCGCAAGCAATGGCCCCTCGTGAGGCCGGTGGACTCGGTCCTATGCATCACGATAGCGACACGGCGATGCCCAAACGCCATCAAATGGTCGGCCACGAGCCGGCCCCCCATGACCAAATCAACACCGACGGCGGGGGACAGATGATGTTCCTCCTCCTCCCACATACACCACACAATAGGCAAACCCAGCGATGTCGCCGAGAGGATCGTTTCAGCCGACAAGCCACCAGGCATCGCGATGATGCCATCGACGCGCCGCGCCGTGAGATCCTCCAGCAGTTCCCGGCCAAGCCGTTCATCGCGGTCGGTGTTGACGAAGAAAACGCGATAGCCCGCTCGATAGGCGACCCGCTCGACGGCCTGTGCGACCTCACCATAGAAAGGATTGGCGATATCCGTGACGATCAGGCCAATGGTCGATGTCCGCTCGGTGACGAGGCTGCGGGCGATAAGGTTGGGCCGATACCCTAGCTCGTGCGCGCACGCGATGATCCGCGCGCGGGTCTCCTGCGCCAGGGTGCCCTTACCGGCGAGGGCATAGGACACCGTTGATACCGTTGCTCCCGTCGCCTGCGCAATGTCACGGAGTGTTGCCAAGCGTGCCTCCCGCACACTGCACCGAATATCAACCGTTTGGTTTTCAGATCAAACGCTAATCAAACGTTTGATAGTGGATACCATGACTATAGCAGTGTGCAAGCGCCGCTGTCAAGCCTACGGATGTGGCCGGGTGCACCTTAAAATACGGGATGCCGCTCCCGTTCGACCACCTGCACAAAGCCGCGCGCGTGGTCGTCTATCGCTCTGACGCCGCCCTCGGTCACGCATGCCCCCTTAGACATGGTTCACGCGACGCTCGATCAAGCTTGACAGTTTAAGCCTCCGGCAGGCGCAACACTGTCAAGTCCGTTTGAACCATGTCT
>JAABUX010007731.1_pt1 | contig 12538 bp, 23 predicted proteins | sample 5561851 | NCBI WGS metagenome assembly JAABUX01 (sample SAMN10711883, study PRJNA513361) | rock metagenome | isolation source: Antarctica rocks | place: Antarctica: Victoria Land, Richard Nunatak red sandstone | collected 2016-01-03 | reverse complement strand
GCACACTGCATGCGCACCCTGCATGCGCACCCTGCATGCGCACCCTGGGGAGCTGGATCTTGCCCAGTCCCTCCTGTGCCCGCCCTGCCGCTCAGGCCTGGGTCACGTGCAAGCATCGCGCCTGCTCACCAGTGCCATTGCTGCTATCAGTGAAGGCATGTGCATGCCTTCACTTGGTGGCCTGCGCACATAGGAGCTTGCCTGTGGTGGTGCTGCAGCGGGCGCAGGAGGCCGCGTGTCCATGGGGCCGACATACAAGCCGCCCTCGCGCCGGCGCCGGCCCACCAGCCCCGCCGGCCATGAGGAGTGCCTCCTTAAGAGGAGCTGACGCATGGCTGTAGGTGGCATCGCCTGCGGTGCGCCTCTGCGGCCGGCGGTTGCAGCACTGGGCGAGGCAGCATGATGACGTCAACATGATGGCGCAGGCAAGCAGCGGCCCCCAGTATGCGGCATATGAGCCGCCCCGGCCCGTGAGCTACACCATAAGTAGGTAACGTGCGGCCTGTGGGGCGCGGCCGGGGAGAGACCACCGCCCAGTGCACCGCCGCGCTGCCCGAGGCAACGATGGCGCTCTTGGCATGCTCGCCGGCCGAGTTACAAGCTGCACTTCCCTCCTGAAGCATCAATGCAGGCCTCTACGGCGGCGCTGGCACACCGCACAGCGGCTTGCCAGGCTGTTCCTGGCCAGGCACGGGACACCCGTATAGCAGGGCGGCGCGCTCGCACTCACCTGACACACAATGCTGTCTGATGCCCGTGTGTGAGCCGACCTGGGGCGGTCACACGGCCGGAGCGGATGCCCACCGCTCTGAACAAATATGGGCACGCTGTGCTAGGTAAGTCAGGCAGAACCTTCCAGCTGGTAGGCAGCCAACCGCACCAGCACAAGAGTGTGAGTCAGCAGAAGATGCAGAACAGGCCGGCACATTGAAATAGGGTAGGGTTTCCTCAATCTTCCGATCCGGCTTCTGTTATCCACCAGCCAGTCTCCAACCTTCCAACGCAGATATTGGACCCGCATCGCAGCTCTCCATCCTTGCCCCCAGCACCTGCAGCCAGCCGGACCAGGCCGCATCCTGCACTAAAATGCCGGCTGCCATCCCGCCGGCCAGCCGGGCCGACCCCCCAAGCGTCAGCGGCTCCCAGCCGTCCGAGGAGGACAGCGCCGAGCAGACGCAGCCGCGCCGCGAGCGCAAGAAGGGCACGCCATGGACGGAGGCGGAGCACCGCGGCTTCCTCCTGGCGTTGCAGTCGGGCCTGCGGGTGAGCCCTGGCCACCCACAGAGCTCGGCAGGCTGTTGGGTGCCGAGCCTGTAGGCCAAGGCCACCCACAGAGCTCGGCAGGCTGTTGGGTGCCGAGCCTGTAGGCCAATGCCTCTGCTCGCTGCTTAATCCCTGCTTACGCGTCTTCGAACCTTCCACGGGCGCTGCTCCTGAGCCCCGCGCGCGTGCCCCCTGAGGGGCGCATGGCCCCCCCGAGGGGCGGGCCGCACAAACCCGCGCGTCTGAGCGGCGTCGGGGGCGGGATCGGTGCAGCTCGGGCCGGGTTTGCCCCGGGTGGGCGGGCGCGCCGACAGCGCAGGGGCTCGCCTGACACGCCTGGCGCCTGCGCGCAGGGCCAGTGGCGCGAGATCGCGCGGCACTACGTGCCCACGCGGACGTCCACGCAGGTGGCCAGCCACGCGCAGAAGCACTTCATCCGGCAGCAGGACGGCAAGCGCAAGCGGCGCTCCTCGCTGTTCGACCTGCAGGTCCCCGAGTTTGACGCGGTGCGCTGCGCCCATGACCGGGGCGGGTCCGCACCCGGCGCCTACCAGGGCGCCTGTGTGATTTGCGCCGCGCCGGCGGTTGGGCGGGCGGTTTCCGGGCTGCTTCACGTGGCGCTTGTCCCTTGCAGCGCGCCCTGCTGCTGCTGATTACGAGTGTACTTGTCGACACGACCGGCCTGTTTGACGTGGTACCAGCGCAGCGAGTCCGGCGCCGGGCTGACCCGGCGCGCGGGTCCGCAGATTAACAGCGCCACGTCCGCCAAGCGCCGGCACGTCCAAGCGGCGGCGGCGCCCGCGGAGCTGCCGCTGCCCGCGCTGGCGGCCGACCCGTTCGCGCTGCAGCAGCTGCTGGCCGCACACCCGGCCGCGCTGCTGCAGGCGCAGGCCGGCGGCCTGGCCGCGCCGCTGCCGCTCGTGCACCTGCCGGCGCTCGCGTACGCGGGCTACCCGGCCGGCCTGCCGGGCGTCGGCGGCGGCCTGGACGCGCTTCTGGCGGGCCAGGTGTGGCCCCGTCCGTGCAGACCCTCGCTGCTCAGCCGGGTGCTGCGCCCTGCCCTGCCGTCGAGGCCCTGCACTGCTGCGCCGCGTCGCGAGAGGTGCCCTGCGCGTGCGCTGCTGCCTGCACAACCAAAGCTTGCTGCTGTCATGGGGCTGGATGTGTTGAGCAAGCGCCACGCCGCATGGCCGCGCCGGGAGGCTGACGAGTGCACGCCTGCGCGCAGGCGCTGCTGCCGCAGTTCCCCTTCGGCGTGCCGCTGGGGCTGGCCGCGCAGCAGGCGGCAGCCGCGCTGCTATTCGCGCAGCAGCAGCAGGCGCGGGCGGCGCTGCTGGTGGCGGCAGCTGCGGGCGTCGGGCCTGCGGCCTTTGGGGCAGGGCACGCCGCCTTTGGCCCGGGCTACGAATCTGCCGCATGCGCCGAGCAGGCCGCGGCCGCGCCGGAGTCGGCGCCTGCGCCAGCCTCCCCGGCCGGCTCGGAGTCCGCGCCGGCGGCGCCGCGCGCGGGCTCGCCGGGCTGCGGCTGGGGCTATGCGGCGCGCGACAGCAGGGCGGCCGAGCCCCGCTCGCCGGGCGGCGGCTCGGCCGGCGACGCGGGCGGCGACGCGTCGGGCTCTGACGACACGTTCGGCCACGGGCGGCTGTACAGGCCGTCCGCGCGGTTCGCGCCCGCGGTGCCGCCGCCGGCGCCGGCGGCCGCGCGCGGCTCGCCGCCGCCGGAGCTGCTGCGCAGCGGCAGCGGGCTGGGCACGGCCGTGCCTGCATCCGCGTCCGTCGCCACGTCTGCCGCGACCACTGCGACCACCGTGCACTTTTGAGCTGGGCGCGCTCTGCGCCGGGTGCCGCGGTTGCCGCGCTGTGCGGAGTGGTCACCGCCGTGCAACGGCATCGGGGGCCTGCCGCCCTGCAGCATGTGAGGGCTGCGCGCCAGCAGTGGCTCCGCGCGGCGAGGGTTGCTTGTGCGGTGGGCGGCGCTGCAAGGAGTCGGCTGTGCTGGACGCCGTTTGGATGCGCGCGTGCTGCGTACGCGGCAGCATGAGGCCTGGCAGGCTTGTGGCGACCTGGGGCTCGCACTTGCATACGTAGCGCCCAACAGGGCTGTGGCTGCTGCACGGGGCTGAGGGCTGCGCTGCTTGGAGCTGCTGTCCTTGGGCGTCAGGCGGGTGCCCTGGCACAACAGGGGCTGTGCAGCGCGTGAGCTGCAGGCCCAGGGGCCAGGTCGTCGCCCATGATTTGTTATCGAGAACAGGGTGTGTGTTGTTGCCCGCTTGTTCTGGGTCTGGACGGCAGGTTGTTATCGATGATGCGGTCAGTGTGTCGCTGCCCTGCCAACACTGAACACTGGTGCATGCATTGGGGGTCGCTTGCAGCCCGCAGGCGAGCGGTGTACGAGCAGAGTCTTTGTCACACGGGCAGCTGCTGCCCGCTGCGCCGCTCAGGGCGCGGCTGTCACGCGCTCGTAGCCGGGCCGCCGCCCCGCCCAGATACATGCTAATTGCCAGCACTTTCACTGTACAGTATGCTGCTTGCTGCTGCTTGAGCGTTTATGAGGAGCCCGCCAGCGCACCTGAAGTGCTCGCATCATGGGGGCAATGCGCTCTGGGCTCAGGGTGCACTCGCGCCGCGTGTCTTTCTTAGCCAAGGGTTTGCTTTTCTGCTGATGTGCGCTGTTGGGCTGACCCACCACCCGCACGCCATGTTGGGCGTGCGGGTGGCCGCAGCGTTGTGACCTGAAAAAGTGCCAGACCTCGACAAAATGGGCCCTGCTAGTGCAGGAGCATATGTAAGCACGCGTGCGCGCTCAACCAAGATGAGCTTCATGCTCTGCTGAAGTGAAATTAAGATGATGGAGGTGAAAGACAGCATAAAACAGGTCGCACGCCTGGGCGCAAACACTTGCCTTGCAAAGCATGCAAGGCATTGAGACTTGAGCAGGTTCAATGTCTGCCCCAGTCGGCAAGTGGTCCTGCCAGGTTCCATATACAAGCCCTAATGTGGAGCTGCAGGGCGCACAGTGCCAGCCAATGCAGGGGCGTGCGCGTTTAATGGTCCCCGGGGTCGCGGCACGGCCAGCAGCGGGCCCCCACAAAGCAGACACTGGCAGCCGCGCAGCACACGTCTTGTGCGGCCGCGCGCGCACGCGCCGCGGCAGGGCCAGGCCGCCGCAATGCTATGCCAGCGCGCCCTGCGGCTCCGCCGCGCCGCGCGGCGCGCCGCCCGCGGCGCCGCCATGCGCTGTTCGCGGCGCGACAGTCATGAACAGGCCGTTCTGCGTGTGGATGGTCGCGCCGGTCGTCATGCCCACATCCTGGTCGGGCACGAGCGCAAAGTCGAAGCGGCGCAGCACGACCGCGAGCGCCACGACCGCCTCCATTAGCGCGAACTGGTCACCGACGCACTTGCGCGGGCCGCCGCTGAAGGGGATAAACCTGCGCGGCGGCCACGGTATAGTTTAGTCCCAACCCCATACTGGCAGGCCTGCCCGGCACGCCTGCTCCGCCGCCACCATTGTCACCACTGTGTGCATTTGGTCGCGGGCCAGGACGCGCCCACAGGGTGCGTCGCTGCAGCGCACAGGCGCCCCCCACCTGAACCGCCTGTGCCGATAAGCCCCAACAAGCCCTGGTCGCGTGAGGGGCGGGGGAGACAGCCGCGCAGCATGCGTGAGGCCTTCTGCTTCACGCGGCTTCTGGGGGACGCTCAGGGCCCGATTGGTGGCCCCTAGTGACAGAGGCTTCATCAAGATCGCCGGTGATTCAAGCAAAATATTCTGGCCAATAACCAGAAAGCACCCATCAGGAGCCTCCTGGTTGGGGAGTCGGGTTCTCCCAGTGGACCCGCATCACCCAGAGGCACACGGCCTTGAAGGGCCCATCCGGCGCTGCGCGTGAGCCCTGTCAACAGGGCACGCATTGACAAGAAGGCCACTACGAGGCTCCAACCCCGGAGGCCTCTGGCGCTGTCCTCCATCCAAGCATGACTCATCCCAGACCTTCTCTGCTGGCCAAGCGCAAGCGCAGGAGCGCGGCCAGAGCGCGTTCCCGCCAGGCAAGCCTTGCACGGCTCAGCAGCTTGCCGGCGCGCATGCGAGAGGCACCGCCATGCTGCATGCTGAGCAAGAGAACCACCGACGCCGGTGCTCCAAGCAGGGCAGTGTATGATCGTGCCGAAGGCATGCTGCTGCCAGAAGCGTCCCACATCTAAACATGACTCCCTGGCAACAGATCACGCCCAAACCACCTCAGGCTTCTGGCCCGGGTTCCTGGAAAGGTTGCATACAATGACGCACTGCAGTGCCAGCCACTCCCGGCTCGCATGCGCATGCAGGGGCGCTCGCACGAGCACCACCCCCTGTTTGCCTGCGCTGGCTGGATGCTGCCCAAGCACCCTTCACCGGCTTGTGCTGTCAGCCAGGACAGCGCCTTGCTTCACGCGCAGGAGGCCCAAGCTGGTAGGCTCCCTGGTGCTGCAGGCGGCGGCAGGCAGCGCAGAGCCCATGTTAGGTGACTCAGCTCCCCGACCATGCCTAAAAAAAAGATCCACACATAGGCTATGCTTGTGCCCCGCCTAAAGCCCCTGGTGACTGGGAGGCCAGCGGCGCTTGTCACCAGAACCCTCCAATCAAACACACCTTTATTGGAACCCTCTGCTCGCGTCCTAGCAGATCTGTTCCCCGTCGGGTGTGCTTCTGTTGATCCACATCCATCCATGAGTCACCTACCCGCTCTCTTCGCCGTATAACCAGATTGGGCCTGGCAGCCGCCGGGGCTTATCAAAGATCCCTCCAATCAAACACTCATTTTACAGAACTCTCTACTCGCGTCCTAGCAGACCTGTTCCCCGTCTGGGTGTGCTTCTGTTGAACCCAATCCATCCATGAATCACATACCCGCTCTCTTCGCCGTGTAACCAGATTGGGCCTGGCAGCCGCCGGTGCTTATCAGAGAACCCTCCAATCAAACACCCTTTTAGACAGAGCCCTCATGCTTGCGCCCTAGCAGATCTGTCCCCACCTGGTGTGCTTCTATGATCCAAATCCATGCATGAGTCACATACCCGCTCTCTTCGCCATGTAACCAGGTTGGGCCTGGCAGCCGCCGGTGCTTGTCAAAAGAACCCTCCAACCAAACACCCTTTTAACAGAACCCTCCGCTCACGTCCTAGCAGATCTGTCCCCACCTGGTGTGATTCTGTTGCTTCATATCCATCCATGTGTCACATACCCGCTCTCTTCGCTGTGTAACCAGGTTGGGTCTGGCAGCCGCTGGGCCTTATCAGCGTACCCTCCAACCGAACACCCCGTCAGTCAGACCTTCTGTTTGGAAATGGCGACACACAGAGTGCGTCTGTTATGCCATATCCGCCCATGACTCACACAGACCCGTCTCGGCACAGAACACCCAGGTTGGGCCTGGCAGCCGCTGGGGCTCGGTCAACAGAACCCTCCAATCAAAAACACCCCTCTGCTAGTCTGCATCTGTTCTCAACAGGGTATTCACTCTGTCCGTAGGCACAGAACACCCAGGTTGGGCCTGGCAGCCGCTATGGCTTGTCGTCAGGACCCTCTTCTAACACAGGCCTTTATCAGAGGTTCTGTCTAGATCTGTCCCCTATTAGAGTGTTTCTGTTCACACCACATCCGTCCATGATCATCAAACTCTGATTGAGAACAGAACACCCAGGTTGGGCCTGGCAGCCGCTGGGGCTTGTTATCAGAACCCACCAATCACACACCCTTTCAAGGGAACCCTCTGCTCGCGTCCTAGCAGATCTGTCCCAATCTGAGTGTGCTTCTGTTGATCCACATCCATCCATGAGTCACATACCCGCTCTCTCTGCCGTGTAACCAGGTTGGGCCTGGCAGCTGCCGGGGCTTGTAAAAAGAACCCTCCGATCAAACACCCCTTTATCAGAACCCTCTGCGTGCATCCCAGCGAATCCATCCCAGTCTGGATGTGCTTCTGTTCATCGATATCCATCCATGAGTCACATACCCGCTCTCTTTGCAGTGCCACCAGGCTGGGCCTGGCAGCCGCTGGGGCTGGCAACAGAACCCTCCGATCAAGCACCCCTTTCAGAACCCTCTGCTTGCATCCCAGCGAATCCATCCCAATCTGAGTGTGCTTCTGTTGATCCATATCCATCCATGAGTCACATCCCCGCTCTTTCTGCAGTGCCACCAGGCTGGGCCTGGCAGCCGCTTCTGAAGCTTGTCATCAGGACTCTCTAACGCCTTTGCCTCTAGCGAGCACGATGCCGCGGCGCAGCCCATGGTAGGGCCGCGGCGGAGCGCGCGCCTGCCCAGCCCCCCTCTGGGCACGAGCGGGGGCGGCTGGCTGCGCGTTGCACGCCATGGGCCACCGGGGCGCGCCTGTAGTCGGTGTTCTGCTCGGTCGGCACGGGCTGGTCGAGCGGGAAGCGCTCCGGGCGGAAGGCATGCGGGTCGGCCCAGACGGCCGGGCTGCGGTGGATGTTGTACACGGAGATCATGACGTCCTGGCCGACCGGCACGCTGTAGCCGCCTGTGCGCGCCGCCGCCGGCCTTGGCCCGGTTCCGCGCGCCGCCCTAACCCTATATCCTAACATGCATGCTCGGCGCCCGCTGTCACCTGAGGCCGCGCGCTGCCGACCCGGCACCCCGCTCACACACACGCTGTGGCCGTACATTTTGGCTGGCCCTCTGTGCCTGCAACAGGCGTTCCACGCGGGCGCGCCTGGCAGCACGTCGGGCGCCTGCGCGCGGCGCAGCAGCACGGGCGGGTGCGGGTACAGGCGCATGCTCTCGTTCACGCAGCGCATGACGTAGCCGAGCGCCGGGATGTCGGCCAGGCCCGGCGCCGGCCGCTCGCCCAGCACGCGGTCGATCTCCGCCTGCGCCTGCGCGGCACCGCGGAGCCCTCAGCGGCGGCCGGCTGCGCTGGCGCGCCCGGTCCGGGTCGGCCCAGGCCGGGCGTTCCGGTGCGTCAGCGTCTGATCCGGGGAAGCTGCAACCGCCATGAGTAATCCTCTACCAGGCTCGTTCCCACTGCGCGCCGCGCCCTGGGGGTTTCTGGGGCCATCAGGAGCGTTGCCAGGACAGGCCAACCGCTGTGAGTCACTCAGAATCACAACCTACTCTGAGAGGACATCATACCTGGGGGTGTCTAGGCCATCACCGCACACCCCTGCGGCCTCCAGTAGGCATAAATCGTACTTTTGAGACCCAGCCTCTCACCACACCTGGGGGTTTCTGGGCCAATCAGGAGCTCTGCCAGGATGGGCAACCACTGTGACTCACTCAGTACCAGAACCTGCTCTGACAAGATATCACCTGGAGGTTTCCAGGCCATCACCGCCCGCCCTTCTTTGGCACATTGTACGCCTTCAGAGGCCAGAATCATACAAATGAAACCCAGGCTCCCATCACACCTGGGGCTTTCTGGGGCCATCATCACAGGCCCCTGCAGCCTCCAGAGACATGAATCATAACGGTGACGCCCCGCAGCCCTTCTACCAGTTAAGCAGCTCTATCTATTTGCCAGCGCGCGTAAAGCGTGCACTGCTTGCCCAAGTAATGGACATCGCATGCAGGCGCGAGGCACTCTCAACAGCGGGTGTCACCACCACCACGGCCTTGACTTTGAGATGGTCCTAGTCCTTGTCACAGCAGAATGGGCAGCACAGACCCAACACTCAGCCAGGCCGATGCGGGGCCGGCATGGCGCGCCGCGCCGCACCTTGGCCATGGCGGCGGCGTTCTGCGCGAGCAGGTACAGCGTCCAGGTGAGCACGCTGCCGGTCGTCTCGTGGCCCGCCACCAGCATCGAGAGCAGGTCGTCGCGCAGCTGCTGCGCGCTGACCTGCGCGCGCCGCGCCCGGTCACCCAACTCAGCACGCGCCGCTGACCAACCACCGACCAGCCGCTGGCTAGGCCAGCGGCCGGCCGGCAGGCAGCAGACCGCATGCAGCCGCAGGCTGCGCTGGAGCAGGGCGCTGTGCATGCGCTGCAACCCAACCTCTCGCCCTGCACGTGTGCATGCAGCAGCGCACCCGTGACAGCACGCTCACGCATGTCAGCCATGCTTCTGACGGCCATGGCGGTGCCCGGCGGCACCAGCCTGCGGGCTGGCGACCTCAGGAGCGCTGCTTGCATGACGAGAGGGCTGTCATGTCGTCGCTGCTGCCAGCACCACGGTTGTGGACGCGCAGAGGCGCCGGCGCGCGCACCTCGTCGCGTGACGCAATCAGGAAGCGCAGCACGCTGGGGTCCGCCGTGTTGATGAAGCCCTCCTCGAAGGACGCCTGCGCGCCCGGCAGCGCAAGTTGGAGAGAGTAACCGCAGTGGCATCAGCCGCGCCGGTGGTGTTCCGCCTTGTCAATGCGCAGGGTCTGCCATGCTTCAAGCCCGGTACTTCTTGGAAGACAGGTCCTTACCAGAAACACCTAACCCACAGCATGCCCTCAAAAGCAGATCACGTAGTAACCCAGAGAGACCCAGAAGGGTACGGACAGTGACGCTGCTAGAACCCACCCTCCCTTGCTGCTCTCCCTAACCGCCATGACTCATTGCAGGGCAGCTCAGCACTGCTGCTTCTGCATGACACGTCTTTTATCTTCTATGCCCTGCTCCTTCTGCATGCATGGTGCCGTTGCATAAGGCAACACTCACACAGCCAGTGCAGAGCCCCCCCACCTTGTGTGGCGAGGCGCGCCTATCTGCAACGGCCGCGCCTATCCGCAACAGCCGCGCCTATCCGCAACGGCCGCGAGCCCAAACCTGTAACTTGCATGCCCTGCCGCACGCCGCACGAGCCAGGATTGGCGCCTGCGCGCCTGCTCCTCGTCGTCCACCATCTCGCGGCACTGCGCGATCAGCCGCTCGGTGGTGTCGCGGATGAGCGCGACGGCCGCGGCCGCCTTGCGCTGCCGCGCGCTGAACACGTTGAGCGCCGGCAGCTTCCACAGCGGCAGCACGTCCGTCGCGCGCTGCTCCGTTTCCTTCAGCGCCGTGTACACCGCCTGTGCGGCCCGCCGGCCGCGGCTGCTCGTACAGCATGTTGACAACAAAAAGATTACCCTTTGAAGTGTGGCCAGAAGTGCGGCGCAGTCAACTGTTGGGATGCCACACCAGATTCACTGGGATGCCGCCTTCCCATGTGTCCGAAGATCGTGTGGAGAGTCGTGCAGCCACCCTCCGCCAGGCTTATGTCAAGGGTCGTGCAGCCTCCCTCCGCCAAGGCCCGCCGGAGACTCATTTTACTGCTGACAGATACTTATCGGACCCTGCCATCTCGCCCTGATGCCCTGGTGGCCAGCCGCCTGCCAGATGCTCTCAGGCGCTGCGTGCGGCCAGCAGGTCGGAGTGTGCCCGCGCCCTGGGCATCTCTAACACAGCGCCAGAACAGTACATCTACTCATAAAAGCGGGGTGTGCCCGGCGCCGCGCGCGCGCCTGGATGACGGGCGACGAGGTGGTCAGCGCGCCAAAGTCGTAGTTGAACACGGACTTGCCGATCACGTCCAGCGTCAGCTGCGAGAAGCAGGCCTCCATGTCGACGCTGCCGCCGACCGCCGCAACGCCCTGCCGCCGCGGCGCAGCAGCCTTGGGGCCTAACTGCAGTCTGCAGGCAAGCATGCTGGTGCGCCGTAATTGATGCTGCCGCCGGACGCGGCCACGCCCTGCCGCAGCAGCGCGCAGCCCTGTGGGCAGGCCTGCTGCAGTCTGCAGGCAAGCATGCAGGTGTGGCGGAACCACACAAGGCTCGACTGGCATCCATGACCATGCGGCTGGGGCGCCCTTCGCTTCTGCCTGCAGCATACCTGCTTCTTTAAGCGCACAGGCACGTTGCATGGGCGTGCGGGCATGCCCGCGGTGTTTGCAGCCGAGAGGCTCCTGCTCTACAGGCAATCTGCTGTTGCACCTGCAGCTTGGAGCACAGCTGCTCGGCGGACGGCCCGAACACGCGGTCGATCATCGTCTGCAGGTACGCGCGGTGCAGCGCGGGCCCGACCGCCTTACGCCGCACGCGCCACAGGTCGCCGCCGGCGATCGCAAAGCCGCTGCCGAAGAGGAACTCGGACACCTGTGCGCGTTACGCCCTGCCTGCCTGTGCGATGCTCTATGCTCTGTCGACATCATTGGGAGTGCACTGCCCCGCAACTGCTTGAGCCAGGCGCTGAAGCAGCTGGACATGCAGCAGGTATGCAGCATCGCCCAGTGACGCAGGTAATGGCCTGGGGCTCAGCGCGGAGCGCGGGCGCGCGCCTCGGCGACCAGGCCCTTGACGTACAGCGGCAGGTTGGGGTTGTCCGTCGCGCGCAGGACGTGCTTCGCGGCCGCGGGGTCCGAGATCACCAGGAAGCTGGACACGGGGCCTGCCGCACCATAAAGCGCGCCGGTGTGCACAGGCCAGGGTCAACAGTGCAGTCGCATGCTAGGCTTGCAGACATGCTGGCCTCCTGGTGACGCCTTGCATGCGCAGGAGGGCGTTCACTGCATTTGAAGCCGTGCAGCCACCTCGTGCACCCCGCCGTTTGCTGCATGCTGCAGAGGCAGCTTGGCACAACATGAGGCGCGCGGTCTAACACAGGCGATTCCGCAATTCACAGCCACACAATACGGACGTGTGCGACACTGTAGCAGACAGGCTGTGCATATGGGATCGGCTTGAGCGTTCTTGCCTAAGAGCTGTTCATCCACAGTTTGTGCTCAAACACCATCAACCATGGATGTCACAAGTAGTGGAAAGCAGGGAGCACCGTGCGCGCACCGGTCGGCAGCAGGTACACGGGCCCCGTCTCCTCCATCCACTTGTACAGCGCCTTGAACAGCGCGCCGCCCAGCAGGTCCTGGATGTCCGCCGGCTTGGCGTCCGCCACCGGCACGTCCTGCGCGCGGCGGGCCGCCCGCTCGGGCCGCGCGTAAGGGGGCCAGACCCGGTGGACGCCCGTACGCCCCCTGCGGCGACGCTCGCGCGGCGGCGCTGCCGTGTGCTGGCTACCCTTGGGCGGAAGTGTGTGGACCCTTACTGACAGGGTGCAGCCGGAGGAGGGCACAGCCGCCTCACTCGCCAAGCAAGCAACGGTCCGCACTGGCAGCGGCACGCCCCAGACGCTGCGGGTGGGCGGGGCCGGCGTGCTGCACTCAGGGCGCTGCTCGATGGCCCGTTGCCGTGCATCACGCAGGTGGCCGGCTGCCTGCAGTGCTTGGACAGCGCCGCACCGACTTGCCGCCCCACAAGCGCCCCAGCTGCGTCAGCCAGCCCGGGCTGGTGAAGGAAGTGCCAGCGCCTGCCG
>JAABUX010007730.1_pt1 | contig 12538 bp, 13 predicted proteins | sample 5561851 | NCBI WGS metagenome assembly JAABUX01 (sample SAMN10711883, study PRJNA513361) | rock metagenome | isolation source: Antarctica rocks | place: Antarctica: Victoria Land, Richard Nunatak red sandstone | collected 2016-01-03 | reverse complement strand
CGCGATCCTGGCGTTCCTGCGCGAGGAGGTGCCCAGAAACTGGCACGTGTTCTGCGATGCCGTAACGGATAACTTCCGGATCATCTCACCGGAGGATTTTCGGATCCTGACGTGAACGGGGTATAGGTATAGCCGCTGCCGACCACCACCATGGCGGGAAAGCGCTGCTTGAGCACCCGTGTCGCCTGCAGCAGGCGCAGCACCCCGGCCAGCGGCTCCTCCGGCGGGCGATAGCCGTCGGACGGTGGATAGAGGGCGGGGCGGGTCACGTGCGGATTGTAGTAGGGGCTGCCGGCAGTGACGTTCAGCAGGGTAATGCCGAGCTGCTCCAGCACCGTGCAGAAGGCGATGGCGGGCGCCATGTCCGGCTCTGTCGGCAGGTCCGGCCAGGCGCCGAACACGTCGTCGTAGGGTGTGGCGTAGGGCTCCGGGACGCCGGGGCCGAGCGCGGAGGCGGTTGACAGGCCGGGGTCAGGCCGGAACGGCACCAAGTCGATGGCGCTGAGGCGCACCCCGATCCCGAGGCCGGGCGCCTCCGCGCGCACGCCGGCGACGATCTCCCGCAGGAAGCGGGTGCGGTTCTCCAGGCTGCCGCCATACTTGCCGGGGCGGTGCACGGCGCTGAGGAACTCATGGCCGAGATAGCCGTGGCAGTGCTTCAGGTCGATAAAGTCGAACCCACAGCGCTGCGCCCGTAACGCGGCGCCGACGAAGTCCTGGATCAGCCGCTCGATCTCGTCATCGGCCATGACTGGATGATCGGCGGGCAGGCCGAATTTCTGGTCCAGGATGGGATGCCGGTACAGGATGAGTGGCGCTAGGCCGTGTCCGGGGCCGGGCCGGCAGAACCGGCCGGAGTGGGTAAGCTGCAGGCCGATGACGAGCGGAGCGCCGTCATTCTCCGCGGCGGGGTCGGCATGGGCTGCAAGCAGGGTGTCGCGCAGGGCCGCGATCTCGCCCATCGTGGCGTCGGTCAGCACGAGCTGACGCGGGTTGGCCCGGCCGTCATGCCGCACCGCGACGGCTTCGCCGCCCCAGATCAGCTTCGCGCCGCTCCGGCCAAAATTGGCCCAGCGGTGGCGCGTGTGGTCCGACGGCCGGCCATCTGCCATGCCGTCCCAGCCTTCCATCGGCAGGATGCAGAAGCGGTTGGCCATCGTCCGGCCGCACACCTCGATGGGCTGGGCGAAGGGAGAGAGTGGGCCGGTCTCGATTGTCTTCTCGCAGGGAAACGAGAGGCCGGACGCTTCCGCATGAGCCAGGAAGCCGGCCACGTCCACAAGCGAGGCGACCTTGGGATACCCACCGAACTTCAGCGCCATTCCTCCAGGCCCGGCCTTGTGCCAGGCCATTCCGCATCTGTTCCGATGATGCGCGCTTGCCGGTTCCGGTGTCAACGCGGCCCCGGCTTGAGCGTCCCGACTCTACGTCACGCCGTTGACCGCGCAGAGCTGCGCCATCCGGCGGGCCGCAAGCTCGGGATCCCTGAACAGCCCGCCCTTATCAGCCAGGCGAAAAAGATCGGCATAGTGCAGGATGCCGCGGGCCGACTCCATGCCGCCCACCATGCGGAAATGGTCCTGGTGGCCGTTGAGCCACGCCAGCAGGACGATACCGCACTTGTAGAACTGGGTGGGCGCCTCGAACAGGCGGCGCGACAACGCGACGGTCGGGTCCAGGATGGCGTGGAACCCGGCGCGGTCTCCGGCCCCAAGCCGTGCCAGGGCGGCGGCGGCGGCGGGTGCGATCGGGTCGAATATGCCAAGCAGCGCATGCGAGAACCCGCGGTCGTCGCCTGCGATCAGCTCGGCATAGTTGAAGTCGTCGCCGGTGTACATCACCACCTGTTCGGGCAGCCTCCGGCGCATCTCGATCTCCTTTTGCGCATCGAGCAGTGACACCTTGATGCCGTCTATCCTGTCGGCATGGTCCCGGATGAGCGTCAGGACGGTAGCCATCGCGGCCTCGAATCTCCGGCTACCCCAATAGCCCGCAAGCGCCGGGTCGAACATGTCGCCGAGCCAGTGCAGGATCACCTTGCTGCTGCACTGGCGGATGAGCCTGCCATACACGGACAGGTAGTCATCCGGGCCGGTGGCCAGGCGGCACAGGGCGCGGCTAGCCATCAGGACAGCACGTCCGCCATGGCGCTCGATGTGGCCGAGCTGCTCCTCGTAGGCAGCCACCACGTCGTCGAGCGTGCGTGCCGTGCCGGGGTCGAGCTGGTCGGTGCCGGCGCCGCAGGCGATGCCGGCCCCCGGCGTCGCCCGCGCGTCAGCCAGCGAGCGCGCGATCAGCTCGGATGCGGTGGTCCAATCGAGGCCCATGTCGCGCTGCGAGGTGTCCATCGCCTCGGCCACCTGGAATCCAAGTTCCCAGAGGTGACGGCGAAAGGCCAGTGTCGCGTCCCAGTCGATGGCGGGGACACGCCAGGGCTCCAGGAGCGCGCGGGGGTCCGCCACCACATGGGCGGCGGCATAGGCCGTCCGGATGGCGGAGGACGTTTGGGTGGCAGGGAACGCCGAGGGTGCGGCCATGACATAGCGCTCTGTTGTTCCCATTCGACCGGGCAGTAGGACGGACATCATCGGAGATTTCCTGCAACGTGGTTTCCCTTGGACACGGCGACCTCGTCAGATTGGCAGACCCGGCCGGGTTTATGGCAGCGTGCCAGGCATGATGACGTCCCTCAATCTTCACCGCGGCCTCCGTTTCCCGGCCGAGGTGATCGAGCATGCGGTTTGGCTGTATCACTGCTTCAGCCTCAGCCTGCGCGAGGTCGAGACCATCTTGGCCGCGCACGGGATCGTCGTCAGCTACGAGAGCATCCGTGACTGGGGCCTACGCTTCGGCCGGCTGTTTGCCAACGCGTTGAAGCGGCGCAGGCCACGGCCAGGGGACAAGTGGCATCTCGCCGAGGTGTTCCTGCGCATTCAAGGCGAGATGCATTACCTGGAGACCATGAGGAAAGTGTGTGGTATCCGCGCCGCGGTTGCTTGACCGGTGTTGGTCAGCGCCGGGTCTCGGCTTCTTCGAAAGTCGAGGTGTAGCCAACCTATCGTGCCTGTCCCTACTCCGTCGCGGACACCACACACTTCCTCATGATCCCTCATTGGCAAGACCCAGGTGGCGGGCGCGGCTGGCATCTACGAGGTGGCGCGGCCGCCTGACAAGTCGAACACGGCGCCGGTGGAGAAGGTGCAGGCGCCGCTGCACAGCCAGGACACCATCTCCGCCACCTCCGCAGGCTCAAGGAAGCGGCCGAGCGGGATGCGCGCGAGCAGGTCGGCGCGTCGCTCGGAGGTGATGGACTGCTCCATCGCAGTGCGCACGACCGTGGGCGTCACCGCATTGACCAGGATGCCGTGTCCTGCCAACTCCTTCGCCAGCACCTTCGTCATCGCGATCAGCCCGGCCTTCGATGCAGCGTACGGTCCGGCGAGCGTCGTTCCCTCCTTGGCCTGCAGCGACGACATGACCACGATGCGGCCGCGGTCCGGACCGGCGTTGACCAGCATGGCCGGCACGACGGCCCCTGCGGTCAGGAAGGCGGAGGTCAGGTTCACATCCAGCACGCGCCGAACCTGGTCGGGCGGCACCTCCCACACCGGCGCGACCGGACCGAGGATGCCGGCGTTGATCACCAGTGCGCTGATCCGGCCCATCGCCGCGGTCGTGTGGCGGACGGCGTCGGCCAGCGCCCGGTGGTCGGTGACATCGACCTGCAGGGCCAGGTCTGCCTCAGGCACCACGTCCGCTAGGTCCCATGACACTGTATGGAAGCCGTCGGCTCGCAGCCGCGTCAGCACGGCCCGGCCGATGCCGCCAGCACCCCCGGTGACTACGGCAGTGCCACTGGTCATCGCGGGCGCCAGGCGAGCAGCATGGAGGCGCCCGCCTGGCGGAGCGCAGGCAGGATCTCGACGACACGCTCATCGCCCAGCCGCGCGAGCGGCGCCGCGACGCTGATGGTGCCTATGACGCCCTCGCCCTGGCCGATGGTCACAGCAATCGCGGCGACGCCCTCCTCGGCTTCCTGCATCGACAAGCCGTAGCCCCGGGCGCGTGTCGTCTTAAGCTCCGCCTTCAGCGCAGCCTCGGTCGCCACTGCGCGAACCAAGTCGGGCCGCTTTCCCAACCCGGCCGCGCGCGCGATGCCGACGGCGCGGTCCGGCGGCAGGCTGGCGAGCCAGGCCTTGCCGTTGGCGGTCGCGAACGGGACGATCCGCTCGGTCATGTCGGGTTCGTACACCAGGCCTGACCGCTGGCCACGGGCCGAGCCGATCCAGACCAGCTCGTCGCCCCGGACTTCGGTCAGCCGCACCAGGTCGCGCGTATGGGCGGCCAGCCGGTCCAGGATGGGCTGCCGCAGGTCTGACAGGCTCAACCGCGCCAGCATGCGCTGACCCAACAGCGGCATGCGCAGGGTCAGCGTGTAACTTTCGGCATGGGTCTGCTCCGCCCAGCCGCGATCGGCCAGGCTGGTCAGGATGCGATGCACTGCACTTTTCGGCACGTCGAGCCGCTGCGCGATCTCGGACAGCCGCAGCGGCGCCCCGGCCAACGCCAGCATCTCGATGGTGCCGATGACCCGCTCGATCGCGTTGCCGGGAGTTAGGATATCGATCTCGTGCTGTTCCATGGGGTCAGTGCCGGTGCAGCACGCCGCGGGAAAGGAAGATCTCGGTGATCGCCTCGCTGCGGCGCAGGAATTCCGGCTCGCGCCGTGCATGAAGGCCGCGCGGCCGGTCCATGTCGATTGGCAGGATCTGCTCAACCCGGCCAGGCCGGGGCGTCATGACGACGACCCGGTCGGCCAGCAGCACAGCCTCGTCGATCGAGTGGGTGATGAACACGACAGTCATCCGGTGCTCAAGCCACAGCGCCTCTAGATCCAGTCGCATCTGCTCCCGGGTGAGGGCGTCCAGCGCCCCGAACGGCTCGTCCATCAGCAGCAGGCGCGGCTGCAGCAGCAGCGCCCGGGCGATGGAGGCGCGTTGCTTCATGCCGCCCGAGAGCTCGTGCGGGAAGCTAGCAGCGAAGTCCTGCAAGCCGACGCTCCGCAACAGCTCCATCGCGCGCGGCTTCAGCGCATTGCGGTCCCGGCCCGTCATGTCGGCGGGGAACAGCACGTTGTCCAGGATCGTGCGCCAGGGCAGCAGCACATGGCCCTGGAAGACAATGCCCATGTCCGGCGGAGGCACAGACGAGACATCGCCGAACACCGAGATTGACCCGGTGCTGGGGGTCGAGAGCCGGGCGATCAAGCGCATCATGGTCGACTTGCCGCAGCCAGAAGGCCCGACGACGGCGACGAACTCGCCATCGCCAATGCTGAGGTCAATCTGCTCCAGCGCGGTCACGGTCGTGCCGAAACGCTTGGTGACCCCGGTCAGCTCGATGCCAGTTAGTGCTGCGGCGGTGGTCATTTCCGGCCCGTTCTTTCTCGTTGACTTGGGGGATGCATGATTTAGAACACTGTTCCAAGTGCTCGCGTCAAGCGGCAAGTGGAGGATCGGAAATGACCATCGCACGCCGCGTGCGCAGCAGCCTGCACCTGGCTGCGAGCTTTGTCGGTGCGCTGCTGATTTGGGAACTCGCGGTCCGGCTGCTGCAGGTGCCCGAGTTCATCTTGCCCGCGCCCTCGCGCGTGCTCGCGGATCTCGGCCGCAACATCCACGTCGTCGGCCCGGCGGCGCTCTACACCCTCCAGCCAATGGTCATGGGGTTCGTGGTCGCGGCCGTGCTCGGTGTCGTGATGGCGCTGCTGGTCGTCTACTCGAAGGCATTCGAGGCGGTGTTCTACCCGCTGCTGGTCGTCCTGCAGATCATCCCAAAGATCGCCATCGCGCCGTTGTTCATCATCTGGGTCGGGTTCGGCCTGCCGTCGAAGGTCCTACTGGTCTTTCTGCTGTCGTTTTTCCCGATTGTCGTGAACGCCATCGCCGCCTTTAAGTCGATCGAGAGCGAGGTGTTCGACCTGGCGCGCACCTACCGGGCCAGCCGGCTCCGCATCTTCTGGCAGGTCGAGCTGCCCGGCGCGATGCCGTCGCTGTTCGCGGGCTTCAAGGTCGCGGCCGCCCTCTCGGCCACGGCAGCCGTGGTCGCCGAGTTCGTCGCCTCTGACAACGGGCTCGGCTACCTGCTGCTCGGCTACAACGGCAACCTGAACACCAGCATGACCTTCGCCGTCATCCTGGTGTTAAGCGCGCTTGGCCTGCTGCTTTACGGCGCGGTCGAACTGCTCGAACGCTGGGCGATCCCGTGGCACGTTTCGCAGCGGCGAGACGACTTGGCCGTCGGCCGCAGCCCAACCTGACCAGAACACACCAGAACAACATTCGGGGAACGACCATGAGTCCGACCAGACGGGTCCTGCTTGCCGCCATCGCGGCTGTGTCGCTCGCTGGAACCCGGCCCGCGGCCGCTGCCGACCGCGCCAGCCTGCGGCTGAACTTCCTGCTCTCGGGCGTGCACACGATCTTCTTCCTGGGCAAAGCGCAGGGAGCGTACGCCGCCGAGGGGATCGATCTCGACATCGGCGAGGGCCAGGGCTCCGTGCGCACTGTGCAAACGGTCGCGACCGGGGGTGACACGTTCGGGCTGGCGGACGGTGGCAGCGTGATTGCGGGCGCCACGCGGGGCGCCGCCGTCACGTCGGTAATGGGCATCCTGAACAAGTCGCCCTACGGCCTATCGTTCCGCGCCGAGGCCGGAGTGAAGACAATCAAGGACGTCGAGGGCAAGCTGATCGCCGTTACCGCCGGCGAAGCGTCGTTGCCGCTGCTGCCGGCTCTTTGGAAGGTGAACGGCATTGATGGCGGCAAGGTGCGCACGCTGAGCATCGACGGCGCCGGCAAGATCGTCGCGGTGCTGCAAAGCCGGGTTGACGGCATACTGGCCGGGCTGGAGAACCAAGTCGTGGTGCTGGACCAGAAGGGCATGAAGCAGACGGTGTTCTCGTTCGCCGACCTCGGCCTGAACACCGAAGGGCTGACGATTATTGTCAGCAGGCCAACCCTGACTGGCAAGCCCGACCTGGTCGCTCGTTTCGTCCGTGCCACGCGCAAAGCGATCGAGCTGGCCCGGCAAGACCCGGACAAAGCCGTCGCCGCGGCGGTGGCGGAGAAGCCGCAGGCCGACCCGGCGCTGCTGAAGGCCCAGCTCCTCGCCTCGCTCGACCTGCTGGAGTCCCCCGATGCCAAGGGCAAGCCGCTGGGCACCATGGCACCGCAGGACTGGGCGCGCACGCTCGACCTAATGAAGCAGTACCAGGATGTAGCCACGGACTTGCCGGCGACTACGTTCTACAGCAACCAGTTCGTCGACGAGTAGGGACGGTGGGGGTTCAGGCGGCCAGCAGATCGAACTGTAGGCCGTAGGAGCCGGCTTCTGAGTCCAGCAGCCCGAAGCGTGCAAGGGCCGATGCGGAGAGTGGACCCGCCAGCGCGTCGCGGATGGCCACCTCCGTCGAGCCCTCGACCATCACCACCCAGCGCGGCACGGCGTTGGCCGGCCGGCCGGCCTGCTCGGCGGTCTTCGCGACGCTGGCGGCAAGGTCGGCGCGACCGGTGTGGGTCGCGACGATGCCGGCGCATTCGGCCAGGGCGGCGAGGATGCGTGCGAACTCCGTTGTCAGACTTACATCCTGAGCCGGGTCGCAGTCGAACCGGAGCGTGCCGATCCAGCCGCTGGAACCACGTCCCTGCGACGCCTCGATCTGACACAGCGAGCGCGCGACGTTGCGGAAGTGACGGACGGAGTCGGTTGTCCAAGGGGTGGGGCTGTTGAGCCGCGCGAGGTAGTCGGCGCCGGCGAGCACGGCGGCGTCCCGCACTTCATAGAGGGTGAAGTAAGCGGGCCGGGCATCCTGGCTGACGTAGCGCCGGCCGCGCAGGAAGCCGGGGATGCCGAGACGCTCCGGCATGTGCTCGCGGTTGTGCCACTCGTAGAAGTTGGCCCGACCCTCCTCGGTGATATCGTTCCAGATCGCGACGATGGCGGCACCGGCGAGAGACATCGGCCTACTCCTGATCAGCGACGTCCCAGCATATAGAACGCTGTTCCAAGTCGGAAGGTGTCGGGGCGTCGCGAAGAGAGATGGACCGCAACGAGGATCTTATTGCACGGACCCGCCCATTGGTGTCCGGATCAGGCGTGTTGCATGAACCGGGGATGCGGGCGCAGTTGCCCCAGCCCCGGCTGTGGTTCAGGCGATGCGGACGGACATCGGGCGTCCAAACTCCAGCATACGGTTGAGAGCATGGACGGCGACGTCCACCTCGGTCGCTCGGCGCCGGTCCGTGCGCAAGCGCAGCCCATCGCCGATCACCTGCTTGAACCGGCCGATGGCTGCCTCGGCCCGAGCCCGCTTCGTGTAGCCGGATGCTTTCTGCCACGTCGCACGCCCGTGCTCGGCAATGCTGTGCAGGTGGCGGTCGCGCTGCGTGGGCGCGGTCGCGGCCGTCTCGCTCGGTACGGCCGTGGAGCGCGGCGGCACGATGATCGCCGCCTCCGGATGACGCTCAGCCACGGCGGCGGCAACGCCCTCCTGGTCATACGCGCCGTCGGCGGTGAACGACGCCACGGGTCCTGGTACCTGATCGAGCAAGGGGCCGACCTCGGCACCGTCATCGACTTCCTTCGTGGTCAGCGCCGCCGCGACGATCTGCCCGGTATCGGCATCCAGTCCGATGTGCAGCTTGCGCCAGGACCGGCGCGTCTTGGCGCCGTGCTTCTCGACCAGCCACTCGCCCGCGCCGCAGAGCTTCAGGCCGGTGCTGTCCACCAGCAGGTGCAGGGGCTCGCCGTCCCTGCGCAGTCGCGGGCGTGGCACCTCCAGCGTCTCCGCACGCCTGCTCAACGTGGAGTGGTCCGGCACAGCCAGGGTGAGCCCGAGCAGGCCGACGACGGAGCCGATCAGCCCCTCGGTCTGGCGCAGCGCCAAGTGAAACACCGCCCGGAGCGTGAGTGCCGTCAAGGTCGCCAGAGGGGAATACCAGCGCTGCCCGCCCCGGGTCGTGCGCGGCTCGGCCGCCCAGGCTGCGACCGCCTCGTCCGTAAACCACACAGTCAGGCTGCCACGCTGACGCAGAGCGGCATCATAGCTGGCCGAGTTGGTGACCTTGCGCTTCTGCTTGGGAATGTGGCGGCGGCGATCTTGGTTCAGCTTGAACGGCAAGGTGGGTATCCAGGGATCAGACGAGGGGTGATCTTCCTATGTCAGCCTGACCTGCAGCGCCATCCGAGGGTCCATGCAACAGCGCCATCCATGCAACAACGTCGCCTATGCGGCCGCGCTCGGCCATGTCCAGGGAACCTCTCGGTTCCCGGAGCTGGATGTGGCGGTCACGCGGGCTCTGGCGGCCACCATCGCCCCCGTTCACCATCGCTCCGTCCGCGCTCGGCACCGCCGACGCCCGGGGCGACACGACGACGTCCGGTGGTGGATGGCGCTGCCGTGCCGCAGCTGCTGCACAGGTGGGCTCGCCGTCATAGGCGCCGTCCGCGGTCACGGGCGCGACCACGCCCTCGGTCTGCCCAAGCAGGGCCGGCACTTGGGCGGCATCGTCGGCGTGACCCTCGGTCAGCACATGCGCGGCGATCTCGCCCGTGTCGGCGTCGGCGGCAAGGTGCAGCTTGCGCCATCGCCGCAGGCGATCCCCCGGCGGGGCAACCTGCAAAGCAGGTTGGAGGCCGGCGCAACCGGCCGTGCCTTGCGGCAGCCCACTCGCCCTGGCCGAACAGCTCCAGTCCCGTGCTGTCCAGCACCAGGTAGACTGGGCTGGCGCCGGCCTGGACACGCGGCTGGCGTCCTGCGAGCGCCCGTCCGCGCCGGCTCAACGTCGAGTGGTCCGGCACCGTCAGCCCGAGCCCGAGCAGGCGCAGAACGTCCCGGCTGAACGCCTCGGCCTGGCACAGTGCCAGGTGAGCCACGAGCCTCAGCTTCAGTACGAGCCCAGTGGCCAGCTCAGAGGGGAGCGGCTGCCCGCATGGCGTGCTCCGCTCTGGCGCTGCCCAGCCATCCAGCGCCGCCTCGTCCAGCCAGGGCGTGAGGTCGCCACGCCGCCGTAGCCCGAACGCATACGCCGGCCAGTTCGTGACGCGGTAGCGGGCCCGCGGAATGCGGTGGCGACGGGCGGCATCGTGCTTGAACGGCATGGAAGGGAAGTAGCTCCAATGCCGAAGTCAGACCATCGAGCCGCATCCATGCACCAACACCTGCTAATACTGCACTCGAGCTGGGTGCGAAACGCTCCGGGCGCTCGCCCGGCATTGACCGCCGGCCACGCGCGTGATCCTGAGTCGTGTCGTGACAGAAAGCCCTTGGCAGTGGCCTGAGCACCGTTGGCGCAGCTTGACAGGACGCGTCAGGGCCGGCGTCCGGCTTCGCCCATCTGTTTGGAAAGACGGCGCACAGGTAGCCGTGGCGATGTCTTTCGACTCCGATCACGAGAGCAACGAGCTTCGGGACGGCGGGGCCTCGCTGGCACGGCTGTGCTGGGGCGACTACGGCAGCCGCGCCGGCATGGACCGCATCCGCGCTGTCCTGCGCCGCCACAGCGTGCCCGCGACCTTCTTCGTGCCCGGCGTCGTCGCGCTGCTGCACCCGGACGAGCAGCGGGCGCTGGCCGAAGAGGGGCACGAGATCGCCATGCACGGCTGGATTCACGAGCTGGCGCCAGATCTGCCTGCCGCGGCGGAGCGCGAGTTGATGCTCCGCAGTGCCGATGCGCTGGCGCGCGTCGCCGGCCAGCGCCCGTCCGGGATGCGCGCGCCCTCCTTCGAGATCAGCCCGAACACCCTTGGCATCGCCGGGGAGATTGGCCTGGACTACGACTCTTCGCTCATGTCGGACGACGATTGCCACGAACTGCTGCTGGATGGGCGCCCGGCAGGGCTGGTGGAGGTCCCGGTCGCCTGGGTCCGCACCGACAGCAGCTACTTGTGGACCGAGCGCTTCGCCGGCCTGCGCCCGCACACGCCGCCGGCGGACGTGCTGGACATTTTCCGGCGCGAGCTGGACGGGGCATATGCCGAGGGCGGGCTGTTCCAACTGACCATGCACCCGCACGTCATCGGCTACCGCTCCCGCGTCTGGATCCTTGACGAGATCCTGCGCCACGCACAGGGCCTTGGCGGGGTATGGTTCGCCACCCACGCAGAGGTCGCGGCCTGGTGCCGCATGGCCCCGCCAGGGGGTGCTGGCTGATGACGGCAGGTCATAGCCTGATCGACGGGATGCGCCAGGCCCTCCCGGCGCTGAACCCGGCGGAGCGCCGCGTCGCCGAGGCCGTCCTGCGCGACATCAGCGCCGCGACGCGGCTGACGACGCAGGACCTCTCGCGCTTGGCTGCCGTGAGCGAGCCGACGGTGGTGCGCTTCGCGCGCCGGATGGGCAGCAAGGGCTTCACGGACTTCAAGATGCGCCTGTCGGAGGACTACGCGACCGGGCGGATGTTCGTCATGTCGGACCCGCCGGCGCCGTCGCAGGACCTAGGCGCCATCGCGGGCCAGGTTTATGAGGCCACGGCCCAGGCACTTGCCTACGCCTTCGCCCAGCGCGACCCGGACGCGCTCGCCGCTGCGGCGGATGCGATCAACCGCGCGCGGCGGCTGTTCTGCCTGGGCGTCGGCGGCAGCTCCGCCCATGTCGCGGCGGAGGCGGCCAACCGGCTCTTCCGCTTCGATATCAGCGCGTCGGCGGTCTCCGACCCCTACGCGCAGGCCATCACGGCCGCAATGTGCAGCCGGGACGACGCGCTGCTGGTGTTCTCGGTGACAGGCCGCCCGGCCTCACTCCTGTCCGCCGCCGCGCTGGCCCGGCAGGAGGGCGCGGCGGTGATCGCCGTAACCCGTCCGGACAGCCCGCTGGCCGCCGGGTGCAGCGTGCTGATCGGGTTGGACATCCCGGACGACGACCGCCGCCCGGAAATCCCGAACCGCAGCCGCTACGGGCAGCTCTACATCCTGGACTGCCTGGCCACACTCGTCGCCGCTACTCGGCTCGCCGCCAGCGCCGCGCGGCTTGGCCGCGCGCGCGACGCGCTGACCGCGCTGCACGGCCCGACCCGGCAGCAGCCCATCGGTGACTGACCTTCGGCAGGGCGGCGCAAGGCGGGAATGCGCAGCGTTGCCCGCTGGCGTCCCGCCTCTGAGACCAGCCCCTTGCCGTTCCGACCTTGGGGCACAAAGCTGCGCGTAGTGAGACTACAGAATAAAGACTTTCTGAGGCCCTAGGAGGGTGCAATCGTGTTGCTTTCTTACATCGTGGCCTTGTAGGCTTGCCCTGTCATCACTCCATGCGGGGTCCGAGAAGATGATCTCCCGGCGCAGTTTGACCGCGGGCGCGCTCGCACTCACCCTGCCGCATCCTGGACAGGCGCAAGTCCCACGGACTGTCCTGCGCGTCGTGCCGCAGGCCGAGCCGCTGGTCTTCGACCCGCACCAGTCTCAGGCCAACGTCACCTCCGTCCACGTCGCCATGGTGTATGACACCTTGTTCAGTTGGGACGCGGGCATGGTGCCTCGTCCTCAG
>JAABUX010007729.1_pt1 | contig 12540 bp, 12 predicted proteins | sample 5561851 | NCBI WGS metagenome assembly JAABUX01 (sample SAMN10711883, study PRJNA513361) | rock metagenome | isolation source: Antarctica rocks | place: Antarctica: Victoria Land, Richard Nunatak red sandstone | collected 2016-01-03 | reverse complement strand
GATCCTCGCCCCGCCGCGCCGCGCCGCGAGCTGGGCCGGGATGACGCGGGTGTCGTTCGCGACCAGCACATCGCCGGGGCGCAGCAGGCTGGGCAGGTCGCGGACGAGCCGGTCTTGCAAGCCGTCGCCTACGACCAGCAGCCGCGAGGCGTCGCGCGGCCGTGCCGGCTGGTGCGCGATGCGGCCAGGGGGAAGGTCGAAATCGAAGTCGGAGAGGCGCAACTACGCCGGCGTGGGCGCCACGCGCCGCAGCAGGCGGATGAACGGGATGCTCGCCAGCACCGCCCAAGCCTTGCCAATCACCTGCCCGGCCAGGAAATCCAGGCTGCCGAACGCGAGCGTCAGGAACACGACGCTGTCCACCACCAGCCCGGCCATCGCGCTCGCCAGCACCGCGAGAACCAGCCCGCGCCGCTGCAACGGCGTGTAGACCGCGAAATCGGCGAGTTCGCTCAGCAGGAACGCGGCGCCGGAGGCCAGCACCAGCGACGGCGGCGCGATCAGCGTCGACAGCGCCGCGCCCGCCACGATCGCGCCGATGCCCCAGGCCGGCCCCAGGCAGCGCTGCACCACATCCCGCAGCACCAATGCCAGCCCGACCGCCAGCACGCCGGACGGCGCCATGACGCCCGGCGCCACCGGCACCAGGCACGGCCCCATGGGCACGCACACCGTGCCCACGTGCTGGATCAGCCATTTGGCGAACGGCACGGAGGCAAGGAACAGCAGCAGCGCCGCAAGGCCGACCCGGCGGCTCGTTAGATCAGCGGGGGAGTCAGTGGGCAAGGTAGGACGAAATCTCGATCAGGTTGCCGTCGGGGTCCCGGCAGTACACCGACTGGATGGTGCCCAGCGCGCCCTCCTTGGCGACCGGGCCGGCCTCGATCGCGATGCCGCAGCTATGCAGGTGCTCCACCACGTCCTCGGGGCCGACCGCGGTGACGAAGCACAGGTCGGCGGCCCCCGGCTTGCTGTTGACGCCGGTGAACCAGGCGCGGGGATCGCTGTCATGCGGGCGCAGGTTGATCTTTTGGCCGCCGAACTTCAGCGCGGTGCGCTGGCCGTCGGCGAACTCCTCCCGCTCCATGCCGAGCACGCGCTGGTACCACGACGCGGTCAGCTCCACATCGACGCAGTTGATCACCAGATGGTCCAGGCGGTCGACCGTGAAGCGCATCTATTCCAGCCCGTCGTAGAAGTCGTTGCCCTTGTCGTCGATCACGATGAAGGCCGGGAAATCCTCCACCTCAATGCGCCACACCGCCTCCATGCCGAGTTCCTCGTATTCCAGCACCTCGACCTTGCGTATGCAGTCCTGCGCCAGCCGCGCCGCCGGGCCGCCGACGCTGCCGAGGTAGAACCCGCCATAGGCGCGGCAGGCGTCCCGCACCGCGCGGGAGCGGTTGCCCTTCGCCAGCATCACCAGGCTGCCGCCGGCGCGCTGGAACTCGGCGACGTAGCTGTCCATCCGCCCCGCCGTGGTCGGGCCGAAGCTGCCGGTGGCGAAGCCCGCAGGCGTCTTGGCCGGCCCGGCGTAGTAGACGGGATGGTCCTTCAGGTAGTCCGGCAAGCCCTCGCCACGGTCCAGCCGCTCCTTCAGCTTGGCGTGGGCGATATCGCGCGCGACCACGACCGTGCCGTTCAGCGCGAGCCGGGTCTTGACGGGATAGGCCGAAAGCTGCCGGCGGATCGCCTCCATCGGCTGGTTCAGGTCTACCCTGACCACCTCGCCGCCCAGGATGTCATCGGTGGCCTCGGGCAAATAGTGCGAGGGATCGGCCTCAAGCTGCTCCAGGAACACGCCCTCCGGCGTGATCTTCGCAAGGATCTGCCGGTCGGCGCTGCACGACACGCCGATGCCCACGGGCAGGCTCGCGCCGTGCCGCGGCAGGCGCACCACGCGGACGTCGTGACAGAAATACTTGCCGCCGAACTGCGCGCCGATGCCGAGGGTGCGGGTCAGTTCCAGCACCTTCTGCTCCATCTCCAGGTCGCGGAAGGCGTGCCCGGCCCGGCTGCCCTCGGTCGGCAGCGCATCGAGCCACTTGGTCGAGGCGAGCTTCACGGTTTTGAGGCACAGCTCGGCGGAGGTGCCGCCAATCACGATCGACAGGTGATACGGCGGGCAAGCGGAGGTGCCGAGCGTGCGGATGCGGGTGCCGAGGTATTCCAGCAGCTTGGCCGGGTTCAGGATCGCCCGCGTTTCCTGGAACAGGAAGGACTTGTTCGCCGACCCGCCGCCCTTGGCGATGAACATCAGCGTCATCTCGTCCGCATGGTGGTCGCCCGGCGCTGCGGCGATGTCGAACTGCACCGGCAGGTTGTTGCCGGTGTTGACCTCCTCGAACATGCTCAGCGGCGCCATCTGCGAGTAGCGCAGGTTGGTCTCGGTGTAGGTGCGGTGGACGCCGTACGACAGCGCCTCCTCCTCGTTGCCCTCGACCCAGACGCGCTGGCCCTTCTTGCCGAACACCAGCGCCGTGCCGGTGTCCTGGCACATCGGCAGCACGCCGCCGGCCGCGATGTTGGCGTTCTTCAACAAATCCAGCGCCACGAAGCGGTCGTTCGCCGACGCCTCGGGGTCGTCGAGGATCGCGCGCAACTGGCGCAGGTGCGCCGGGCGCAGCAGGTGCGACACATCGCGGAACGCCTGGAAAGCCAGCTCGGTCAACGCCTCCGGCCGGACGCGCAGCACGGTCTGGCCGTCGCAGGTGCTGGTGGCGACGCCGGCGATGTCCAGCTTGCGCCAGGGCGTACCCCCGGATGCTCCAGGATCGCCCAGCGGGAACATCGGCGAGTACAGGAAGCTGGCGGGCCGGGCCTGCCCCGGCGGCAACGGTGCGTTCATGCGGTCAATCCTTGGGGGAGATCAGTCCTTGGTTGGCGGTTTCCGGCGAAAGGCGTCGAGGCTCACCACCTGCGGGCCTTCGGACGGCTCGGCCTCCGCAGGCGGTTCGGGGTCGGGCGGCGCGTTCAGCAGCGCGGTCTCGGGATCGTCGTTCGCCGGCTCGTCGCCGGGCGGGCGGAAGCGCAGCCCGAACTGCACATGCGGGTCGGCGAACGCCGTGACGGCGTTGAACGGCACGTGCAGCGTGGTCGGGATGCCGCCGAACGACAGGCCGACGCTGAACCAGCCGGCGGGCTCGTCCACTTGCAGGTCCCAGAACTGGTGCTGCAGCACGATCGTCATCTCGTGCGGATACTGCGTGAGCAGCCGGGCCGGGATGGTGACGCCGGGACGGTCGGTGCGGAAACTGACGTAGAAGTGGTGTTCGCCGGGCATTCCCTGCGCGCCGACATAGGCCAGGGCGCGGACAACGACGTGGCGCAGGGCCTCCTCGGTCCAGGCGTCGTAGGGGAGCAGGCTCTCCGGGCGTTGCGGTGGTCCGCCGTCCCGGCCATCTTCGGTATCTTCCATGCGGGAACCCTTAGCGCGGACCGCTCCGAATTGGAACGGGCCGCGCCGATCCAAGACGTTTTGACTGTGACGGCCAGCCTTGGCCACACGGCAAGATTGAAACCCCGCCACCCCGGTCGTTGGAAGCTGGGCAGGGGAGGGCAGGTGGCTGTTCAGTTGTGACCCTGAAGGCTTCCAGCTCGTCGGCGTAGCTTTTGTTCCTGACCCCGTCAGAGTCGTAGAATTCCTCGACCGACCGCACCCACTTCTTGACGGCGGGCACATACCAAAGCGCCTGGTGGGTGCGCCCGCTGGCGGTGGATGCAGCCCCCTTGCTGGCCGGCACGACCGGCATGGCGCCCGGTGCGTCAGCGGCCGGGGGGGGCGAGGGTTGCCGACCACTGCCCCTCGGCTTCGAGCTTGAGCGCGTGGAACGTGCCGGCGATCACCGTGACGTCCTCCCAGCCGACCACCTTGTAGACGGTGCGGAAATGCGCGCTGCTGTATTCGCGGTTGGGGCGGTTCTCGTTGTATTCGACAATCCACGACTTGCCGACGGCAAGCGGGAACGACAGCGGCTTGTCGACCACGGTCCTGCGGCCGTTGACGCTGCGGAACCGGCTCCAGTCCAGGCTGCCCAGTTGTTGGCTCGGCGGCACCGTCGAGCCGACAGGCCGGGTGCTCAAGGTGATCGCCGTCAGTCCAGCTTGCAGGACTGTGCTCTCGACGCGCAGTTGGTGCCAACCGGTCGCCGCGCTCTCGATAGTGTGTTGGTAGGTCCAACTGTCGTTCTCGCTGAATTTCGGGGCGGCTGCGGCCTGCGCCTGCGTCTTCATAGCCAGGAGCAGTATAAGGAGCACCAACGAGACCGTCCGCACCAGACCTTGCCTTTCGCGCAACGAGAGAATCTCTTTTATAACTTTAAACCTAATGCGTGAACGGTTGATTGTCGAGTTGGTTCGATGCCAAATCGTATCGCGGACTCGCTTGTCAGGTCGTTGGATGGCACCACGCTGCCAGGCTCCAGCCAGAAAGGACCCCATGAACCGCCGCAGCTTGATGCAGGCCGGATTGGCAGCGCTTGCAGCGCCTCATGTGGCGCGGGCTGCGGACATGCGCGTGCTGCGCTTCGTGCCGCAGGCGGACCTCGCGGCCCTGGACCCTGTCTGGACGACGGCCTACCAAACCCGCGACCATGCCTTCCTGGTGTTCGACACGCTGTTCGGCCAGGACAACGGCTATGCGGCGCGTCCGCAGATGCTGGAGGCGGCGGCTGCCGAGGATGACGGCCTGCGCTGGCGCCTCGTGCTGCGCCAGGGCCTGCGCTTCCACGACAACGAGCCGGTGCTGGCGCGGGACTGCGTGGCCAGCATCCGCCGCTGGGGGGCGCGCGACCCCTTTGGCCAGGCGTTGCTCGCCGCGACCGACGCGCTCACCGCTCCCGACGACCGCACGATCGTGTTCCGCCTGCGTGCGCCGTTCCCGCTGCTGCCCGACGCGCTGGCGAAAACCGCGCCCAGCCCCTGCGTGGTCATGCCGGAGCGGCTGGCCGCGACCGACCCGTTCAAGCAGGTTACGGAAATAGTCGGCAGCGGGCCGTACCGTTTCCTGCCGGATGAGCGCGTCCCCGGCGCCCGCGTCGCCTACGCCCGGTTCGACGGCTACGTTCCGCGCAGGGATGGCGTGCCGTCCCGCACCGCCGGGCCGAAACGGGCGGGGTTCGACCGGGTGGAGTGGGCCGTCATCCCCGACGCCGCCACCGCGGCGGCTGCCCTGCAACGCGGCGAGGTCGATTGGTGGCTGGCCGCCAACCCGGACCTGCTGGGCCGGCTGCGCGCCGACCGCCGGCTGGTGGTGCGGACGCAGGACCCCACGGGGGTTATTGGGACGATGCGGTTCAACCAGCTCCATCCGCCGTTCGACAACGCGGCCCTGCGCCGGGCTATGCTGGGCGCGGTGCAGCAATCGGAGTACATGGAGGCGGTCTCGGGACCGGACCGTGCCTTGTGGGCGGACGGGGTCGGTTTTTTCTGCCCCGGCACGCCATTGGCCAACACGGCCGGGATGGAGGCGCTGACGGATCCCCGCAACCTAGACCGCAGCCGACGCGCAGTGGCCGACAGCGGCTACATGGGCGAAAAGGTCGCGCTGCTGGTGCCGACCGATATTCCGAGCACCAACGCTCTAGCCGAGGTGACGGCGGACCTGTTCCGCAAGCTGGGCCTGAATGTCGACGCGCAGGCGATGGACTGGGGCGCCACGGTGCAGCGCCGCACCAACATGGAGCCGGTCGGGCGCGGCGGGTGGAGCGTGTTCCAGACGAGCTGGTCCGGCCTCGACCATGCGACTCCGGCGGGGCACCCGTTCCTGCGCGGCAACGGGCGGGCGGCGGCGCCGGGCTGGCCGGACAGCCCGGTGATCGAGGCGTTGCGGGACGAATGGCTCAGCTCGCCTGACCCGGCGGCGCAGTTCAGCCTGGCGGAGCAGATACAGGCGCAGGCGTTCCGGGATGTGCCTTATGTGCCGCTGGGGCAGCAGTTCCAGCAGACGGCCTACCGGGCGGAACTATCGGGCGTGCTGCCGGGGATGCCGGTGTTTTGGAATATCGCGCGGGGTTAGTGGATCAGACCTGACGACCGGTGCTTTCCATCCAAAGCTATAAAGCTTTAGGCAAATTTGCCAAGTTCTTCTGAGCCTTTGCGACTAGCACTGCGTCGAATTGATCTGCAAAATCGAGAATGATCTGTTCGTACGCGCGATCTAACCGACTATATTTTGACAGCAGTTCAAGGCCAGTCAACGTCGTAAGGTTTGTAACCGTATGTCGTACTGTCTCCTTTTCGCCCCAACGTTTAATCATCGCTTTGGTCCGATTCGCGGGGATGCGCTTGCCACCATGCTTATAAGCAAGAAATTCTTCATAAACCCGGACGGTCTCATTAACGCGCTCAGCGAGCGTCAGGTCGTCCAGCGGTCTACCAATCACGCCACGCAATGCCTGCTCGTCCAGTTGGTTAAGCCGCTCGTCGATTGCAAAAACGATTTCCGCCATATTGGACATTACCATCCGGGCTTTGAACTCCCGCAGCCAAGTCCGGTCGGTTGATTTTCTAATCGACGATATTGCAACTACAGGATTGGGCTTCATCGTCGATGTCCCATTCTTCTTTGCTATGCTAACCAAATCAGCATTTCGATGTGATCGCGAAGCTTCGAGAAGAATCCAAGCCATACACGACATCGGAATCATTTATTAGAGGAAAGTGAGGGGGCTTCTGTTGCCCGGTGCCCCCCCGAACCGCGCCTATCTCTGCTTACGCAGCGACGGCGAGCGCCTCATGATTGTCATTGGCACTTGTGATATGACCCGATAACGGCGGTATCATGCCGAGCAAAAGGCAGGTCTTTACTACGCGTGTCGAGCCTGTGTCGCCCCCATAGCCCACCCTGGAAGGGATGGTGGAGGCGCCGGGCACTGCCCCCGGGTCCACAACGCTTATTCCAACTGCCGTTTATCACCATAGCCGTTGTTACAGCCTGCTCTATGTAGTCGACTGCTCGGCAAAATGCTAGGGGCTTGCCATGCGATTGACCGCCGAACAGCAGACCGAGATCGACGCCCAGCGGGACGCCGCCGCCCCTACCAGGCGCGCAACCGTGCCAGCCCTGGAGGAGATGCTCTATTGCGCGTTGCCCGTGCTCGACCACGGCTTCGTCCGCGTCATCGACTACATGGGCGACGACGGCGCCGTGGTGCAGGCGGCGCGCGTCAGCTATGGCCGCGGCACCCGCCGGGTCAGCGAGGACGCCGGGCTGATCCGCTACCTGATGCGGCACCGCCACAGCACGCCGTTCGAGATGTGCGAGATCAAGTACCACGTGAAACTGCCGATCTTCGTGGCGCGGCAGTGGATACGGCACCGCATGGCGAACGTGAACGAGTACTCCGCCCGCTACAGCATCCTCGACCGCGAGTTTTACATCCCGGAACCGGAACACCTCGCCGCCCAGAGCAGCAGCAACCGCCAGGGCCGCGGCGCGGTGCTGGAGGGCGAGGAGGCCGCCGCCGTGCTGGACATGCTCCGGCATGATGCGGCGCTCACCTATGACCATTACGCACACATGCTCAACGAGGGCGCGGACGGGACGGCCGTCGACCCGGCACGCCAAGGTTTGGCGCGGGAGCTTGCCCGCATGAACCTGACGCTCAACACCTACACGCAATGGTATTGGAAGGCCGACCTGCACAACCTGCTGGGCTTTCTGTCGCTGCGCGCCGACAGCCACGCGCAGTTCGAGATACGCGCCTATGCGGATGCGATGCTGGGAACGGTGCGCGCCTGGGTGCCCGCGACATTCGAGGCCTTCCAGGACTATCGGATGGGTGCCGCGACGCTTTCGGCGCAAATGCTCGCGGTGGTGCGCCGCATGCTGGCTGGGGAAGGCGTCGACCAGCCTGGCAGTGGCCTTTCCAAGCGGGAATGGACGGAACTGCTGGAGATTTTGGGGCGCGCATGATCGTCGTGGCGGAGCGCGCATGATCGTCGTGTTCGGGTCGATCAACCTCGATTTGATTTTCGCGCTCGACCATCTGCCGGGCGCTGGCGAAACCGTGCTGGGTCCTGCGACCCGCATCGAGCCTGGCGGCAAGGGGGCCAACCAAGCCGTTGCGGCTGCACGCGATGGCGCGGCTGTGCTGATGGCGGGCTGCGTTGGCCGGGATGCGCTCGCCGATGGCGCGCTCGCGACGCTGCGCGAGGCGGGGGTGGACTTGTCGCGCGTCGCCCGCGGCGGCATCGCCACCGGGTGCGCCGCCATCTGCACGGACCCGGCGGGCCGCAACCAGATCGCGGTTGGATCGGGGGCCAACACACTGGCCCGTGCCGATCAGGTCGAAGATGCGGTGCTGACCGCCAGCACGACGCTGCTGTTGCAAATGGAAACCGACCCGCAGGAGACCGCCGCCTTGATCCGTCGCGCCCGTGCCCGCGGGTCCCGGATCATCCTGAACCTTGCCCCGGCCCGTGTGCTCGACGCTGACGCGCTTCGGGCCGTGGACCTGCTGGTCGTGAACGAGACCGAGGCCGAATGGCTCGCGGCCCAGCACGGCATGACCGCTGACGCCACCGGGCTGTGCGCGAGCTTAGGCGTGGGCGTCGTGCGGACCTTGGGCGGGCGCGGGGCGGAATGGGCCGTCCGAAGGGGGCGCGGACACATCGCGGCGCATCCCGTAAAAGTTATTGACACAACCGCGGCGGGCGACTGCTTTACTGGTGTCCTGGCGGTGGCTCTGGACCGCGGCATGGACATGGCGCCGGCGATGGCCCGAGCCGGCGTCGCAGCGGGATTGTGCTGCTGCCGCGAAGGATCGCAGAACAGCTTGCCGACCGAAAAGGAAACGAACGCAGCTAGCTCCGCCAGTGCAGCGTCTGCCCGCGCAACGGATTGACGAACTCCCGCCCCTCGCTCCGCGACGCTAGGTATTCCTTCTTCAGCCGCATGTACCAACGCACCTGCGCATCCGGGTCGCCGACGAACAGCGGCGCGGGCAGGGCCGGGTTGCCCACCAGCCGCGCCGCCACCTCGCGGTCCTGGCCCAGGAAGTCCCGCGCCATCCACGCCGCCACCGGGCGCAGCGGCACCAGCCACTTCACCGTCCAGTACACGCAGTAGTGCACGTCCGTCTCCGTCGCGCTGACCGGCGTCGCGGCGGCCAGCACGCAGGCGGAGTGGCGGTCGCCCTGGATGTGCTCGATCCGCACGCCCGGCAGGTGGATGCCAATGTCGATCCGCACGTTCTTGCCAAGCAGCCGATACGGGTTGGCGCCCTCCTTCAAGTGGTGCCGCAGCATGCGGAAACCCATGCCGTCAGGCTCGAACTCTTTCTCCTTCAGCCGCAGCCGCGACGCTGGGTTTTTCTTCCACCAGCGGGAGGTGTGGACAAAGGCCGGATGGCCGGGGTCGAAGAACCCCCAGGCGGCAAGGTCGACCTCGCATGGGAAGCGCATCGTGGTCGTGACCTGCGGCGCTTCGCCCTCGAACCCCGGCACCGTCGGCACTGGCCCCGGCTCCACGCCCGGCGCGCCGACATGGACCCAGATGTTGCCCTGCACGTCCTGCGCCGGGTAGGTGCGCAGCCGGAACCGGCCGGGGTCGGTCTGGTCGTCCGGCGCCAGCGACGGGATTTCGGTGCAGCAGCCGTCCGTGCTGCGGAACGCCCAGCCGTGGTAGCAGCAGCGCAGCACCTGCCCGTCGAACGAGCCGTGCCGCATCGGCATGCCGCGGTGCGGGCAAGAGTCGCTGACTGCGAACACCGACCCGTCCAGGCGGCGGCCGAGCAGCAACGCCTCGCCCAGCAGCGACACGGGAAGCGTCTTGCCGGGTTTCAGGCTTCGAGCGGATACGGCCAAATACCAAAAGCCGCGCAGCATGCCGTCCATGGGAGCAGAGTACAATCGGCGGTCCGGCCAGTCCATCGAGTCAATCCAGTCAGTCCATGACGATGCGGGGCGCCTTCGGCTGCCGCGCCGCAAGTCCGTCCCACACCCGGCGCGCAATGGCGGCGAACGCCTGCGCGGCGGGGCTGTCGGGGTCGGCGGCGCAGATCGGCGTGCCGGCGTCCGACGTCGTGCGTATGTCGAGCAGCAGCGGCACTTCGCCCAGGAAAGGGATGCCAAGGTGCTCGGCCTCGCGCCGCGCGCCGCCGTGGCCGAACAACTCGGTGCGGTGGCCGCAGTTCGGGCAGCAGAACACGCTCATGTTCTCGACCAGGCCCAGCACCGGCACCAGCGTCTTTTCGAACATCCGCACGCCGCGCCGGGCGTCGATCAGCGCGATGTCCTGCGGCGTCGACACGATCACGGCGCCGCTGAGGCTCACCTTCTGCGCCATGGTGAGCTGCGCGTCGCCGGTGCCGGGCGGCATGTCGACGACCAGGATGTCGAGCGCGCCCCAATGCACCTGGCCCATCATCTGCTCCAGCGCGCCCATCACCATCGGGCCCCGCCAGATCATCGCCGCGTCCGGGTCCACCAGGAAGCCGATCGACATGGCGGATAGGCCCCACGCCTGCAACGGCACCAGCATGCCGTCCCGCGTCTCGGGCTTGCGGTCCACGCCCAGCATGCGCGGCAGGCTCGGGCCGTAGATGTCGGCGTCCAGCAGCCCGACCCGGTGGCCCTGCTGCGCCAGCGCGACCGCGAGGTTGACCGCGGTGGTGGACTTGCCGACGCCGCCCTTGCCGCTGGCGACGGCCACGATATGCGCCACCTCGGGCAGCAGCGAAGCCTTGGCCACCGACGCTTGGGCCGCCGACGCTTGGGCCGCCGGTGCTGGCGCTGCCGGCCGGGGTGGCGACGCGGCCCGGTGCGCGGTCAGCACGGCGGTCGCGTTGACCACGCCGGGCTGCTTCGACAGCAGCGCCTCGGCCGTGCGGCGCACCTGCTCCATCGCCGGGGCGGTGCTGCGGTCGGCACGGAGCGCCAAATGGACCAAGCCGTCCCGCACCGCCAGGCTGTCCACCAGCCCGGCCGCGACAATGTCCTGCCCGGAGCCTGGGTCCACCACGCCGCGCAGCGCCGCCCGCAGCCCATCCGTCGTCAGTGCCGCCATCGCTTGTAAACCCTCGATCCCCGGTCAATATGCACGCAGCCGTGAGGTCGCATATGGCGCTTGGGTGCCCGACTGCAAACCAAGGCGCCAAACCAAGACTTCGCGGCCGACGGCGCAGACCTACAGGAGCCACTGTAACTTTATGTCTTGGAACAATGGCGGCGGCTCTGGCCCTTGGGGTCCGGGCAACAACAATCCGCCTCCGCGTGGCCCGAACCGTGGCCCTTGGGGCGGCGGCGGCCCGAACGGCATCCCGGACCTGGACGAAGTCCTGGCCCGCTTGCAGGCGTCCGCCCGGCGTTTCGTCCCCGGCGGACCCGGCGGCCGGCGCAGCAATCCCCGGCTGATCGCGCTGATCGCAATCGTCGGCGCCGTGGTCTGGCTGTCCAGCGGCTTCTACCGCGTGGAGCCGGATCAGCAGGGCGTGGTGCTGCGCTTCGGCGCTTTCCAGCGCACGACGCTGCCGGGCCTGAACTACCACCTGCCCTGGCCGATCGAGCAGGCGCTGACGCCCGCGGTGACGCGCATCAACCGCACCGAGGTCGGCTTCCGCATCGCCGCCGACAGCGCCGGCGTCAACCGCATCGGCGCGTCCCAGGACCTCGGCCGCGACGTGTCGGGCCGGAGCGGCCCGGCGCGCGAGGTGCTGGAGGAGGCGCTGATGCTGACCGGCGACGAGAACATCATCGACATCAATTTCAGCGTGTTCTGGCGCATCCGCGACGCCAGCACCTTCCTGTTCAACACGCGCAACCCCGAGAACACCGTGAAGTCGGTGGCGGAGAGCATGATGCGCGAGGTGATCGGCCGCACGCCGATCCAGCCCGCGTTGACCGAGGCCCGCGCCCGCATCGAGCAGGAAGTGACGGCCGGCGCGCAGGGCGTGCTGGACCAGTATGGCGTGGGCGTCGAGATCACGCAGGTCCAGCTTCAAAAAGTGGACCCGCCCAGCGCCGTCATCGAGAGTTTCCGCGACGTGCAGCGCGCCAACACCGACGCCGACCGCGCCCGCAACGAGGCCGAAAGCTACCGCAACGACATCGTGCCGCGCGCCCGCGGCGACGCTGCCCGCATCACCGCCGAGGCCGACGGCGCGCGCCAGGCCAACATCGCCGAGGCTGGCGGGCAGGCGCAGCGCTTTCTGAGCGTCTACAACGCCTACTCCGCTGCCAAGGATGTGACGGTCAAGCGCCTGTATATCGAGACGATGCAGGATATCCTCACCAAGACGCCCTCGATCGTCGTGGACGACAAGCTGCAGGGCATCGTGCCCTATTTGCCGCTTGACCCCACTGGCCGGCCGAAAGCGCCAGCCGCGCCACCCGCTCCGCCATCGGAGATCCGCCGTTGAGCCGTGGCGTGATCGCGGCCATCGCCGCCGCCTTCGTGCTGTTCGTGTTGGTCAGCGCCAGCCTGTTCACGGTGTCGCAGACCGAGCAGGTGCTGATCACCCAGTTCGGCCAGCCGATCCGCGTCATCAGCACGCCGGGGCTGCACATGAAGGTGCCGTTCGTGCAGACGGTCATCAGCTT
>JAABUX010007728.1_pt1 | contig 12542 bp, 16 predicted proteins | sample 5561851 | NCBI WGS metagenome assembly JAABUX01 (sample SAMN10711883, study PRJNA513361) | rock metagenome | isolation source: Antarctica rocks | place: Antarctica: Victoria Land, Richard Nunatak red sandstone | collected 2016-01-03 | reverse complement strand
GCGCATCCTCACCCTGACCGACGATGAGAAGGCGGAGATGCGCGCGGCGGACGAGCGGGCACGGGCCATGCTCGACCGCACCGAGTCGCTCACCCAGGACGACTTCATGCGCATGCACGGCACGCTGCGCTCGGTCCCGCCACGAATCGGCGGCCGCGAATGACCGAGCAGGATCCGTGGGCCGCACTCAACGAGGATCCCTTTGGCGAGCGCCCGCACCGTGAGTCGGTGAGATGGCAGGGCGGCGTGCTCAGGGTCGGCGACAGGGTGCGCCTCGTCCCACGGGCTGGTGCGGACGCCCTGGACATGATCCTCCGCGGCCGAATCGCCACCATCGAGTCGATCGAGCAGGACTACGAGGACGTCGTCTACCTGGCGGTGACGGTGGACGACGACCCGGGCGCCGACCTCGGCATGCTCCGTCAGCCGGGGCACCGCTTCTTCTTCACGCTCGCCGACGTCGAGGCCGTCGACCAGGGCGCACCGCCTTCCCACGCCGGAGAGACGCCGTGAGCGAACGAGTGCTGGTTGCCGGGATCGGCAACATCTTCCTCGGCGACGACGGCTTTGGGGTCGCTGTGGCCCAGGAGCTGCTCAGGCGCGGCGCGTTCGCGGGCGAGGACGTGAAGGTCGGCGACTACGGCATCCGCGGCTACGACCTGGCCTACGAGATCCTCGAGGGCCACGACGCGGTGGTGCTCATCGACGCCACCCAGCGCCAGGACGCGCCCGGCACGGTGTACCTCATCGAGGCCGACCCCGACGCCAGCATGCCCGACGTGGAGGCCGACCCCGACCACGGCCAGGGGGCCTTCCAGGGACACCTGATGACCCCGGCCGCCGTGTTCCACCTGGTGCGCACCTTGGGAGGCACGATGGGCCGCGTCCTGGTGGTGGGCTGCGAACCGCAGACCTTCGGCCCCGAGAACATCGGCCAGATGGAGCTCAGCGAGGCTGTCGCAGCCGCCGTTCCCGAGGCGGTCGGCACCGTTGAGCGCGTGGTCGGCGAGCTCCTGCTGGAGACGGCGGTTGCCACCGGGCCCGCCTCCGCGCATGCGGTCGCAGTGGGGGACACGGCCGATGCATGAGATGGGGCTGGCCCAGGCAATCCTCGACACCGCGCTGCAGATCGCCGGCGATCGACCGGTGTGTCGCGTCGCCGTGTCGGCCGGGGAGCACCAGGCGGTGAGCGCCGACTCCCTTCGCTTCAGCTTCGGGCTGATGGCCGACGGCACCAGCGCCGCGAGCGCCACCCTGGAGGTGCGCAGCGTGCCCGGGGACCGCATCCTCATCGACGAGGTCGAGGTTGGCGGCGACACACCCGAGGTGCTCCGGCGCCGCGACGAGGAGGTCGTCGAGGCCGGTCCGCCGCATTCCCATGAGACCGGCGACCAACCGGTGCACCCGGCATGGTTGTGATTGGTTCGGCAGACACCACAGTCAAGGAGGTGACGCGATGCCCCTGATGCAGAAGAAGAGCCATCGTGGGATCAAGGCGCTCGTTCTGATGGCGCTCGCCGCGGGCGGAGCGGCTGCCTTCAGCGGGAAGGATTTGCGGCGCTACATCCGCATGCGGACCATGTAGGCGACATCCGGCTGGGAGGCACGCACCTGGTGGCGGTGACCGCCGCGAGCGCCGATCCCGACTCGCCGTGCGCTCCCACGATCGGAGCGGAGCGGCGCCTGTTCACCGTGCATGGCGTGGTGCAGGGCGTGGGCTTCCGGCCGTTCGTCTGGACGCTGGCGCACCGGTACGCCCTGGCCGGCTCGGTGCGCAACACGTCGGGCGCCGTGGTGGTGGAGGTGGAGGGCCCCGCTCAAGCCCTCGACTCGTTCGCCGCCGACCTGGTCGGCCGGGCGCCCCCGCTGTCCCGGATCGACGACGTGCGGACGGTGAAGCTCCCGTCCCGCGGCGAGCCCGGGTTCGTGATCCTCGAGAGCCGGGGGATCGAGGGCGCCTATCAGCCGATCGCGCCCGATGCCGGCACCTGCGCGGACTGCGTTGGTGAGCTCTTCGACCCCGCCGACCGGCGCCACCGCTACCCGTTCATCAACTGCACCAACTGCGGGCCGCGCTTCACCATCATCGAGGACGTCCCCTACGACCGCGCGCTCACCACCATGCGCCACTTCACGATGTGCGCGCTGTGCAGCTCGGAGTACGCCGATCCCTCGAACCGGCGCTTCCACGCCCAGCCCAACGCCTGCGCCGACTGCGGGCCGCGCGCCTGGGTGTGCGATGCCGCCGGAGGCCCGGTGCCCGGTGACGCGGTGGCCGCTGCCGGCGCCCGGCTTCTCTCGGGTGCGATCGTCGCGGTCAAGGGCCTCGGGGGCTTCCAGCTCGCGGTCAGGGCCGACGACGAGGCCGCGGTGCGCCGCCTGCGCGACCGCAAGCGGCGTCCGGCCAAGCCCTTCGCGGTGATGGCGTCCGGCGTGGACGCTGCCCGGGCGCTCGCCCACGTCGGTGAGCCGGAGGCGCGGGTGCTGGCCAGCAGCGCGCGACCCATCGTGCTGCTCCGCGCTGCGCACCCCGGCCGCGGGACGCTCGCCGAGGCGGTGGCGCCGGGCCTCGACGAGGTCGGGGTCATGCTGCCCAGCACCCCGCTGCACCACCTTCTGCTCGACGTGGTGGGCGGGGTTCCCCTGGTCATGACCAGCGGCAACGTCAGCGACGAGCCGATCGCTCGGGACAACGCGGAGGCCCGCGAGCGCCTCGGCGGAATCGCCGACGCCTTCCTCCTCCACGACCGTGACATCTACGCCCGTTACGACGACTCGGTGGTGAGGATCGTCGACGGCCGCGAGCACGTCGTGCGTCGAGCCCGCGGCTACTGCCCGCTCCCGGTGTCCATCGCCGGTGCCGAGGGCGCAGCGGCCGTGCTCGCCCTGGGCGCCCACCTCAAGAACACCTTCTGCATCCTGCGCGACGGCAAGGCGTTCGTCGGCCCCCACATCGGCGACCTCGACCACCCCGAGAGCCTGCGCCACCAGGATGAGGCGCTGACGACCTATCTGCGGCTGTTCCGCACCGCTCCCGCGGCGGTGGCGGCCGACACCCATCCCGACTACGCCTCGACCCGTATCGCCGAGTCATGGTGGGCGAAGGGAAGCCGGCAGGAGCGCGTGCAGCATCACCACGCCCACATCGCCAGCGTCATGGCCGAGCACGACCTGCGTGGACCGGTGCTCGGCGTGGCCTTCGATGGCACCGGCTTCGGCGAGGACGGGACCATCTGGGGCGGGGAGTTCCTGCTCTGCGACGAGACCGACTTCCAGCGCGTCGGTCACCTGGCGCCCGTCGTTCAACCGGGTGGTGATCGCTGCGCCCGCGAGGGCTGGCGCATGGCGCTCGCCTACCTGCGCGTGGCCGGGCTCGACGACGGGGAGGTGCCCGGGTGGCTGGGCGGCGAGGGCTGTCCCGACCAGCGCCGGTGGCGGCTGGTGGGCCGCCTCGTCGCGGCCGGCGGCATCGGCGCACCGGTGAGCACCAGCGCCGGCCGCCTCTTCGATGCCGTTGCCAGCCTGCTCGGCGTGGCCCATGTCTCGACCTTCGAGGCCAGTGCGGCGATGCGCCTCGAGGCACTGGCGCGCACCGTGCCGCGGGACCGTGCCGCGACCATCCCGGTGCCGCGCGGCGGCTCACCGCTGGTGCTCGACACACCCGCGCTGGTGGCTCGCCTCACCGAGGAGCGAGGCGCGGGCGCCGAGCCGGCAGCCCTGGCCGCCACCTTCCACGAGAGCCTGGCCGCCGCCGTCGCCGACGCCTGTGCGGAGCTGGCCGGAGCCGCGGGAGTGACCCGGGTGGCGCTCAGCGGCGGCGTCTTCCAGAATGCGCTCCTGCTGGCGCGCACCAGCGCCCTGCTGAGCGAGCGGTCGTTGCGCGTCTTCGTCAACCATGCTGTGCCTGCCAACGATGGAGGCGTGAGCCTCGGGCAGGCGTTCGTGGCCGCGTCACGCTCTGCGACGCGGTGGCGCGGAGGGTCATGATGGCAGTGATGACAACGACAGAGGCGAGGGCCGACATCGACCTCGCCTTCCTACGCGAGGGTACCGACGCGCGCTGCGCCGCCGGTGACCGCTACTTCGCCGCGGTCGCCCAGGAGCTGGCCAGCTGCGCCGCGTCCATGGCCGACCGCTTCTTTGCCGGCGCAACCCTGCTGGTGTTCGGCTCGGGAGCCGGCACCACGGACGCCCAGCACAACTCCGTGGAGTACGTGCACCCCGTGCTCCCCGGCTGCCGGGCGCTCCCGGCGCTGTCCCTGACCAACGACGTCAGCACGGTGACCGGCATCCTCCAGGGCACCGACCCCCGCGAGGTCTACGCGCACCAGCTGCGTGTGCTCGGCCGCCGCGGGGACATCGCCCTGGGGTTCGCCGCGCCGGCCGATGACGGCGCCACCGCTCGCGGCCTGCGCGCAGCCCGCGAGCGAGAGATGCTCACCATCCTGCTGAGCGCGGGCGCAGCTGTTGGCGACGCCGACGTCAGCCACTCCTTCCACGTCCCCGAGGACGATCCGCTGATGGCCCAGGAGCTCCACCTGGCGACCTACCACATGCTCTGGGAGCTGACCCACATCGTTCTCAACCACCGAGGCATCGCGGAGGTGCGCGAATGACCGACAGCTCCTGCCACGAGGAGGTGTGCATCACCTGCTCCGACCAGCTGCTCGAGGTGGTCGTCACCGCGGTCAGCGCCGACGGCAGCACCGCGCGGGCCACCTGCGACGGCCGCCCGTGCGACGTTTCCATCGAGCTCCTCGACGGGGTGGTCAGCGGCGAGCACCTCCTCGCGCATGGCGGCGTGGCGCTGCAGCGCGCCCAGGTGCCGGTGTCACGGTGAGCGCCACGCCCGACCCCACGCTCCAGATGCTCTACCCGATGCTGATCGAGCAACCGTCGGTCGACGCGTCGGTGGTGGCCGACCTGGCCCGGGCTCCGCTGCAGAAGTCGGCGGAGAGCAACGCGCTGCGTCGCGAGCTCATCGGGGAGCGCGCGCAGGACGTGGCCGGCTGCGCGCGTGCCATCGCCGCCGCGGTCGCGGGCGGTGGACGGGTGCTGGCCTGCGGCAACGGAGGCAGCGCCACCTCAGCGGCCGACATCGTCGGGGAGCTGCTTCATCCCTCCGGCTCGGCACCAGCGATCCCCGCGCTCTCCCTCACGGCCGACATCGCGGTGGTCACCGCGATCGGCAACGACGTCAGCTACGACGACGTGTTCTCGCGCCAGGTGGTCGCGCTGGGCCGCCGCGGGGACGTGCTTGTCGCCATCTCCACCAGCGGCAACTCGGAGAACCTGGTGCGGGCGGTGCGCCAGGCGCGGCGGCAGGGCATCCTGACCGTGGGCATCGCCGGGCACGACGGCGGCAGGATGCGCGTCGACGGCGTCATCGACCACCTCTTCGTCGTCCCCTCGACCAGCGTCCACCGCATCCAGGAGGTGCAGACCACGCTGTACCACCTCCTCTTCGAGCTGGTGCAGCGACATCTCATGGAGGTCCCGGCATGTGCCTAGCCATTCCCGCGAAGCTCGTCGAGTACGTCGACGACGATCGCAACTACGGACGGGTGGAGCTCGGGGGGGTGCGCCGCCAGGTCAACACCTCGCTGCTCGTCGGTGAGGACAGCGCCGAACCGGGCGACTACGTGCTCGTGCACGTCGGCTTCGCACTCAGCGCCATCAGCGAGGCCGAGGCCAACGAGACGATGCGCATCCTGGAGTCGATGGGGCCGGCGTACGTCGACGAGCTCGAGCAGATCCGCGAGTCGGAAGCCATGGAGATCGAGATGGTGGGCCGTGACTACCGCAGGCAGGTGACCGAGATATGAAGTTCGCCGACGAGTTCCGTGACGCCGACCTGGCGCGCTCGGTGGCTGACAGCATCGCTGCGCAGGCCGGCGACAAGCATTGGAAGATCATGGAGGTCTGCGGCGGGCACACCCACACCATCTTCAAGTACGGCATCGAGGACCTGCTGCCCAGCAACGTCGAGCTGGTGCATGGGCCGGGCTGCCCGGTGTGCGTCATCCCCATGGGGCGCCTCGACGACGGCATCGCCCTGGCGCGTGACCACGACGTCATCTTCACCTGCTTCGGTGACCTGATGCGCGTTCCCGGCAGCAACGGCAGCCTGCTCGACGCCAAGGCCGCCGGGGCCGACGTGCGCATGGTGTACTCGCCGCTGGACGCGCTCAAGATCGCCCGCGAGAACCCCGGCAAGCAGGTGGTCTTCTACGCCATCGGGTTCGAGACCACGGCGCCGTCGACAGCGCTGACCCTGCTCAGGGCCCGCGCCGAGGGTCTGCGCAACTTCTTCGTGTTCTGCAACCACGTGACCATCATCCCGCCGATGAAGGCAATCCTCGACTCACCCGACCTGCGCCTCGACGGCTTTCTCGGCCCCGGCCATGTGTCCACGGTGGTGGGGATCCGGCCCTTCGACTTCGTCACGCGCACCTACGGCAAGCCGGTGGTGGTGGTGGGGTTCGAGCCGCTCGACATCCTCCAGGGCGTGCACATGGTGATCCGCCAGGTGCGCGAGGGCCGTTGCGAGGTGGAGAACCAGTACACCCGCGTGGTCCACGACGACGGCAACCCCAAGGCGCTGGAGGTGCTCGCCCGGGTCTTCAGGCTGCGCCCGCACTTCGAGTGGCGCGGTCTGGGCTTCATCAGCCAGAGCGCTCTGGAGCTGAACGACGACTTCGCCGACTTCGACGCCGAGCGTGCCTTCACGGTCCCCGGGTTGCGGGTCGCCGACCCCAAGTCGTGCCAGTGCGGTGAGGTTCTCAAGGGCGTGCTCAAGCCATGGGAGTGCAAGGTGTTCGGCACCGCCTGCACACCGGAGACACCGATCGGCACCTGCATGGTGTCCTCCGAGGGCGCATGTGCCGCCTACTACAACTTCGGCAGGTACTCGCGAGCGCGCGACCGCGAGCGCGTCCTCGCCAACGGCGACGGCGAGCGGGTGGAGGGCGGGGTCACACCGATAGCGGTACGGGCCGGATGAGCGAGGCCCCGGCCCCGGGCAGCGGTGCTGCGGTTCGGGCTGCCGCGGCCCGCATCGCCGATCCTGAGCAGCGCGTCCTAGAGCGGATCGCCGAGATCCGCAAGAGGCGCCCGCTCCTGCGCGAGACGGCGATCACCATGAGCCACGGCGCCGGCGGCAAGGCGAGCCACACCCTCACGGCGGCCGTCTTCGCGCAGATCCTCGACAACCCCGTCCTCGCCGAGCTGGGTGACCAGGCGGTGATGGCGATCCCCGGGCTCGACGGTGCCCGCCTCGCCATCTCGACGGACAGCTTCGTGGTCAGTCCCCTGTTCTTCCCCGGTGGCGACATCGGTGAGCTGGCCATCAACGGCACCGTGAACGACCTCGCGGTCGGCGGTGCCACACCTCTCGCAGTGGCTGCCGCCTTCATCCTCGAGGAGGGGCTCGATGTTGATGTGCTGCGCCGTGTCGTCGAGTCGATGCGACGCGCCGCCGACGCCGCGGGTGTGAGCGTGGTCACCGGCGACACCAAGGTGGTGCCCCGAGGCAAGGCCGACCAGCTCTTCGTCACCACCACCGGGATCGGCCTGGTCACCGAGCCGGGCCGTCTGGGCTTCTCCCGGGTGCGCGATGGAGACGCGGTGCTTCTCAGCGGAGCCATGGGCGACCATGGAGCCACGGTGATGCTGGCCCGGGGCGACGTCGACCTCGAGGCCGACGCCCTGGCCAGCGACACGATGCCGTTGAACGGGTTGACCAGCGCCCTGCTCGGCGACCGCATCGACGTGCACTTCATGCGCGACGCCACCCGCGGCGGCGTGGCCACCGTCCTCAACGAGATCGCCCAGCAGACCGGCCTCGCTGTGGCCATCGACGAGGACGCGCTGCCGGTGCACGACGAGGTGCGCGGCGTAGCCGAGATCCTCGGCATCGACCCGCTCTACATCGCCAACGAGGGCAAGCTCGTGGCCATGGTGGCCCACGACGATGCCGGCCGGGCCCTGGGCGTGATGCGGTCGCGTCCGGAGGGGCGCGAAGCCGCCATCATCGGAGAGGTGCGCGCCGAGCCCGAGGGGATGGTGTTCATCCGCACCGGGTTCGGGGGCACCAGAGTGGTCGACATGCTCATCGGCGATCCGCTCCCGCGCATCTGCTGACCCCGCACGCGAGGCGCAGGGCCGGCGCGGTTCAGCCCGGATGCTCAGCCTGGGATGCGACGGAAGGAGCGGTGGGTCTGCGGGGTCCACAGGCAGGCGGCGATGAGGATGCCGATCGCCGCGCCCGCGAACAGGAAGCCGCCGGCGCTCCTCGAGCCGCCGAGCTGTTCCGCCCCCAGCGCCCCCAGCGCCACCGCGATGACGATGGCCGCCGCCGTGCCGGTCCAGCGCGCCCAGGTGCGCAGCTGCGTCAGCGACATCGTGGTGCGGACCAGCGCCACCCCGACGGCCACGCCGATCAGCCCCGGGGGGTGCCTGCCGGCCAGCATGACGAGGCCCACGACGACCCCGGCGGCGCCGGCGAGCGCCAGCAGCGACGCGGCGATCTGCAGCGAGACGGTGTGCCCGGTGAGGGTCAGGGCGAGACCAATGCTGCCGCCATGCTTCGGACAGAGCGTGCCCTCGTCGACCGGCTTGCCGCACACGGTGCAGAGAAGGGAGCCGAGCCTGGGCGTGGAGGGCGCCCGACGCACCACGGCCGTGCCGACCATCAGGTCGTGGAGGCTGCGCTTGCGCGGGTCGAACACGATCACGAGCGCGTCGATGATGCGCAGCGGGCTGACCGCCGAGAAGACGAGGTAGACCAGGCCACGCAGGTAGAGCGTCCGCCGCTCTGGGACACCCGTGATGTCGCTCGAGCTGACGATGCGCAGCGACGCAAGTCGCATCGCCGGGCTGCTCGCCCGACGAGCGACTAGGACCAGGTTGTAGTAGAGGACCACGGCGAGCGCGGCAGCGACCGATGTCCAGAAGGTGACCCGGGTGGAGTCGAGGTGGAGGATGCCCCCGATGATCCCCGAGATCGCGTTGGCGACGTAGCTGACGACGAGGTAGAGGATGGCCTGGAAAGCGGCATCGACCACGTTGACGCCGAGCCGGATCCAGAACCCGGCGTAGTAGACGTTCGGGGCCGCCACCCGGGGGCGGAGGAATGACGGGTAGCCGGCGAGGTCGGGGGTGTCAAGGACGGTGGCGGGGGCGGCGACGGCCATCAGCGTGGGAACCGGCGCGGCGTCTCGGCCACCCTCATGGCCCGGGAGTATAGAGGCGGAATCCGGGCCGGAGGGACGCTCCGAGCGGCCGTGTGAGTCCGGCCCGGCTAGCGAAGCGAGTAGGCCACCGGCCTGTCGGACGAGGCAGCCACCTGCGCGCCCGCCTTCTCGAGAAGGCGGCGAACCTGCTGGCCGGAAACCGCCGCGTCGAGGCGCTGGCGGATGGCGGCGATGGGAAGTGGCCGGCCGCTGGTGCGCAGGACCTCGAGGACGCGCTCCTCGAGGGAGGCGGAAGGGGAACCAGCGTCAGGGTCCGCAGCCTCGGGTGGCGGCGCGGCCACCGGCTCGGCCGGCTCCACGGGTGAGGGCGGGGACGGCATCGTGATCGCGGTGCGGCCGGGCGCCTCACCGCGCATCCGTGCCATCAGGACGGGCAGATCGTCGAGGACCTGGCGCACGAAGGCCGGGTTGCCGCTGATCTCCACCTCGCGGTCGCCGTCGCGCAGGCGCACCGAATGATCGGGCGGAGGCATGTCGCCGCCTCGGGTGGGTGGCCGGACGAATGGGCGCGGACCATTGAACCCGGGGCGATCGGGTGGCCGCTCGCCACGGTCCGGTGATCCACCCATCGGCCGCTCGGGGCGGCCGCGGTCGTAGGGTGCGCCGCGAAACGGGCGGCGGTCGTCCGGGCTCACCAGCTCAACTCGTGGTGCCTTCGCCCTTCTGGACCGAGCCCGTGGCCACGCCGTTGGAGTCGCCACTCTCGGTGGCAATCACGCCCTCCTCCGCCTCGCCACTCTCCGCCGGGGAGCCCGGGCCGCCGAGGGAGGCGGCGTCGCCGTAGGAACCGCCGTAGGCTGCGCTCTCGCCCTCGCTCCGCGAGGGGAGGGTGATCGACGCGGGCGTGTCATCGTCGAACTCAGGGGGAGCGCCGAAGATGCGGTCGGTCAGCTTGGAGCGCAGAGGCGACCTGACCAGCGCCACGATGGCGCCGGCGATGACGCCGAGGAACAGGAAGAGGCGGAGACGACGGCGCTTCCTGGGTCGCACCGCGTCAGCGACAGCCTCGGATGCGTCGGCGAGGCGCCTGCGGGCGGCGATCCCCGCCTGGCCTTCGGCGAGACGCTCGGCCGTGTCAGCGAGCACCGCCGCGGCACGCTCCGCGGCCTGGCTCAGGGTCTCCGCGGACCTTTCGGCGGCTGTGCGCAGCACGGGCGTGGCGGCCCGTTGGGCGCTCTGCGCGGCGGCGACAGCGCGCTCTGCGAGGTCGGACGCGGTCCCACCGACCACATCGACAGCCCGCGACGCCGCAGCGCCCGACTCGGGCGCCGCCGTCTTCGACTTGAATCCCAACATCTCGTATCGTCCTCCGCTGGCCAGACCCACCTGACTACCAATGTGAAAGAGGGATCATACGTCGGGCGTCCTCGGGCGGCGTCAGGGCGTCTGCCGGCCGGGCCTGCCGTCACGCAGCCGTGGCACGCACCATCGAGCGCACCGACAGCCCGGTGTCGAGCGGCGCGTCCAGGAACCACCGCATCCGTGAGGCAACCACCGGGCCGACCACCCTGACGAGCTGCCCCTCATCCGCGGCATACACGGCGGCGAGGGAGGGGAAGGCTCGGGCAAGACGCTCAGCCGACGCCGGTTCGACGCCGGCGACCGTCATCAGGTGGCGCCAGCGCCGGGCCGTGAGGTCGCCCGCGGCAGCAGGCTCGTCCAGCGGCAGGAGCAGCTCGGACGGGGTGCCCATGGCTCGGAGTATAGCGAACATACGTTCGTGAGGCAAGGGTGGGGGCGGAAGCTGGCGCCCTCCGGGTGGAGTGGCGAGCGTCGTGCTAGGCTCGGCTCGTGCCCGTCTACGAGTACCGATGCAACGACTGCCGGTCCACGTTCGAGGTGCTCCGTCGCATGGGCGACCGTGAGCTGTCCGCGGTCTGCCCAGCCTGCGAGAGTCGGGCGAGCATGCCCCTGATCAGCCAGGTCTCGGCGGCGCGAGGGCCGGCAAGCGACCGTCCGGTCGCGGCCGCCCCGAGGTCAGGCGGTGGCGGGTGCTGCGGGGGTGGCTGCGGCTGCGGCTGAGCCCAGCACGCCGAGCTCGAGGTCCATCTGCATCATGCCGTCGATGAAGACGGTGCGGTGCTCGGGATGCGGCCCGTGGCTGAGGATCGCGTCACGATGCTCGCGTGCCCCGTATCCCTTGTTGCTGGCCCAGTTGTACTGGGGTGCGCCGGCGTGCATGGCCGTCATGATGGCGTCGCGGTGGACCTTGGCCACGATCGACGCGGCTGAGATGGCGGGGACCAGGTTGTCGCCCTTCACCAGGCAGTGGACCGCGTGGGTGGCGTTGATGCGCAGGCGGCCGTCGCAACAGTAGCCGTCGGCCTGGACGAGGTCGACCAGCCGGCGGAAGATCTCCACGTTGGCCCAGCCCAGCCCGCGCCGGTTGATGTCGGCGGCCGAGATCTCCGCCACCACCCAGGCAACGGCGCGGCGACGGATCACCTCCGCCACCTCCTCGCGCTGGCGGGCGCTGAGGAGCTTGCTGTCGCGCAGGAGCGGGTGCCGGAAGCGGGGCGGCAGCACCACCGCGCCGGCCACGAGCGGGCCCGCGTAGGAGCCCCGGCCCACCTCGTCCATCCCGCAGAGACGGAAGCTTCGCGCGTCGTCGACGCCGAAGGTGTCGCGCAGGTAGGTGGCGAGACGGAAGCGGGGCATCGCGCGCTGCCAGTCTAGGCGGCCGCCGGGGGCGTGCGCCCGGGAGCGTCGCGACACCGTGCTAGGGTGACAGCGATGCGAGCGAAGGTGAGCGGCAGCGATGGCTGAGATCGTCTGGACGGACGTGGCGCCGCGCGACGGTCTCCAGAACATCGCATCGACGGTTCCCACCGAGGTGAAGGTGAGGCTGGTCGAGGGGCTCCTCGCAGCCGGCGTGCCTCGCGTCGAGGCCACATCGTTCGTGTCGCCGGCATGGGTGCCCCAGCTGGCCGACGCTGCCCCGCTGCTCTGCGCGCTGGGCCCCGAGGTGCTCCCCCGCCTGCGGGTGCTCATCCCCAACAGGCGCGGGCTGGAGCTGGCGCTCCAGCACGACGTGCGCAACGTGCTGTTCACCGTCGGTGCGACGGATGCCTTCAACCGTCGCAACGTCAACCGCAGCGTCTCGGAGTCGCTCGACGACCTCGACGGCCTCGTTGCGGAGGCGGGCGAGGTGGGCTGCGATGTCGACGTCGCCATCTCGGTGAGCTTCGGCTGCCCGTTCGAGGGAGAGGTGGCGGCGCAGCACGTCGTCGACCTCTGCGCCGAGCTGGTGGCCCGGGGCGTGGCGGAGGTGGGGCTCGCCGACACCAT
>JAABUX010007727.1_pt1 | contig 12543 bp, 14 predicted proteins | sample 5561851 | NCBI WGS metagenome assembly JAABUX01 (sample SAMN10711883, study PRJNA513361) | rock metagenome | isolation source: Antarctica rocks | place: Antarctica: Victoria Land, Richard Nunatak red sandstone | collected 2016-01-03 | reverse complement strand
TATGGTGATTGTCGAAAAGGTGCCGAATGTAGGCCGGGAGTCACGTACGTTTATAAACGTGGCGCCTGGTTTCTTTCAGTCTCGCGCGACCATGGATGCGCCCGAGTGCATGCGCCACGAAATAGGCCGAGCACAATTGTCGCAGACGACGTTCACAAATCGATGTCCGCAAAGCCGTGTCGTATCGCTTCTGATCCAGCCTATTTCATTCAAACGCGAAGCTATGAGTCGGCGTCAGCGGAAAACGCACGTTCCGATTCTTCGTCAGCCCGCTTCCAGAGTGCGCGCTGACGAACCAGCTGCAGCGCGATGGCTATTATTGCGGCGGCCACGCCGACGGCGACCGACGATGGGAGCGAGCCGTTGAGGTGACCGATCAAGAGGCCCGCGGTGCCACCGAAGACTAGACTGTTGATGACGGCCACGGACCCTGCGGCAGCTACCAGGCTCTGCCACCATGAATTCGTGATGCCCACTTCGTGCATGACTTCTGCCTTACACTCGCCTCCGACGCGAGCAAGATAACGCGACAAGCGTGGAGCGGCATCGAGATAGAAGCGCCGAATGCGCGCGATGCGCCGGAGGTAGGTAACTTCTTCGATCGACGTTTGGATGGCCCGCTCGAACGTAACGAGTCCGACGAACAACAGCGGCGGCAGTACGACGAGAGCCAAGACGAAGGACGCCGTTCCCAGTCGCGAGATCTGGCCGAAGAAAGCGAGAGCGACGAGCACGCTCGATACGCTGCTGAGGAACAGCGCAGTACGCCCGTTCGTCTCTGCAATCGGTGGCCGAGCGGGCCGTTTGCAAGACGAAGTGTTCCGTCGTCATAAACGTGACGGCGGCTAGAGACAGCTCGGTTTCATCCGGATGGTCGATGCGTTCTACCGCCCGCCGGTCTTTCGCAGCTTCCGATGTCGACATCGCGTTCCCCCGGCCCGACGGCCTCCGTGCGGAGTGATGAATTTGCCGCCCTGGTGACGTAACGAGTCGCGAAGCGTTTTGCCGCCGATCCGCGGGGCTGGCTTGAAACGCTTCCTCGATGGTGCGCAAACATCGGATACGCGTTCACTCCGTTCCCGGTATCGGCAGCTGGTGTACCTCAAGCACGACTGGCACCTTATGTAGGTCTGAGTATGACGTCCCGGATGAACCTTACATCTGAAGGCTAACGAGCGCCGCTGCAACTCAGGCCGGGGCGCGATCGCCACTCGCCTGACGGCGAGTATTCGTGCATAGCGGCGCACCCGCGCCGCGCAGCGCGTCGACTCATCCGACACAGGCCGCTGCGCGTACCCAACTGTAAGCCACCCGCACGCCGAGAGGAATATTTTAATGACACGACCACGGTGCAAGGTACATCTATCAACTACCCGTCCCGCTTTGGCGAGCTTCTTCGTCGCGATAGCCCCCTCCGGGGTGCTCGCGCAATCTCACGTACCGACGCATGCCCCCTTGAGATCGGCTACGGCATCACAGAGATGCAACCCGATAAAACACCGTGGCCGATTCACGGAATACGCTCTAGCGTCGTCGGACCGCGCCAACAACTTCGCGGCCGGCGTGGATGGAAACGTGTGGTTTGACGCGAGCGACGGGTTCGATGCCGGAGCGCTATCCAAGATCACTCCGGCAGGACGCGTCACAAGCCTTCGGGGCCAAAATTCGACATTCCATTCGGCATACAACGTTACCGCGGGCCCCGACGGCAACATGTGGTTTCTCGAACGGAAAACGTTCCCGGATGGAAGCTATGCAGACGGGGTAGCAAAAATATCTCCGGCCGGGCACGTCACCGACTATCTGGGTGACTTAAGCGGTCAATCGGGCGGAATGACTACGGGCCCTGATGGCAACATCTGGTACACGCTGGCCTTAAGAGACCAGCTCGGGCGCATCTCCCCACAAGGCGTCACTACGGTCTTCACGCTACCGGGTCCAAGTGGCTACATCGCCGCATACGGAATCGCCGTTGGACCCGATGGAAACCTGTGGATTGCGGACAATGGTCAGGGATTCGCCAACACAGGGAAGATCGATCGAATCAACCCCAAGACCGGACGCTTTCTGCCCTCGTTCAACGTGGCCAGCCCGTACCAGATCGTCATGGGACCCGACCGCAACATGTACTTTACGGGCTCGCCCCACGGCGGCGTGGGACGCATCACGCAGACCGGCATCGTCACGTACTTCCCGGGCGCTAGCGAATCTGGAATAACCGCCGGCTCCGATGGCAATACTTGGATGGCCGACTACAGCAACAACTCGCTCGATCGCTTCAACCCGAAAACCGCCACGTTTCTTCCGCCGCTGTACCCGAGTCCATTCTCCGACCTCAGTAACATCACGAGCGAACCCGATGGAAACATTTGGTTTACCGAGAATGGATCGCCCGGTAATGGTGACTGTCCTGCGATGGGTGTGTACCGACTGCATTAAGCATCTTCTGCGGGATGTCGACTCATCGGGGAAAAATGCTGCTGACGCCTTCGAAGCGACAGCGCTCCCGCGCTCGTCTTCCGTGAAGTATCCCAAGTGTCGATCCCCTATGGTTTGGGGCCACGAGCGTCGCTCTCGCCCCCCAATAATATCCGGGCAGAGCGTGCCGGCACGGGCTGCCGCACGCTACTGCCCGCCGCCGCGACGGTTCATATCAAGAGATTTCAAATTCGTACCGACGCCGCTCAAGATCCACGCCGGTGATCGCGCCACCTTCGAACGACGAGAACGAAGCGCACACAGTGACGGCAAGCGACAAGAGCTTCGACTCGGAAGGCCTGGACACCGGAAAGACGTGGCAGCGCGTTTTCGACAGAGCCGGAAACGTCGCGTATTTCTGCGAGCTGCACCATATATGAAAGCTACGATCATCGTGATGCCACGAGCCTCGCAAGGTAAGACGAAATGAACCGTGGAGATTTAGTCGAGCACGTCGGTTGGACCGGGGTCGGCATCGCCTGGACGCTGACGAGTTCTGGACTCATGGCCACGGGCGCCGAAGCGAGGGGGTCCGATGGAATCTCGTTCGTTCAGATCAGCGACAGCCACATCGGCTTCGCGAGGCCGGAAAACCCGGACGTCGCTGCCACACTGCGCAAGACGATCGAGGCAATCAACGCGCTGCCGCACCAAGCGGCCTTCGTCGTCCACACCGGCGATCTGACGCACCTCTCCAAACCCGCGCAGTTCGATACGACAAAGCAACTCTTGAGCGCGCTCAATGCGCCGCTGATCACCGTACCGGGCGAACACGACGTCATCGGGAGTCCGGCAAACTATTTTGCATCGTTCAAGCGGAAGGACGCGCCGCAAGGCTGGTATGCCTTCGATCAAGGCGGCGTCCACTTCGTGTCGCTGGTCAATGTCTTCAATTTCGAGATCGACGGGAAACTCGGTGCAGAGCTACTCGAGTTCCTCGCAAAGGATCTAGCCGCGTAGAAAAGGTCGACGCCGATCGTCGTGTTCGCTCACGTACCGCTGTGGGCACTGTACGAAAAGTGGGGTTGGACCACCGAAGACGGTAGCAAAGCGCTGGCACAGCTGGCTCGCTTCGATGCCGTTACCGTGCTCAACGGGCGCATCCATCAGATCATCCAGCACACCGAGTGCAATATCCGTTTCGCGACCGCGGCCGCGACGGCGTATCCGCAGCCGGCACCCGGAACCGCGGACACACCGGGGCCGCTAAAGGTTCCTGACGGCCATCTGCTCGGCGTGCTCGGCTATCGCACGGTCGAGCTGCGCACGGCCGGAGCGGCTGCCGTTGCGCATCACACGCTCGCCTGATCCCACCGTCGACGCCGAGCTGATGCAAGCGTTTATCGTTCGGCGTCCCGACGCGTTAGAAGCCGTGTATTCGCTGCACGCGAAGCGCCTGTATGCGTCGCGCGTACCGTCTCGGCAACATCGACGACGCGCAGGATTGCGTTCACGATGCACTCCTTCGCGTCTGGCCAAACCGGGATCGTACCGGCCCGAACGCGGGGATTTGCAGCCTCCCTCACGGTCTGCGTCCGCAACGAAGCCGTCGCGCGTAAACGTATCGCGGCACGGCATCTCCAGATCGAAATGCGCGCTGACGATGAGCGGCCGCACGAGTACACGTTCGAGATAGCGGATCATCCCGCAGGCCGAGTGCTTACGCGCGCTCCAATCTCTTCCCAAAGAACAACGCCTCGCTCGTGGAACTCGCCGGACTGCCGAGTTTGTCGCACGTGGACCCGACGGCACTCGTGACCTTGGCGCGCCGTCACCACGCGGGCAAACGTCCACGCTTTTCGTTCTCGCCCGCGGCAAGCCGACCGACTCGAACTGCGCAGTGCAACAGGTCAGACGCTCGCCAGCGCACAGCTCGTGAGTCATCACTGAACGAAGTCCGCCGCTACACCTTCGCGTCTCCTCGGACTCGAAGGCGGCCTTTGGATAACGTGCTTTTCCGCGTTTTTAATATGGCGACGCATCGCTCCGATGTCGGCACGATAATTCTTGGAGCGAAGACCCGCAGAAGTCATCCAATGTGAGCTCGGGCGGCATATACCTAATGACATCAGTTTACTTATCACTCGAGAGGAATCTCAAATGAAGCGACCCACGTTCCACGTGCCAAACATCCACGTTCGTTCGAGGCGCCTTCATATGCGTATTCCACGCTCGCTCGGATTCGCGCTTAGCGCGTCCGCGACCGTTGCCATGCTTGCCGGCTGCTCCGGGGTCGGCCAGCAGACCCCATCAGTTCCGGATCAAACACAATCCCAGCAGTCGGTCGCCCGTCAAGGGGTGAACGCTGCAATGCCCGCGGCGTCAACGCTGGCGAATATCAGCCCGCCGGATGCGGATCTGTCGGTCGGCGCGGGTCAAAACAGCGCAACGGTACCGGGTGGGCTGTATGTCGCGCAGGGCGCCGCACGCACCGCACCCGTTATCAGAGAGTACGCGCTTCCCGATAATAAGAATGGGCCGCCGAAGTGTAAGGACATCCTTCCGACAAGCGGAGTGTTCGGTATTGGCGTCAATGCGCGGCACGTGCTCTACGTTCCCGTCGCCACCTTCGGTAAACCGTCCAAGATTCTAACCTTCGGGCCGAACTGCGGCAAAGCCGGTCGCACGCTCGACGGTCTGAACGATACGGTGATTGACGTCGCGTTCGACAATACGAACGACACGGTGTACGTCGCCACTGATACGGGCAGCATCGATGTATACGAAAAGGAAGCGACCTTGCCCACGCGGACGCTCCACAACGACCAACTTGTCAGTTCACCCGGAGTTGCTGTCGATAGCCATGGCAACGTATTCCAGTCGGGTCACAAGAGCGCCAACGTCGTCGAGTACTTCCAAGGAAAGCAGCAGGGCAATAAGGTTCTGCCCCTCACTGGTTTGAATAGGCCCTATGGTCTCGAGTTCGACGTCAAGGGTAACCTCATCGTCATCGACGACTCCAGCGGCATCCTAGTCTACGCGGCGCCGTTCAACGGGCCGCCGATACACACGATACGCACCAAGGGTTCTCCCGTCTACGGTAAGTTAGACTTCGCGAACCGTAACCTGTACGTCAGTGACAGCTCGTTCGGAGAAAATCACCCCGTCGACGTGTACGCGTACCCCTCCGGTACGTTCGAGTACAGCATCACGAACGGTTTGACGAAATACTTCAGCACTGGGATCGCGGTCGATCCCGCATCGCCGAACTAGAGTGCGGCGTCTCGCAAGGATGGCGAATGCTTCGGCGTTTGCCTTCTTTGCGGTGAGCCGAGTTTTTGCGTGAAATCGTCCCGCATCGCAGCCATCGCCGCCGTTATCGTTGCCCTCGGCTGCGGCGGCGTCGCGAGCAGTTCGTAGCGTCAGCGTGCAAGACGCACTGCATCAAGACGACCTGCTCTGGCCTCAGAATTGCGACGTGAAGCTCCCGCAACCGGGCGTTCGACGCGCTCGCACTCGCTCACGCCCTTCCAAGTGCCGCGTACGCAGGTGTAATGCTGCTTTCAGTGAGGAGCACGTAGTACGGGCCTTCCAGACGAAGGCGTTGCCTTCGGATCAAGCTCGCCAGATGTCCCGAGACGGTCTCGCGCGTGCTTCCGATAAAGGTCCCTATTTGCGCGTGCGTCAGCCGAAGCCGGACCGATACCCCGTCGAGCGTAGGAATACCGTAGCGATTCGCGAGGCGATCGAACAGCATCAGAAGGCGCGCCTCAACGGTGGCGAACGCCAGATCTTCGACGGTTTGCGTGACTTGATCGAAACGCAGACTGAGGTTTGAAGCGAGCCTCATGGGAAGCGAGGGATCGCTGAGCACCTCAGCCACGAAGAGTGCCGGCGAGACGACGAAGAGGGACCCAACGTCTATGCAGATCGCCGTCGTGTCGCGTAGGCCGCGCCCGAAGAGTGCCTCTTCGCCGAAGAAGTCGCCGGCGCCGAGAAAAGCTACGATGACTTCTTTGCCATCGGCGTTTGAACGCGCAAGGCTGACCGCGCCGCTCTGGACAAGGTAGACGTTCGTAACCGCATCGCCTTGCGCGAAGACCTGAGCGCGTTTGGCGAGGGGGCGCCGTAACCCGGCCGGAAACATCGTTACTCAGTATCCGCATGAAAGCAGCCCGCGTCTGCCCTGTCTTTCGTATTAGTCAAATGTACATTAAGAACTGCCGCCGGCAAGGCAGCAACCAAGGGCTCGTCCCGCGCAGAGCGAACACACAGCGGAGTGCAGTTCGCCGAGGCCCTGGAGCTTTCGATGACGCGACCCACCTATCGCGTCAGCCCCGGCATGCTCAGCAAACTTTCCGGCGTTTCGAAAGCGACGATCGTCAATTGGCTGGGCGGTCGCGTCGGGAGGCCGCGTTCGCAAGATCGCCTTTGGCGTATCGCCGACGCCCTACGTCTCAACGAAGTGGAATTACGGCATCTCTTCCTTTCGGCGGGACATGAATTGCCGTTCGAGACCGCGTGGGTTAATGTTCCTTTCGCCGGGCTCCCCATCGGTCTGTATCGAACGAGACCGGACGGAGAGATTTTGTTTGCCAATCCGGCTCTCGTGACTATGCTCGGCTACGGTTCGATCGATGAGTATCTGCGGTTAAACGTCGCGACTGACTTGTATGCTGATCCCCAAGAGCGGGTCGCATGGCAGAACCGCATCGCTCAAGCAGGTGCTCTCCGCGACGTCACGGTCACCGCGCGACGAGCCGACGGAAGAACGCTCGTGGTTCGAGACAGTGCCGTCGCCATCCGCAACACCGCCGACGTCGTTATCGGCTACGAAGGCATTTGGGACGAAGCAGCCGCCTAGCCGTTTGAGCTTCACGCAATGCAGCCATAGGCGCGCGCCACAACTCAAGCGCACACGAAAGGCGTGGCTCCGAAGGAATGGCGCGATCCGTAGGCAACTGCGCGCGGACCGCTGGTACGTAGCCCGTCCACGTGGTTCTCACGAACAATGGGCGGCACGCGTCGAGGCCCGGAGTCGTGACCATTGCCGGCAAAGATAGCGAGACGCCACCTTCGGGAACCTGGGCAAGCATTGAGAAACAGTCGGGTTGGTGATGAAGTGATGAAGTACGTCGTGATCTATGAGCGTGGTGTTGAAAACTGGGGGGCATTTGCCCCAGATTTGCCCGGGTACGGCGCGACTGCTGAGAGCCTCGAGGCCCTCCGAGCACTCGTCCGGGGAGGGAATCCCGTTTCATATTGAGGGGCTACGGCAGGCTGATGAGGCCATCCCGGAACCTAGAGCGGTCGTCGACTCGGAAGAAACTGCTTGATTTCGACGATCAAACGGCTCGCGGTGACGCTATGCGCGATTTAACCGCTCGAGTACGAGCCCGGGAGTAAGCAACTGTGGCCACACCTCGACGTTGCCGTTTGTTCCGTAGTAAACGTAGAGCGGGACGCCGCTGCGACCGAACTGTTGTAGGTATTCACTGATCGGCGCATCTTGGTTGGTCCAGTCTCCTTGAAGAAACGTGACATGCAAATCGGTGAATCGTTTCTCGACCTCCGGGCGCTCGAGCGCCAAACGGTCGTTGACTTGGCACGTGATGCACCATGTTGCCGAGATTTCGACGAAGACGGGTTGTCGAGCGCTAAGTAGCTTTGCGAGCCGAGCGGGACTGAACGGCTCCAATCCAAGCGCACCGCGCGACGAGACTCGCATTCCGGGATCGTGTTGCACGGCGCGCACCGGTGCCACGAGCGCGAGCGCAACAACGAATCCGGCGACGCCGACAGATAGCCATCCGCGACGCCAGACATCGCTCGCCTGCGCGGATCCGAATGCCGAGACTCCAAAGCCAACGAACACGAGCGCGGCTAAAAGCGCTAAGAGCGCGTTTCCGCCAACCTGCGCCGAGAACACCCACACCAGCCACGCGACCGAGGCATAGAGCGGAAATGCGAAGAGGCGTCGCGCGACAACCATCCACGGGCCGGGCTTTGGCAGCCGCGCCGCGACCGCGGGAACGCCGGTCACGACGACATACGGGAGCGCTATGCCGAGACCAAGCGCTACGAAAACGCCGAGCGCTACCGGAGCGCTCGCCGTAAGTGCAAACCCTAGCGCGGCGCCCATGAACGGCGCCGTACAAGAGGAGGCGACGAGTGCCACGAGCGCCCCGTCCGTGAACGCGCTGACGGTTCCCTGATTGCCGCTACGGTGAGCGAGCAGCCCGGGCAACGGGATCACGAGCTCCGCGACACCCGACATCGCGAGCGCGAGCGTCAGCAGCAGCAATGCGAGCAGTGCGACAAAGAGCGGTGATTGGAATTGAAAACCCCAACCGATCGCGTTGCCTCCACCCCGTAGCGCGAGCAACACGATTCCAAGCGTAGCGCAACTTGCGACAACGCCGGCCGCATACGCTGCACCCGCCCTCCAGCGCCGGTTGGACGCATTTCTCGCAATCGCACCGAGTGCCTTGAAGGAGAGGACCGGGAACACACACGGCATCACGTTGAGAACGATCCCACCGAGAAAAGCGAGCACGAAAGCCGCTATGAACGACAGCGGCCGTTCCGCCATCATGGTAACCCCTGGATTTGCGCTCAACGCGTAGGCGGTGCTTTCCGGATGCCCGTTCGCGCCGGTCCCATCGATTGCAAGCACGCCATCAATCTGCGCCGGCATGCCGTGCTGCGATCCGTTGCGCTGCAAGGTCAGCGTGACACGATTGTCGATCGCGACACGTTGCGGCGCAGACTGCGCGATCAGCTGCGCGTCGAACGGAAAGAAGGTGGCGCTCGTGACGCGCTCTCCATTGAATGATGCAAGGGGCACGGAAATGCGGAAGGACTCGCGATTGGAGCTGAACGATGCGTCGAAATGTGCGGGACTGGGCAAGCGCGCGCGTGCCGCAGCGAACAGGGCGTCGTCCCCGCTTGGAGCCCCTTTGGCCGGCGCCCGCGCATCGATCGTGACGCTCGTGCTCGCGTGCCCACGTCCCGGGACGCAAACGTTTGAGCACACGAGCCATGAAAGGTTCGCAGTTACCGCAGCTTCGCGCTGAGCGTGCACGCCGCGTCCAAGCACAAGTGGTACGAGCAAGGTCGCGCGCCTATCGTAGACGTACGTCGTGATACCGCCTGTGGTCAGCAGTTTCGGGACAGGCCAGGCCGTCGCGCCGACCGACACGCTTCGCGGAAGCGACCACGCGATGTGTGGAGGCGCCCCACTGTCGCCCGGATTGCGCCAATAAATGTGCCAGCCAGGAGCCGGCGTGAGCTCGACGGCGAGCGACGTTGAGCTTCCCGGGGTGACCGTGCGGAACTCCGGGATGAGCTGTACTCGCACGAGGTGGTCGCCGCGAAAGTGCACGGGCACGTCGGCGCGGGCGATGCTCGGTACGGGTACGGTGAACGTGAGGATCGCACCAACGAAGACCAGCGCGCGATGAAGCATCGACAGGTTTCGAAACTTAGGCGCGCTCTTTGAGCAGAGCATCGATCGTCGCATTGACGAGCGCGTCCTGCGAGTCGCCGACGATGACTTTCCGTAACGCTCCGCGCCGGTCGAAAATGAGCTGGGTCGGCCAGGAGTCGATGTGGTAGGCATTCCAGAGCGCAAAGTCGTTGTCGATCGCGACCGGCCATGTGACCCCGAGCGTCTGCAGGTTCGTGACGACGGCGTTGTGCTCGTGCTCGTACGCCGTCTCGGGACTGTGTATTCCCAAGATGGCCAAGCCGTTGCCTCGCTTCGATCGCTCGAGTGCGCGCAAGTTCGGCGTGATATTCTTACAGTTGATGCAGTCGAATGTGAATACGTCGACGAGAACGACCTTACCGCGCAGCGAGGTGTTCGAGGGAGCGCCGTTCAGCCACGTCGACGCCTTGACGAGCGGCGTGAGGGACGCGTTCTCCGAAAGCGCGGGTTGTGCCAGGGACGGCGACAGCAGCGTCCCCACAAGAGCCAACGTGATTGCCGTCACCGATAGTCTTCCGCGCGACACCGCTGTTCTGACCGAAGTCATATTTTTCATCGTACTTTCCTTCCATGGGAGCCGTATCAGTATGGCCGGTTGCCCTCGAAAACACGGTAAGGCATCTTACCGGACCGCTAGCGGCTTGATGGTGTGGCACACGCAGCGGCCAATCGGTTCGACCTTCGCGGCGGCTCCCTCATCAACTGTCCGCCGGTCGCCTATCTCGACGCTCCGCTCTCAAACGACGGATTCCGGCTTCCGGTAGATTCGCTGACTTTCCAACGTCTCGGGCGCGCGCGCCACATGCAAGAGTTCGGGACAGCAGACCATCGTGAACTCGCGTGCTCGATCGTACGCATGGCTGTGAGGACACAGAATGTAAGCGAGATTGCACTCAGAAAGCGCGTGGCTGCCGTAGCATTTCATAAATCGCTCCGCTGCGCGGCTCGCCGGCTTTGCGGCCGCCTCCCTTCAATAGGAAGCACTCGCCATGCGAAACATTTCGTGCGCTCTCGCGCTGCTCTCCGGACTCGGTTTGGTCGTGGGTTGTAGCTCAAACACACCTAGTCTCGTCCGTACGTCGCCCACCTCCGGGCCGCTTAGCCCGCTTCTCGCGACTCAAACAAACGCGACTAGCGGCAATGCCGTTCTGACGTATGCACGTAACGCCGACGGTTCGCTGACCAGCATCGGGTCGTTTCCTACCGGGGGCACCGGCGTCGGCCTTCCCAGTTCGGGACTCCCTTTCCCAATCGGTGGAGCGACCGGCGCCGTGGCGTTCAGTCCCGACGGCACGCATCTTTACGCTGCGGACGCCGGCAGCGATGACATCGCCGCGTTCACCGTTTCGCCGTTGGGTACGCTTTCGCTCATCGGACGCGTGCCCACGGGCGGCACGTCGCCGGGGAGCATCACGATCGATAGGAGCGCACGCTATCTGTACGTGCTCAATACGGGTTCGCTGCCGAGCGGCAACAACGCCCCTGGCGGCATCAGCGGGTTCACGATCGCCACAAACGGCTCCCTATCGCCGATCGCCGGATCCACCCAAGCGCTCAGCGCCGCACAGTACGTCGATCCCTCCGAGATCGCGTTCTCGCCGGACGGTTCGTATCTCGCGGCTACCGAGAAAGCGACCTCGCTCATCGACATCTTTCCCGTGCCGGGCGGAGTCGCCGGGCCGGCGACTTCGTCGCCATCAACGGGCAAGATCCCCTTCGGCTTCGAGTTCACGCCGTCTGGAACGCTTGTCGTCTCCAACGCGGAGTCGACGCAAAGCGTCACCGCTTCGACGGTGTCTTCGTACTCGGCAAACGCGAGCGGCACGCTGACCGTGATCAGCGGTGCGGTTCCAGACGACCAAGGTGCGGCGTGCTGGATCGCTTTGACCAGCAACGGCGCCTTCGCCTATGCGACAAATACCTTGAGTGGATCGATCTCAGGCTATACGGTGGGATCGAACGGTTCGCTGACGCTGCTGACGCCGGGCGGGGTCACCGCCGCGCAACCGAACACGACGGGCCCTATCGATGACGTCGTGACTCCGGACAACAAATCACTCTACGTCATCAATTCCATGGCAGGCAAGGCGCCGGGAGCGATCGCCGGCTTTGCGATCGGCTCGGACGGTTCGCTTACATCCATTCCCACCAACGTAACCGGACTGCTTCCGGGCTCGCTTGGCCTCGCCGTCCGCTAAGATGATCCGCCCCATGCGTTTCTTCACGGATGCGGTACGACGCCTTGACGAGTTCCGACCGAACTCGAACGAAGCATTGACGCCACGAGAGCCTCATATTTTCTGGCCCGCAACACCGCGATGGCGCCGGCGAGGCGCATCGTGAGGACACGCAACTGCCCGCGCTCTTCAGAGGCCAAGGGCTCCCTTTCAGGGTCTTCGCTGAACACGATACCGCCATACGTGCGACCAGGCAAACACAATGGAAGAATCATGAGCTCGGAATTCTCAGAACAATGCTCACTGCGTAACTCCTCCTGCGAGATTTCGCTAGGAGTCCGTCGGGGTAGTGGCATGTTTCAATCGTATAGCACGCTTCGAGCGCTCCATTAGCTCAATTTTGCCGCGGACGCGCAGCGTCGCTCACGATTTGCTGCCACATCTCGGCATTTTCATGCC
>JAABUX010007725.1_pt1 | contig 12543 bp, 11 predicted proteins | sample 5561851 | NCBI WGS metagenome assembly JAABUX01 (sample SAMN10711883, study PRJNA513361) | rock metagenome | isolation source: Antarctica rocks | place: Antarctica: Victoria Land, Richard Nunatak red sandstone | collected 2016-01-03 | reverse complement strand
CCGGCCGCCGAGCCTGCTCACTCGCCGCCCTTGGCTGCGCGGGCGGCCGCCCCAGCGGCGGCCGTGCAGCCAAAGGAGGCCGCAGGCGGCGCGGCGCGGGCGGCCGCAGCGGGCCGGCCCGCGTCGTCGGGCGCCGGGAAGGCCGCGGCCGGCGCGCCGCCGCGGCGCTCGGCGGCGCAGGCTGCACCTAATGCGCCCGCTGCCGCCGCGCAGCCGCCGCGGCCGCCGCCGCCGCCGCCGCCGCCGCCGGCGTGGCTGCCGCTGGCGCCGGTGCCGGTCGCCGGCGCGCTGGACGGCGACGCGGGCACCGCGGTCGCCGCGCGCGCGGACGGCGTCCTGACGCTGGCGTACCCTAGCGGCGATCGCCTGCTGCAGGACGCGGCCGGCGCGCGGCTGCGCGCCGGCCGCGACGGCTGGCTCGCTGAGGCCGACGGCTGCCCCGACGTCGCAGGCGGCGGCGCCGGCGCGCGCGTGCGCGCCGCGCACGGTGCGCTGCTGGAGCACCTGCCCGCGGCCGCGGCCGTCGTGTGCACGCTCGCCGATGGCCGGCGCTTTGTCGCTGCCGCCGAGCTGCTGGCCTGCGCGCCCGCCCCGTCTCCGCCGCCCGCGCCCAGCCCGGACAGCGATGAGACGGGCACCATGCCGGCTGCAGAGGTGGCGGCGGTCATCGCCGCGGAGGTGCGGCGGCGCACGGCGGCGGCGGCGGCGGCGGCGGCCGCGGCGGACGAGGCGGCGGCGGCACGGGCGGCGCTGGAGGAGGCGGCGGCCATAGAGGCGGCCGCCGCCGCGGCCGCCAGGGCCGGCAGGAAGGGCGGAGCGCTGAAGGCGCGGCCGGCGTCCAGCCAGGGCGCCGCGGCCTTGGAAAGTCCCGCGCCGGCGGCCGGTCCCGGGGGCCCTGATGGCGGCCCGCCCGCGCCGGCCGCCGCCGCGCCCGCGCCGCTCGCCGAGGCCGTGGCCGCCGCCTGCCCGGGCTGGCTGGTGATGCACCTGGGCGCCGGGACCGCCTGCCTGGCAGAGCCGGCGGCGCGGGGCGGCGCCGCGCCCAACGCCATGATCCGCTTCGACGGCGAGGCCGGGCTGACCGGTGGCGGCGCGGCGCCGGCGGCGGGCCCCGCGCCGCCGCCGCGCGTGTTTGTGATCGCCCGGGGCGGCGCGGGCGCCGAGCTGCTCGCCGGCGCGGACGTGGCGGCGCTCGTCGCGCGGCGCGGCGCCGACGCCGCGTGCGCCTGCGAGCGCGCGCCTGCGCGCGTGGACGGCGCGCCCGACCTGCGGGAGCTCTGCGCCGAGCTGGCAGAGCCCGGCGCGGCCATGCTGAGCTTCCGCATGCGGGTGGAGCGCCGGGGCGCGCGCCTGCCGCCGCTGCCGACCGCGCCGGCGGCGGCGCCGGCGCGGCCCGCGCCGCCCGCCGCGCTGCCCACGCTCGCGCGCCCGTCGGCGTTCCCGCCGCCGCCGCCGCCGCCGCGCTGGGCGCTACCGCGCGCGCTGCTCAGCGCGTCGGCGGAGTGGCCGGCCGGAACGCCGCAGCCGCCGCCGCTGCACCTGCTGCGCCGCCTGCTGGAGCTGCCGCCGCCGCCGGCCGAGCCCGACCAGGCGGCCGCCCTGGCGGCCGCGCTCGCCGCGCACGCACGCTGGTGCGTGGGCCTGCCGAGCGCGCACGGCGCCGCCGCCAGCGGCGCCGCGCTGAGCGGCCGGGCGGCCCTGGCGGCGGTCGCGCGCTACCGCGCGCCGCTGCCGCCGCCGCCGCCTCTGCCGCCGCCGCCGCCGCCCCCGCCGCCGCCCGGCTCCGATGACGAAGGCGACTTCCGCGTGCTCGAGCGCGTGAGCCACATGGCCGAGCTGGCCGCCAAGCGGCCGTGGCCGCCGGAGCCCGCCCCGCCGCCCAAGGCCGTCGCGCCCTGGGACGACAGCCCGGGTGCCGCGCCGCAGCGGCAGCGGCCGCCCTGGCGCTCGCGGCGGCGGCCCTTCCCGCGCGCCCCGCAGCGGCCGGCGCCGGGGCAGACGCTGCGCTTCTGGGCGGCCGAGGAGGGCCTGTTCGCGGCCATGGACGACCCGGCGCTCGCCGCTGGCGCGGCGCCGCCGGACGCCTCGCTCTCGGCGGGCGCCGGGCCGCGCACGGAGTGGCCGCCGGCGGACGTACGCCTCCGGCAGCCGGCGGAGGGCGTGTACGCCGCGCCCTACACGCTTCCCTATGCCTTACCCGCGCCCGCACCGCCGGCGCCCTGCTGCGAGCTCGCGGCGCCAAGCACGCCGGGCGTCGGCGGCGCACCCGCCGGCGACGGCGGGGCGCGAGAGGCCGGGCGCAGTGGCGCCACGGCGGGCGCGCAGGGCAGGGTTGGGGCGCGCGCGGCGCGACGCGCGCGCTCGCGCCGGGACGCGCGCGGGCGGCCGCTGGCGATCGCGATGGCGCTGCCGGCGGCCTACTTCCCCGACGCCGCGCCGGCGGTCGCCAACGCGGCATACCTGGCGGCTAACGCCGATGCTCCGCTGCGGCCCGTCCGCACCGCGTCGCTCACGTGCGCCGGCGGGGTGGCCCAGCTCCGGCAGGCGTGCGGCACCCGGGGGCGGCGCGGCGCCCTGCTTGCCGCCGCCACTGTCAGATCGCCTGCGCCGGCCGTTGAGCGGGCGCTCGCTTGCGGGTCTGCTGCGAGTGCGGCAGTTGACGGCGCGCGTCATGTTTAGGGTTATTCTCACCCTATACCATGTGCCGCCGAGCAGGGCGGCGGGCGCGGGCGCGGGCGCGCGTTTCCAGCTGACGCCGGCGCACCTGCACTTTGGCGACGTGCGCGTGGGCGCGCGCGCGGCGCGCACCGCCCACCTGCTCAACCTGGCGCCGGCCGCCGCGCGCTTCTCGGTCGGCCTGCCAGAGGCGCCCGTCGCGGCGCGCGCCTCGCGCCAGGCTCCTTGTGGCCTCCGTGCAGTAGCCGACCGCCCGAGCGGCCCTGTCTGGCAGCGGATCAATGACGAGCTCGGCGCCGGCGGTCTCCGCCGCTGCCTGGTCACGGATCACTCGGGCCTGCACCCATCTTGCATGTCGCCGCTGCGCATCTGCTGCATGTCCCAGCGCCGGCCGGGGTGCACTTGGGCCAGCATGCGCCCCTGGCTGTGCAGGCCTGCGCCTCCGCCTCACCAAGGCCGCTGCATGCAATGTTGGGAGCGCAGTGTCACCTCTCCAGCCGACCTCTCTGCTGATGCTCTGGGGGCGCGCATGCATACGCGCGCCCACTGTGTGTGGCACGCCGGGAGGGCAGCTGTGGCCCACGACGGCCATGCATCCCTCACAGCCGGCGCAGAGTCGCAGGTCAGCTACGCGCGCGGCCCGGTGGCCGCGGGCCTGGCGGCTGCGCTGGTTGTGGAGCTCGCGCCACACGCGCCGGGCGCGTTCGTGGGCGAGGTGCGCGTGGCCAGCGAGAGCAGCCTGTTCACGCTCACGCTGTCGGCGCGCTTCGTCGCGCCCGGTGGCGGCGCCGCGCGGGGGCCGGATGACCCCACGGGACTGTAGTGCACTGCTGGGGGGTTGCCCTCTGTGCTTGCATGTCAAGCCTGCCCGAGCTGAGCGTGCGTTGTGCTAGGTTGAGAGCACGTTGAATGGCACCGTCAGGCTACTCACCCATGACCTGTCTGATGTTCAACACGCTGTGATCTGCATTGAAGGGCGGGTACAGCCAGTCCCGACATGAGCGCGGTGCAGGACATCCACAGTATAGCATCACGGACCTTACAGTGGCACATTTGATCGGGTGAGCAGCCAGAGAGACAATGGCACGGCCCTGGCGCACCACACCAAAACCTAACGACAACCTAACGACAACAGAATCCTGAACCCCACCCCCACCTACTTCTCAAAAGTCATCTTCTCCGCCTCCTCGCGCACGGCCTGGAACAGCACAGAGCTCAGGTAGCGCTCGCCTGCGCGCACAGCATGGGTGTTATAAGCACACGGGCCGGGCGTGTCGGCGCACGCAGGGACCCGCCTGGCCAGTCACCGCCGGAGCAACAGAAGCGTCAGAGACAGGGCACATGCATTGTAGCAGCGGGTTGGGACGACTTGACACCCTAACAAGCTGTGGGACACCCTCGCACAGCCAGGGCGCCAGCTCACAGGGCGACACACTCGGCGAACAGCAGAGAAGGTGCCCGCAAGCAGCCTGTAAAGGCGGCTCCCAGCGCCAGCTTTTGTTCAACAGGCGCCGCGCGCCGCAAGCGAGAGGCGCACCGAAGCTGGGCAGCACGGTGACGACCAGCTTGCCGGCGTTCTCGGGCCGGTGCGCGACCTCGCTGGCGGCCTTGGCCGCAGCGCCGGACGAGATGCCGACCAGCAGGCCCTCCTCCAGCGCCAGCCGCCGCGCGTACGCCACCGCGTCATCGCTGCTCACCTGCGCGGCGGGGAGCGCGCGCGCATCTGGCGGGGATGCAACCGCCGAGCCGAGAGATGCAGAGGAGCTGCCTGATGCGCATGCGCGCCGGAGTCCCGCCACGGTTGTGTCTGCTAGCCAGCGCTGCGGCAGCACACCATTTGCACGGCGGCGGCTCCAGTGGACCAACACAGGAAGTCCCATTGGCGGTCGGGCACCTCGCAGTTGCGCGGATGCTGCTGCAAGGAATTTATCAGCAGGCACGCGCGCGGAGAAGCCCGCATGAGCGAGCAGCAGGCCCGAGCACCTGAATCGTCTCGTCCAGGATAGACGTGTCCAGGTTCCCCGGGATGAAGCCCGCGCCGATGCCCTGGATCTTGTGCGGCCCCGGCCCGCCACCCGAGATGACGGGGCTCTCGGTCGGCTCAATGGCGATGAGCTGCGCGGCATACCGGCAAGTCAACAAGGCCGAATGGCCAAAAGGGCACTCCAGAATAATGTACCACGCATGCACTGAAAGACTATGCGCGGGTTGGCAGCATGGGGTCTGCATGGGCTGCAGCGCCGTACGTACTCAAGCTTGCAACGCGCGAGGCACATAACTACCCCGGTGCTCAACAAGCAGTGATATTCGCAAGCACGTAAACAGTGTGGCCAATACGCATGGCGGAGGCCAGCAAACTTGGCACTTTGATCAAATACAAGCGGGCCCGGCCGCGCGCCTTGATGTTGGGGTTGCGCTCCTTCAGGAAGCGCCCGGCGCCGGTGATGGTGCCGCCGGTGCCCACGCCGGCGACCAGGATGTCGATCTTGCCCTCCGTCTGCTCCCAGATCTCGGGGCCGGTGGTCTCGTAGTGGATGCGCGGGTTGCTCGGGTTCTCAAACTGCTGCAGGACGAACGAGTCGGGAATGGCTGCCGCGATCTCCTCCGCCTTCTGCACCGCGCCCTTCATGCCTGCGCGGTGGCGCACTGAGTCTGGCTCCAGACCCTTAACCTGACCTTGAAGTACCCTTCACCCAGCCTAGCCACGCAGAGGCTAGCCGTCGCGGGGCAATGCTCACGGGCAGCGCAGCACGCGCGCTTGCCGTCCCAGCAGTGTAACACTGTGCGCGCGCCCGCTGACGCAATCGCCTACAAGAGCGATCGGCGGGTGCTAAGCTGACAACGCCCGCCCAGCCCTAGTCACACCAGACATGCTCACAGCACGCCGCGCTCGGCTCCTGGAGCCCAGACGCGCTTGGAGCCCAGACACGCTCACAGCAGCGCGCGCCGCCGCCGACGCGGCGCACCCTTGGCCGGGTCGGTGAGCACGAGCTCGGCGCCGAACGCGCGCAGCAGGATGCGGCGCTCCAGCGACATGCTCGCCGGCATGGTCAGCACCAGCTTGTACCCGCGCGCGGCCGCCATGAACGCCAGCCCGATGCCCGTGTTGCCGCTCGTCGGCTCCACCAGCGTCGTGCGGCCGGCCACGATCTCGCCCGCCTCCTCCGCGCCCTTGATCATGCTGTACCCGATCCTGCCGCCCACCGCCCAACCGAGCTTACTGGAAAACATTCATAAAAGCAATTTTGAAACCTTATGTAGCATGCTCTATTCTTTCCCGCCTGCTGCACACATAACCCCCGACATGCCCGCCTGTGAGGTTTGGCTCTGTCCTGCCACGCGAAGATGCAGCACACGGCTGAGTGGCAGCACACGCACGCATCACAGGGCTCTGACATGGACAGGCATCGCCTTGGGCCACTGCCCGCAATCGCAGTCACATATCGCAAAGAACAGCCTTGGTTGAAGCGAGCTTTTCAACTGGAGCTACCACAGACCTCAGAAATTTAGAAATAAACAGAAAACATAATCCCAGACGTGCTCCACCGAAAGGCGCTGCGGGAGCAGGCGCGCGCGCGCCTGTCCTTCACGGACGCGCACGGCTCCATGATCTCGAGCTTGGCCGCGACGAGCGCACCGGCGCCGTCGGTCACCTTGTTCAGGAACACCATCGGCGTGTTGCCTGGCGGGCCCACGCACGCTTTTGCTAGCAGAGGCGGCAACGCAGCGCTAAGGCTTCAAGCGGCAGCGACCTGCCCACTCCCGGAGCAGGCAAACGTGTGCAACGTGTGGATCTGAATTCCACAACGGCGTATTTATCAACCTTGCCACACTCCAAAGCAGGAGGCGCGCACCGATGAGCTCGGAGACGTCCTTAGCAATGTTCAGCTTTGGCGGCGCCTCCACCTCTGCCACCGCCTGGCAGCGCGTGGTCGCGCCATGCCGCCGCGCCGCCGCACGCTGCAGCGCCGGCGCAGCGGTGTGCTTGAAAACGTCTATGAGTACGCCAGAATACATATATAATAATATTGAGGCTGCTTGGCATCTCATAAGGTCTACATAAGGCTATGCTAGTCTTGCCGTGCGGTTGCTCTGATAACAGGTGCACATGGTACAGCTCAAGATTCGATTCGACCGCATAATCGCCTTCCAACACACGGCCAGTTCAAGAGGCCACAAGCATAACAGCAGCTTAGCGTGACGGGTTTACAACGCACATGCGCTGCTGGAAAGCTCTGAACTGTGGGTGCCGGCCTTGCTTCCGCGGCGCGCCCGCGCAGAGCAGGCGCCTGCGCAAGAGGTACTGCTGACGCGCCGACTGCCACTCTCATGCTGCTCAGCGCAATACCAGCCCAGGTTCGTGACAGCTCGGACCTGAACGCAGAACTCGTGCCCACCCGAGCAGGCTCTCGAAGCCCTCCTCCTAGGGCCCAGGTAAGCAGCCCAGTTGCAACCAATTGGCTGATGCATGTGGCACGTTAATTAAGTTACGTAGAAGCCTGATCTAAGGCTGGATTACCTTCATCTTGTCCGTCATCTCTGGACCAGCTTGTGGCACTAGGCTATCGCCCCCGGTGCGGTATGGGTGGGAGTGCGTCCAAGCCAGAGGACATCGTCCGTATTGCCAAGGAAGATGCCCCCTTCAACCCGCCTCTGGGGCCGCCCAACCCCGTGCGCTCCCGCGCATATCACTGCACAGCCCAAGTGGCAGCGTCTGACAGTGTCAACAAATCTGACGTGCATGCTTGACGCTTGACGCAAGCGTCAAACAGCCGGCCGGCCGCAGGCCAACCCTCTGGTCTACTTCGACCTGCAGCTCGGGCGCTACGGCGACGCCACCGCGCTGGGCCGCGTGGTCATGGTGGGCATCCGCCGCCCCAGACCCACACGCCCGCGCAGCCCCTGTCGCATACAACATCTCTTACAGAAGAGCGGAGCAAGTATTGGCTTACTTTGTGCGCTATCGACAGGAGCTGAAGCAGGACGTGGTGCCCAAGACGGCCGAGAATTTCCGAAAGCTGTGCGACTCCGACGAGGCTACGTTTGGCTACAGAAAGTCGCGCTTCCACCGCATCATCCCTGGTTTTGTGCGCCCTGCGCCTGGCTTGGTATCATTAATGCAAATTAAGATAAAGGATTGTTTGTGTTGCATAGCTATTTTGATATCATTATGCCACTTTGCCAGGCTGGTGCACATGCGCTCGAACTCTGCGCAAGTATGTTATTGCTGCTGCTGCTGCTCATGTCCGTCTACCCCGCTTGACACTGTCCAGAGCCATGCCCCCGCATGTTTTGAGCCTGTTTGCATGCGGCGTTTTCATGCATGCTGCCGACCGAGACTCACGTGTTCACGCCCGTGCAGATGTGCCAGGCGCGCGACTCGGGCTGCCCGCGCGCCATTGGCAGATTTGTTCCGCCAGGCCGGGGTGCACAATGCTTGGAGCTTCATGCAAGAGCAGGACACTAGAGCACTGGCCTGCTGCATGCTCGCATGCCTGCTCATGGTTGACTTGCCATGCAATGACGAGCGTGCTGCGTAGCCCTGCATCATGCTGCGCTCATAAACAGCCGCAGCTGACTGATGCGCGGGTGTGCTCCATTCCGCCAGGGAGGCGACTTTACAAACGACAATGGTACGGGCGGCCGCAGCATCTATGGCAACAAGTGCGCCGCAGCCCGCATGCGCATGCACCCACGCTGCGCCCTGCCTTGCAGCCCTCACTCGGGTCGATGGCGCGGACGTGCTGTGATGGCCGCGAGCCCCCCGCAGGTTTGCGGACGAGAACTTCACGCTCAGCCACCTGGGCCCGGGCGTCCTGTCCATGGCCAACGCGGGGCCCAACACGAACGGCAGCCAGTGCGGCGCCCGCGGCGGCATGAGCCTGCCGGCCCGCGCTTCCCCCAGGCGCGCGACATGGCGGCAGGCTGACAGAGCGCGTTGTCACCGCGCAGGTTCTTCCTGTGCGTGGCCGCGACGCCGTGGCTGGACGGCAAGCATGTGGCGCGCAGCCTACCCTACCCTATCCCACCCTATCGCCGGTCGTTCCACTTGCGCAGTCGCCTGCGTGGCGCTGTGCACCGCCGCGCCGGGAGGCCGCGCCGGAGCGCGCGCGCCGGCGCGCCGCGCCGGGCGCGCGCCGACGGCGCGCCCGCGCCGCGCAGGTGTTTGGGCAGGTCGTGTCGGGCTACGGCGTCGTGCGCGCCGCGGAGGCCTGCGGCAGCCGCGGCGGGGAGACATCGCAGGACGTGGTGATCGCGGACGCGGGCGTCCTGCCCCCGGCCGCCGCTGCGGCGGGCCGGCCAGGTGCCAGCCCCGCCGGCTTGGGCGTCACGCGTGGTCACAGTGCGCGTGTACATCTGCGTGTGCATGTTCAGGGGCTGCGTGCGACCCTGCTTCACATGCTCGCTGGCGGGAAGCAGAGGCGTGTGCGCTCAGCCTGCCGGACTGCGTCTCGTCATCATCATGCTGCGCGTGTGTCTATGCTTGGAAGAAGAACCTTGGCAGCCCTGTCACTGCTGCCACAGCGCTTGCACAGCTCTTGCTGACCGCGGCCGTGTCACCAAGCATCATGCGGCGGTGCCGCGAGTCTCCTGCGAGCCGCTGTGCAGATGGTCTGCGCGCGATCAAGAGGTGCGTGCGAACACTGTCTCACGCGTGCCTGCCCGGCACCTGACCTCCTTGACGCACAGGCGCGAGCGCGGCGGCCGCCTCGTCAGCCTCCGCACGGGCGGGCGCACGCGGCATGCACACGCGCCAGATGAGCACAGCTGCGCGGGGCCGCGCGGCGCTGCTGGGCGGCGGCGCGGCGGGGGCGAGCGCCTCGCGTGTGTGGGGCCGCCGCCTTGCGACCGTCAGGTGCGTCGTCCCAACACGGCTGATCTCGGGCGATGGCATCCTGAAGTAATATTGGTCACAAGCATGAGCATGCTGTTTCCCAGGCCTGGCACCCACCCTGACAGAGCACCATCATGTAGGGTTTGAAGACATGCCACTGTTGCAGGGTGCCTGCCTTCGTGGGCACGACGCCCTCTGGCCGCGCTGCACTGGCGTGCGCGTCAGGCGCGGCCGCCATTGTGAGGCTGTGACCTGGGCAGCCGAGCCGGCCCAAGCAGAATATGGTTCCGCGCACCGCTGCGAGGGCGTTGCAGGACCCTGCCTGGCATGGAACTCTTTGTCTGCAGCTATTCTCACAGTGCTCAGTGCTTACAAGTGACAATCTGGCATCGTGTCGTCATGGTTCAATGACGTTCAATGCATCCAGTCATGGCCACCATAAGCATGCGCAACACGATAGTACGGTTTGTTGTGCATGTACAGAGCGCAAGCTCACTTGCCGATGCAGAACTCTGCAAACACGCTGTCCAGCACGGCCTCCGTGTCGATCGCGCCGGTCAGGCGACCCAGAGCGCGCGCGGCTGCGCGCAGCTCCTCGGCCGCCAGCTCCGCCGCGGGGCCGGCCGCCTGCGCCCGCCGCAGGGCGGCCGCTGCGTCGGAGAGGTGCCGCTGGTGCCTCTCCCTGCCGCCGCGCGCTCGTGCTCGTGTGCGAACTGCCAGGTGCTTGTGCATCTGCCAGCCAGCCCAGCAGTTTTGGCAGCAACTGGTGGCATGCTGCGCGAATATCAAGCGTGGCAGCGCCCGATCGGAGCCCAGGCGCTCCGGCCGCCTCAGCAGATACGGTTAGGGCGTCCAGGCGCCTCAGACTGCCTCAGCAGGCACGCATTCTGAGTGCGCACATGCGCACGAGAGTGGCAAGCTCTACACGTGTTGGGGCGCACCGCGCGACGAGCGCCGCGTCGCCCGCCGCGCCGTCGGCGCCGTCGACCGCCGCTTGCACCGCCGCCGCCAGAGCGGCCAGCAGCGCGTCCAGGCCCGCGCCCGTACGGCAGGACGCGGCGCACACGCGCCAGCGCGCCGCGCCGCCAGACGCGCCGCCGGCTGCCGGCGCGCCCGGCGCCGGCGCCGCGGGCGGGCCGCCGCGCTCGACCAGGTCCCACTTGTTCGCGACCAGCAGAACCTGCTGCTGCTGCGGTGCAGGCATGGCGTCGAGCCCGGTCTCCGCCGCGGGCGCGTGCACGTCCGCGGCCTCGTCCGCGTCGGGCCAAGCGGCCAACGCCTGGGGCGCCGCCAGCGCGCCAGCGGCGCCATGCGGCAGCAGCTCTTCCAGCAGCCCGCCCAGGAGCGCGCCCCGCGTGGCGCCGCTGCCGGCGGGCGCGCCGGCGGGCGCCAGGTCCGCAAACACGCTGCGGCAGGCTGCAGCGATGCGCGCCTCTCGCGCGTCCGCCTCCTCGCCGGCGGTCAGCCCCGCCAACTTTTGTAGGTCACACGCAACGCCGCCGCTGTCCTGACATGAGCTGTCAGGTGCCACTCCGATCTGCCGGCAGAGCGGAGGAGCGCCCTGCCCCGTGCTGGCCGCACGCCCAGCGTGTCGCGCCGCCGGCCGCGCCCCGCTGGCGCCGCAAGGCTCACTGCTGACGGACTGGTCAGACCCGGCGGCCGCGGCGGCCGCGGCGGCGACCGGCGGGTGCGCGGCGGCGTCCGCCACGACGACCAGCACGTCCGCCGCGGCGGCGGCGGCGAGCGCGCGCCGCACGCCCTCCGCCTCGACCGGCCCGGCCGCCGGCCGCACGCCTGCGGTGTCGGTCACCAGCACCTGTGCGCGCACGCGCCTCGGCGCTTGGGCTGCCTCTGGACTGTGATGCACGCTGCCCTCCCAGCACCAGGGCAGGACCAAGCGGGCTACGGTGAGATGCTTGCCGTGCTGATGGGTGATGCCGTTGTGATACACACTCTTGTTTACCACCTGAAGTGCCACCACTTAAAGAGGACGCGAGCGTGAGCGTACAGCAGGTCAGCTACGCACCTATGGCGCATATGCAGACCTTGAGAAGTTCCTGCCCTGCCCAACCATGGGCACGCCGCACCGGAGAGCCCACTAGCTAGGTCCAGCAGCGTCTCCAGCGCGCCGCGCAGGGTGCGCACACCCGCCCTGTCTCACACCCCGGCGGCTGCGCTTGTGGCGCGCCTTGGGCCCGTCTGGCATGCCCAAAGCCTATCCCAAGCCCCAGCACTGAGGCCGTGGCGCGCCTTGAGCCCGGCCAGCTCCAGCGGCACCTCCAGCACGTCGCGCGTGGTGCCCGGCTGCGGCGCCACGATGGCCGCCGGGCGGCCCGCGAGCGCGTTGAGCAGGCTGCTCTTGCCCGCGTTGGGCCGACCAAGCAGCGCCACGCGCACGCCGCCGCGCACCAGCTGCCCGCACCGGACCTGCATCAGTCTCGTGCAATCGTGCGCCCGGGCACGCAACGTGGGCATCCTGGCCATGGAGGTCTACTTTCCGGCGGTGTATGTGCGCCCCGGCTGCCGGAGCGCGCGCTATTGAGGCGCAGATACATGGCGCTTCTGTCGTCAGGCAGATGCCCGCGCACTCTGCGCGCTGTCGCGCAGGCATGCACGCTGTCAGCAAGTCTCTGCTCGGGCCGCTGCCTTACCCACTGTCAAGAAGCAGAGGCCAGGAGACTGAAGCGCGTGTACCCCGAGCCTCCCGGAGGCGCTGCTGTGTGTCCGCTCGCTGGACGCTGCTGCAAGGCGGGCAGCCGTGGGGCGGCTGGCAGGCCACGCTGCGCGCGGGTGGACCGGGCGGAGCGGCCCTCGCTTGCAGAGCAAGCAGTCCTGCCCCTTTCTGGGTACGACTTCACGGACTCTGAGCGCCTGGATGGCGCGGCGCCCGGCGCGCGCGCGAGCGGAGGATTGGCCCCGCCGCCGCATCCTGATGATCCGCATCCTTGGCCCTGCCGCCGCATCCTGATGGCTAGATGCCTCGCGGCGCAGGTGGACCAGGCGGAGCTGGAGCGCTTCGACGGCGCGGGGCC
>JAABUX010007724.1_pt1 | contig 12545 bp, 22 predicted proteins | sample 5561851 | NCBI WGS metagenome assembly JAABUX01 (sample SAMN10711883, study PRJNA513361) | rock metagenome | isolation source: Antarctica rocks | place: Antarctica: Victoria Land, Richard Nunatak red sandstone | collected 2016-01-03 | reverse complement strand
CGCATCCGAACCGCCTCGGCACCGTCTGGCGCCTGGCTTTCGGATTGGGAATCATCCCGATCATCGGCATATGGCTGTATCGTGTTTTCGTTCTCAAAGTGCGCACAGCTACCCTTCTCTTGTGTTACCTGACATGGAGGGCATCCCTTGCTCGGCCCATCAATCAGGATCTATCCCGGTTTGATGACCCATGACTGACCACTGTATGCCTTTAACTCCGCCTGCGTCAGAAGCCATGGTGAGTTTCATTCTGGCTGTCTCGTTGAAGTCATGATGTTGCTTGGACGATGGTACAGTGTGCGGCCCGCGCAATATTGCACTGAGCATGCGACTCCTGATCTGCGTGAGCCGGTGCCCCAGGAGTCGAAGATGTGGACCCGCCGCACCGCCAAACAGAAGGCAGGCGACGTCAGCTACCTGGCCCGTTTCTACTGGCACCGCCTGGTCGCCACCGCCGGCGGTTGGTTCTTCAGCTTCTACGGCAACAGGGTCTTCCAGACGACCTTCGTCAACATCCTCAGCGGCGGCAGTGCGTCCTGAAACCCAGATCTTAACCCTCAACCCCGACTCCTTAACCCTAACTCAAACCCTGATCCGAATCCTTACCCTAAGTCTCAACCTAGCTCACAGCCTCTCCTTGGGACTGGGTGCTTCTGACATGTTCGTGACCGTGTGCCTGACCCCAACAAATGCTTCAAGTCAATTGTCGCCTTGTCAAGCAGGCTGAACCTCCGCCAACACTCTTGCAATATCCCCGTCTTCCCATATCCAGACAAGACGGATCATCTCCCCGATTGCTCTGTTTAGCAGACTTGCGGTTGTGTTGAGTCAACGGAAACTAATCCTGCCAACACGAGGTCCATTGCGCTCGCGTGCTCAGCCGCTGGCATCACCCCGACCCTGGCGTGGACGCTGCTGAACGCCGGCATCGCCCTGTTCGGCTACTACGCGACCGCATGGCTGATCGATGACATCAGCTGGGGCCGCTACCGCATCCAGGCGTGTGTTCAGCCAAAATCACGTTTTTAACTGCACACGTCACATCCAGTGCCGCCTGACATGTCGCGTAGATGCATGTCAAACACGGAAACACTGCTGTCTGGAGACCAAACATCGTGCGCAACCCAGTGGTCTTCGATGCTTTCGTGATCTGTATCAGGGTCAGTAACCTCTCCGCCAAGTCTGAACCGGTGTTGATGTCGTGTCGCTAACCCGCATCCCGCCGCCTCGCAGCAACTCGGGTTCGTCATGGTTTCGATCCTCTACTTCGTCATGGCTGGGAAGTTCGAGTGGCTGAGCCTGCCGGCCCACGTGCAAGTGTTCCAGTTCCTCTACTTCTTCTCCGCCTTCTGGGGCCAGTTCGGACCCAACTGCACCACCTTTCTGCTGGCTGGTGCGACCGTCCCACCCTGACCTTACCCTTTCCGACCCTGGCCTCTGACCAAACCCTCGCCAACCCAAGCGTGGACCGTATGCTCAAAAGCATATACCGGCAGGCCCAGCGGATGATCACGTGGATTTGGCCGGTTCAAGCCGTGGAGTCACACGCAAGGACGACATTGCGTGTTTGACCTTCCGCACGCCCGGCTGCGTGGCCTGTAGGGGTTTTGTTGCCCGTGGTGTTGTCCTGCTTGGGTTTGCCCGCCTCTGGGATAAGCACAATATGATGCCTGTGTCATTTTTTAGACGTTCAACCTCGCTGTATGGTGATACATCATGCTGCCTGCGTTGGTTCGCTGCCCCGAAACCGGAGTGATTGGGCCCATGTCGAGTCCCGAGACGCGTCCCGTGCGCAGGTGAGCTGTACCCTACCCAGGTTCGCACCACCGCGCACGGCTTCTCAGCCGGCTTCGCCAAGCTCGGTGGCCTCTGGTCCACCATCTTCTTCAACTACCTCAGCGAGGACTCATCGTCTCGCTTCTGGTGCCGTGGCCCTCCCCTCCCCGCGTGTGATCACGACGCTCAGTCCGGAGAGCGTTTCAATTGGATCTGCCTCGTGCCGCAGCATTCCGTCTTCCCTAGCCACGGCATCTGCACTGAAGGACACAAAGTGCATACCATCTTTCAGTTCATCCCGCGGAATTTGATCAAGTGTATGTCGAGTGAGATTTGACCCAAAGACTCGTAAGTCGCCTCCTGCTGCAGTCTGACGGCGCTCCTCATGGGGGACCCAGCTGCATGATCCCGATGTTCGTAGGTGGTGCGCGGCTCTGAACACAGGGGGCGTCATGGTGACCTTCCTGTTCGTCCCCGAGCCGCTGCGCGTGCCGCTGAGCGAGCTGGACCGCCGCTACGAGTACCATGACGCCGGCAAGGTCTACCATGGTGCGCCCACTTTTCTGCTTGAAAGACTCATGCCCAGGCGTCACGCCCAGGCTACCTGTCAAACCGCGTGCAAGAGCTCGGCGAAACTTGATTGCGAGAGGCGCCCTGCGTAACCCTCATTTAGAGGCTCTCGCCTCAAATGTTGTGAGGGGCCGCCATTGCGGACAAACTGCAGCTGCACTACCCAGCAGCAACTGCCTGAGGTCCCTCGCTGAACAGGCAGGGGGAGTGATACTCAACTTCGACTTGAGGACACTTGCAGGCCGGAGAGGGAAGGCCGGAACGCTATGCGTGGCCGCGGATGATCGCGCACTCCTGCCCGTCATCTGACGTGTGTCAACATGCGCAGGCGAGGCCATCAACCCGCGGAACCTGTCCCTGTTCGAGCGCCTTACCGGCGTGGGCAAGGAGTACAACAAGCAGCTGGACCGGGAGGATCTCTACGACGACCAGTTCCAGCAGTCGCAGCAGGCGGGCGGCAAGACCGGCGAGGCGGCCGACAAGGCGGCCGACGAGGCCTGAGTCTTGCGCGCCGGACGCTAACATCCTCGCCGGTCCTGCGAGCCCGCCTCAAAGCCCACTGCGGGTGTTGGCACTCGACTCCTGTCAGGATCAGGAAGGCAAAAGCAGCACGATGCGACGCGACATGGCGACCGACGAGTCCTGAGCCCAGGGCTTCAGAGACAGACACCCTCAGCGGCCTTGAGCCTGCAAGCCCAGCCGCAGGTCGCTGCTGGTCGCGACACCCGCCTCCCAATGTGGAGGCAAATGCAACGTGATACGGCGGGCCCTTGCATAAGCGTGTGCGAACGCGCTAAGGCGTCGCTCAGGCGCAATGAGTCTAATTGGGTGCGGCGCCCACGCCGAGCACTAGTATCCTTAAAGCTCGAGAAGAGCAGATTTTGGTGGATCTCATTCAAGGAAGCGTGCAGGATTGTCTAAAGAGCTGCCCGCATAGGGACAATGGGCTGTTTTTGGCCCCGTCATTTCGCCGTATCTTCCGGAAGCTGTTTCATACGAAGTTTCGAAGGCGGTTGCAGGCGTAGTGACAGAAGTGCGTTGATACGCCGTGGTTTCTAATTTAGTGCGTTTATAGCAAAGATGGAGCAGCTCATTTCCGCGGCCGGTCGTCTGCCTGCCCTCTCTATGCTTTGGTGCATCAAGCTGTGCGCCCTTGTGCACACTTGCCTATCCAAGCAGATGGGAGGCTGGCTCGACCGACCGGGATGGCTGACATCTCACGCAGAAGTGGTAGCGACGCTTACATTAGAGAGTGTTGCGCTGCAACTCGTCACCGAGAGAAGCTGGCAACGAGTTTCAGCGCAACTCGTAGGGCTTGCTTGTAGGCACGAATACAGATCACTGTGGATCTGAGTATTGTCTATCATAGTTGGTAGCCCTTGTATGCCTTGCCATGTACTCCTGTGCCGAGGATTTAGTTGTGCTTGTGCGTCCTGTCATGCTGCCGCGACTGGACTGTAAGCGCGCGCAGTGACTGCGCGAACACTGGTCGATGACAAGCTGTGTTCTGAATGGAGTCGCGGTTCTTCATGAGGGAAAACCATCAGGCTTCCAAGGGTACAAGCCAAGACCAGACGGCATGTCGCTCGCCATCAGGGAGGAAGTCTGGCATGTAACAGACGCTACTGAACGTCTCATAGTGCTTGTGCCTGCCCCACCCTCGGCTCGATGGTGTGAACCCTGCTGCAGTGGACCGCCTCGGCTGCTGCCTGATCCGCCGCGATGGCTCTGCCGATCCCCCTTCCAGCGCGTGCGACCAATCCGGCGTCAATCAGCGGTCCAACCCTAATCGAGTGCAGATGGCATGACCGGAGACAGCCTCGGCGAGCGCGGCGTATGCTCTGCCGTGCCGAGGACGCAAGTCCAATTGGGCAACCCCCTCCCGCCCCATCCTTCAGGACAGAGGGAAGCGGTGATGGTCCGGGAGTCTCGACCAGCTTCGAAGGCTGGTTCGGAGGTGCTTCCCCCCACGCTCCCCACCACCCCTCCCTTCCCGCTGGAAATTTTGCTCCGACTATGCAGCTTTGGCTCGGCATCCAAGCTTGCCATTGCATCCGCAGACAACCCCGTGCTGGAGCTGCCGACTATGCGGGAAGTGCTTCAGCCGCAGGACAGCCCGTTCAAGAGCAGCAACAACTCCGGAGGCGGTTTCGGTGCGCACCGCTTGCTACAGAGCTAGGGCTTGAAGCATGGGCCGATGGCATGCATATCCTTGCTGACGCAGAGCCAGTGACAGCGGGTCGAGCTTCAGACGGCGCTTTACTTAGCTGACGCAGCAGGAGCCTGTGTTCATGACATCAATTCGGATCACCCGAGTGGCAACTGCTCTCCTCCGACGGTGCGTGGACCCCTGTGCCTGTGACGGTGCTCCGAGGTTTGGCCGATTGGCGACGTGAAAGACAGCTGCATTGCTGCCGCAACTGAGCTCGGTAGGGACCCCTTCGTCACGCATGCCCAGCACGGTGGCGGGTGATACATGACCAGGGCGTTCCCTCACCGATGTCCGTTTCAGCAGCAAAGCCGGCTGTCTTCGCTGAGCTCGTCGACGCGGCACGGCCTGGGCGCTAGATGCAGCGCAGCCAGTGGTCGAGACAGCCAAGGTCGCCCATACCCGGCAGTCTGAACCTGTGGTTGTGATGTGTGGGTATAACCATGTCGCCCGGTTTGACAGCGCAGCGATGAGGCCACAACTGAGGCTGACCGGAAGTCCCTCGCCCACACCTGCGTCCTGCCATGACGCAGCAACCGGTGCTCAGGGCTTCGTTACCGATCTCTGTTGTGGCGCTGATGGCTGCGCTGTCTCATGGCGGCCATTGATGATCCCAGTAAATAGCCCAGGAGCTCGCTGTGTCACACCTCGCTGCAGTCGGCGACCGGGACCTGTGCCTGCTAAACACGATGCGCTACGAGAGCGAGGCGTCCAGCGGCTCGTCCTGCGTCGGCGGCATCTTCAACAGCGACGACGGCACGTGCGTGCCGCTGCCGCCCTACGCGCTGCGCTCGGGGCCGCGGGACACCATCTACTGGGAGCCCAAGGATGTGCGCGCTGCCTCATGCCGCTCCCCACCCATCCCCGCAAAGCATGTCCCTGCATGCTAATTCATGCGCCGTCATCAGCTGAGGCGTCACGTCTGGGAGCCCAAGGCCTGGGCGGGGCTGCATCGCTCCCAGACGTTTGGTACAGCATGGCGGCCGTTCCACGCCGCGTGTGAAGGCATATGTCAAATGCCAGGCTGACCCCACATGCGTGCGTTGCAGGTCACTGCGGCTATCGTGACATGCGGCGGCCTATGCCCGGGCCTCAACGACGTTGTGCAGAATATCGTGTACACGCTCAATGATTACGGCGTGCCAGAGGATCAGGTGCAGTGCTTCTCCTCCTCGGTTGATCCATGTGCACTCTTCATGAGCATTTGGTCTTCAGCGTTGGTGCTGCTCACTGCAGGCCAGCGCTGCGTGACCCCAGAAACGCTGGGTTATGTTCCGCTTCACTCGTGCACGGGCCGACCTCTCGAGAACTTTTTGGATCCAATGGCTGCATGACATCACCAGCCGTTGCTGGCCTGCGCAGGTGTACGGCATCAAGTACGGGCTGCGGGGGTTCTACGACCGCGCCAGCAAGCCCGTGCACCTGACGCCGGAGATGGTGGACGGCATCCAGCTCAAAGGCGGCACCATATTGGTGGGCAAGCACTACCCCAACCCTAGGAGTGCCCCCGAGTTTGACCCTCACCCAGCTTATTGCCAACTGGTTCCAACCTTGAGCCTTGTTGCTGTGAGCTGTGACCGTGTTGCTTTGTCTAGTGATGATGCCGCTGCAAAACATGCCTCCTCCAGTGCAGCTGCAAGCGTGGACCCGCTCGCCTGTTGTCATGCATGATGTGCCGACCAAGTCTTCTCCGGAATATCCCGGCCGACTTCGACTCGATGCGCAGGGCACGTCGCGGGGCGGCGCCAACATCCAGGAGATCGTGCACCGGCTGGAGCTGTGGGGCGTGAACCACCTGTACGTCATCGGCGGCAACGGCGGCAACGCAGTGAGTCACCGTGGGCAGGCGACGCTAGACCTCGCAAGAAAATCACGTCATGGGCTCACTTTATATAGCATTTCACCTTCGCTGATAAAGTTTACCGGCCTGCTTGACACTGACGGGCACTGTTGACTGCCTGGAGCCCCGATTTGAACACTGGCTGTGACACAGGCAGCCAATGCCATCCACGAGGAGTGCTGTCGACGAGGCGTCAACGTCGCTGTGGTCGGCGTGCCCAAGAGCATCGACAATGACATCCTCTTGGTACGCTCACTGACGACTGGATTTAAGTCGCAGCCTCTGCTAAGGCTGGCAAAGGTGTCCGCATCGGCGCCGGCTATGAGGCCGCAATGCAAGCCCCGCTGCGTGTCCATGCCCATGGCGGCGCCCCACATGCCATCTCATCACCTATGCTGCATGCTTGGAACGCATCGCATGTGTGCCTCTGACCCCGGCTTCCCGTCTGCCGCGCAGATCGACAAGTGCTTCGGGTTCGAGACGTCGGTGGAGCGCGCCCAGACGGCGCTGATGGCGGCGAAGATCGAGGCGCGGTCCGCCAAGCGCGGCGTCGGCCTGGTCAAGCTCATGGGCCGGTCCTCCGGCTTCATCGCCATGCAGGCGTCCATGGCCTCGGGTGAGTCCATACCATGGCCATCGTCGAGCCGCTGACCTGCTCAGTACAGTCGGACAGAATCGTGGCTGTGTTGTGAGCTCCCTGAGGACTGTGTGCAGTGGCTGACACAATGTGGTTTTACGGTTTGCCCATTGAACCAACAATGCTGGTTCACAAGCGGTAGCAGAGTCCCAATAGAAAGACAAAACGTCAGAGGCACGGGACTGTGTGAGGTGGGTTCCGGATGCAAAGTCACGGTACATGCTCTACAGATGGAATGCCCTCATGAATGGGATATGATCGCCACAAAGAGCAGCGCTTGAGCAAAACAGCTGCGGCGTAGCCTCGAACCTGCACCTGACTCCAGCCCTAACCTCAATCAAAATCTGACCCTGACCCTAACCCTGACCCGTAACCCTGACCCTCGCAGGCGTCGTGGACGTGTGCCTGATCCCGGAGGTGCCGTTCGAGCTGGACCGGCTGCTGGACCACGTGGCCAAGATCGTGGACAAGCGCGGCCACGTGGTCATCTGCACCGCGGAGGGCGCAGGGCAGGTGCGCTGCAAAGCGTTCCTGCCCAGACGACAACCTCTGACAAAGGCGTTCGGTCCCGCCATGCGTGGTGATGCTGCAGTCAACGCGCAGCTGCACTGGCTGCCGCCGCATTGTCCGGCATATGTGTCTGCACGACGGCCGCTGCCACACCTGTGCACCGTCTCCCCTGCATGCGCACAGGTTGTCCTGATTATACCGCGGTCTCACACAGGTATGCTGCGCTTGGAGCGTTAACCTGCCTGGATCAGCATATTTCGACATGGAATGATGGCGCACCTCCATCGGGGTATTTAGGCCAAATCACCTGCAAACCTGCGCAGGAGGCCCTGGGGTCGGACGTGGTCGGGCACGACGCCAGCGGAAACCCGATCCTGAAGGACATCGGCACGTACCTCCGCGACAACATCAAGAAGCACATCAGCGTGAGGGTCTTTCTTTCCCAATGCCCGTGCCTGATCCTGTCGCAATGAGAGCATTAGACGAGGCCCGCCGGCAGTGATCTCACGTGTCAGTGCCTTGTTGCCGGTGTTACTTTCGGTCAGCGGCTTGCTGCGCATGATGTGCGGTGCCAGTGTGGCATGCCAGCTGCACCGTGTGTCAGATGGCAAATTGGCAAGGAGCCTTTGGTGCCCTGATATCCAGCCGTTGACGGCGGTGCAGTGCGACTTGAAGTACATCGACCCCAGCTACATGATCCGTGCGGCGCCGACCATCACCACCGACCGCATCCTCTGTAAGGTCCGCGTGCCACACCGGCCTCGGTACCCACAACACATCCGCAGGCCAGCAGGCAATTGCAAAGATGGAGCCCGCAGGCAGTGCATGTGTCGTTGCAGTAATAACACTGCATCAAGACGCCGTATGAGCCTCGCCTGCTACGCGCCCCCCTTATTGCTGCTGTTGCTTCCAAGCGGGACGACACACATGCATGCATGCATTCGCCCTGATCTCGCGGAGCGGCCTGCATGCCCATAGCGACGGGCCGATTCCTTGGTCGCAGAAGGACTTGCTGTACCTGCTTCAGAATCCTATACTTCAATAGAAGCTTCTAAAGGCGAACTTGGTGTTTACTAAGCAACGGAATATGTATGTTGTAAATTTTCCCTTTTTCAGGTGCTGGGTCAGGGCGCAGTGCACGGCGCGTTCGCAGGGTACACGGGCTTCACGGTGGGCCTGGTCAACACGCACTACGTGTACCTGCCGATCCCAGTCATCATCCAGGCGCGTTGATTGCTCCTCCGGAAAAGTGTTATGAAACGTGAACATCAGGAGCCCGCAGTGGGTCCGGTCGCGAGTCTGGTTGTGGTTCTTCTGTGAGCTGCCTGTCTCAGCCGGTGGCTGACAATGCTCGGGGCAAACTTGAGCTCATCTGGTGCTGCTGGGCGCTGTCAAATTTGCGCAACCGCTGCTGTCGGCGTCAGTCTGTGTGCCGCGTGTGGCCCCTCTCCATCTTTGTAGGAACCTCGCACAGTAAACCCAAAGGGCCGCGACTACAACCGCCTGATCACGGCCATTAACCAGCCGCCGCTGAGCCGCTTGCCCGGCGCGCCCGGAGTTGCCTCCGACGCTGCCCCCCGCCCCAAGGCCAATGCCCGCGAGACCGGGCGGGAAACCCCTAGGGCCTTCGTCGCCTCGCCCCTTGCCACGGCTTCTCACACGCAGCATTGCGATTTGGTGATACCCAGCCATGCCTTCATTCTGAGTCATCCTGAGGCTCTCATATGAAGCACAGCGATTTCAAGTCTGACATATTCTGATGTCACATGGGCGCAGGCACCTCGTGTAGTGGACCCCAAGGGGCGCTCGTACAACCGGCTGGTCACCGCCATCAACCAGCCGCACTTCACCAAGGCGCTCGCCCAGCCGGTCGCTGATGATCTGCCGCTGCAAGTCGCAGCTTGATCGGCATCAGGCGGTCGCAAACCATCGCCGGCCTCAGATGCAAAATACGTGGCACTCCGCAGGTCGCCTCAGTCAGCGTCGCAGACCCAGCTCGCCGGGATGACCGCCCAGTGCTGCGGCCGGACCCCATCCGCAGCTCGGCATCAAGCGCAAGACGCATTGGAGAACAGCATACAGCGCTGGCGACGCTTTTGCTGCACACAGCTGCAGGAGCTGCTTGAACGGCCACACGAACCCCGGTCACCCATATCATGCTTCTATGTGCACTGGAAGTTGGCACCTGTTTGTGCGTCACAGCATACATACATTTCATGCAGTGGTTGCGTTGAACATGCGTATTGCTTTGTGGCAGCTGCGGGATCCGTCATTGCAGAGCCACGTCGTGCGTATCACACAGAGACTCGCACAGACCTTAGCGGTTGGGGAGGTCTTGGTCTACTGTAGCGGGCGTCAGCTAGGACGTCTATGGCGTCCTCGCTGCCATCAGTACTTATATTGTTGCACGTTGACTGTGAGTGCAGTGATAGCCAATATGGCCTGTGAAGCGGTCTCAGGCTACTCCTCGAGGTTCAAGCGGATGAGAACTGGTGCAAGGCTCCAAGAGCAGGGGGTCATCAACGAGTCTCACATGGATTGATTGCACGTCAGCTGATTCTCTACACGGTAGCAGAACTTCGGTATGCTCGCAAGGCAGCGCCTCGTCATCCAGACGTCTTGCACCACGTGTTCATTGCGATCTCGCTATCTGACGGAAGTACGAGGTAAGCCCGCGCGGTTGTTCTTTTCCGTGAGCGCTGTTGCTCTGCCCCTTCCCACCCCAGCCACGCCAGCGTACCTCCGTCGTGCATGCGCATGCTGGGATGCAGGCTTCAGGGACATCAGCAACAGAGCCGGCTTCCGAGCGCGCATCGGCAGCCCAGCGCTGCGGCCTGGAAGGCAGCGCATTCCCGTCCTTGCAGCAAAGGGTGACGGCGAGAGGAGTCCCCTCAGCGGCGCTGACCGCAGTGGAAGGCTACGACTGCTGGGCATCGCGGTCGCTGCAGCGGCAGGCGTGGCGCTCACGCTCACCCTGCAAGGCGACCGCATAGAGGTGCCCGTGCTTGTGGGCTGCACCACGGTTCATGTCTTCTCCGCTGTCAGTCCCTGTCAGGCACTGCTGTTGTGCCAGTCGATTTGCCTTGCTCATGATCAAGCTGGCAGTCGCTGCCAATCCTGAGCGGCGACTGGGCGTCAGACAGGGTGCGGCACAACCATCAGAGCGCGTCTTCTGAACGACGCAAAGAGCCCGGTCCCCCGTGCAGGATGCGCTGTACGGCGACGGTCTTGACTCGCAGAGCTGGGCGGGTCTAGGGCTCGGCGACGCGGCGGGCGCGGCCCTCTGGTCGGCCGCCTACTGGTTCTGCTCGCCGCTGCAGCTGCTGCTCCTGTTCCTGGGGCGCATCGAGACGGAGCGCCCCTCCGACTGGCTCGCGCGCGGGATCGGCTCCGCCCTCGGCATGGAGTGAGTTTCTCAGGGTCAGGGTCAGGTTCAGGGTCAGGGTCAGGGTCAGGGTCAGGGTCAGGGTCAGGGTCAGGGTCAGGGTCAGGGTCAGATCGACCAGATAAGCACTCGGGCTTGACAGAGAATGCCGGGACCAAGCCACCTACGCGATGAGTCAATCGGTAGGGGGTTTCCCACCACTAAGCCACAAGGTAGGGTCTGCAAAGGACCCCGAGTGCCATGCATCGTTACATTCATGGCGGCTGAGCAGCCGCGAGGCCGGGAGGCCGTAGCAACACACACGCAGTCCTGACACGTAAATCATAATGATTCCTGCTGTGTCGTCCTGCCGACACTCCTCAAGCGCGGTTCTCTCATAGTTGCTGCCCAAGTCTCGTCAGAAAAGATTACCCTGTGGCAGAACAAACCACCAGCGGCTTTACATCCTCCCACGGCTCAAGTCAAGTTCCCTGGCTGCATAACCAGCATCGTGTCCGGTTTGCAGGATTACGGACGTCAGCCAGTCGGCTCCGGCACCGGTCTGGGCGCTGGCAGCGCTCATCACAGTCACCGGCGGCGTCAGCACTGCATGGCTCCTGGACAGTGGCCTTGGTGAGCGCTACTGTGCGGTGTTCTAGTGCGTGAAGGGTGCGCTTACAAATTACAACCTGCACCAACAATCGTAGTGGACATCGCACCGCCGTGTTCGAAGGTGCTGGTGGCCTCTGCGTAGAGCGCAATTGCAGTTGGCTGACCTGTAACGATGCACTGCATGTGTGTGGCGCGCAGGCGATGCGACGTGGTCCGTCAGCACGGGCCTGGGCGCGTGCATGGCGGCCGGCCTGTTCGAGGTGGGCCGCCCGCGGCGCGTGACCGCCGAGGAGGCCGCAGACATTGACACCCGATGGCGTGACTTCGGTGAGGACGCAGCGGTCTTGCTGCACTGAGAACTTTATTAATCGGAGATTCGGTATTTGTTTGCTGCTTGTTTAATTCTCTTATTCTTAAGAAAAATTGACCGATTTTGTTTGAAAATGAAAATGAATATTTTCTACCTACCAATGCACTGTTCTGTGCGCGCTGTATGCATCAGACAGCACCTGCCACACAACGTTCGGGGTGTCCATTGCATCGCAGAACATCAGGGCACCAGTCGACTGACACGATGGAGCTGCTAGGCACGCAATGAGATGTGACCCATCCCAAATCGTGCAAGCGGGCTTCCAGAGCCACAAACTGGGCACTGCAGACTGTGGTCCTCCTATGCTCTCTTCCGTGCATGCGCGCAGTGGGGTTTGCGGACGCGAGGCTGCAGCGCAACGGGCGGTGCCACGAGTCGGAGGTCTTCGCCGCGTTCCGGCGGGACCTCGTCCGCTACCGCGCGCCCGAGGCCGTCACCGATGATCAGCTGCGGAGCTTCGTGCGCAACTGGGCTGCCGGCGCGACGCGCTCCAGCACGGGCTACCTCAAGGGAGTCTCCGTGGCGGCACGTGCGTGTCCAAGGACAGAGTTAAGCACTCCCCTACGTACATGCAGCAGAGCCCATGTTCGAGCAGTGGTGTTGCGTTCCGCCTGGGTTGGAGTTTGCACGACGCCGTGATGATGATCATAAGCTCTG
>JAABUX010007723.1_pt1 | contig 12548 bp, 11 predicted proteins | sample 5561851 | NCBI WGS metagenome assembly JAABUX01 (sample SAMN10711883, study PRJNA513361) | rock metagenome | isolation source: Antarctica rocks | place: Antarctica: Victoria Land, Richard Nunatak red sandstone | collected 2016-01-03 | reverse complement strand
TCGAGCGCCGGCGCGCGGCGGACCCGATCGACCGGTTGCGCCGCCACCTTAGAGCTCGTGGGCTGATCGACGAGCGCTCGGAGGCGGAGCTGATGTCTGAGCTTGATCACGAGATCGAGGCCGCGGTCAGCGCTTCCGAGGGCGGCCCGCGCCCCGGCGCGGCGGCCCTGTTCGACCACGTCTTCGCCAACCCGCCGCAGCGGGTCCGCGACCAGCGCGCGCGCGCCACCGGCGAACCGGACTGATGGCGGTCATGAACATGATCGAGGCGATTCGCTCGTGCCTGTGGTCCGAGATGGCTCGTGACGAGCGGATCGTCCTGCTCGGCCAGGACATCGGCGTCAACGGGGGCGTGTTTCGCGCCACCGAGGGCCTGCAGGAGCAGTTTGGCGCCGAGCGCGTGGTGGACATGCCCCTCGCCGAGGGGGTCATTATCGGCTCCGCCGTCGGACTGGCCTGCAGCGGGCTCCTCCCGATCCCCGAGCTGCAGTTCCTCGGCTTCGGCAGCCAGGCCTTCCACCAGATCGAGGGTCAGGTGGCGCGCATGCGCTTCCGCTCCCAGGGTCGCTACGCGATGCCGATCGTGATCCGAGCCCCGTTCGGAGGAAACGTCCGTACTCCGGAGATGCACTCCGACGCCCACGAGGCCAAGTACGCCAACGCCGCCGGCCTGAAAATCGTGATGCCCGCCACTGCCCGCGACGCCAAGGGCCTGCTGGCCGAGGCGATTCGTGACCCCGATCCGGTGCTGTTCTGCGAGCCTCTGCGCGGCTACCGCCTGATCAAGGACGAGGTGCCGGATCAGGATTACACCGTCCCCCTGGGTCAGGCGCGGGTCGCGCGCGAGGGTGATGACCTCGTGATCGTGGCCTGGAGCGCCGCGGTCGTGATCGCCGAGCAGGCGGCGGCGCTCGCCGCCGCGGAGGGCTACTCGGTCGGCGTGCTGGACCTGCGCAGCCTGGTACCGCTCGACACCGACGCGCTGCGTGAGGCGGTGGCTCGCTGTGGCCGCGCGCTGGTGGTCCACGAGGCGGCGTTGACGGGGGGATTCGGCGCCGAGATCGTCGCCACCATCCAGGAGGAGGCGTTCTGGTCGCTGGAGGCGCCGATTGGCCGCGTGACCGCGCCTGACACGCCCTACCCGATCGCGTCGGTGGAGGAGCTCTATGTCCCCTCGATCGAGCGAGTGCTGGCCGGCATCCGCGCGGTCATCGAGGCCTGACTGTGGCCCTGATCGAGTTCCGCCTGCCCGACGTGGGAGAGGGCATCGCCACCGCCGACATCGTCGCCTGGCGCGTGGCGGCGGGCGATCACGTGGTGGAGGGCCAGGACCTGGTCGAGGTCCAGACCGACAAGGCAATCGTCGTCATCCCCTGCCCCACCTCAGGCGTCGTCACCCGCCTGGGCGCACCGGCCGGCGAGAGCGTCGCCACGGGTGAGGTGCTCGCCGTGTTCGAGTCCGCGCGCAGCGCAGAGACCGTCCCGGCCTCCCGGGAGGGCGTCCGCCCGACGCCGGCCGCTGACGGCGGCCGGCCGCTGGCCGCGCCGGCCACCCGCCGTCTGGCCCGCGAGCTGGGGATCGACCTCGCCCACGTGGCCGGCAGTGGCCCGCACGGCCGCATCGTACGCGAGGACCTACAGCCTGTGCGGTCGGCGCCCGCTCCTGGCCAGGGTCCGGGAGATCGAGCTCCGCAGGCGTCCTCCGCTGCGACCCCGCGGGCTGGCCAGGTCGTCCCGCTGCGCGGCGTGCGCCGGGCGATCGCTTCCACGCTGACCCGCGCCTGGCAGGAGATCCCCCACATCATCGACTACCGCGAGGTCGACGCGACGAGCTTGATCAGAACCCGCCAGTTGCTCAAGCAGCGCTCGCTGGATCGCGGCGACGAGGCGCTGGCCCGCGCGCTGTCGCCGACCCCGCTGATCGTCAAGGCGGTGGCCAGGGCGCTGCGAGATCATCCCTACGTCAATTCGTCGATCGACCTCGAGCGCGGCGAGATCACGCTCCACGGGCAGATCAACGTCGGCATCGCCACCGCCACCGCGGACGGACTAACGGTCCCGGTTCTGCATGGCCCCGACGGCAAGTCGATATCCGAGATCGCCATCGAGGTCGCCGAGCTCGTAGCCGCCGCTCGAGGGCGACGGCTGCGCCCGGAGCAGCTCGCGGAGGGCACCTTCACGGTTAACAACTATGGCGGCCTCGGTATCTGGCTCGGTACGCCGATCATCCGCCCCCCGGAGGTGGCCAATCTCGGCGTGGGCGCGGTGCGCGACCGCGTGGTCCCGGTCGATGGCGTGCCGGCGGTGCGCCCCGTTCTCGTGCTGGCCGTCTCGGGGGATCACCGCGTGCTGGACGGCGACACCCTCGCGGCCTTCGTCACCCAGGTCGTGGGACTGCTCGAGCAGCCGCTGCTGCTGCTCGAGGATCTCCGCTGATGGTCGTCGGTGAGCTGGCCGAAGCCGTCGATCTGCTCGTTCTGGGCGGGGGCCCCGGAGGCTATGTCGCAGCGATCCGGGCGGCCCAGCTCGGGCGTCAGGTGACGCTCGTGGAGCGGGCCGGTCCGCAGGGCCTGGGTGGAGTGTGCCTGCAGGTGGGGTGCGTTCCCAGCAAGGCGCTGCTCGAGCTGGCGCACGCCGTCAGCCAGACGCGCGAGCTCTCGCGCATGGGCTTGGAGGCCGAGAATGTGGGCGTCTCGCTGGAACGCTTCCAGCGGTGGCGCGAGCAACTCTGTCGAGGGCTGGCTCGGGGAGTCGGGCAGCTGCTGGAGGCGGCCGGGGTCGCCGTCGTGCACGGTGACGCCCGGTTCAACCGGCCCGACCGCATCGTGGTCCGCACACCCGCGGACACAGCGATCTACTTCGAGTTCCAGCAGGCGATCATCGCCACCGGTTCCCGGGATCTCGAGCTCACCGGCCTGCCCTTCGACGGTCGGCGAGTGCTTGACTGCACCTCGGCTCTGGCCCTCTCGGCGTTGCCTGCCGACGTGGTCGTCGTGGGGGCCGGCTACATCGGGGTGGAGCTGGCCACCGCGCTGAGCCGGCTCGGCGCCGCGGTCACGCTGGTCGAAGCCCAGGATCGGATCCTGCCCTCGATCGACGCGTCGCTGAGCGCCCCGGTCCTGCGGCGGCTGCGCCGGCTGGACGTCGCGGTGAGATTGGCCAGCACGGCTGAACGCCTCGAGGGAGAGGACCTCATCCTACGCACGGCCGACGGCGAGGATCGTCTCCCGGCGCCGCTGGTGGTCGTGGCGGCGGGGCGAGTCCCCAACACCGACGACGTCGGGCTCGCCGCGGTCGGCATCCCGGTCGGGTCCGACGGGCTGATCGGGGTCGGGGCCGACATGCTTGTCGACACCGACCGCCGCCTGGCCGCGATCGGCGACGTGGTGACCGGCCCCGCCCGGGCCCACAAGGCCAGCGCCGAGGCGATCGTGGCGGCCGAGGCGCTGAGCGGGAGACCGTCGGTGTACGAGCCCGCCGCCGTACCCATCGTGATCTTCTCCGACCCGGAGATCGCCACCGTCGGCCTCGGTGAGGAGGCGGCCCGCGAGCAGGGCATGGACGTGCGCGTGGCCAGCTTCCCGCTGACCGCTTCCGGCCGCGCGGTCATGCTCGGCGCCCGCGACGGCTTCACCCGGCTCGTCATGGACCAGACCACCGACCGGATCGTCGGCGTGCACATCGTCGGGCCACGCGCCAGTGAGTTGGCGTCGGCCGCCACGCTCGCCATCGAGATGATGGCGTCCGCCGGCGACCTGGCGGGTACCCTCCACCCGCATCCCACGCTCAGCGAAGGCCTACGCGAGGCAGCGGAGATGCTGCTGGGCAACCCGATCCATGTCCCTGGCGCAGCGGCTAAGCTCGATTCCTCCGTCCGTCTCAGCCCGTCGATTGGAAGGAAGGCCTGATGCCCCCGTCGCTTGGGGCCACCGTGAACGCCGTAGATCCGCGGTCCGGTGACCGGCTCGAGAACTACCCCGAAACGCCGATCGGCGAAGTGGAGGGCCTCGTCGCCGCCGCCGTGAGCGCCTTCGCCGATCCTCGGTTGGCCGACCCGGCGCGGCGTTCGGCCTCCCTGCGCGGAGCGGCCGCCGCGCTGCGGGCCAGCGATCAGCTGCTCGGGCTCTGCGAGTCCGAGAGCGGTCTGCCCGCGCCGCGAGTCGCCGGTGAGCTCGAGCGCACCTGTGGGCAGCTCGAGCTGTTCGCCGACGTCGTTGACGCGGGTGAGCATCTCGAAGCGATCATCGATCCTGCCGACCCCGACGCCCGGCCGGTACCGCGCCCCGATCTGCGCCGCATGCTCGTGCCGATCGGACCCGTGGCCGTGTTCGGGGCCAGCAACTTCCCGCTCGCCTTCGGGGTGGCCGGCGGTGATCTGGCCGCCGCCCTGGCCGCCGGATGCCCGGTACTCGCCAAGGGCCATCCGTCGCAGCCCGGGGTCAACGTGCTGGTCGGCCGGCTCGTGGCTGAGGCCGTGGCCGAGGCGGGGCTGCCCGACGGCACGTTCGCGGTCGTGCAGGGCGCCGCCCAGGAGCTCGGGGAGGCGCTGGTGGACGCCGATGGCGTCGCGGCCGTCTCCTTCACCGGGTCCATCCGCGGTGGCCGGGCCCTGTTTGATCGGGCCGCCCGCCGCCCGCGACCGATCCCCGTGTTCGCGGAGATGGGGAGCGTCAACCCGGCCGTGTTGACGCGCGCGGCGCTGCGGGCACGCGGTGACGAGTTGCGCGACGCACTTCTGGCCGCGATCACCTTCGCGGCCGGGCAGCTGTGCACCAAGCCGGGCGTGGTGTTCGTGCCGGCCGGCGCCGAGGGCGACGGATTCCTCAGCGAGGTCGTCTCAGCCCTGGACGATGCGGACGCACCGGTGATGCTGAATGACCGGCTCCAGGAGGGCTTCGTCGCCGGCCTGAAGCGGATGAGCGAGCAGCCCGGGGTGAAGCTGCTGACCCAGCACACGCAAGCAGAAGATCCCGGCTTCCGCCACACCCCGGCCGCGTTCGCCGTCGAAGCGACGGCGGTGGCCCGCGAGCCGGGTATCCGGGAGGAGTGCTTTGGGCCCGCCGTCGTGCTGGCCCGGTATGACGACGAAGCTGGCCTGCTCGCCGGGCTGAGCGCCTTCGAGGGGCAGCTCGCCGCCGCCGTGTTCGCCCAGCGCGACGAGGACGAGGCCCTGATTGGGCGCCTCAGCCCGCTACTCACCGCGCGGGTGGGGCGGCTCGTGTTCGACGCCTTCCCGACCGGCGTGGCCGTGACCTGGGCGATGCAGCACGGAGGACCCTACCCCGCGACCACCTCCCCGGAGCACACTTCCGTCGGCCTCACCTCCACCCGGCGGTTCATGCGACCAGTGTGCTGGCAGAGCGCTCCGGAGGGCGTACTCCCCGCCGCCCTGCGCGACGGGAATCCGACCGGTATCTGGCGACGGGTCGACGGCCGGATGACCGATCGCCCGCTCACCCCATGAGACCGGCGCAGCAGAGCGCCGCGACGGTGACCGGGTGGCTGCGAGAAGGGCGCCGGGTGGCCGCCGGGCTGCTCGTCGGGATCGACGGATCGGCGCCCCTACAGGCGGGCGCGAGCGTCTACATCGACGCCGACGGGAAGATCGAGGGCAGCGTCACGGGCGGCTGCGTCGAGAGCGCCGTGGCGCAGGAGGCGATGTCCATGATGGCGGCGGATGAGCCGCCGCGGCTGGTCACCTACGGAATCTCCGATGACCTCGCCGGCACCGTCGGGCTGATGTGCGGCGGCACCGTGCACATCTTCATCCACGAGCTCGGCCCGGACTCTCAGGCGGCGATCATCGAAGGGCTCCGGGCGTTCCTGGAGGAGCGCCCGAGCGCGGTCGCGACCCTGCTGGACGGGCCACGGGCGGGGAGCAAGCTCTACGTGGACGAACGCCGCCACGTCGGAAGCCTCGGCGGCCCCGAGCTGCTGGACGCCAATGTCGAGCGCGAGGCACGCGGGCTGGTCTCGCACGGACGCACCACCGTGCGCCACTTCGGCTCCGACGGCACGACGCTCGGCACCGGACTGCGCGTTCACGTCGCCGCCCACGCGGAGCGTCCTCAGATGCTGATCTTCGGGGCGATCGACTTCTCGGCCGCGCTGGCCACGATCGCCGACGGAATGGGCTACCGAGTGACGATCGCCGACCCGCGGGAGGCGTTTCTGTCCTCGGCACGCTTCTCCGCCTCGGCGCGGACGGTGGTCGGCTGGCCGCAGGAGGTGGTGGAGATGCTGGCACCCGGTCCGCGCGACGCGGTGCTGGTGTTCTCCCACGACCCCAAGCTCGACGTTCCCGCCCTGATCGCCGCGTTCGCCACCTCGGCCGGATACGTCGGAGCGCTGGGCAGCCGCAAGACGACCACCGAACGGGAGCACCGGCTGCGCGAAGCGGGCGCGAACGAGGCAGATCTGGAGCGTCTGCATGCGCCGGCCGGCCTGGACATCGGCGCGGCGACCGTCGAGGAGACCGCGATTGCCGTGCTGGCCGAGGTCACCGCCCACCGGGCGGGCCGTCCGGGCGTCTCGCTGCGCGACTCGGACGGATCGATTCGCCGCGATCAGGCCGGCTCCTCACCGCTGGAGGATGTGGCGGCAAGACGGTCGGCGAAGCGGTCTGGGGCGCCGCCGTTCGCGGCATGAAGGTCGCGCTGTTCGTCACCTGCGTCAACGACACGCTGTTTCCAGACACGGGCCGCGCGGCCGTGGAGCTGCTCGAAGGGGCCGGGTGCGAGGTCGGCTTCCCTCTGGAGCAGACCTGCTGTGGGCAGCTGCACGGCAACTCGGGATACGGGCGTGAGGCGTTGGCGCTGGTGCGACGCTTCGTCGACGTGTTCGGCGAGCACGAGGCTGTGGTCTCGCCGTCTGGCTCCTGCGTGCTGATGGTTCGCGAGCAGTACGCGGCACTCGCGCGTGAAGCCGGCGACCGGGAATTGCTGGACCGGGTCACGTCGCTCGCCCCGCGGGTGTTCGAGCTCACCCAGTTCCTCGTGCATGAGCTCGGCGTGGAGGATGTGGGTGCTTCGTTTCCCCATCGCGTGACCTACCACCCCACCTGCCACTCGCTGCGCGGGCTGGGGATAGGCGATGCTCCGATTCGGCTGCTGCGCAACGTCGCAGGCCTTCGCCTGTCCGAGCTTCCCGAGGCGGAGTCCTGCTGCGGCTTCGGCGGGACGTTCGCGGTCAAGAACGCCGACACCTCGACCGCGATGCTGACCGACAAGCTGCGGGCGATCCTCGACACCGGTGCCGAGGTCGTGTGCGCGGCCGACAACTCGTGCCTGTTGCACATCGGCGGAGGCTTGTCACGTCAGCGCAGCGGAGTGCGAGCGATGCACGTGGCTGAGATCCTCGCTTCCCGATGACCGAGCTCGCCGTCTCCTTTCCCGCCGCGGCCCGCCGGTCGCTGGCCGATTCACAGCTGCGCCGCAACCTGCGCACCGCGACGAGCACCATCCGCGAGAAGCGGGCGGGGGTCGTCGCCGAGCGCGACGACTGGCCGGCCCTGCGTGAGGCCGGACGCCGGATCAAGGCCTACAGCACGCGTCACCTCGACCATCACCTCGAGATGCTCGAGCGCACGGTGACCGACCACGGCGGCGTCGTGCACTGGGCGCGCGACGCGGCTGAGGCCAACGCGATCGTGTCACAGCTGGTGCGGGAGACCGGCGCGCAGGAGGTGATCAAGGTCAAGTCGCTGACCACGGACGAGATCGACCTCAACGCCGGGCTCGCGGCCGCGGGTATCGCCGCGATCGAGACCGACCTCGCCGAGCTGATCATCCAGCTGGGCGACGACCGTTCTTCGCACATCCTGGTGCCGGCGATCCATCTCAACCGGGATGAGATCGCCCAACTGTTTCGCCGCCACCTCCCTGGCGCCCAGGACCTGGGCTCCGAGCCGGCCCAGCTGGCGGAGGCGGCCCGCCGGTACCTGCGGGCAAAGTTCCTCTCGGTCCCGGTCGGCGTCAGCGGCGCCAACTTCGCCGTCGCGCAGACCGGCACGGTGTGCGTCGTCGAGAGCGAGGGAAACGGCCGCATGTGCACGACCTTGCCGGACACGCTGATCACGGTGATGGGGATCGAGAAGGTCCTGCCCCGGTTCTCCGATCTGGACGTGATGCTGCAACTGCTGCCACGCTCGTCCACCGGCGAGCGCATGAATCCGTATACCTCGCTGTGGACCGGCGTGCGTGACGGCGACGGTCCGCGCGCCTTTCATCTGGTGCTGCTCGACAACGGACGCACGGACGTGCTCGCCGACGAGGTCGGACGCGAGGCGCTGCACTGCATCCGCTGCAGCGCCTGCCTCAACGCCTGCCCGGTCTATCAGCGCACCGGCGGCCACGCGTACGGGTCGATCTACCCCGGCCCGATCGGCGCCATCCTCGCCCCTCAGCTGAGCCGCCTGGACGACCACGCCGACCTTCCCTGGGCCAGCTCGTTGTGCGGCGCCTGCTACGAGGTCTGCCCGGTCAAGATCGACATTCCGGCGATCCTGGTTCACCTTCGGCGCCGCGTGATCGCCAACGGCGGTCGGGGTCACGGGCGCATGGACCCCGAGCGATTGGCGATGGCCGCGTTGGGGAGCGTGTTCGCCTCCCGCCGTCGCTACGAAGCCGCCCAGCGGGCGGCGCGCGCCGGTGCCTGGCCGCTCTCTCGCGACGGACGGATCGAGCGCCGACTGCCGGGACCGCTGCGAGGCTGGACCGCCGCGCGTGACCTGCCCAGTCCCCCCGCTCAGACCTTCCGGGAGTGGTGGCGAGAGCGCGAGCGCGGCCGGTGAGCCAGGCGCGTGAGGCGATCCTGAGCCGGATCCGGGCGGCGCTGACCGACGTACCCGCTGAGGAGCCGCTGCGATGGGAAGGCCCTGGCGACGCGGGGGACGCGGATGCCTACCGCCGCGCCGCGGAGAAGGGCGCGACGATCCTCGAGATGTTCGTCACGCACGTGGCCGACTACCGGGCCGAGGTCGTGCGCTGCGCGAGCGACGATGACGTCGCGCGGGAGGTTGTGCAGGCGTGTGGGCGACACGGTGCGCGGCGGATCCTGGTGCCGCCCGCGATCCCTGAGGGGTGGCTGAGCACCGAGCTCACCTGGGTCACGGACGGCGCGATGCGGCCGCTCACCATCGCGGAGCTCGATGGCGCCGACGCCGTCCTGAGCGGCGCCTGCGTCGGCATCGCCGAGTCGGGAACGATCGGCCTCGACCACGGCCCCGACCAGGGGCGGCGTGCCCTCACCCTGGTGCCGGACCTGCACCTCTGCGTGCTGCGTCGCGATCAGGTCGTCGCCACCGTGCCCGAGGGCCTCAGCCGTCTACGCGAGGCGACGGCGGTGGGCCGCCCGATAACGCTCGTGTCCGGGCCTTCGGCCACCTCCGACATCGAGCTCGAGCGAGTCGAGGGCGTGCACGGCCCGCGCCGGCTCGTGGTTCTCGTGCGCGATTGAGCCAGCGGCGGCCGGCGGCGGGTCAGGCCAGGGTCGAGAGCAGCGTTCGGATCCGCTGCAGCGCCGCAGTCAGATTCGCGCGAGAGTTCGCGTAGGAGATGCGCAGATGGTGCGCGCCGCCGGCCCCGAAGGCCGAGCCCGCTAGCACGGCGACCCCGGCCTCCTCGAGCAGCCGGGTGGCGGGGCTTTCAGCGCTGATCGGCAGTGAGCTGACATCAGGAAAGGCGTAGAACGCTCCGCCGGGGGTGCGACACGAAACCCCGGGCAGCTCGTTGAGCCCGACGATCAGCAAGTCGCGACGGGCCCGGAACTCCTGCACCATGGCACTGACTTCATCCTGCGGCCCCTCCAGGGCGGCGATACCCGCATGCTGGATGAACGGGGGCACGCACGACGTGGAGTTCACGAAGAAGCGGGTCAGCGGCTCGACCAGACGCTCGGGTACGGCGGCGTACCCGCACCTCCAGCCGGTCATCGCGAACGTCTTGGACAGCCCGTCGAGCACGACGGTCCGCTCGAGCATCCCGGAGGCGCTGGCGATCGAGGCGAAGCCGCCGCCGTACAGCAGCCGTGAGTAGACCTCGTCGGAGAGCACCCAGGCCCTCGTTCGGGCGATCATGGCGGCGGCAGCATGGAGCTCGTCGGCCCTGAGCACCCCCCCGGTGGGGTTGTGCGGCGAATTGAAGATCACCAGCTTCGTCCGGTCGTTGAGCCGCGCGCCGAGCTCCTCGAGGTCAAAGCGGAAATCGTTGTCTTCAGGTAGAGCCAGCGGGACGGGCGTGGCTCCAGTCCACCGGATCGCTGACTCGTAGATCGGGAAACCCGGGTCGGGATAGACGACCTCGTCTCCGGGCTCGCATACCGCGAGGATGGTGAAGAACAGAAACGGCTTGGCTCCATTGCCGACGAGCACGTGCTCGGCGGGGATGGGAACCCCGCGCGCCCGGGACATCTCGGTCGCGATCACCGAGCGGAACTCGGGCAGCCCGGCGCTCGCGCAGTAGTGGGTTTGGCCGGCCCGCACGGCGGCAAAGGCCGCCTCGGAGATGTGGCGCGGAGTGGCAAAATCCGGTTCGCCGATCTCCAGGTGGATGACCTCCCGACCCTGACGCTCCAGCTCTCGCGCGCGAGCCAGGACCGAGAACGCGGACTCGGTGCCCAAGTTGCCGACGCTCCGAGCCAACTCCGGTGCGCGGGTCATTGGATGCTGTCGCGCTGCTCGCGCAGGCCAACTCGGTGCATGAGGTACCGCAATGACTAGCAAAAGCGGCCATCGAGCTGTATAGAGACGCCATGGCGGCGCCCGATCGAGCTTACGCGTTTGCCAAGGCCCGAATCCTGGACGGTCGCTTCCCCGGCGGAGCACTGATCACCGAGGGCAATGTGGCAGTCGCGCTGGGGCTCAGTCGTACTCCGGTCCGCGAAGCATTCTCGAGGCTCGCATCGGAGGGCCTGCTCAGGGTTTACCCCAAGCGCGGCGCCCTCGTCGTGCCCGTCTCAGCGGCCGAAGTGGAGAGCGTCATGGAAACTCGGCTGCTGGTCGAGCAATTCGCGATCGAGAAGGTCATCCGGTTCGAGACGGAGCTGGGCGAAGACCCAGCCGACGCGATCGCCGAACAGGAACGATTCGCCGCAGGGGGCGACTCGCGCGGGTTCGTCGAGGCCGATCACCAGTTTCACCGCGTCTTCGTCGCGGCCGCCGGCAACATCATCCTGCTCCAGCTCCACGACTCGATGCGCGACCGCCAGAACCGTATGGGGCTGACCGCTCTGGCGCGCGACGCTGCCCGCACGTCCGATGTGCTTGAAGAGCATCGGGCGCTGACCCGAGCGGTCACGGCAGGGGACGCGGACGCGGCTCGGGAGATGATCCGGAAGCACCTTCACGCGACGCTCGCCTTGCTGCGCGGCGAAGCCTCGTTCGTGGGTGAATTCTGAGCTAACCCTCGTGAGCTGGTTTCAGGGCTCCTGCTGGGGCCATTGCCGGGAGTCCATCGATGCTCTCGGCGTTGCGCTGCGCCATGTACTCCTCGATGGCCCGCGAACCGCCCTTGGCCAGCTTGCCCTCCGTCCAGGCCCGCGAGTTGCCTCGCTGACCCTCGTAGGACATCAACGGCACGCCGAAGCCGCATGAGTCGGCAATCCGGTTGACTGCCACCCTGACGATCGCGCGGCGCTGCTCGGGCAGCGAGACCGGATCCGGGAACTCGAGCGCATCGCGGTCGAGAACCTCACCGCGGCCGTGCAGGCGGAGGATTCGGGGCGGCCCGATGCTTCCTTGCTTGGAGTGCCGCATTCTCGCAAATCAAGGGAAAGCATCCGCCGGCGACGTTCCGCCGTGCGTTCCTCCTGCAGCCCGCGGGCTCGGACGTGGCCGCGACCCGCCGCGCGACTTCCACTTTCGCTCGTTGAGCTCCTTATCGGCGGACGCCTGCTTCGTTCGAGCTCGAGCGCAGTCCTTGGTACGGCCGGCGCGCTTGGTATCGCCCAGATGCAGGCGTCCAGCCCCGACCGGACGACACGCTTCGCAATGGACGAGTCTCGGAAGCCAACTCTCTTGCTGGCGTGACCCGGAAGTCGGGACCGCCGTGGACGGCGCTCTTCCAATTGAGAGCAGTGGCAGCACCCTTCGCTCCGGCGTCGACACGCTCCTGCTGTTCGTGGATCGGCAAGTGATTTGGCGGCGTCTGGATACTGCCGCCCTGGACGAGCAGCACCCACCGGTGCGCCGCGCCCGGCTGACCTCACGCAGCTGTTGTTCAGCGCGTCGCCAAGCGGTAGCGGAAGTGACCGGTCGGCGATCAGCCCGGCACGACGGTCACCGCACAGCGCAGCCCCGGGGCGCGGCTGAGGCGACCATCGGCTGTTAGCAGCGCACAGCCAAGCAGCTCGGCCAAGGCGACATACGAGGCGTCGTACGCCGAGACGTTCTCGCGCAGCGCCCAGATCCGGTCAAGGATCGAGAACATCGGATAGCGAGTCACCCCCAAACTCCGCCAGGTGCCCAGCAGCGTCCATGCTTCCTCGGCGGCCAGCTCGCCACCGGCAACCCTGCGGCGCAATCCGCTGGCGATCTCTGAGTCGATCAGGTG
>JAABUX010007722.1_pt1 | contig 12548 bp, 3 predicted proteins | sample 5561851 | NCBI WGS metagenome assembly JAABUX01 (sample SAMN10711883, study PRJNA513361) | rock metagenome | isolation source: Antarctica rocks | place: Antarctica: Victoria Land, Richard Nunatak red sandstone | collected 2016-01-03 | reverse complement strand
TCTCTCCTTTACTAGTAAGGGTATAACTAATATTAATACCTATATTAGTTAAACTACCTTCTAGATCTAGGGGTCTATTTATTATCTAATAGGTCCTCTTATTATTTATAACGGCCTAAGGCTAAAATTCGCCTAGATCTATATACTAGATAGTATATAAGAGTAACTAGATATTTGCTATTAATATTTTAATAATTTAAATTAAGATACCCTTACTTCTACTTAATATACCCTCTAGTCTATTAACTTATATATCTAGAGGTTTAAATCCTATTATAACTACCTTAAGGAGGATAAACTATAATATCCTATTAATACTATAAGCGTTTATATCTAATAGCTAAATCCTAAATAGTAAGATAAGGGTACTTATAATTACCCTACCTTTATAGAAGTTACTTATATTATAATAACTCCTAATAACGCTATAAAAGGCCGGATTAAGCGGGATATTTATATTAAAACTATTAAGGGGGGCCTTATATTAATCCCTAATTAGTATCCTTCTTATATAGCCCTCTAATATCCGCTCCTATTTCTATTTAGTAAATAGTTATAGTATAACTACCTCCTATTAGCTAGCTATTAGCTTCTAGGTAACTATCTACTATATATATCGCGATAGAACTATATTACTAGTACGCTCGCCTAATATACCTTAATTAGTAGCGATAATAAACTAGAGTAGGAAGATAGTAATAACTCTAAGTAGGAACTAGACTAGTATATCGCTAGTAAATATATACCTTAAGGTTATAGTAGGTCTTAGCGAGTAATAAGATAATAATTTTATATAAAATAGATATAAGTAAGACTATTTAATATATTTCCCTAATTATTTTCTAGACCTAAATCCGCTTAGTTATAAATAGTTCTAAATAATTTAGATATTAGTTAGAGGATAGTTAATATAATTTAAATAATCTACTAATTAATATCTAAATCTAGCCTAATTTCTTTAATTATACTATTAATAGTAGATATCTATTTAGCTATTAGGCTACTAATATCTAGATATTAATAGAGCTTAATAATCTAAATTAGTATTATTAGAATTAATAGATTATTTAGGCGGACTACTACTCTAGCCTAATAGATAGGCTTAGTACTAATCTAGATATCTCACTTAAAGATATTAGTAATAAGGTAACTATCCTCCTATTAATAATACTAGGAAGCCTACGTACTATAAAAGCGAGAATATAAGACGTTATAATAATAGTTTAAAAAAGGGGTAAACCTAATTTTTTTATTACCTTTATATATAATCTTAAGTAGCCTAATATTTAGAGCTTACTAGTACCTAGTTAGATATTAGAGTACTATTATAACCTAATTACCTATATCTTTAATTAGAAGCTCTAGGAGCTAATAAAAGACCTCTTTAAGTAATATGTCCTTAGTATTTATATAGCCTACTATTATATTATTAAGTTTTAGAAGTAAGGTCTCTTATATACTTATATTCTCCTTATTATACGGGAAGAGGATTAGATCTAGATAGTTAATAATATTAATAGCGTTATTTAAGTATTTATCCCCCCTTTATAGTAGGGTAATATACTACGTAAGTTAGTCCTATAGTATATAGTTTATAATTACTATACTAGCGTCTCTAGTAATAGATATTTTAGTTAGGAGAAGAATTATTATAATAAGGCTTTTCTAAAGGATTTTTACTAAGAGACGTCTTTTATACCTAATAGGAGTTATCTTTTCTATAAATATCTAGTCGGCCCTCCTAAACCTAATTCCTCTATTAATAATAGATAGGTTATCCCTTATAACCCGTACCTATTAAAGAAATATAGTACCTATATTAATATTAAGATCTATAACTCTATTAAGTCTATTTTCTATCTATATAAATATATTTATAAGGGATCTAATTAGGCTAATATCTCCCTTACTAGGAATTATACGCGTAATAATAATAACCCCGCTCTTAACGGCTAGCCGCGATAGTAAGGGGAGTTAATAGATAAGATTATAGAGTTCTAGTCTACTTATTAGATTAGGTCTATTAACGCTATTTAGAAGATACTCTTATTTAATATAAGTATTATAAAGCCTTATATAAAGTATTTATAGATCTACTTCCTAGACTAATAGCATACCCTTTTTAAGCCGGCTAATAACTAGGCTACTAATAAGGCCGCTAAATTAAAGCTAATAGATAGTAATAAGCTTCGTATAACTATATTAATAGAGTTTTTTAATATAAACTATCTCGCTAAGGAAGCTTATAATAATAGTTAGCTATTACCTTTTATAAAATAGAACGGGAAACATCCTACTATTATAAGGGATCTACTTAACTATCTATACGCGGATTTTCCTAAGGTCTTTATATAGAATAAAATAAATAAATATTAGAAAATATATAAAAGGAGGGAGACTCTTAGATATATTAATTTTATTAGTCTTAAAATTAAGGATCTCTACTATTATTAACTACTCCTCTATTATATTAAGGGGGCTATATTATTTAATAACCTCTAGATAGTAGACGGCTAGCTAATAGGATAGAAGGAGGCTTATATAAAGCTTAGGTTAACTAAAAATAATAGATATACTAATAAGATCCTTAATAAGGGAAAGGATTTTTAGGGAGGTTATAAGCTACGTAGTCTTTTTATATTAGTATTAGTTAAACTCTAACCTACTAACGCCCTTACCTTATAGAATAAATATAAGGAGTATATCTTAAATAACTACTTATACCTCTTATAACGGGACTTTTTAACGCTTTAGATCCTAGATAATTATTATAAGTAATAGTTATTTATTAAATAGTACGCCCTTTACCTAATTAATAGCTAATTAGAATATTAATTAACCCCTAAATATACTAAGGATCTAGCCTAATATAGCCTACCTATTCTAACTATTCTATTTAATAATTTTAATAATATTCTAAATAGACTTTTACGGGAAGAAATATCTTACTAAATTACCCCTAATAAGGCTAAGGTCTTATAGAATAGGCTAAATACTAATTAATACTATACTATTAATTAGATTATCGCCGCTATTAATACTAATACTAATAATAAACTTAGTACTCTAGGTATACTATTCTTCCTTAATAGTACTAGGGGGACTAGTAAGATAATAGTTTAAAATATTATTATAGAAAGGCTATATATCTAGTAAAAGGTTACTCTAATAATAGCGTCTTCTAGTATTATATTAATGCTATTATAGGGAGGTTAGACTACTTACTTATAGTTTAAGATACCCCTAGATTCTAATACTACCTCCTTATATAAGATTAAGAAGGGGACTAATCTTATTAAGCTAATTAAGCGAGCTTATATTATCTTTTAAGATAAGTCTCTTATATAGAGTTAATATAATATAGAAGCTATTAGTTATAGCCTTTAAGATATCTATAATAACGACTAGGCTTATTTTAGGGGTAAGGTAGTCTACTTTTATAGGGACTTCTAATAAATACTCCTAGTTATTCTAGGAGGATCTAGTAGCTAGGTTATTAAGGTGTATCTTTAGAAGGCCTATTTCTAGAATAAAGTTATATATTTAAATCTTACTATTAATAAGCGACTTAATAATCCTAACCTAATAGATACTACCTGTTATAAAATAGGACTATTTATAGGCGATCTCCTCGCTATTAATAATAGTATTAATATCTAGAAAAGCCTTACTACTAATAAAGACGTATTATATTAGAAATATAGTTATACCCTAGGAAATACTATTAATAATTTAGTTAAGAATATTTATACTAATATTAGGATAAATATCTCTTAGAGGGTTTATCTATTAAAATAGGCTATTCTTACTATTACTAATAAAGATATTACTAGTATTAATACTAAGATAATATTACGTATCCCTAGTAATATAATAATATACTAGAGTATTAATTATACTATATTAAAAGAAGATAATAAACTCTTCCCCCCTAAGTACTTTTATAGGTTCTATAAACCCTCCCTACTATCTTATAAGTTATATATTAAGCTAGGCGTACTAGTTATACTATTAAGGAACCTTAATCCGCTATATCTATATAATAGGACCTAATTATAGGTAATAAGATATAGTAAGTATATCTTTAAGGGGGAGATTATAGGTAGTACCTATAATAGCGAGAAGGTAATACTATTTAAGACGCCGTTATAGTCTAAAGAAAATAATAGGCGGATTCCTACCCCCTTTATCTATAAGTAGTACCCTATCTAAGTAGTATTTACTATAACTATTAATAAATTATAAGGCTAATTAATAAAGTATATAAGTATTAACTTATAAATTAGGCCTACTTTTAGTTATAATTAGCTATATATAGCTCTATTATAGGTAATAAGATAGGGAAACCTCTATATTATTAGGCCTAAAACTCCTAAATATATATTTAGCTAAATAATAAGAAATATTATATATAAGTAGGTACTATTAGATAATAGGTAGACTACCCCTAATATATTAATTATAACTTATTATTAACGCCTAGATCCTATTAATAGCTACTTAGTAGCTTATAAGAATATTAATTATAATATTAGAAGTATAAAAACGGCCTAATACTATACTTAGTTATATAGTTATATCTTTATATTAGACTATAATATTAGACTTTCTAATAATAAAAATAAGCTATTCTACTATTTAATTTATTAAATACTACTAGTTAAACTTTAAAGGGCCGGATAAATACTAGGCTATATAAACTCCTATATCTAATAAATTCCTCTATATTAATATAATAAATCTAGTATAACTATTAATAATTATTATAAGAGTATAAAAGATATATTATAATATAAGGGGTACGATAATTTAAGAATTACGTTAAATAGTCTAGTAGCGTAGAAGTTATTAGTTAAATAGAATATTACTATACTAGATATCCCGTAGTTAGTTAGGTACTTAGTAGATAGTATTAGTCTTTTAATACTTCTATCTTAATAATAATAATATCTTTTCCTAATAATAACTAATATAATAAGTTATCTAATAACAGTATACTTAGTTATACCCTATTAGTCTTAAACGGTAATATTATAATAGAGTTATAATATAAGTAGGCCTAATAACTATTTATTAATACTCTAGTACTAGGTAACTATTATAAATAATCCCTTAGTCTAAAATTAACGTCTTTACTAACGTTTACCTTATAACCCTTATAATACTTAAGGAGGGTCTTAGTATTTATAATAGTTCGTACGAATATCTATTATATTTAGACTTAATTTTACCTTATAACTACTATTACTTACTAAGGAATAAAAGAATTATACTTTTAAGTATACTTTTCCTAAGTAAAAATCTTGAATTTTTACAGGTATTTTCTAGTAACTAATATTAACCTTATATAAGTACTAGATTAATAGTAACTAATAGCTAATAAAGTTTAAACTAGAAGATATAAAAAGAAGTAAGATATAAAAGATAAGAAGGAGAAAATATAAGATTATAATACTAGATAAGATATACTCTCTACTTACTAGGGTAAAAAGGTTATAAGGGAAATAGAGAATACTAGTTCTAATAAAATTCCTTCCTACGAAGAAAATAATAAATAAGACTCCTCCTTAGAAGGCTGTTACGACCCGTCGTCTTCTAACTAGAAGGCTCCGGAGTCTAGGTGGATCTCGTAGAGAGGAGTGTCAAGGACTAGGGTAAATAGGCTTCGTACTAAACTAGTCTGATACAGGTCGAGTATTATATTTAGTGTCTAGGAGATATCTAGGTTAATAATATGAGTTGAGCACGAAGCTCCTATCTAAGCAGGAACGCACGCTTTCTATATAGACATATGAGATCCTGCTAAGAGGTATAGGTCGGTAGACCGATCCACCTGATCCACACGTGGCTCCTATAGTTCAGTAAGCTAATCCATCCGATCCACCTGTAGGTCGAGTCTCTCTCTAGACTAATCCACCTGACGGTGACGAGAAGTGCCTTTACTAGGCGTAGTATAAGGACCGCTAGTCTATACTCGTAATATTAGCTCCTCCTCTAAGAATTATCGTCCCGATAATCCTAACTTCTATAATGCCTGCTAACAGGTATAAACTATTAAGCTCTTTCCGTCGTCGTTAGCTATTATCGTCAATCGCGCCGGCAACTCCAATACGCGTTTATAAGAACTGTGAAAAGGCTAGGCGTCCGGAGAAGTATAAAGTAGGGGGTTTATCTGATCGTTACGTGGAATGCGCCCGACTAGGCTATAGCTGCGATCTCGCTCCTTTCTCTCCTACTCGTTAGGCTCGCGTTTAGAAACAGCGCGATGCTAAGCTAGCAGAGTAGAAGGCTTTCTAAAAGGAGGCCCAGGCTCGAATGGTTCGTCTCACCATAGAGCTGGAAATATTAGAGCGAGTTTAAAGAGAAATGGTTAAAGGGGAACTATAAAATATCGAGGAGGTCGAGGTTAATAAGTAAATAGCTAATCCTTCCCCTAATAACTTCCTCTTTAATGTTTCTTTAGAATAGGTCGAAGTCCTTCCTGACTTTAACTGGTCTAGGTTTACTGTTATTAGCGGAACTGTTACAGGAGGCTCTGGCAGTTCTCAAGGTTCTTAATTAGTTCCCAGGTACTTTCCGAATCTTTATACCCTTTCTATTTTACTAGGTACTTCTAACTCTTATATACTAGAATTCTTTCGGCTTCGAATTCGTTTTCTTCTTCTATTTTAAAATAGAAGGTTTCTTGTAAGGGTGTGTTAGGATCTACTAGTTCTAATATTAAGATATAGAATACCGGGTAGATTTTAGCGTCAGGTAGAAGCTGTAATTTATAGTTAACAGGCCCTTTGTTTCTAATAACTAAAAATGGTCCGACTTTAATATAGTCCAGTTTCCTACTTGGTCTTATACCTTTTAAATTTTTTGTAAGGAGGTATACTTTATCCCCCTTCTTTAGCTGAGGACCTAATTTTCTTTTCTTATTTACTAACTTCTTTATAGTAATATTAGCCTCGCTAATCGTGTACTGCATGTCTTTATACAGGCTTTTCATATCAGAAGTTAATACCAAGGCTTTTTCGGCATCTAGTCCTTATCGAGGATCTAGGAATAAGTTTGCGTGTCGACCGTAGTTTATAAAAAACGGTGACAGCCTTATTATATCTGACCTTTTGTCGTTATATGCTAACTATACTATTAGGAGTAACGTAACCTAATTATTTTGCCTTTTATTAACGTAGTATCTAAGGTACACTTCTATTATCTAATTAGTACGTTTAGTCTATCTATCCGTTTAAGGGTAATAGGCTATTAATATTCATAGTTTAGTTCCTATTAACGCGATTAAAGTCTTCTAATAGTTTGATATAAAGAGTTTATCTCTATCTGAAGTTATTGATTCTAGTATGCCATAATCTCTAATCAGTCTATCTAATAAAATGAATCTAAGCTAACTAGCGTTATAGGATTCCTTATATAGGATTATAATGGTATACTTGGTAAGTTTATCGACGATAACTATTATTAAGTCGTACTTGTCGTTAGTTACCGGGTTAACTAACCGAGGTAGTTTTATAATAAAGTCCATCGTGACGTCTTTCTATAGTATATCTGGAACTTCGGCAAACTGAATTTGTCTATACTTGGTATGTCTTGCAGATTTGTTCTGCTGGCAGTATATATATTCCCTGATGTATTACTCGACTAACGCTCGCAGGTTTAGTGCGGCGTATACTCTTTAAATGAGTTCTAATATTTTAGATACTCCTAGATGTCCTAGTAAAGGATCATCATGGTGATCCCTGATTACTTCTTCTGTTACTTTCGGTATTAAGTACAGCTTCTACTTATATAGTAACAGGTCCCGGCTAGGCTATTCCTTCCTAAGTCGTCCGGCTAGGTTGTTATTCTCGTATACTTCCTTTAAATTAGGAACTACATGTATCGTGACTCGTATAGTCGTGGCTAGATTCCTTACTAGTACTAACGACCCATCGTTTTCTTGTTTTAAGATAGGTTAAGTAGTGATGTCTTTTACTTATATATAGTCAGATCGTCTACTTAAAGCGTCTGCTCGTCTATTATCTTTTCCTAGGGTGTACTAAATCTTAAACTTGTATTGCCTAAGGAGTTTAGACTATTAAACTTGTCGTCGATTCAATTCTTTTATAGTTATAAAACCCACTAAATTTTTATAATCGGTAAAGATAGTAAGTTCTGAATAGCTTTCGGCATATACTCTCTAATACTATAGAGAATAGACGACTACTAAAAGCTCTTTGTCGTGTATATTATAGTTCTGTTCTGCTAGAGACATCTTGCGTGAGTAGTATGCTACTGGATACCACTTGCCGTCTTTCTGCTAACAGAGGCATGCTCCGATTATAAGATCCGAAGCATCTGTTTTAATGCGTGCTAGTTCTCCGCTACGAAACGTATAGAGTACCGGAGGATCTATATAAGCTTGCTTCAGTTCTTTAAATACTCTCTTCTAGTCAGTATCCTAATGAAATCCTGTATCTTTCTTAGTGATTTCCGTTAGTAGCAAGGCTTTCTTAGAGTAGCCTTCTATAAAACGTCTGTTAAAGTTAGCGAATCCTAGAAACCCTTATACTAATTTAACATCGTATGGTATAGGCTATTCCTATATAGCCTGAATCTTCTTAGGGCTTATACGAACGCCTTTAGTTGTTACTATAAACCCTAAGAACTTAACTAAGGTCTTATAAAACTCGCATTTCTCTAGCTTTAGGAGGAGTTTAGCTTGTGATAAGCATGTTAATACATCTTGTATATAAAGGATATGTTCCTCAAGAGTTTCAGAGTAAATTAATATGTCGTCGAGGTATACGATCGTTATAAGATCTAAATAAGCTCGTATAATATTATTAACTAATACCTAGCAGGTTACTAGTACGTTAGTAAGACTAAACGGCATAACTAGATACTCGTAATATCTATATCGAGTCCTGAATGCTATTTTCTATTCGTTACCTTCTTTTATTCAAATCAAGTTATACGCTCCTCGAAGATCTAGTTTTATAAAGATCTTTGCTTTGGCTAGCCGATCATGCAGCTCGCTAATATTAGGTAGCGGGTAACGATTCTTTATTATTATATTATTTAACTTTCGATAGTCTACGTATAGTTATAAGGATCCGTCTTTCTTCTTTATAAAGAGTATCGGATATCCTGCTAGTGATTTAGATTCTCGAATAAATCCCTTTTTTAGGTTCTTATCAAGGTACCCGCGTAGTACTATAAGTTCCTTTTCAGATAACGTATAAATAGGTCTAAATGTTAGTTCCTTCCCTAGTTCGAGTTCGATCTTATAATCCTAAGGTTAGTATTTAGGTAGAGCTTTTACTGTTATCTCTTTTATAAAGAGGCGTTTCTATCTTTAATACTCTTATAGGATATTAGGAGTGCTATTAGTTACTCTAAGAACTCTAACTTGTTGACCTGGCGGACCGCTACCAGTGTCTATTAAGTCGGATCCTTATGTTTCAAGGTCATCCTTATTCGAAATTAAGGTAATACATGCCTTAACCGTCTTCTAGTTCGATTTCTTATCTACCGTCGTCTACTATCGACGTGTAGGTTAGAATCTAGTGATATCGCCAGTTCGCTTAAACTTAAGTACTTTTCTTCTCCAGTTAATTACTGGGTTATGCTTTTCTAACTAAGGCATGCCTAATATAATGTAATAGGTGGCCATCCCTATAATATCAAAGGACATTTCCTTATGGTGTCGTTGAATTATAAATGGTAGCGAGGTTGTCTCCTCGTCTACGCTTCCTTTTAATAGCGTTGACCCGTCGGCCATTCGTAAGTCATATAGATCCTTCTTTCTCCGCGTTAGTAGGCCTACTAACCGTACTAATGCTTTAGAGATAAAGTTTCCAGATGCTCTAGAATCTATTATTACTATAGTCCGCTAACTATCTATTTTAACCGGTATATTTATATATATTGCGTAGTTCGTTAAATATAGCTAATATATTTTTAGGGTGAGGATATTAATCTCCTTATACTTCCCCTTAGTACAAGGGATTACTCTTTTCCCGAAAAGGATAGGAATCCGGTAGTTCTTTTTATATACATGTGCTTTCTATAATTGTCGTGGAAGCAGGTATACTAGTCCTGTAAGTGATACTTAGAAGTATGCTCGCCATGCTTAAGGTGTCCGTGGAGACTGCTATGCCATCTTTAGTCGTGGTTTGGAAACTACTTCCTCGATCTCTTAGTTACTAAGTACTAATAACAACTTATATTATTATAGCTTGACTAAACTTTTTCACACGTTCGGATTCTAATAGACTTCCCTAAGTTTATTTTCGCTTGGTAGTAAATCATATATGTTCTATCGGCGCAGGCTAACTAGTATATTACTCCGTACTATAGATGTACTAAGTCATTTCTAAACTCCTTCTATAGAAGTCCTCCTACTACTTTTTCTTAGTAGAACTCTACCCGTTCCTCGAGTTTTATCTGTGGATCTTTTGATATAGAAGCTCGAGATACTGCTCTATCACCTTCTTTCTTAGAAGTCTGGCTGAGGTTTTCCCAGTCGGAATTATCCTCGCTTTCTCAGCTTTATTCGGGTTTTCCCTTCTGAATACAACCACCATTACATTCGTTATTAGAGTCTAATTCCTTGAGTTATTCGTGAATATCTACTAGCCTTTATTTAATCTTTGCGATGTTCCTCTGTTTCTTAGCTATTTCTTCGCGTAATTCTTCCTCTCTAGATTATAATTCTCTGTTAATAGGTGGATTAACGAGGGCTAGCAAATCATCTATAATTACGTCTAGCTCGGTGTCGTCGTACTCCGTTTCTTGTTGATCCTTTAGAGGTTTAGTCTTCCTAACTGGAACTCTTTCTAATATATTTAACTGAGGTCGTTTTACTATGTTTTTTAACCTGTAGTCCTTGGCGATATGGCCCGGTTTACTACAGCCATAGCAATTCATTGCTTTCTTACCCCCTTACTATTTCTTACCTCTAAACGGTTTCTTCTTCTCGGTGAAGTCTAACTCTATTAGCATCGGACCGTAAGGATCGCGTGAGAATCGCTTCTTCCCATGACTTCCTCCGGAATAGAGTCCTGTGTGACCGAGTCTAGAAACTCTACTATTATAGCGTAGTTCTATTACTAACTCGTAGATCTAGTTATCGACTCGTATTAAGGCTCTTATTAATAAGTCTAAGTTATTATAAACGGCTCCGTCTCGCATGAGTTCCTTCTTTACCTGAGGTTTTAATCCTCTCCGATACATTACTATTAGCGCGTTATTATCCCAGTCGGTTCTTATAAAATACTATTAGAACTGTATTGCGTATTTAGATGCCGATTTCTTTTATATCAAGTACTGGATAACTCTTGTTACTACGCTTGCTTTATTAGAAGGTCCGAACATTCGCCTTATTTCTCCACGAAAGAGTATCAGGCTCTCTATCTATAACTTAATAGAGATATTATCGTTGTCGTCGGGATCTTCTATATATCGTTTAAGGAATGGAGCGGACTATCTCTAGGCCCGTCCTCTTATGTAAGTCATTATAAATAGTAGTTGTTTCTTTAGTCTTATAGCGTCTTTATTAAAAGAGAAGTATAGCTATATCTATACTAACTACTCTTTAAGTTTGTCTCGATCGCTATAGTATAAATCTGGCTTAGTAACTTTAATACCTTCTTTAACTTCCGCTGTTACTAACTATCGTAGACCGCGTTCACCCGGGGTGAGGTCCCTTTATCCTAAGGTACTTATCTTAAGGGTACTTAAAGTGTTACAACCCGTCGTCTTCTAACTAGAAGGCTCCGGAGTCTAGGTGGATCTCGTAGAGAGGAGTGTCAAGGACTAGGGTAAACAGGCTTCGTACTAAACTAGTCTAATACAGGTCGAGTATTATATTTAGTATCTAGGAGATATCTAGGTTAATAATATAAGTTGAGTATAAAGCTCCTATCTAAGCAGGAACGCACGCTTTCTATATAGATATATAAGATCCTGCTAAGAGGTATAAGTCGGTAGACCGATCCACCTGATCCACACGTGGCTCCTATAGTTCAGTAAGCTAATCTATCCGATCCACCTGTAGGTCGAGTCTCTCTCTAGACTGATCCACCTAACGGTGACGAGAAGTGCCTTTGCTAGGCGTAGTATAAGGACCGCTGGTCCATGCTCGTAATAAAGGCTTACCTATCTTACTCTTATTTATAGTAATATCGCTATTACCCTCTAGTATAAGTACTATATTAAAAGGTTCCCCCTACTAGTAGTAAAGCCTAAGTCCTTAATACTAGAGTAATACTAGCTACTAGAGTAGTATTAATATTAGGAGTAATCTTAAAGATAAAGCTAACTCTATTAATAGTATTATCTATTAGTTATAATAACTATAATAGTAGAATAAGAAAAAGAATAGGGGGATAAGGTTATAAAAGGATAGGTAAAGACTTAAATAAATATAAAGGTTTTATCTAACTTAGGATATAACTACTATTTTAGTTAATTTTATAAAGTAAAGTTTAAAATTCTTTAAATCTTATAATATAATAACTCTAGCGATAATACTTATAAGTATTAATAGGCCTATATTAATA